>WNFU01000534.1_pt1 | contig 51504 bp, 52 predicted proteins | sample 5400121 | NCBI WGS metagenome assembly WNFU01 (sample SAMN13153360, study PRJNA577476) | soil metagenome | isolation source: 100 cm soil or saprolite under grassland replicate 1 | place: USA:California | collected 2016-06-15 | reverse complement strand
CGCTTCCATACCCTCGTGGATCGCACGCCGTTTCCACCCCCTGTGGGACCAGCCTCAGACAGCTGGAACCATAGGCAGGAAACGGCGTGCAGTCATGGAAGGGCAGCTCAAACCACCCACGGATCAGTCACAAGAGCCCTATTTGAGGAGGACGCCCAGGATGCGTTCGCAGCTGCTCGGATTCGGGATCGCCATCGTGGGCCTGACGGGCACCGCCCTGGTGCTGGCCCTCACCAGACTGGTGCTGGTGCAGCTCCGCGGGGTCAGGCGGCTGTCGCAGCAGCTCGCCGACCCCGACGACCAGTCGGGCCTGCCGTATGAGTTCGCCGATCTCGGCCAGCCACCCGGCTGGCAGCTCCCAGCCCCGACCCACCAGCTACCACAGCTTCCAGCCGTGCGAGAGCGGCCGTGAGCCGGCGAAACGGCAAGGCCCACCGCGACCAAGACCTCGCGTTGGCACTGGCCCGCCTGGAAACGGCGTTCGGCCCGGTCAAGGTCCTCAAGGTCCATCCCCACCCACGCCCCGCCGGGCAGCAGCGCCCAAGGGCCCGCGGCGACAGCGCCCAGGCCGCCCTCGACCTGGACGCACCCGCAGGGGGAGCAGGGCAGTGAGGCCGGCGAGCGCGGCCGACCGCCTGATCGTCATGCTGGAGCAGCACGGCGCTAGCGATCCGGCGGTCCGCCAGCTCACCCAGGCGCTGCGCCGCACCCCCCAGCATGTACGCGAACGGCTGGACTACTACCAGAGCCTGGTCGAGGCGGTCGGCCCAGCGCAGGCCGCCCGGATGGCCGTCAACGCCGCCCACGCAGCTCACAAGGGGTGGCTGGCCGGATGAGCCGCACCGCCACCACCCACGTCGCCCCACCGCTCGGCCGGTTCCTGCTCACCCAGCGCCACCGTGGCGCCTGCACCCAGCAGACCGCCGCGCTCTTCTTCGACGACGGCGGCGGCCGTGGCGCCAAGAAACGCCAGGAGCAGGCCAAGGCGATCTGCCGGCTCTGCCCGATCCTGCAGGCGTGCCGCGCGTACGCCCGCGCCGACCCGGGCCTGGAGGGCATCTGGGGCGGCGAGAGCCAAGACGAACGGCACGCCGCCCGCCGCAAGCCTCGCAGCGACGGCCTGCCGGCTGGTGACAACCAGGAGGGCCGCCGGCTGGCCGGCGGGGCCGCCGAACTCGCCCACCGACACGGCCTGCACGCCGCCGCCAGAGCGCTCAAGGTCCCGCCCACCACGCTGCAGCGCGTGTTCGCCCTGTACGGCCTGGACCAGCCACGACGCCCGACCGGCTCTCTCCCACCTGCACCCGCATCGCCACCAGCAACCAGCCCACCGACCACGAGCAGCAGCCGGCACCGGGGCAGACGGTCACGGTCCAGCTCCCCGTTCAGGGCTGAGCTGTCATCCGGCCTGGCCACCCCAACGAGCCGGCCGCCTGACCCGCCACCGATTCGGCACGAATCACCTTCCATGCCACGACGACCTAAGGAGCGCACGTGAGTGCCCTGTTCGACCGCGAGCACCCCCCACGCCGCCACCCCCGCAACGCCGCCGACGACGACACTGCCCCGATCCGCGTCCCCGCCACCTACAACCCTCACGATCTCGACGGCGGCTATGGCCCTCCCATCGACTACGACAGCAGCCGGCCGCGATCCACCACCCGCACCCGACGCCTCCAGGCCAGCCTGCTGCTGGCCGCCTACACGACCGCCAATCTCGGCAGCGCCTGGCTGCTGGTCCTGGCATTCTTGCGCCTCAACCTCCCGGTGATGCTCGTGATGTGCGGCGCGCTGGTGTGGCTGGCGCCCGACACCGTGCAACTGGCCCGCTGGCTTGCCCGCCCCGACGACGGTGCCCAGCGTCCCCGCCTGTCGCGCTTGCAGACCATCGTCGCCAGCGTGCTGGCCGGCGTGTACGCCTACCTGCTCGTCGACTGGCTGCTGCACCAGTAGTCGTCTCACCCATCACCACTGCGGGCAGGGGAGCGGACCACGACCCGGCCGCTTCCTGCCCGCACGCTCCCGGAGGCCCGCATGCCCTTCCCCGACCTCCACCACCAGTACAACGACACCGATGAGCCCATCCGTGACCCCGGCACCAGCGCCGCCGATCCGAACCAGCGGCACTCGGACGGGCCGATCCCGGGCTGGCAGTGGGCCTGCCTGGTCGCGCTGCTGCTCGGCGGCCAAGCCGTCCTGCTGCTGCTCACCACCTGGACCCTGGCCACCAGCGCCAGCCACGCCTGGCCGACACCGATCGTGCTCGCCCTCGGCCTGCTCGCCCGCCTGGTCCCCGACACCCTGCGCCTGGCCGAGTGGGCCGCCACCGCCCAGACCTGGACCCCACCGGTCGACCAGCACCTGCACCTAGGCATCACTATCGCGGCGCTGGTGCTCGCCAACCTGGTCGCCATCGGCTCATGAGCGCCGTCCGCAGGGTGGTCTGCTACCTGCGCACCGCCAACCCGGGCACCGTGGGCCAGCAGCTCCTCGACCGCCAGCGCGCCCGACTCCAGGCCGCCTGCGCCGATCGTGGCTGGAGGGTCGTGGCCTGGATCGAGGATCTCCACCAGTCCGGCACCACCATGGAGCGCCCCGGCCTGCGCCACGCCCTGACACTGCTCGCCGACCACCAGGCCGACGCGCTGCTGGCCTGCGACCACCACCGCCTGGCCGTCGCCCCGCAGGTGGCTGACGAGCTTGTAGCCCACGCCACCAACCATGGCTGGCAGCTGCTGACCCTCAGCCCCAGCCCGTGGCCCACCGCCACTGACGACCGTCACCCCGCCGGCCTCGGCCCGCGCCGTGGAGGGCCACGCTGATGCTGCGCCAACCCCGCCCCCGCCGCCCGCTGCGGTCGCTGCTCGTCTGGTCACTTGGCATCGGCCTGGCCTGGCTGCTGTTCGGCCAGCAGCTCGCCGGCCAGCCCGCCATCCACCTCGACCTCACCGCCGCGCTGCCCGCAACCTCACCTGTCCACGGCCACCAGACCGCACGCCAGGTCCAGCACCACCAAAAGTCAGCACCGCACCCCCACACCTCACCGCGATCCTCAACGGGAACCTCACCGCAGACCTCACAGGCCTTCGCCCGTGCGGTCACATTCGCGCTTACCCAACAGGGCAAGCCGTACGATGGGGCGCGGAAGGACCCGGTACCTATGACTGCTCCGGCCTGGTCTGGCGAGCCTGGCGGCACGCCGGCCTATCCTGGGAACGGATGACTGCCGCGGGGCAGTGGCGGTGGCTGCACCAACACGGCCACGACGTCCCCGCCAAGCAGCTCCGCCCCGGAGACCTGCCGTTCTACGCCAACGACCTCAGCGATCCCACCTCGATCCACCACGTCGCCATGGCGATCGACAACGGCCGCATGGTAGAAGCGCCAGCGCCCGGCGTCCCCGTTCGTGTGGTCCCACTGCGCTGGGACGGCTTCTACGCAGCCGTACGGCCCCAGGGTCTTCTCGAGAGGTAGCCATGTCCCTCAGACCCTGCGCTCGCGATGGTCGTCAGCGGCCGGTCCAGGTGACCTGCTGCGAGCATTGCGAACTCTTCCCGAGGTGCCTCCCGCCAGAGTCGCCACAGCTCAAGACCTCGATTAGTGGCACGTTCCAGGCCGGCGCGGTCGAGCGAGAAATGATCGCGGACCTGCTGGAAACGCTGGGAGCAACCCCCCAGGGCCAGGACGACGCGAGCTGTTGAGCCTGTCCATAGAGCCGTGATCCGTGGAGTCAATCCTGGTCGGGATAGGCAAAATCGAGTTCATCCCGTTTGTGCCCCAGCATATCTGAGAGTTCGAAGAGGAGGTCGCTGACGCTGTGCGGATAGTCACGTAGTTCTCCGTTCAAACCAAGCTCTTGAAACCAAGTCGACCAGACGGCATGGTCCACGCTTGTGGGATTCTCCTCCATTCGATAGACGAGGGTTACCCGGACCTCCTCATTTCCGTTCGGGTTGGGCACAACGACAGTGTTCGCGTGAGAGCGGGCGCCAGGAACCCAGCCACGCGACGGTCGATTCAGCTCAACGAGAAGATGCGTCGTTCGTGGTTCGAGGGATGAAGGCAAATTTCCAAGTGGCACAGCGTCCGCGATTGCGCGTGCATCCTCGAGCTTGCGACGAGCAGCCGCAGTGAGGATCTGCTCAAGCCAGTTGGCATCGAAGAGGATCCTGTGGCGCTGCCGTTGATAGATATTGAATTGGGCAGCATGCCTGTGAAGGCGTCCAAGGACTTCAATAACGGGATCCCGGAAGGAACCTCGATTGCCAGAGCGGATACTCAGATGGGAAAGGTGCTCCCCTGACTGGATGTTGAGCATTCGTGCGACTCGGAACATCGCGTATGGATCGTCCCAACCGAGGTCAGGCCGTGCAAGAAACTGTTCGACGCTTTCCCGGCCTCCGACGATCTCGGCCTCTGAGAAGCTGTCAGCGTCGCTGAAGTAGGCGTAACCGATCGGTTTGTCAAGCCGCATCGCAATACGTTCGAGTTCGCTGCTGCGCTCGCGGACTATGCGGAGAACAGCTGCCTTGCGTTGGAGGGCTTCTTCGGCAGCGAGCGGTTGGTCAAGGTCGATCGAGGTCAGGTGAGATGAGGAAGGGCTGCTAAAGCGCTTCCCAAGCAGTCGCTCGGCCGCTATGAGGAAGCGGCGGGAGGCCAGAGGGCCGACGGGATGGGACACGAGATCGTTGACCTCGAATCGCTGCCCGAGGATCTCGCCGCTGAGGCCGCCAAGCCGCTCACGAGCGGCATCACGGTCGCTCACCGAGGGGAAGGCAGCTGCTGCATAGAACCCACGGCCGGCATAGTTGCCCCGGACGAGCAGGTTGCTGCTCGAGTCGCGGCGCCCCCTGATGCTCGACGGTGACGAGGGGCGGCCCATGTCGATCGCCATCTTGCTGAGTTCAGCCATCGGCGGATCTCCCAGGCCGTAATGGACCTTGCTGAACGGCCCGAGCCGCGCCTGTATCTCCAGTTCGAACACCCGTGAGGCCGCTGCCGGTACAGGGAGACGGCCCAACTCCTGGATGGCACGGCCTCCGACCGTCTGTACCACCAGCCTGCTCCCAAACGAGGGTGCGGCGGCAGCGGCGCCGGAACGCTCCCGAACCGCGACCAGCCCGTGCTGCTCAAGGCGACGGAGCGCGGCAATGAGGTCGCCGGGAGCACCAAACGTCGCACGCGCGTACTCCAGGAGCGTGTCACCCCAAACCGCAGGCACCGAAGCTGTCGATTCGATGAGCTCGATCAGCGACGAGGCCAGTGCAAGCTCGTCAGTATCCAGCATCACTGCCGCGGCGAGCTTGCTGTCGGCCTGCAGCAGCGGAGTGGCGGCGGCCACAACAACGGCCAGTTCGGCAAGCCGCTCGACTGCACCATCCTGGTGCACAAGGTCACCCAACTCCTGTGCTGCGCGGCTGCTGGCCGCCGCCCGTTCGTGAGGGCTGAGTACCTCATCCAGCAGGAATTGTCTGCGCTCCTCATGGAACCAGTGCTGCCCCTGGACCATCACCGAAAAGATGCGCGCCCGGCACAAACGATCCTCGATTGCACCCCAGGTGGCTGCGTCAAGTTGGAGGAAGGCGAGCAGTCGAGCATAGGGCAGCGGATCGGCGAACACGCACAACGCCCGGGCATGACGGGCGATGTCAATAGGCAACGACTGCAAAGCCTCGTTGGTGCGGTGCGCGAACGCCTCCCTGCGTGGCGCATCCTCGATGGGCCCACCTTGATTGAGATGCTCGATGAGATCGCCAACGTTCAGCCCATAACCGCCAGTAACCCGTGCGACCTCGGCCGCCGCACCAGGATTGAGACCCTCATCAGCGAGCCAGCGCGCGATGCTCTCGATGTCAAGGCCAGGGACCGCCTGCTCAACGATCCCAGTGTCTGAGCCGACCAAGAACTCGACACGCCGTTGCTGTACATCGGTGTAGGTGGAGAACGCCAGCAGCAGCCGCAGCTTGTCTGGCATCCGCTCGGACAGATCCGCCAGAAGGCGAACATCTTCCTCACCCAGCCGCTCCCCGGCGTCAAGTGCCAACCGAATCTGCTGGTCGCCGACGAAGCTACAAACCTCGCCGGCAAGGTCAAGCACCAACCCGGCGACGTCACGGTCGACCGCCGCGACCAAGCGGGCGGCGAGTCGATCGTCCACGGTGGACGTGAGCTGCTGGAGGTAATCGGCGAACGCCTTGCCCACATCATCGCCGACCTGTCCGCGCACCAACGCCACCACTTCCTTGAAGATGACCTTGGGCAGCTCTTGGGCATCTTCGCTCGCCAGCCGGAGGACGATCTCACCCAAATGATCGACCAGTTCTCGCGCGCGGCCTCGTTCCCTTACGTAGGCTGACATGGCATCGCTCAGCGCTTGCAGGAGGGCATATTGGAGCGCCCCGCCGCTGTGAGGGACGCGGCGCGGGGCCGGGGCGAGCCCAGTCTGAGCGGCTTGCTGGGCTGCGTTGAGCACCGTCGACTTGCCCACCCCAGAGTCACCAGTCAGCAGCAGCACCGGCGCCCTGCTCCGCACGAGCGCCTCGATCAGCTTCTCACGCCCATAGATCGTCATCGGCCCATAGTCTGCTCCTTGCCGGGGGCCGGATGCATACTGGCCAGAGGACTCCTACGCAGCATGACAAGGCCATAATGGCCTTCCACCTACAGGTGTTCCTTCCACGGAAATTACTAGCTTGTGCGTTCCTGCCGGGCGTTCATCATGCGCAGCATGTCGGGACCCTTGGTGCGCAAAAAGCGCAGCACTAGCAGGCCGGCGAGGATGAGGAAGAGGATGTTGAGCACGGTGCTGTAGTTGAGGGTGAGGCTGGCCTCGACGACCTTGGCGTTGCGGACCTCAGGGACGAACCCGAGGGCCTCGAAGACCAGGTCGACGAGCAGTCCCGCCGCAGCCATGGTCACGTAGAAGGTACCGAGCAGGAACAGGGTCATCCGGCCGCCGTAGTACTTGCGGTAGATGTTGAGGACCGGCAGGACGATCAGGTCGGCGAAGATGAAGGCGATCACGCCGCCGAAGCTGATGCCGCCGTTCCACAGCACTGCGGCGAGCGGGACGTTGCCGATCGAGCAGACGAACGACAGCATCGCGACCAGCGGACCGACCAGCGGGCCCCACAGCTTCGCCAGCAGCGGATGGGAGGTGAGGAACAGGCCCTCCCAGAAGCTCTCGGGCACCCAGGCGCCGATGGCACCGGCGATCAGCAGCCCACCGGCGATGTCCTTCCAGATGGACACCCAATCCATGACGAAGTAGTGGCTGATCGCGGTGAACCCGCGCGATGAGGTGATGCGGCACCAGATGGAGCCCTCGGACACCGACATGTCCATCTCGGCGTGGCCCTCCATCACGCCGACGAGGCCCTCGTCGGCCTGCTTACGGGCTGCCTGCACCATCGACGGCCGCAGCAGAGCGCGGAACAGCAGTGCCATCAGCACGATCATCAGCGGCCCGCCCACGAACTCGGCGGCCGCGAACTGCCAGCCGAGCAGGATCGCCATGATGATGCCGAGCTCGACCACGAGGTTGGTGGAGGCGAACTGGAACGCCATCGCGCTGGTGAAGTTGGCGCCTTTGCGGAACACCGACCTGGCCATGGCAACCGCGGCATAGGAGCACGACGAGGAGGCGGCGCCGAGCCCGGAGGCAATGCCCAGCGAGCGGGGTGAGTCGTCGGGCAGTAGCCGGCTCATCTCGGCCTTGGAGACCACCGCCTGCACGGCTGCGGAGATCGCAAAGCCCAGGATCAGCGCCCACAGGATCTCCCACGTCATGGCCGCGGCCAGGTTGAGCGCGTCTCCGAGTGCTTCGATGATCATTGGGCCATCACCGCTTGAAGGGGTGCGTAGCTGGTGCGTTCTCGCGCATTCGCCCAGGCCAGGTTCTGCAGCATCTTGCGGTAGCTGGCGCGCGACAGGCGGATCACGGCGAGCACCCCGCGTGGGTCGTCGCTGGCGAGCACCACGCCGGCCGACTCGATGGCCACGTCGGTGCCCGCCCCGATCGCCACACCGACGTCGGCGCGGGCGAGCGCCGGCGCGTCGTTGACGCCGTCGCCGACCATGGCCACCTTGAGGCCGCGGCGCTGCAGGTCGGCCACGGCGGCGTCCTTGTCCTCCGGCAGCACCTCGGCGAGCACGTCGTCCACGCCCAGCTCGGCGGCCACCGCGTCGGCGACCTGGCGGGCGTCGCCGGTGATCATGACCACCCGCTTGCCGAGCCGGTGCAGCTCGTCGACCGCCTGGCGCGACTCCGGCCGCAGCGCGTCCTCCAGCGACAGCGCCCCGGCGACGGTGCCCTCGCGGACCGCGTACAGCACGGCGGCCCCGCGCCGCTTCCAGTCAGCGGTGACCCGGGCCAGGTCCTCTGGCTCCTCGAGGCCCAGCTCGCGCAATAGCGCCGGGCCGCCCACCGCGGCGCTCACGCCGTCGACCTTGGCCTGCACGCCGCGGCCGGTCATGGAGTGGAAGTCGGTGGCGGGCACCAGCGCGCCGCGCCGGCGGGCGGCGGCCACGATGGCGCGGGCGAGCGGGTGCTCGCTGTCCGCCTCGACGGCGCCGGCCAGCCGCAGCAGGCTGTCCTGGTCGCCGGTGAGGCTGTGGACGCCGGCGACGGCGGGCTCGCCCTTTGTCAGGGTGCCGGTCTTGTCGAACAGCACCGCGTCGACGGTCCGCATGCGCTCCAGCGCCAGGCGGTCCTTGACCAGGATGCCGTTGCGCGCGCTGAGCGCGGTCGAGATCGCGATGACCAGTGGGATCGCCAGCCCGAGCGCGTGGGGACAGGCGATCACCAGCACGGTGACGGTGCGCTCGATCGCCTGGTCCGGCTGGCCCAGCGCCAGCCACACGGTCAGGGTGACCAGCCCGGCGCCGGCGGCCACGTAGAAGAGCAGGGCGGCGGCGCGGTCGGCCAGCGCCTGGGCACGCGAGCGTGAGGCCTGGGCCTGCTCGATCAGGCGGCGGATGCCGGCCAGGGCGGTCTGCTCGCCGAGCGCCTCGACGCGGACCCGGATGGCGGAGTCGGTCGCCACGGTGCCGGCGACCACACGGTCTCCCTCACGCATGGCGACCGGCCGCGACTCGCCGGTGATCATCGACTGGTCCAGCTCGGCCTCGCCGGCGACGATGACCCCGTCGGCCGGGACCCGCCCGCCGGAGCGCACGAGCACGATGTCGCCCGCGGCGAGCCGGGAGAGCGGCACGGTCTCCGCGCCGCCGTCGGTGACCCGCTCCGCCTCGTCGGGCAGCAGCGAGGCGAGCGCGTCCAGGGCGCTGGACGCCTGCCCGAGGGCGCGCATCTCGAGCCAGTGGCCGAGCAGCATGATGTCGATGAGCAGCGCGAGCTCCCACCAGAAGTCCAGGTCGAAGAGGTCGAGCGCGGTGGCGGCGCTGGCGACGAAGGCGACGGTGATCGCCAGCGAGATGAGCAGCATCATGCCTGGCTGACGGGCGCGCGCCTCTTCCACGCCGCCGCGCAGGAAGGGCATGCCGCCGTACAGGAACACGGCCGTGCCGAGCACCGGCGCGACCCACTCGGAGCCGGGGAACCGCGGCGCGGTGAAGCCGAGCCACGTCTGCACCATGTCGCTGTAGATGACGACCGGCACGCTGAGGGCCACGCTGAGCCAGAATCGGTCCCGGAACTGTGCCGCGTGGTCCCCGTGCCCGCCATGCCCGCCGTGCCCGCCGTGCGCCGGTTGCTGGCCGTGGTCACCGTTGGTTGCCGGCGCGCTCCCGTGGAACCCATGATCGGTGTGCATGCTCATTCCGGGTCCTTACTTCCCCCGACTTCCCCCGACAGGCCCTCGCGCCGTGACTCTACTATACCCCCGTAGGGTATGGTCAAGGCCCATGTGGCAGGCGGGCCGCGCACCCGACCTCCCTCGGGTCAGTGCCGGCCCCGTGCCGCGCTCAGCGACAGCCCGACGAGAGCAGTCAGCACCGCGAGGGCGGGCGGCTCTGCTGACGGCCGTAGCTCACCAGCGCGCCCCATGTCCGCGCGCCGACCACGCCGTCTGCCGGCAGCCTGTGGGCGCTCTGGAAGCGCCGGACCGTGGCGCGGGTGATCGGGCCGAACGCCCCGTCCACCGCCAGGCAGTAGCCGTTGCCGCGCAGGCGGCCCTGCACCGCGCTGACGCCGGCGCTCTGCTGGCCGTACTGGACGGGCAGCAGCGCCGCGGAGGAGGCGGTCGGCCGGACGCCGTAGGGCATCAGGCCACCCCGCCAGATCGAGGCGATGCGGATCGGCACCGACCGGTTGGGGGCCTCCACCATCCGGCCCCAGCCGAGGTACATGCCGACGTGTCCGATGGTGGCCGGGCTGGCCCGGTTGCTGGCGTAGAAGACGAGGTCACCGGCGGCGAGGGCGCGTACGGGGATGCGCTTGCCGGCCCCGTACTGCCAGCGGGCCACCCGCGGGATGGTCACCCCGGCGGCCCGGTAGGCCATGCTCGTCAGGCCGGAGCAGTCGTAGCCGGTCGGTCCGTTGCCACCCCACTGGTATGGCTTGCCGAGCTGGTCGAGGGCGTAGCGGACGGCGATCGCGGCGGCCGAGCCGCGCGCGACGGCCGCGGCTGGCTTGGCCTGCTCGAGGACCTGCTTGGTCGGCAGCGGCACAACCAGAAGGGCGATCAGGAGGATGAGGAGCCAGCGCCATGCGCGGGCAGGGCGGAGGCGGGGAAGGTTCAGCCGGACTCGCGGAGGTTGCGCTGACATCGGCGGCCACGCTCCTTCTTGTCGAGGCGCCACTAAGGACAAGATGATTAATCGGCTCGACCTGGTCAGCGGTTGAGCCCGGTATGGTGGCTGCATGCCTGCTCTGCGCACACCGGCCGTGCCTGCCCTCGCGCTGCGGCGGGCACGGCTGGCGGTGGTCATGGCGTTCCTGGTGAGCGGAGCGGCCTTCGCCAACTGGGCGGCGCGCATCCCGGCGGTCAAGGACGACGTCGGGCTGTCCACCGGGGAGCTCGGGATCGCGCTGCTCGGGCCGGCGATCGGGTCGCTGGTGTCGATGCCGCTGGCCGGCGTGCTGATGGTCCGCCACGGCAGCCGCGTGGTGACGCGCGTCACCCTGGTGCTGTTCTGCGCGGTGCTGCCGCTGCCCGCGCTGGCGCGGTCGCTGCCGGCGCTGCTGGCCGCGCTGGTGCTGCTCGGGGTCGGCAACGGCGCGCTGGACGTGGCCATGAACGGCCAGGCCGTTGCGGTGGAGCAGCGCTACGGCCGCCCGCTGCTGGCCGGCTTCCACGGCATCTGGAGCCTCGGCGCGCTCAGCGGCGCGCTCACCGGCGGCGTGGCCGCCGCGGCCGGGCTGGCGCCGCTGCCGCACCTCGTGCTCGCCGCCGCGCTGCTGCTGGCCGTGGGCGCTGCCGCGACCCGCTGGCTGCTGCCGGCCGTCGCCGACCGGGTCGAGCGGCCCAGCCTGCGGCTGGCCAGGCCGAGCCGCGTGCTCGCGCTGCTGAGCGCCATCGCGTTCTGCGGGCTGCTGTGCGAGGGGGCCGCCTACGACTGGAGCGCCGTGTACCTGCGCGACAGCCTCGGCGCCAGCGAGGGTCTCGCGGTCAGCGGCTACGTGGCCTTCGCGCTCACCATGACCGGCGGGCGCCTGGTGGGCGATGCCGTGCGCGCCCGCGTCGGGTCGCGGCTGCTGCTCGGCTGCGCGGCGGCGGTGGCGGCCGCGGGGCTCGGCGCCGGTCTCGCCCTCGCCAACCCGGTGGCCGCCGTCGCCGGCTTCGCCCTGCTGGGCGTCGGCCTTTCGTGCCTGGTCCCGATCGTGCTGAGCGCCGCGGGCAGCGCCAGCGGGCTCCCGGCCGGCGCGGCGATCGCCGCCATCTCCACCGTCGGCTACCTCGGCTTCATCGTCGGCCCGCCGCTGATCGGCGGCCTCGGCGAGCTGACGACGCTGCCAGCGGCCCTGGGCGTGGTGGTCGCGCTGACCGCGCTGGTCGCGCTCATGGCGTGGCTGCTTCCCGAGCGGGCCGTCGAGCGGTCCTCCGCGCGGTCGTCATGAACGGCCGTCCCGTGGGGCATGGGGCGACGCTCCCCAGCCGCCGCTCAGGCGATGCGCTCGCGCGCCTGCTCGACCAGGGCGGCGAGGTCGATGTTGCCGCTGGTCACGATCCAGGCGATGTCGCCGTCGCTGTTGAAGCCGAGCGCCGCGCCCGCCGGCAGCAGCCGGGCGACCTCGCCGACCAGGGCGGTGAAGCGCTCGTCGTTGGGGACCTCGACCCGCTTGGTGCTGGAGGGCGAGCCCCTTTCCCGCGGCGGCCGCGGCGGCTCCACCGGCTCGTCCTCGCCGAGCTCCATCAGGCGCGCTTTGACCAGGGTGTAGTCGACGCCGAAGGAGGCGAGCAGCCTGGCGGCCTGCGAATCCTGCTGCCACAGCAGGGCGAGCAGGTAGTGATGGGTGCCGACCCTGCCGTTGCTGCCGTCCTGCACGGCCTGTTGCCGCGCCAGCTCGAGGACCGGCACCGCCGGCGCGGTCAGCGCGACCAGCGGCTGGTACGGCCCCGCCGGGCCCGGCTCGGTGACGCCGGACTCGGCGCCGAGCCGCCGCAGCACCGCGTCGAGGCTGACCCCGAGCTCGGCCAGCAGCCGGGCCCCGGTACACGAGCACTCCTCCAGCAGGCCGATCAGCAGGTGCTCCGAGCCGACATGCTCGCGCCCGCGCCGCTGCGCCACCTGCGCGGCCCGCTCCAGCACCAGCCGGAACGCGCCAGGGTATGGGGACTCGTCGACGGTGTGGTGATCGCCGCGCCGCCGCGTCGGGGGCAGGCGTTTGAGCACGTGGTCCCGCACGGCCTGCTCGGTCAGGCCGAGCTGGCGCATTGTCCGCGGCCCGACCGCCTCGGGATCGTCACCGAGCCGCGCCAGCCCGAGGACGAGGTGCTCGCTGCCGATCCAGCCGTGCCCGAGGTCGGCCGCCTCCTCATGGGCCGCGACGACCACCGTCCGCGCCTGTTCCGTCAACCGCTCGAACATTGCGCCTCCGCCGTGCCTCGGAGATTCCGCCGCCAGCCGAGCCGTATCGCCGCGGGCTGGCTGGAGAAGCCTACCGTTTTCGCAGCGCAATGGCGGAACCGGCGACCTCGGCCCAGCGGAGCCCTCCCTCGCCGGTGTTTGGAATTCACCGAGGTTTCGCGGAGAAATTCCTTCTGGTACTCCGCGCGGCATCCGCGGGTCCAGGGCAATCAGCGGCTTCTGGAACAGATGCTTCAGCTGTTGAGACAGGGTGCCATGCCATGAGAGCGGACAATGGGGGGCCGACGGGTGGGATTGTGACCCCACGTGCGGCATTGGGAGGTAATCCTCTAGTCAAGGCGACTAATTCGACAAAGTCAAGTGGTGCGTGTACGTCGCGAGACTGGTTCACTTCTGGCATGTCGACCGTCACGGCCCCAAGCGTCCCGTTCGATGCCATCCAGCGGCGTTTCGTCCAGCAATACCAGGAAAGTGACCCGCTCGACACTGACCACGGCACGGTTGTCGTAGCGCCCTCGCTGACCTTTCCCGTCGCGGAGCTGCGCAAGATCGTCGCCATCCAGCATTACGAAGAGCGGCTGCTGTTCCTGCTGCTGTTGCTGCGCCGACCCGGCGTCCGGGTCGTCTACCTCAGCTCACTGCCGGTCGAGGAAGCGATCGTCGAGTACTACCTGAGCTTCCTGCCCGACCCCGAGGCCGCGCGCAGCCGCCTGCACATGCTGGCGATCGGCGACCCCGAGGCGCGGCCGCTCACCGCCAAGCTGCTCGAGCGGCCCGACCTGATCGGGCAGGTGCGGGACATCGCCCCCGACCCGGCCGAGGCGTACCTGCTGCCGTTCAACGTGACCGCGCTGGAGGGCCGCCTCGCCGAGTGGCTGCACCTGCCGCTGTACGGGCCGCGTCCGGCGCTGATCGGCCTCGGCTCCAAGACCGGCTCCCGGCGGGTCGCCCGCCGCGCCGGAGTGCCCGTGCTCGACGGCGCGGAGGACCTCTGGACGGTGGCCGAGGTGGAGCACGCCATCCGCCGGCTGCACCACCGCGCCCCCGAGCTGGACGGAGCGGTGGTCAAGCTCAACCACGGGTTCTCCGGCCAGGGCAATGCGGTCGTCCACTTCGACGGGCGGGTCACGCCCCTGGAGACCCTCGAGACCAGCCGCACCACCTTCTGTGCCGAGCAGGAGTCGTGGCGCTCGTTCGCCGGCAAGATCCGCGAGGCCGGAGCGGTGGTGGAGGAGCTGCTGCGCGCCCCCGGCGTGGTCTCGCCCAGCGTGCAGCTGCGCGTCACCCCGGGCGGTGTCCCGCGGGTGGTCTCCACCCACGACCAGGTGCTCGGCGGCCCCAACGACCAGGTGTACCTCGGCTGCCGCTTCCCGGCCGACCGGCGCTACCAGGCGACCATCCAGCGCGCGGCGATGGAGGCCGCGCACGTGCTCGCCGCCCACGGGGTGATCGGCTCCTTCGGCATCGACTTCTTCGTTGTGCCCGCGGACCGCGGCTTCCGCGTGTTCCTGGCCGAGATCAACCTGCGCGTCGGCGGCACCACCCACCCGTTCGGCATGGTCTCGCTCGCCAGCCAGGGCCACTACCAGCCGCTCTCCGGCGAGCTGGAGGCGGGCGGCAGCCCGAAGTGCTACGTGTCGACCGACAACCTCAAGTCGCGGCGCCTGGCGGGCATGGCGCCCGGCAGGGTGATCCGGCTGCTGGACCGCCACGGCCTGCTGTTCGACCCAAGGACCATGACGGGGACGACCCTGCACCTGCTCGGCGCCCTGCGCGAGCACGGGAAGATGGGCGTGACCTGCGTCGGCGACTCGCCCGAGGAGGCGGAGGAGCGCTACCGCGAGATCGTCGCGACGCTGTCGCCGTCGTAGGCTCTCCACAGCGCGTCGACCGCGAAGGGGTGGAGAGCATGACGCTGGTGCTGCGGGGCGGAACGCTGATCGACGGGAGCGGGGCCGATCCGGTCGCCGACGCCGTGGTGGCTTCCGAGGGCGAGCTGCTGACCCTTGTCGGACGGGCGGCGCCCGCCGCCGGCGGGGCCGAGGTGATCGACTGCGATGGGCTCACGCTGCTGCCTGGGCTGATCGACGCGCACAGCCACCTCGGCCTGATCGCGATCGACGCGCCCGAGCGCGTGCCGCCGGCGGTGGCCGCCGCGCGCATCTTCCACAACTGCGAGCTGGCGCTGGAGGCGGGCTTCACCACCGTGCGGGACGTCGCCGGCATCGACGGCGGCGTGGCGCGGGCGGTGGCCGAGGGCCTGGTGACCGGCCCGAGGATCCTGCCGTCCGGGCCGATGCTGTCGCAGACCGGCGGCCATGGCGACCACGCGCCGGCGTTCCTGGACGCCCACCACTACGACTACGGCGGCATCGCCGGCATCAGCCAGATCAACGCCACCTGCGACGGGCCGGACCAGGTGCGGCTCGCCGCCCGGCGGGCCTTCCGGCACGGGGCCACGCAGATCAAGGTGTGCGTCTCCGGCGGCGTGGTGTCCTTCACCGACAGGCTGGAGGATGCCCAGCTCACCGTGGACGAGCTGCGCGCGGCGGTGGAGGAGGCCGATGCGCGCGACAGCTACGTCACCGCCCACGCCCACAGCGTCCGCGGCATCCTGAACGGTCTCGAGGCGGGGGTGTCCTGCTTCGAGCACGGCACGTTCCTGGACGAGGCCACCGCGCAGCGGATGGCGGCGGCGGGCGCCGACCTGGTGCCCACGTTCGCGGTGCTGCGGCTGATGGACCGCCATTGGCGCGACTGGGGCGTGCCCGAGGTCCTGCTGCCGCGGCTGGCGGGGGTGGAGGACGCCATGGCCGCCTCGATGAAGCTGGCCATCGCGGCCGGCGTGCGGGTGGGCTCGGGTTCGGACCTGCTCGGCCCGCGGCAGGAGCACCGGGGGCTCGAGCTGGTGATCAAGTCGGAGCTGCTCGGCGCGATGGCGGCGATCACCTCCGCCACCTCGACCAACGCGGCCATCCTGCGGCGGGGGAGCAGCACCGGCCGCGTGGCGGAAGGGCTGCTCGCCGACGTGATCGCCGTCGACGGCGACCCGCTGGCGGAGCCGTCGCTGTTCGACGACCCGGACCGCGTTGTGCTGGTGATCAAGGGCGGCGCCGTGGTCAAGCGCCTCCGCGGCTGACCGGCGCGGCGCGCGGGCTCGGGTCGCGGCATCATCGAAGCGTCACGACCCCGAGCCTGCGAGGGAGCAGATGACCCAAGGGCACGCGACGGACGCGTACGAGCGCGCCTTCCCCAGCCTGGAGTTCGAGCGGCCCGCCGAGGGCGTGCTGCGGGTCGTGATGAGCGCCCCCGGTCGCCTCAACGCCGCCGACGCCGCCATGCACCGTGACCTGTCGCGCGTGTGGCTCACCATCGACCAGGACCCCGAGGTGCGCGCGGTGATCGTCCGCGGCGCCGGCGACGTCTTCTCGGCCGGCGGCGACCTCGACCTGGTCGAGGCGGTGGCCGACGACTTCGCGACCCGCGTGCAGGTGCTGCGCGAGGCGCGCGACATCGTCTACAACGTCGTCAACTGCTCCAAGCCGGTGGTGTCGGCCATGGCCGGCCCGGCGGTCGGGGCCGGGCTGGTCGTCGGCCTGCTCGCCGACGTGTCGATCGCCGGCCGCTCGGCGCGCATCATCGACGGCCACACCCGCCTGGGGGTCGCCGCCGGCGACCACGCCGCGATCGTCTGGCCGCTGCTGTGCGGGCTCGCCAAGGCCAAGTACCACCTGCTGCTGTGCGAGCCGCTCTCCGGTGAGGAGGCGGAGCGGATCGGGCTGGTGTCGCTGTGCGTCGACGACGCCGAGCTGCACGGCACCGCGCTGGACGTCGCGGTCAGGCTGGCGTCCGGCTCGCAGACCGCGATCAGATGGACCAAGTACGCCCTCAACAACTGGCTGCGACTGGCCGGGCCGACGTTCGACACCTCGCTGGCGCTGGAGTTCATAGGGTTCGGCGGCCCTGACGTGCGCGAGGGTCTCGCGTCGCTGCGCGCCAAGCGCCCGCCGAGCTTCGAGGGCCCGGCGGCGGAGTGACGGGGAGCGCCGCATGATGGAGAACAGCACCCGGGCCTCCGAGCGCGAGCTCCGCAGCGCCGTGGCGTGGCGCGACGGTCACCTGGAGGTGATCGACCAGACCGCGCTGCCGGAGCGCTTCACCCTGCTCGAGCTGCGCACGGTCGGCGGGGTGGTCGACGCCCTGCGCCGGCTGGTGGTGCGCGGCGCTCCGGCGATCGGCGTGGCCGCCGGCTTCGGCGTCGTCCTCGGGCTCGACGAGCGCCGGCCGGCCACCGCCGAGGCGGCCCGCGCCACCCTCGAGGAGGTGGCCGCCGAGCTGGAGGCGGCGCGGCCGACCGCCGTGAACCTGAGCTGGGCCGTGCGCCGGGTGGCGGCGGCCGCCGCCGGCGGGCGCGACCCGGCCGAGATCCGCCGCCTCGCCCTCGAAGAGGCCGAGCGCGTGCTCTCCGAGGACCGCGAGGCGTGCCGTCGCATCGCCGCCATCGGCCGCGCCGAGCTGACCGGCAGGCGGCGGCTGCTGACCCACTGCAACACCGGCCGGCTGGCCACCGCGGGGCTCGGCACCGCGCTCGCGGTGGTCTACGCCAAGGCCGAGGCGGGGGAGCCGGTCGAGGTCATCGCCTCCGAGACCCGGCCGCTGCTGCAGGGCGCCCGCCTCACCGCCTGGGAGCTGGTCGACGCCGGCATCCCCGTGACCGTGCTGGCCGACGCCGCGACGGCGGCGGCCATGGCCGGTGGCATGGTGGAGGCGGTCCTGGTCGGCTGCGACCGGGTGGCGCGCAACGGCGACACCGCCAACAAGATCGGCACCTACGCCCTGGCGGTGCTCGCCCGGGTCCACGGCATCCCCTTCTACGTGGTCGGCCCGCTGTCCTCGTTCGACCCGGAGATGGCCGACGGCGCCGCGATCGTGATCGAGCAGCGCGCACCGGAGGAGGTCCGCTCGCTGCACGGCGCGAGGGTCGCGCCCGAGCGGGCCGAGGTGTGGAACCCCGCCTTCGACGTGACGCCCGCGGGGCTGGTGACCGCCTTCATCACCGACGCGGGCGTCCTGCGCCCGCCTTTCGGCGACTCGATCGCCCGCGTACGCTCAGACCTGGACCTTCTGGCCCTTGCCGATGACGACGACGCCCCCGGCTGACAGCACGAAGCGCTCGCGGTCGCGCTCGCGGTCGACGCCGACCCGCGCGCCGTCCGCGATCCGCACGTTCTTGTCCACGATCGCGTTGCGGGCCACGGCGCCCTCGCCGACCTCGGCGCCGTGCATCACCACCGATCCCTCGACGAGCGCGCCTGGGCTGACCTTGACGCCGGGGGAGAGGACCGAGCGGCGCACGGTGCCACCCGAGACGATCACGCCGGCGCTCACCATCGAGTCGAGCGCCTGCCCCCGGCGCCGGTCCTCGTCGAACACGAACTTCGCGGGCGGCAGGGGCTCGTGCCAGGTCAGGATCGGCCAGCGGTCGTTGTAGAGGTTGAACACCGGGTGGACCGAGATCAGGTCCATATGCGCCTCGTAGTAGGCGTCGAGCGTGCCCACGTCGCGCCAGTACGCGCGGTCCCGGTCGGTCGCTCCGGGCACCTCGTTGTCGGCGAAGTCGTAGACCTCCGCCTCGCCCCGCTCCACCAGCATCGGCAGGACGTTGCCGCCGAGGTCGTGGTTTGAGCGGCTGTCGGCGGCGTCGAGCGTGACGGCCTCGACCAGCGTCGAGGTGGTGAACACGTAGTTGCCCATCGACGCGTACGCCTGGTCGGGCGCGTCCGGCAGGCCCTGCGGATCGGCCGGCTTCTCGCGGAAGGCGCGGATGCGGCGGCCATCCTCGGCGGTCTCGATGACGCCGAAGGCCGTGGCCTCCTCGCGCGGGACCCGGATGCCGGCGACGGTCACCCCGGCGCCCGAGGCGACGTGCTGCTCGACCATCTGCCGAGGGTCCATGCGGTAGATGTGGTCGGCGCTGAAGACGATGACGTACTCGGGGCGTTCGTCGTGGACCAGGTTGAGGCTCTGGAAGATGGCGTCGGACGAGCCGGCGTACCAGCGGGGCCCGCGGCGCATCTGCGCGGGCACCGGGGTGACGTAGTTGCCGAGCAGCGGGGACATCCGCCAGGTGATGGCGATGTGGCGGTCGAGGCTGTGGCTCTTGTACTGGGTGAGCACGACGATGCGTAGGTAGCCGCCGTTGACCAGGTTCGAAAGGGCGAAGTCGATGAGCCGGTAGTCGCCCCCGAACGGCACCGCCGGCTTGGCGCGGTCCGCGGTCAGGGGCGCGAGCCGTTTGCCCTCGCCACCTGCAAGGACCATCGAGAGCACCTTCGGCTGCGCCATGACGGAAGCCTATCGCAGGCTACCCGTGCCGGCCCGCCCCCGATGGATGGAGCTCCAGCCACGCGAGCGCGTGGCTGGCGTCGCGGTCGGGCGGGAACACCGGATAGAAGACGTGCTCGATGACGCCGTGGTCGATCACCAGGGTGTGGCGCTTGAGCATGGTGTCGCCGTCGACCTCGAAGGTCGGCAGCCGCAGTGCGCCGGCGAGCCGCAGCCCGGCGTCGCTCAGCACCTCGTAGGGCAGGCCCAGGCGCGTGGCCATCTCCCGCTGGTAGGCGGTGTCCTGTGTGCTGAGCCCGTACAGCCGCACGCCGAGCTCGCGGAAGCGCGCCGAGGCGTCGCGGTAGGCGCACGCCTGCGGGGTGCAGCCGCGGGCGCCCGGGATCGCGTTCCAGGCCGCCTCGCCGCCGGGCGGGTCCTCGCCCGGCCTGCCGGTGCGCGGGTAGGCGAACACCACCGTGCGCGGCGCCGCGGGATCGGCCAGCCGCACGGTCCCGCCCGCCGTGGACGGCAGGGGCACGCTGGGGACCTCGAGGCCCGGCAGGTGGTCGCAGGCTCCGTCGTCGACGGGCACCGGCAGGTCGTCGGGGAGGCCCTGGAAGCTGGCGGCCATGCGCATCCCTCCGCGAGGAGTCGACGGGAGTCCTCCGACTACGATACGAGCATGACGAACTATGCCTTTGGCGACAGCGACCTGGCGGTCGAGCGCCTGGCGCGGGTGGCGGAGCTGTTCGCGCCGCCCAGCGCGCGCTTCCTCGGGGCCTCGGTCGGCCTTCCGGTGAGCCTGGCGGTCGACCTCGGCTGCGGGCCGGGGTACACCACCCGCCTGCTGGCCGAGGTGGTCCGGCCAGCGCGCACGGTGGGCCTGGAGGCCTCCGCCCGGCTTGTCGAGGTCGCCCGCGGCGCGGCGCGTGCCGCCGATCTCGTCGGCGCGCCGGAGTTCCTGCGGCACGACGTCACCGCCGTGCCGTTCCCGGTGGGCCCGGCCGATCTCGTCTACGCCCGCCTGCTGGTGAGCCACCTGAGCGACCCGGCGGCGGCGCTGGCCGCATGGGCCACGCAGCTCGCGCCCGGCGGGCTGCTGCTGCTCGACGAGGTGGAGTGGATCCGCACCGACGAGCCGGCGCTCGCCACCTACCTGGAGGTCGTGGCGGAGCTGCTGGAGCGCCGCGGCCACCGGCTCGACCCCGGGCCGCTGCTGGAGGCGCTGCCGGACCCGCCCGGCCTGCGCCGCCAGGCGAGCGCGGTGGCCACGCTGTCACCGGGGGTTCGGCGCGCCGCCGCGACGTTCGGCCTCAACCTGCGGATATGGGGCGCCGACCCGTTCGTGCTCGCCGCCCATGCGGGCCTGCCCGAGCGGCTCGGCGCCGAGCTGGCCGCCCTGGCGGGCCGACCCGACCGTGACGGCATCACCTGGGGCATGCGCCAGATCGTCTACCGGCGGACGCCTGCCTCGGCGTAGGCGCGGTCCAGCAGCTCTGCGGGGTGCAGCACGGCCGTGTCCGCGCCCAGCTCGGCCAGGCCGGCGGCGATCTGCATGGCGCAGCCGGGGTTGCCGACCAGCACGGCCGGCGCGCCGGTGGCGTGGATGGCGGCGGCCTTCTGCTCCTTGAGGCGGTCGGCCATGTCGGGCTCGAGCAGGTTGTACAGGCCCGCCGCGCCGCAGCAGCGGTCGCCATGCTCGATCTCGGCCACCTCGAGGCCGGGCACCTGGCGCAGCACCGCTCTGGGCGCCTCGGCGATGCGCTGGGCGTGCAGCAGGTGGCAGGCGTCGTGCAGGGCCACCCGGTCCAGCGGTGAGCCGGCGGGCGGCTCGATTCCCTGCTCGTCCAGGAACTCGAGGAAGTCGCGCACCTTGGCCGACAGCTCGCCCGCCCGACCCGGTTCCCCGGACCCCTCCGGGGGTCCGCCGAGCAGCTCGCCGTACTCCTTCATGTGGGCGCCGCAGCCGGCCGAGTTCACCACGATCCAATCGACCCCGGTGAAGGCGGCGAGGTTGCGGCGCGCGAGCCGGCGCGCCGAGCGCAGGCGACCGTGGTGCGCGCCGAGCGCGCCGCAGCACGCCTGTCCCCGCGGCACCACCACGCGCCAGCCGTTGCGGGCAAGGACCCGGATCGTGGCCCGGTTGACCGGCCGGTACCAGCGGTCCTGCACGCAGCCGGCGAGCACGGCCACGGTGCCGCGCGGCCGGCCCTCCGGCTCGGTCAGCCGCGGCAGGCGGCTGGTCAGCTCGCGGAGCGGCACGCGGGGGAGCAGGGCGCGGGCGCGGCGGGGCAGCAGCGGCCGCGCCAGCGGCAGCAGCGCCGTGGCCAGCGTCACCAGCCAGCCACGCGGCAGCGCCACGTCCAGGCCCAGCCAGCGCGGCAGCCGCTGCCGCGCCGGCCGCAGCGGCTCGACCTGCACGCGGGCGCGCTCCATCATGCGGCCGAAGGGCACGTGCGACGGGCACACGTCCTCGCAGGCGCGGCAGTCAAGGCACAGGTCCATGAACTCCATGAAGCGCCCGTCGACCTCGGCGCGGCCCTCTGACACCGCTCGCATCGCCGCGATCCTGCCGCGCGGCGAGGCCGACTCCTCACCGGTGAGCCGATAGGTGGGGCAGTGCGGCAGGCACAGCCCGCAGGCCACGCACGAGGCGATGTCGGCCGGGTCAGGCGCGTCGGGCAGCGGCCAGGCCGGCGTCGCGCCCGGCTCCGCGCCGATGAACCTGAACCCCTCCGGCAGCCCGAACGAGCCGTCGCCGTCGCCCATCACACGCCTCCCCAGAAACGGCCGGGCGCGAGGATCCCGGCGGGGTCGAAAGCCCGCTTGAGGCGCCGGTGCACGGCCGGAGCCGCCGGCGAAGCGCCCAGCCCTCCCGGGCCGCGCACCACCGGCGCGATCCCGCCCAACCCGGCGGCGCGCGCTCGCAGGCGCTCCAGCTGCTCTCCGGCGCCGTCCAGCCCCGCCCAGCAGATCCCCACCCCGGCCAGCGCGCCCCATGACGAGCCCGGCGGCAGCGCCTCGACAAGGGCTGGCAGGCGGGTGGGCGTGACCGCCGCCTCCACCACCACCGGCGCCCGGGTCCAGGGTGAGGCCAGCGGGAACGCGGCGTCCTCGCGCACCTCGGCGTCGCTGCCGAGGACCTTGCCGGCCAGGCGGGTCTGCTCCTCCAGATCCCGCGGCCAGCCCTCCAGCCGCAGCTCCAGGCGGGCTGGCGTGACCAGCACCGCGGTCACCAGCGGCACCGCGGCCAGCAGCTCGGCCGCGCGCTCCAGGCCGCCGGGCGCCAGGATGGTCCGGCGAGCGGGCGGCCGCGGCCGCAGCTTGATCGCCACCTGGGTGAGCACCCCGAGGGTGCCGAGCGACCCGGTGACCAGGCGGCACAGGTCGTAGCCGCTCACGTTCTTGACCGTGCGGCCACCTGCGCGCACCCGCCGGCCGGCGCCGGTCACCAGCTCGACCTCGAGGACCAGGTCGCGCACCGGCCCGACCGCAAGGCGGCGCGGCGAGGACGCCGCGGCCGCGATCACCCCGCCGACGGTCGCCTCGGCGGGGGCGTCGGCCGGCCATTCCTGGCCGTGCTCCGCCAGCAGCTCGTCCAGCAGGCCACAGCGCATGCCCGCCTGCACCACGGCGATCATCTCGGCCGGGTGGTAGTCGACCAGCCCGTCAAGGGCGGTGAGCCGCAGCTCCGCGTCGACCGGGCTCGCGTTGCCCTTGTCGAGGTGGGTGCGCCCGCCGACCGGCAGTAGCCGCCGGCGCTGGGCGCTGGCCGCGGCGAGCGCCTCGGCCACCTCGTCGCGCGAGCCGGGCGCGATCGTCAGATCCACGAGCCCTCCGGCAGGCGCTCGACCGCCTCGGCGAGGTCCTGTCCCCGCGCCATGGCGAAGTCGCCGCAGCGCGAGCCCGTTGGCAGCACCTTGCCGGGGTTGAGGCGGCGCCCGGGATCGAAGGCCGACCTGGCGCAGTCCTGCACGGCCAGGTCGTCGCCGCTGAACAGCAGTGGCATCAGGTCCCGCTTCTCGAGGCCGATGCCGTGCTCGCCGGAGAGCACCCCGCCCGCCTCGACGCAGACGCGCACGATCTCCTCGGAGGCGGCCAGCACGCGCTCGAGCGTGCCGGGCACGCCCCGGTCGAACAGCAGCAGCGGGTGCAGGTTGCCGTCGCCGGCGTGGAACATGTTCACCACGATCAGGTCGTGGCGCTCGGTGATCTCGTTGACGCGCCTGAGCACCTCGGTCAGCCGGCGCCGCGGCACCACGGTGTCGTGCAGGTAGTAGTGCGGCGCGATCTTGGACACCGCGCCGAGCGCGCTCTTGCGTCCCTTCCACAGCCGGGCCCGCTGCGCCTCGTCCCGCGCGACCCGCACGGAGCGGACCCCGTGCCCGCGCGCCACCCGCTCGATCACGGCGGCCTCGGCCGCCACGCCGCCGGGCAGGCCGTCCACCTCGACCAGCAGCACGGCGTCGGCGTCGGTGGGATAGCCCGCGTGGACGTACGGCTCGATGACCTCGAGGATGCGCCGGTCCAGCAGCTCCATGGCGGCGGGCAGCACACCGGCGGCGACCACCGCGGCGACGGTGGCGGTGGCGTCGGCCATGCTGGCGAACTCCAGCAGCATGGTGCGCACGGCCGGGGCGACCGGGTTGAGCCGCACGCACACCGCTGTGACGATCCCGAGCGTGCCCTCGGAGCCGACCACCAGGCCGCGCAGGTCGTAGCCGGGCGCCTCGGGCCCCTCGGCGCCCAGCCGCACCACCTCGCCGCCCGGCAGGGCCAGCTCGAGCGCGAGCACGTGGCCGGAGGTGACGCCATAGGCGAGGCAGTGGGGCCCGCCGGCGTTGGTGGCGACGTTCCCGCCGACGCTCGAGGTCTGCTGCGAGGACGGGTCGGGCGCGAACTCGAGGCCGATCGGGCGCAGCCGGTCGCTGAGATCGAGGTTGAGCACGCCGGGCTCGACCCAGGCGAGCCGGTCGGCCGGCCGCACCTCCAGGACGCGGTCCATCTTGGTGGTCACGACCACCAGCGCGCCCTCGGTGGGGGTCGACCCCCCGGCGAGGCCGGTGCCCGAGCCGCGCGGCACCACGGGCAGGCTGTGGCGCTCGGCGATGTCGAGGCAGGCGACCACCTGGTCGCGGTCGCGTGGGAAGGCCACCAGCGCGCAGGCGCCCTCGATCATGGACGCGTCGCGGCTGTACAGCGCCAGCGCCAGCGGGTCGGCGAGCACCTCGCGGGGCCCGAGGCGGCGGGCCAGCTCCTCACGCGCCCGCGCCACGCCGGTCATGGCCCGCCCATCAGCCGCCATCCGACCACCTCGTCCCGAGCACCACTTGGTCCTTCGGCCTGTTCCCAGGCTACCGGGATCGGACGTGGCGAAGGGGCGCTGAAGCGCGGGAACGCAGGCGCATATCACGCAAACACGATCATCAGGCCTGGGGAAGAAGCCCCCCGCGCGCAGTCACCTGCCGTCATACTGAGCAGATGCGTGCGCCCAAACGTCGTCGACCTCTCCGGCGGACCCCCGTGTCCCCGCCTGCTGGCGTAGGTCTGGCAGAGATTGCGGCGCGCGCCTCATACGTTGGCAGTAGCGAGCACAAGTCGTACCCGTCGTTCGCCGGCCCGCCCCAACGCAGGTCGGATGCGACCAAATGTGACCCGGCACTTTCAGATCCCGCACAACTGACTCAGTGGCTTCGTACAGCGATCGTGTCTGGACGCGTCGGCGCTCCCTGGGAAGGGGACTTCCCGAGGTATGTCTGGCATCGTGAAGGTGACGTTTACTACGAGGGTCGGCTCGTGAATCAGGAGCTTGGTCATTACAAGGGTTATCCACTTGATCGAAGCGAGTGGCCTGAGGAGCCTTGATGTACGGTCACCCGGAGCTGAGCCTTCGATGGGATTGGGAGTCTGCGCCCCTTGTTCGGGCGGCAGAGCACCGAGCGACCTGGGCCAGGTTGGAGATCTTCGTTGGCCAGGATTGTGTCACCCTGGTAGAGGATAGCGAATCACAGAGCTCAAGGCGCGCCATCTACTGCTCGCTGTATCCGCTTGCGGAATGGATCGCCTATAATTGGTGGTTCCTTCGCGCGGACGCCAGACCGACACCCGAGCTCGCGCGGTTGAGCCAGCGACTGGTCGAACCGGACGTCGTTGCGAGAACTGGTCTGAGCAGACACAGCCTCCAATCCGCGGGAGATGGTTTTGCCTGGCCCCACGTACTGCTAGTTCCCGAGGGGCAGTCGACTCGCGTGGTGTGGCGGCGCGATGAGCACATCCAACCAGGACGCCCAGTACGATTCCTGAGCCAGGGAGAAGCGTTGCTTGACAGTCCGGTCGTCGAGCGCGTTCTCTCTTCACTTGTTGAAGCTGTGCTCATCAGGCTGGCGGAGCAGGGAGTAACCAACACGGCTTTGGAGAAGGAGTGGTCAGAGGTACGGCGGGTCGACAAAGACGAAGAGGAATTTTGTCTTGCGGCTGCCCGCCTCGGACTCGATCCTTACTCTGAGGCGATTGAGATCGAATCGGATATCCTGCGTGCGTCAGAAGAGCTCAGCGGAAACATATTTGGAGATTTCCTTGACGCGGTGAGCCCGCGCCGCATCGGAGCTGCATTGGACTGGATCGCAAGCGCGGGACGTCTCATCAACGCCTCGGCCAGGCGGGTTGATGGGAGCGTCTCGGGATTGAGGAGCCATACCGCGCGTCGTACAGAGGCGCAGAACGCTCGACCGTGGGAGCGGGGATGGCGCCAGGCATCCGAGGTTCGCGAGTTGCTCGGGGTCTCCCCGGTGGACGCTTTCGCTATCGACGATCTCGTTGAGTCGCGGACACAACGGACCGATGATCGCGGCTTGCAGGCAGTTGGCGGTACGGACAGCGAGGTAAAACCTGTTGTGGTGCTGGGACGGCAACAGCCAAAGGAGACGAAGCGTTTCACTCTGGCCCGGGCACTTTGGCATGTGCTCTACGAGGAGGACGCGCTCTTCCTCGTCACAAGTGCATATACTGACAGGCAAAAGACAGAGCGCGCCTTCGCTGCTGAGTTGCTCGCGCCAGCCCGAGGAGTGACGGAACGGCTGGAGGGAGCGCTGGATGTCGTTCTCTCAGAGGACCTCGAGCAAGTCGCGCGCCACTTCCGCGTATCGCCGATGGTTGTATATCATCAAGTAGAGAACCAGCTGTCGGCAAGTATAGTTGGTTGAAATAGAGACACCACTCATTCCCGCTCGCCTATCGAGGCTATGAGGACCGAAGGTGGCGCGCGGCGAAGCGGCGGAGACCGTCGAGGGACTCGGGCAGGTCGCGGCGGCCGAAGCCGAGGCGGAAGTGGTTGCCGGGGTGGCCGTAGACCGACCCGGGCAGCAGCAGGACCCCCTCCTCCTTGACGAGCGCCGCGGCCAGGTCGTCGGCGGGCAGGTCCGCCCGCAACCTGGGGAAGGCCATGGTGCCGGCGCGCGGCGGCACCCACTGGACCCAGTCCGCGGCCTCCGCGGCGAAGCGGTCGAGCTCGCGCAGGTTCGCCCTGATGATCGCCATGGTCCGGTCCAGCAGGTGGTCGCCGGCGCGCAGCGCGATGAGCGCGAGGATCTCGCTGGGCGCGCTGTTGCAGATGGTGGTGTAGTCCTTGTGGGCGGTGATGCGCTCGAGCAGCGCCGCGTCTCGCGTCGCGACCCAGCCGATGCGCAGGCCACCGAGCCCGAACGTCTTGGTCGTCACGTTGAGGCTCAGCGCCTTGACGGAGCGGTCGACCGCCGCCGGCCAGCGCTCCGCCGCGTCCAGCTCCAGCAGGCGGTAGACCTCGTCAGACAGCAGCCACGCCCCGGCCTCCTCGGCGATCGCGATCAGCTCGTCGAGGATCGCCGGCGGGGGCAGGGCACCGGTGGGGTTGTGCGGGAAGTTCACCACGATGGCCCTGGTGGAGGGACGCAGGGCCTTCCGCAGCCGCTCCAGGTCCAGCGCCCAGCCCTCGTCGTGCTCGAGCGGCACGAGCGTGACCTCCGCGCCGACCGCCCGCGCGACCTCGTGCAGGGACTGGTAGGCGGGCCACACCACCACGGCGTGGTCGCCGGGGCCGAGCAGCGCCCTGAGCGACAGGAAGACGGCCTCCTCGCCACCCGAGCAGACCAGGACCTGGTCGGGCTGGACCGTCTCGTAGCCACGGGCGATCTCGGCCCGCAGCAGCGGATGGCCCGGGGCCTCGGTGTACCCCAGGCGCAGGTCGCGCCACAGCCGCCCGGTCTCGGCGTCGGCAAGGGCGAGCAGCTCGCCCATGGGCACCGGCTCCGGGTCGCTGGCGCACAGCAGGTGCGCGACGTTGAACTCCCACTTGGCGAAATACCGCTCCAGCCCGAACTCCGTGATCTCCAACCGGCTCTCCCTCTGCGCGCTCATCCGCTGTCATCGTGCTGTTGAGGTGCGGAGCGTGGCAAGGCACCGGTAAGGTCCAAGCCTCGCCACAGCTCCCGTCAGATCCATGGGCCGGAGTCCGTCATGACGCACCCGGGCGCCTCGCGCTGGCGCTTCCCCGATCCGTCCACCGCCGACGCGGACGGCGTGGTCGGGTTCGGCGCCGACCTGCATCCGGATACCCTGCTGGACGCCTACCGACAGGGGATCTTCCCGTGGCCGCATCCCGGCATGCCGCTGCCGTGGTTCTCGCCCGACCCGCGCGGGCTGCTCCCGCTCGACGAGCTGCGGGTGTCCCGCTCGCTGCGCCAGCGGCTGCGCCGCTGCGGCTGGGAGACCACGGTCGACGAGGCCTTCGCGGCGGTCGTGGCGGCGTGCGCGTCGAGCCGCCGCGTCGAGGGCACCTGGATCCTCCCGGAGATGCGCGCGGCGTACCTGCGCCTGCACCTGCTCGGCCACGCCCACAGCCTGGAGGTGTGGCAGGGCGACGAGATGGTCGGCGGCCTGTACGGGGTCAGGGTGGGGGCGGTATTCACCGGCGAGTCGATGTTCCACAGGGTCAGCGACGCCTCCAAGGTGGCGCTGGTCGACCTGGTCGCCCGGCTCGCCGAGGCGGGCGGCTGGCTGATCGACGTGCAGCTCGCCACCCCGCACCTGGCCAGCCTCGGCGCACGGTCGGTGCCGCGCCGTGACTTCCTGACGCTGCTGCGCCGGGCGCGCGACGTGCCCATCTCCATGCCTCAGGAGCGCCGTCCCGTGGCTCGGCTGGCGCCTCCCGCCCGCTTGCCCGCCCCGACTCCGGGTATGCCGACTGAGAGAGGGGGACCATCATGCGCGGCACGATGACGGCCAGGATCCTGGAGGAGCATCTTGTCGGTGGGCGCCTCGCGCCGGGAGAAGAGATCTCGCTCAGCGTCGACCAGACCCTGTTGCAGGACGCCACCGGCACGATGGCGTGCCTGGAGCTGGAGACCCTCGGCGTCGACCGGGTCAGCACCGGCCTGGCCGTGGTCTACGTGGACCACAACATGCTCCAGTTCGACCACCGCAACGCCGACGACCACCTGTTCCTGCAGACCTTCGCGGCCAGGTACGGCATGAAGCTGTCGCGGCCCGGCAACGGCATCTGCCACCAGGTCCACACCGAGCGCTTCGCCCGTCCCGGCGCCACCCTGCTCGGCGCGGACTCGCACACCTCGACCTCCGGGTCGTGCGGGTCGCTGGCGATCGGCGCCGGCGGGCTGGAGGTCGCGCTGGCCATGGCTGGCTATCCCTTCCAGATGCCCACCCCGATCGTGGTCGGCGTGCACCTCGACGGGCGGCTCGGTCCCTGGGTCGCCTCCAAGGACCTGATCCTGGAGCTGCTGCGCCGCCGCACGGTCAAGGGCGGGCTCAACCGCGTCTTCGAGTTCACCGGCCCCGGCGTCGCCACGCTGCCGCTGACCCAGCGCGCGACGGTCTGCAACATGATCACCGAGCTCGGCGCGACCACCGCGATCTTCCCGTCCGACCAGGGGACGCGGCGGTTCCTGGAGCGCCAGCGCCGCGGCGAGCAGTGGACCGAGCTGCGCCCCGACCCGGGCGCCTCCTACGACGAGGAGATCCATGTCGACTTGTCGACACTGGAGCCGCTCATCGCCAAGCCGCACTCGCCGGACAACGTCGTGCCTGTGGAGGAGGTCGCTGGCACCCCCGCCTACCAGGTGTGCTTCGGCTCGAGCGTGAACTCCTGGTACGAGGACCTCGCCATCCCCGCGGCCGTGCTGCGCGATGGGCACCTGCCGCCGACCACGGTGGTCACCGTCTCGCCGGGCAGCCGCCAGATCCTGCGCGCGATCACCGGCTCCGGCGTGCTCGCCGACCTCGAGCGGGCGGGCGCCCGCATCCTCGAGCCTGCCTGCGGACCGTGCGTGGGCATGGGCCAGGCGCCGCCGTCCGGCAAGGCGAGCGTGCGGACCTTCAACCGCAACTTCAAGGGCCGCTCGGGCACCGTCGACGACCAGGTGTACCTTGCCTCGCCGGCGACGGCGGCGGCGACCGCGCTGGCCGGCGCCATCACCGACCCGCGCACGCTCGGCGAGCCGCCGGCGATCCGGGAGCCCGACCCGCGGGTCGACGACTCGATGATCATCGACCCGCCCCCACCGGGGGAGGCCGAGCGGGTCGAGATCATCCGCGGCCCCAACATCAAGCCGCCGCCGGTGCCACCGCCGTTGCCGGACACCCTCGCCGGTCAGGTGCTGATCGTCCTGCCCGACAACGTCTCCACCGGCTCGACGGCGCCCGACGGCGCGATCGTGATGGCCGACCGTTCCAACGTCGCCGCGCTGGCCGAGTCCACCTTCCTCAAGGAGGACCCCGACTTCGTGCGCCGGGCCGGGCAGTGGGGCGGCGGCTTCATCGTGGCGGGCGACAACTACGGCCAGGGCTCCAGCCGCGAGCACGCCGCCCTCGCGCCGCTGGCGCTCGGTGTGCGCGCCGTGCTGGTCGTGGGCCTGGCCCGCATCCACCGGCGTAACCTGATCGCCCAGGGACTGGTCCCGCTGCTGATCGATCGCGAGGTGCGCGACCGGCTGGAGGTCGGCGACCAGCTCGCGATACCGGGCCTGCGGGAGGCGCTTGCGGGGGGAGCCTCGGAGGTCGAGGTCCAGGTGGAGGGCAAGCCAGGGTTCATGGCGCGGCTGGAGCTGTCGCCCCGCGAGCGCGAGACGGTCCTGGCGGGGGGCCTGCTGAACCAGTTGCGGGAGCGGGAGGGGTCGCGGTGAGCGGAGACGTGCTGGAGGCGCTGGCCGGCGCGCGGCGCGCGGGGCGGCCAGTGGCCATGGGCACCACGGTGCGGACCGAGGGCGACCCACCGTCGGCGCCGGGCAACCGGGCGTTGTTCGGGCTGGACGGGTCGCTGCTGGCGGGGACGATCGGCTGCAACGGCCTGGACCGTCGCGCCGGGCTGGACGCGAGCGCGCTGCTGGGGTCGGGCGAGCGCTCCGCCATCCGCAGCTACACCAGCTTCGAGGGCGAGCCGGGCGAAGGCGTGGTCGAGGTGTTCCTGGAGGCCTTCGGCGGGCAGCCCCGGCTGGTGGTCGGTGGCGGCGGCCCGGTGGCGGAGGCGCTGGCCGCCATCGGCGAGCTGGTGGGCCCTGCCGTGCGCGCGGAACCGCCCGGCTCGGATGGGTTCACCAGCGCCGTCGACGGGCTCGGCCCGCGTGACGCGGTCGTCTTCGTCGACCACGACGACCCCGATCTGCTGCCGGCGCTCACCAAGGTGCTCGGCGGCGAGGTCGGCTACGTCGGCGTGATGGGCAGCCGGCGCCACACGCCGGGCTTCGTCGCCAAGCTGCGCGAGGCCGGCGTCCGCATCGGGCGCCTCCACAGCCCGACCGGGCTGGACCTCGGCGCCAGGGTGCCGCCGGAGATCGCCTTGTCGATCCTGGCGGAGGTCATGGCCGCGACCAGGGGCCGGCCCGGCACCAGCCTCAGCATCGTCGAGCGCCCAGAAAAGGGCCCAGAAAAGGGCCCCGAGTGGGCACCGGAAGCACCGGTGGATCTCCTCGGGGCCCAATTACCCCCCGAACGGCACCCGTAGAGCCGCCCTGGAGGGCGGATCGTGCCGCCACAGCGGCTGTTGACCACCCCCGGCGGTCGCACCCGGTCCCTGGGAGGGATCGCTGTGCCTGGTCCGGCGTCACGACACCCGACCTTGCCGTTCCCCGGCGCGAGTACCACGGCCACGCCACCCTGCCGGTGAAACGGACTCTGCCAGACTGGCCACTTCGTAGTCAATCCCCCATCCGTCGGTTTTGCCCGAGGATATGGGGAGAAGGCTGTATCGCCACTGTGCAGAAGGGCGTAGATGGCGCACTGCCGTCGTCGGCCGGGTCCAGGAGCGGGGCGGTAGGCTGCCCGGAGAGTGCCGTCGGCCGAGGCGCGGCTGGCGAGGGGAGAAAGGACCGCACACGTCATGTCGATCCAGGCTGGTCAGCAGGCCCCCGATTTCGAGCTCAAGGACCAGGACGGCCAGATGCGCCGGCTGTCCGATTACCGCGGGAAGAAGCACGTGCTGCTGGTGTTCTACCCGCTGGCGTTCTCCGGCATCTGCACCGGTGAGCTGTGCCAGCTCCGCGACGACCTCGAAAGCTTCGAGAACGAGGAGACCACCACGCTCGCCGTCTCGGTCGACTCGCCCTACGTCCTGAAGGCGTTCGCGGAGCGCGAGGGCTACAAGTTCGAGCTGCTGAGCGACTTCTGGCCGCACGGCGAGGTGGCCAGGAACTACGGGGTCTTCAACGAGGAGCGCGGCTTTGCCGTCCGGGGGACGTTCATCGTCGACAAGGAGGGCATCGTCCGCCACCTGACCGTCCAGCAGCCCAGCGAGCCGCGCGACCCGGACGAGTACCGCCGCGTCCTGGCAGGGCTGTAGCCGCCGCCATCACGGGGCGCCAGGAGGAACCGGTGTCCCACGATCCACTCAACCTGCACGACGTGCTCCGCGACGAGCTCGAGGCGCGGCGCACCAGTGGCTATGACGTCGTCGGGGTGGAGGCGGAGGTCGGGCGGGCGCTCGCCGACGGGTCCAACAGCGCGCTGCTGCGCGCGCTGTGGTCGGTGGAGCAGACCCAGTCCCTGCCCGACTGGCCATACAGGGAGCCGTCGACCTGGGACGAGATCCACGGCCAGCTGCCGCCGGCGCCCGACCTGGCGCCGCTCAGGCTCGACGAGTGGGCCCTGCTCGAGCGCCTGCGGGCCGCCTGGCTCGGGCGCGCCGCCGGCCGGCATCTGGGCAGGCCGGCAAGGGGCTGGAGCCACCGCCAGATCCCGCTCGACTACACCCTGCTCGGCCTGCACGTGCTGGAGACCTACGGCCTGGAGCTGACCACGGCGCAGGTGGCCGAGCAGTGGCTCGAGCACCTGCCGATCTATCAGGTCCACACCGCCGAGCGGGCGGCCTACCGCAACCTGGTGCTCGGCCTGGAGCCACCCGCCACCGCCGCCTGGCGCAACCCCTATCGGGAGTGGGTGGGCGCGCAGATCCGCGGCGACGTGTGGGGCTATGTCTCGCCCGGCAACCCGGCGGGCGCAGCCGCGCTGGCCTTCCGCGACGCGAGCCTGTCGCACACCGGCAACGGCATCTACGCGTCCCTGTGGACGGCGGCGCTGCTGGCGTCGAGCTTCGTGACCGTCGACTCGCGCCGCGTGGTCCAGGCCGGGCTGGGCCAGGTCCCCACCCGCTCGCGGCTGGCCGAGGCCCTGCGCGAGGTGCTGGCCATGCACGCCCAGGGGATCGACTGGGGGATCGCGCTCGAGCGCCTCCGCGGGGCCTGTGCCCGCTACCACTGGATGCACGCGATCTGCAACGCGGCCGTGGTCGCGGCGGCGCTGCTGTGGGGCGATGGCGACTTCGAGCGCACCGTCGGGCTGGCGGTGCAGGGCGGCTGGGACACCGACTGCAACGGCGCGACCGCCGGCTCGGTGCTCGGTGCCATGCACGGGGTCGCGGGCCTGCCGGCGCGCCTGGTCGACCGGCTCGGCGACCGCATCCGTGGCGCGATCCTCGGCGCCGGTGGCGTGCCCGCCGCCAACCTCGCCGAGCGTACCTGCGCCGTGGCGCTGGGCCCGCGTCGCCCTAGGTGATCGGGGCGCCGTCGGAGCGGTTGCGGGCGCGGAAGGCCGCCACGCTCGCGCGGTGGGCGCAGGCCTCCGAGCAATAGCGCTTACGGCGGTTCTTGGACATGTCGACGAAGGCGTCCTGGCAGCTCGCGGAGGCGCAGACGCCGAGCCGGCTCACGCCGAAGTCGCACAGCACGATCGCGAGCCCCATGGCGGTGGCGGCGCCGAGCCGCTCGGCCAGCCCGGCTCCGCCGGGCTCGAAGTGGAGGTGGGGGTCGCCGTCGTGTGCCCGCACGCGGGGCGTCGTGCCGCTGCGCGCGAGCAGGCGGTTGATGTGGTCGGCGGCGACCCGCGGGTCGGCGGCGGCGAATACCTCGCGCAGGTCGGCGCGGAGCTCGCGCACCCGGGCAAGGTCGCCGGCACCGACGCGGGAGCTGACGTCGTGGGCCGCGAGAAACGCCCGCAGGGCGGCGACGTCGGCGAGCTGGTCCTTGCCGCTCACCGGCTGCAGCGTGTTGACCAGGTCGATGGCCAGCGTGACCGGCTGGTCCGTGTAGTGGGTGAAATTCATTGGACTGCCCGGTCGAGGTCCAGTAGCGTCGTGACAGACGATAGCAACTTTACTTGTTACACGCTTCCGGTACGTGTGGAGGAAAAGATGCACCCCTTGATGACCGAGGAACTGGCCGAGCAGCGCCGTCAGGATCTGCTGCACCAGGCCGAGCGGGAGCGATGCCGTGCCAGGGCCCGCTCGGCCCACCCGGCCGCCGCCGCGCGCGGGTCCTCCCCGCGGAGCTGGCGCGCCGCCGCCGGCGTGGCCCTCGTGCGCATCGGGGTGCGACTCGGCGGCGGGAGCCTGGCCGACTCCATGATCGTGGTCCCCGAGCGCGGCGTCCGTCCCGCCATGATGGCGGTGGTGTGGCGCGGCCACGACGGCGACCCGCGCCGGTCCACCGGGACGGGCCGCCGGAAGGGCCGACGATCCCTTCGACCATCGGTGCGCTGATCGAGGCGGAGGGCAACCGCGGCAAGATCCCCCCACCCACGCGGCAAAGAGGCTTGCGCTCGGAACCGTCTAGATATATCGTTGAGGCATCGAGATGTTCCGAGGAAGGTAGAGGTGAGTGATGAGCATGGCAAGCGCGATGCCCGGCCGCTGGGCTGGGCGCCGAGGTTCCGGTTGGCTGGCGATGGCCGGCCGCGGGCGCTCCGACCCTGGACGGTTCGGGCGCGGAGGGCGCGGCGGCTTCCCGTTCGGCGGGCCCGGCTCCAGAGGGCGCGGCTCCGGAGGCCCCGGTTTCGGTGGTCCCGGTTTCGGTGGGCCGCCGTTCGGCCCACCCGGCTTCGGCGGCCCGTTCCGCCGTGGCCCCAGAGTCCGGCGCGGTGACGTCCGCGCCGCCGCCCTGGCGCTGCTGTCCGAGCAGCCGCTCAACGGCTACCAGATCATCCAGCAGATCGCCGAGCGCAGCGGGGGCGTGTGGCGCCCCAGCCCTGGATCGGTGTACCCAGCGCTGCAGCAGCTCGAGGACGAGGGCCTCATCCGCTCCGTCGAGACGGAGGGCAGGCGTACCTTCGAGCTGACCGACGCCGGCCGCGCCCACGTCGAGCAGCACAAGGAGGAGCTCACCGCCCCCTGGGAGGCGGTGGCGGGCACCGTGACCGACGACATCCTCGAGCTGCGTGAGCTCGGTATGCAGCTGTTCATGGCCTTCACCCAGGTGACGCACGCCGGCACCAAGGCGCAGATCGCCGAGGCGCGCGAGGTCCTTGTCGAGGCCCGGCGCGCCCTGTACCGGATCCTCGCAGAGAGCGACCCGAACGAAGAGGAATGAGGTTGGAGACGACGAGCGCGCCGGCGGTCTCGGTGCGCGGCCTGGAAAAGCGCTACGGCGACGTCGAGGCCGTCCGGGGCATCGATTTCGAGGTGGCGCCGGGGGAGACGTTCGGGTTCCTCGGACCCAACGGCGCCGGCAAGTCCACCACCATCAAGATCCTGTGCACCCTGCTGCGGCCCAGCGCCGGGCGGGCCAGGGTGGCCGGCTACGACGTGGTCGCCGACCGGGACGAGGTGCGCCGCAACCTCGGCCTGGTCTTCCAGGAGCCCACCCTGGACGGCTACCTCACCGCCGAGCAGAACCTGCGCTTCCACGCCGAGCTGTACGGCGTCCCCAAGGCGGTGGTGCCGGAGCGGATGCGCCAGGTGCTCGAGATGGTCGGCCTGTGGGAGCGGCGCTCCAGCCTGGTGGAGACGTTCTCCGGGGGCATGAGGCGGCGCCTGGAGATCGCCCGCGGCCTGCTGCACTCGCCCAGGGTGCTGTTCCTCGACGAGCCCACCGTGGGACTGGACCCGCAGACGCGCAGCGCCATCTGGCGCTACATCGAGGAGCTCAAGCGCCGCGAGGACATCACCATCTTCCTCACCACGCACTACATGGAAGAGGCCGAGCACTGCGACCGCATCGCGATCATCGACGCCGGGCGCATCGTCGCCATGGGCACGCCGGACGCGCTGAAGGAGAGCGTCGGCACCGACCGGGTGCAGATCCAGACGGCCGACGACGCCAGGGCCATCGAGGCCCTGCGGGAGTCGCTCGGCGTCCAGGCGGCCGTGCACGAGGGCGCCGTCACGTTCGCCGTGCCCGGCGGGGAGCACTTCGTGCCGCGCCTGTTCACCGAGCTCGGCGTGCCCATCCGCGCCGTCAGCGTCGCCAGGCCCTCCCTCGACGACGTCTTCATGGCCTACACCGGCAGCACCATCCGCGACGCCGAGGCGTCCGCCGGAGACCGGGCGCGCGGCCACCCGCTGGCCGCCGTCGTGCGGAGGTGAAGCGATGACCACCACGCCACTGGCACCGCCGTCCCTCGAGGTCGCCCGCGTGCGCGTGCCCGCCCGCGGCCTGCGCCAGGACCTCCGCGCGGTCAAGGTCGTCTGGCAGCGCGAGCTCATCCGCTTCGCCCATGACCGCCTCCGCATCGTGACAGCCCTGATGCAGCCGGTGCTGTTCCTGTTCGTGCTCGGCGGCGGGCTGCGGTCGCTGACGTCGGGGGCCACCCAGGGCACCAGCCTCAGCACGGTCATCTTCCCGGGCGTGCTGGCCACGACCGTGATGTTCACCGCGGTGTTCTCGGCGGTGACCATCGTCTGGGACCGTGAGTTCGGGTTCCTGCGCGAGATGCTCGTCGCGCCGGTGCGCCGGGACGCGATCGTGCTCGGCAAGTCGCTCGGCGGCGCCACCGTCGCCACCTTCCAGGGCGTGCTCGTGCTGTGCCTCGCCGGGCTCGTGGACGTGCCCTACTCGCCGGTGCTGATGCTCACCCTCTTCGGCGAGCTCCTGCTGCTCGGCTTCACGCTCACCGCGTTCGGGATGGCGATCGCCGCCGGCATCCGCAAGGTGCAGTCGGTCATGGGCGTCATGCAGATGTCGCTCATGCCGCTGATGTTCCTCTCCGGGGCCCTGTTCCCGCTGGCCAACCTGCCAGCGTGGCTGCACGTCCTCACCCACCTCAACCCGCTGACCTACGCCGTCGACCCGATGCGCCACACGGTCTTCAACCACCTCCACGTCGCCGCCGCGACCCGGCAGGCGCTCGATCCCGGCATGGCATGGTGGGGCTGGCGGGTCCCGACCCTGCTCGAGGTGGGCATCGTCGCCGTCACCGGGCTGGTCATGCTCGCGGTCGCGACCTTCCGGTTCCAGCGGGTGGAGTAGGCGGCGAGGATGGTCTCGACCAGCCCTGGGGCTGCGCAACCCGCTGGCGGCGCACCTCGTACAGCAGGATGCCGGCGGCGACGGCGAGGTTGAGCGAGTGGGCGCTGCCGGTCATCGGGATGCGGACGCTGAGGTCCCCGCGCGCGAGCAGGTCGGCTGGCAGGCCGTCGCCCTCGCTGCCGAGCAGGAGCGCCACGGGCGAGGGATAGCTGACGGCCCAGTGATCGCCGTCGGCGTGGGCGGAGGTGGTGACGACGCTGAGCCTGTGGGCCCGTGCCCACTCGAAGAGCTCGTCGGGCTCGCGCGCGTGGGCGACCGGCACGGAGAACACCGCGCCCATGCTCGCCTTCACCGCGGCCGGGGCGAAGGGATCAGTCGTCTCGCCGAGCAGGATCACGCCCCCCGAGCCGGCGGCGTCGGCGGTGCGGATGATCGTGCCGAGGTTGCCGGGGTTGCCGATCTGGTGCAGCGCGACCAGCAGCGAGTCGGGCCCGACCGACAGGTCGTCGAGCGTCCCGACCCGCCCGCGCACGATCGCGGCCAGGCCGGATGGGCCGTCGCGGTCCGAAAGGCGCTCGAACAGCTCGCGGCTGAGGCGCGCCACGCGAATGCCCCGCGCCTGCTGCTCGGCGACCATCTCCAGGGCGGGCGAGCCGTCGAGCAGGTCGGGCGCCACGATCAGGGTCTCGATCTCCACGCCGGCCGTGACCGCCTGCCAGACCGGCTGGATGCCCTCGACGAAGAACGCCCCCTCGCGCCGGCGGTGCTTGCGCTCCGCCAGCGCGCGCACGCGCTTGACAAGGGGATTGGCGGCGCTGCTGATCAGCTCGGCCATGCCGCTCAGCCCGGAGCGTCCAGGCGGCCGCGCTGCCGGAGCGCCTCGTAGACGACCAGGGCGGCGGCGGTGGCCACGTTCAGCGAGTTCACCCGGCCGAACATGGGGATGCGCACCCTCGCGTCGGCGGCCTCGAGCCAGGCGCGGCTCAGGCCGTGCTTCTCAGACCCCACGGCAACCGCCACCCCGCGTCGCAGGTCCGGGGCGACGAAGGTCGATCGCGACTCCGGCGTGGCGGCGACGATCGCGATCCCATGCGCCCTGAGCCACTCGATGACCTCCGCCGTGGCGGCCTCGGCCACCGGCACCGAGAAGATGGTTCCCTTGCTGGCGCGCACCACATTGGGGTTTCCCCAGTCGGTGACCGCCGGCGCGGCGATGACCGCGTCGACCCCCGCCGCCTCGGCGGTGCGCAGCATGGCGCCGAGGTTCCCCGGCTTCTCGACCGACTCGCACACCAGGACAAGCGGGTCGGCGCGCAGTCGCAGCCGGCGCAGATCGGTCGAGACGGCCGGCACGAGGGCGAGCCAGCCGTCGGGTGCCTCCCGGTACGCCGCCCGCTCGAACGCCCGCTCGCCGAGCTCGACGATCTCGGCCCCGGTGGCCTCGACCTTGGCAAGCAGCTCGAGCTGCGCCTGGTCGGCCATCAGCGGCGGGCAGTAGTACAGCGACAGCGGCCGCACACCGCTGTCCAGCGCCATGGAGAGCTCCTCGTAGCCCTCCACCAGCATGGTCCCTGAGCGCTCGCGGTCGCGGCGGCGGCGCAGCGCGACGATGGATCTCAACCTTGGGTTGGACGGGCTGCTGATCGTCGCCCTGGGTCGCTGGCGCGGATCGGGCATCGCACGAGTATAGCGAGCCGCCGGCCGGGCCCCGGGACCGGGTTCATCAGGGCCCCGTGCGTGCCGATAGCTATCAGAGGGGGTCGATCATGCCGCCGGATCAGGAGCAGGCGATGAGCGGGGGGCCGGAAACGCAGCCGCGCATTCTCCTGGTCGCCGACAACGCCACCGAGCGCCTGGTCCTGGCCCGGCAGCTCAGCCGTCTCGGGGCCGCCGCGACGGCGGTCCGCGACGGCGCGGAGGCGGTCGAGGCGGTGCGGCAGAGCGGCTTCGAGGCGATGCTGATCGACCGCCGCCTGCCGGGGATCGACGGGCTCGAGGTCACGCGGCTGATCCGTGGCCTTCCGGGTGGGCGGGAGCTGCCGATCATCCTGATGACCGCCGAGACGCGCGAGGAGCACCGGCGGGAGTGCCTGGCCGCCGGCGTCGACGACTACCTCGACAAGCCGCTGGAGATGGCGAGGCTGCGCGACACGCTCTGGCGATGGCTGCCGTCGCCGACCAACCCGGGACGGCGGCTCAACCGGGAGGCCCTGGCCAGGGTCCGCGACGAGCTCGACGACGAGAGCCTGTTCGTGGAGCTGATCACGACGTTCCAGGAGGAGCTGCCCGAGCGCTGGGCCGAGCTGGCCGACGCCGCGGACCGTGGCGACGCCGCCGCGCTCGGCGCGACCGCCCACCAGCTCGCGGGGTCCGCGGCGCAGGTCGGCGCGACCCGCCTGGCGGTGCTGTGCCGCCGCCTGCAGTTCGCCACCGGCACCGGCGCGCGCCCCGCCGCGCTGCTCACCGCGATCGAGGTCGAGTGCCTGGCGCTCCCCGCCGCCCTGGACCGGGCGAGCCAGATGCTCGTCTTCCGCTACGACACCAACGTCTGAGGGGGTGCTCGCACCGCGTGCCCGCGGTGCCTACCCGCGGCCGGCGACCACGTAGGCCCGCGGGAGCAGCCAGTTGTCCAGCAGGTTGACCGCGGCGAGCAGCGCCGCGACGGCGGAGAGCATCGAGCCGGACCGCATGGTGACAGCATCGCAGGTCCACCCCTCATGACTGAGCAAATCTGATGATTGACGGGGCCTCCGTCCGGGGCGAGCCTCTTGACGGAGTTGTGGCATGTCACGCATCGGGGGGAGGGGGGTGCCGTGGCACGACAGGTCGCCGTCGTCATCGGCGTGTCCAGGGTCCCCGGGTTCACGCCCCTTGCCGGCGTCAAGACCGGCGTCACCGAGTTCTCCGACTGGGCCACGGCCCAAGGCTTTCAGGTGGAGCGCTTCGTCGACTTCGACGGCGAGCCGGTGCGAGCGGACAGCATTGTCCGGGCGGTGCGCACGGTGGTCGACGCGGGCGACGCCGAGCGTCTGGTCGTGTACTTCTCCGGGCACGGCCTGGCCGTCGGCACCTGGGACGACATGTGGCTGCTCAGCGAGGCCAACGTCAATCCCAACGAGGCCATCAACGTCAGCAAGAGCGCCGAGCTGGCGCGCCAGTGCGGCATCCCGCACGTGGTCTTCTTCGGCGACGCCTGCCGGAACCCCCCAGGCAAGCTGCAGCTGAGCCTGCAGGGCAGCCTGGTCTTCCCGAGCGTCCATCTCAATCAGGTCGACGTCCAGGTGGACCGGTTCTTCGCGACCAAGTCGGGCGACTCCGCCTGGGAGAAGGTCCCGGAGCAGGTGGCCGCCAGGGCGTTCGGCGTCTTCAGCCGCTGCCTGATGTCGGGCCTGCGCGGTGAGGCCGGGGAGGTGGCGCGGCCCGTCGTCGGCGGGCGCATGCCCTATGCCGTGCTGGCCCATCCGCTCAGGGAGTACCTGAGCAGGAAAGTGCGCCTGGAGGCATACCGCGAGGTGCAGGTGGACCAGCGGCCCGACTGCATCGCGGAGTCGATCTGGGAGCCGAACGTCCTGTCGTGGCTCGAGCCGCCGGCCGCTCTCCCCGCCGCTCCCGCACCCGCCCCGCCACCGCCGCAGAGCGGCCCGGAAACGGGCGGTGCGGCGGAGGTCCCGGTCCCGCCCGGGCGCCCGCGCTGGCGCGGCATCGGGAGGCCCCGGCCGCCGGCCGCGAGTCGATCCGCGCCGGACGAGGACGCCGGCGATGACGACGACGCGCTGCTGGCACAGCTCGACGAGCGCCACAGCGTCGAGGTCGACGCGCTGGCCACTCGCTTCGCGGCCGCGGCGGGCAGGTCCAACTTCGAGACCGCCGCGGGCCTGTCGGTGGTGGGCGCCAAGCTGGACCTGGCCCTGGTGGCGGGCGGCGACCGGGGCACCTTCGAGGAGCGCGGCGCCTGGCACGTGCGCGGCCGCGAGGGACGGCCGGCCGCGGCCATGCTGCGGCTGGAACGCCCCGAGGGGCGCCTGTGGGCGGCCGCGGTCATCCTGCCCGGGTACGTGGGCACCCTGACGGTCGGGGCCGGTGGCAGCGAGCAGCTCGAGTACCTGCCCGTGGCGTCGGCGCCGCCGCAGCGGCTCGACCCGTCGCTGACGCACCAGCTCATCGCGCGTGCGTCGGCCCAGCTCCGTATCGGCGGCTTCGAGCCGACCGAGGACCGTGACATGTGGGCGGCTGTCGAGGACGACCTCAACCCGACCCTGGCGACGCTGACCGCCTACTACCTGGTGCGCATGGGCCGGCGAGGGAAAGTGCGCGAGCTCGTGTCGATGTTCGAGGACCGCGACCGCGTGGTCCCGTTCGACCTCGTGCTGCTCGCCGGCGTGGACGCCGCCGACCTGCGCGTGCCGGTCGCGCCGGCGTTCCCGATGATGACGCAAGGGTGGTCGCTCGCCGACACCCTCCCGATCGGGGAGGACGCGTTCTCCGCGGCCAGGCGGCAGCTCGCTCCCGCCCTGTGGACAACCTTCCGGGACATTTCCATCAACCTGGCTGACAAGCTCGTCGGCGGGTGACAGGAGGACGAGATGCGTCTGGTACTGGTGCACGGACGGGGTCAGGGCGAAAAGGAGGCGGGCCAGATCGAGCAGTCCTGGCGGGACGCGCTGGGGCGCGGGCTGCAGGCCGCCGGCCTGCCGCCGCTGGCAGCCGATCTGGACGTGCGCCTCCCCTTCTACGGCAAGGTGCTGGACGAGATGGCCGTGCGTCCGGCGGCCCCCGGAGAGGTGGTCGCCAGAGGCCCGGGAGACGTCTCGGACCCCTTCGAGGGCATGCTGGTGCTGGAGCTGGCCGAGCGCGCCGGCATCTCCGACGAGGAGATCGCCGCCGAGCTGGGCCAGGAGCGGGTCGCGCGCGGTCCGGAGAACTGGGAGTGGGTCCACGCGGCGGGTCGCGTCATCAGCCGCCGCGTGCCGTGGCTGGGGGAGCGGCTGCTGCCGGTCATGACTCGAGACGTGCACGCCTACCTGAGCCGCCTGGATGTCACCGAGGCGGTCAACGACCTGGTGGCCGCCGACCTCGACGCCGGGCCCGCTGTGGTCGTCGGGCACTCGCTGGGGTCGATCGTGGCCTACTGGGTCCTGACCGAGCGTGCCCCGGGCGTCGACGTGCGGCTGTTCGTGACGGTCGGGTCGCCGCTCGGGGTCGACGTGGTCAAGAAATACCTGCCCCGCCCCCTTGGCCGGCCCTCGGGGGTGGCGCACTGGCTGAACGCCGCCGACGAGCGTGACCCGGTCGCCCTGTACTCCCGCCTGGACCGCGACATCTTTCCGGCGGAGATCGAGAACGTCAACGACGTCCACAATCCCTCCGACAACCCGCACGGGATCGCCGGGTACCTCGGCGACCGCGTGGTCGCTCAGCGCCTCTCGGCGGCGCTCACGCAAGCGTAGAGCCGCACCGGGCGGGTGCTTGCGGACAGGTCGCGCGACTGGAAGCATGACGGCATGGCTGAGCGACCACTGCGGGTGGTGCTGGTGGACGACCACGAGGTCGTCCGCGACGGCATCAAGGCGCTGCTGGCCGCCGTCGAGGACATCACGGTCGCCGGCGAGGCCAGCACGGCCCGCGAGGCGGTCACTGTCTGCGAGCGGACCCAGCCCGACGTGGTCGTGATGGACGTGCGCCTGCCCGACGGCAGCGGCATCGAGGCCACCCGCGACGTGCGCGCGGCCCGTCCGGCGACGCAGGTGCTGATGCTGACCTCCTTCGCCGACGACGAGGCGCTGTTCGCCTCGATCATGGCCGGCGCGGCGGGCTATGTCCTCAAGCAGATCAAGGGCGCTGAGCTGGTGCGGGCGATCCGCACGGTCGGGCAGGGACAGAGCCTGCTGGACCCGGCCGTCACCAGGGGGGTGCTGGACCGCCTGCGCCGCGGCAAGCACCTGTTCCGGGACGAGAAGCTGGCGCGGCTGTCGCCGCAGGAGGAGCGCATCCTGGGGCTGGTGGCCGACGGGGGCACCAACCGGCAGATCGGCCAGGAGCTGGGTCTGGCGGAGAAGACGGTCAAGAACTACGTCTCCAGCATCCTGTCCAAGCTGGAGGTGGCCCGCCGCGCCGAGGCGGCCGCCTACCTGGCCCGCCACACCATGCCGCCCGGTAGCTGACCGCCGCCCCGACGCGGGGCCGTCTGGCGGCCCGCGCGCCGGGAGCCGTCTGCCCGTCCAGGATAGGACCTCCGCCTCCTGTAATTCGGCCCGTCGAGCGGGTAGGCTCGGCGGCGTCTGCCGTGCTCGACTGGACCCGACGCCTGCTCGTAAGGGGGACAGATGGGGGCATCGCTAACGTTGCCGGCGCCACCCAGTGACGACAAGCGCTGGCGGATCGTGGACACGCGCATGCGCCGGCTCGGGCATCGTCCGGACGCACTGATCGAGGCGCTCCACAGCGTGCAGGAGGCGTTCGGCTTCCTCGACGGCGGCTCGCTCGCCTATGTCGGCGACTCGCTCGGCGTGCCGCTGAGCAAGGTCTTCGGCGTGGCGACCTTCTACGCGTTCTTCACGTTGAAGCCGCAGGGCCGGCACGCCTGCGTGGTGTGCACCGGCACGGCCTGCTACATCAACGGCGCAAGCGGGATCCTCGCGCGCATCGGCCGCGATCTCGGCGTCCGGCCCGGCCAGACCACGGAGGATGGCGAGCTGTCGCTGCTCAGCGCCCGCTGCCTCGGCGCGTGCAGCCTGGCGCCGGCGATGGTCCTCGACGGCGAGGTCCACGGCAAGCTGACACCCGACGGCGTTGTCGAGCGACTGGAGGCGCTGTGAGCCCACCAATGAGCGGGATGGAGGGCGCGGCCTCCCGGGAGGCCGCCGCGCCGCAGCGGCGGCGGCACGGGGTGGGAGTGGTCCCCGAGGGGCCCGCGCGCGCCTCCGCGTACGTCTGTCAGGCGGCGAGCTGCCTGTCCAGCCAGTCGGACCGGGTCCTCGAGGCGATCAGCGAGCGCGTCAGGCGGGCCGGGCTGACCGACGTGGCCGTCAAGCGGGTCGGCTGCCTCGGCCTGTGCGCGGCGGGCCCGCTGGTCGAGGTGCCCGAGAGCGGCCGGCTGTTCGAGCACGTCCGGCCGGACGACGCCGACGGCGGGGCCAGCGCCGACGGCGTGGTCGAGGCGCTGCGCGGCCGCGAGCCCGGCCACGCGCCCGCGGCGCCGGCGCCCTTCTTCTCCCGGCAGCTCCAGGTGGTGACTGAGAACTCCGGCAGGGTCGACCCCGAGAACCTGGACGACTACCTGGCCGCCGGCGGGTACCAGGCGCTGCGCTCCGCGCTGACGACCATGAGCCCGGCCCAGGTGATCGAGGAGGTCACCCGCAGCGGGCTGCGCGGGCGTGGCGGCGCCGGCTACCCGACGGGACTGAAGTGGTCGACGGTCGCCAAGGCGGCCGGCGACCCCAAGTACGTCATCTGCAATGCCGACGAGGGCGACCCGGGCGCGTTCATGGACCGCAGCGTCCTGGAGAGCGACCCGCACCGCGTGCTGGAGGGCATGGCGGTCGCCGGCTATGCCGTCGGCGCCAGCCAGGGTTACGTCTACTGCCGGGCCGAGTACCCGCTGGCGGTCGCCCGCCTGCGGACCGCGATCCGCCTGGCCACGCGCGCGGGGCTGCTCGGCGGCGAGATCGCCGACACGCCGTTCAGCTTCTCGGTCGAGATCCGCCTGGGCGCCGGCGCGTTCGTCTGCGGTGAGGAGACCGCCCTCATCGCCTCGGTCGAGGGCGGTCGCGGCTCGCCGCGCCCGCGACCGCCGTACCCCGCGGTGTCGGGCCTGTGGGCCCGCCCGACGCTGATCAACAACGTCGAGACCTTCGCCAGCGTCGCCCCGATCATCCGCAACGGCGGCGGCTGGTACGCCGGCATCGGCACCCCGACCAGCAAGGGCACCAAGGTGTTCGCGCTGGCCGGCCGGGTGCGCAACACCGGCCTGGTCGAGGTGCCCATGGGGGTCACCCTGCGCGAGATCGTGTACGACATCGGCGGCGGCATCGTCGACGGGCGGCCGTTCAAGGCGGTCCAGACCGGCGGGCCGTCCGGAGGCTGCATCCCCGAGGCGCTGCTCGACATGCCGGTCGACTACCAGTCGCTGCAGGAGGCCGGCTCCATCATGGGCTCCGGCGGCATGATCGTCATGGACGACACCTCCTGCATGGTCGACGTCGCCAGGTACTTCATGGACTTCTGCCGCGAGGAGTCCTGCGGCAAGTGCATCCCCTGCCGGGTCGGCACCCACCAGCTCCACCAGCTGCTGACCAGGATCGCCGAGGGCGAGGCGAGCCTCGACGACCTGCGCCGGCTCGAGGAGCTGTCCGCCATGGTCGCAAGCACCAGCCTGTGCGGGCTCGGGCAGAACGCGCCGAACCCGGTGTTCAGCACGCTGCGCTACTTCCGGGACGAGTACCTGGAGCACGTGGAGGATCGAGTCTGCGCCGCCGGGGTCTGCCCCGTGGCGGATCGGGAGGTGGTCCGGTGAGCGTCCACACGCTCAGAATCGATGGCGCCGACATGGCCGCGGCGGTGGGCCAGACCGTGCTCGAGGTGGCCGTCGAGAACGGCATCGACATCCCCACCCTGTGCCATCTGGACGGCCTCTCCGACGTCGGCGCCTGCCGCCTGTGCGTGGTCGAGGTCGGCGGGTCCGGGCGCCTCACGCCGGCGTGCACGACCAAGGTCGAGGAGGGCATGCGGGTCACCGCCCATTCCGAGCGCCTGGCCGACTACCGCCGCACGATCATCCAGATGCTGTTCGTGGAGCGCAACCACATCTGCTCGGTGTGCGTGGCCAACAACCACTGCGAGCTGCAGGACCTCGCCGAGGAGCTGGGCGTCGACCACTTCGACCTGCCGGCGGTCAACCCGTCCGTGGGCGTCGACGCCAGCCACGACCTGTTCGCCATCGACCACAACCGCTGTGTGCTGTGCACCCGCTGCGTGCGCGTGTGCGACGAGATCGAGGGCGCGCACACCTGGGACGTGGCCGGCAGGGGCATCGACGCGCGTGTGGTCACCGACCTCGGCACCCCGTGGGGCGAATCGCCGACCTGCACGAGCTGCGGCAAGTGCGTGCAGGTCTGCCCCACCGGGGCGCTGTTCGAGAAGGGCCGGTCGGTCGCGGAGGGGGCCAAGGACCGGCGGCCGTTCCTGCCCTACCTCAAGCTCGTGCGCGACGACCGGAGGGGCCCGTGAGCGGGACGCGGCCACGCCTGGCGACCGTCTGGCTGGACGGCTGCTCGGGCTGCCACATGTCGTTCCTCGACATGGACGAGCGCCTGTTCGACATCGGCGCCCGCGCCGACCTCGTCTACAGCCCGCTGGTCGACGTCAAGGAGTACCCCGAGCAGGTGGACGTGTGCCTGGTCGAGGGCGCGGTCTCCAGCGAGGACGACCTGCGCCGCATCCGCGCCATCCGCGAGCGCACCAGGACCCTCGTCTCCTTCGGCGACTGCGCCGTCACCACCAACGTGCCCGGCATGCGCAACCCCATCGGCCCGGTGCCGCTGCTGCGACGGGCCTACGTGGAGAACGTCACCGACCGGCCCGGCGTGCCGGACCAGGTGGTGCCGGCGCTGCTGCCCAAGGCGCTGCCGGTCCACCAGGTCGTCAAGGTCGACGTGTTCATCCCCGGCTGCCCGCCTTCGGCCGACATCATCTACGACGCGCTGAACGACCTGCTGGAGGGGCGCGTGCCCGACACGTCACGGGCGCGCTTCGGCCGCTAGAGAGGAGACGGGACGTGGGCCGCGAGATCACGATCGACCCGGTCACCCGGATCGAGGGGCACGCCAGGATCACGCTGCAGCTCGACGACGGCGGCGAGGTCGCCGACGCCCATTTCCACGTCACCCAGTTCCGCGGCTTCGAGCGGATCTGCCAGGGCCGCCCGGTGCACGAGATGCCGTCGATCATGGCGCGGATCTGCGGCATCTGCCCGGTGAGCCACCTGGTCGCCTCGGCCAAGGCGTGCGACGAGATCCTCGCGGTGGAGCCGCCGCCGGCCGGCGCCGACCTGCGCAGGGTGATGAACCTGGCCCAGGTGGTGCAGTCCAACGCCCTCAGCTTCTTCCACCTGTCCTCGCCCGACCTGCTGTTCGGCTTCGACGCCGACCCGGCCCGCCGCAACCTGTTCGGGGTGCTCGGCGAGCACCCGCAGCTCGCCAGGGACGGGGTGGCCGTGCGCCGCTTCGGCCAGCAGATCATCGAGTCGCTGGGCGGCAAGCGCATCCACCCCTCGTGGGTGGTGCCCGGCGGGGTCGACGCGCCGCTGGCGGCAGCCACGCGCGACCGGATGCTCGCGGGCGTGCCACCGGCGCTCGAGGCGGTCGAGCGGGCGCTGGCCTGGTACAAGGAGTCGCTGGTGCGATGGGAGGAGGAGGCGGAGCGCTTCGGCAGCTTCCGCTCCGCCTTCATGGGCCTGGTGGACCGCGACGGCGTGGTCGACCACTACGACGGCCTGCTGCGCGTGATCGACGCCGACGGCAACCTGCTGGCCGACCGGGTCGACCCGCGGCCCTACTGGACCTACCTGGGCGAGGCCGTGGAGCCGTGGTCGTACCTGAAGTCGGCGTACTGGAAGGACCTCGGCTACCCAGACGGCGTCTACCGCGTCGGGCCGCTGGCGCGGCTGAACGTCGCCGACCGGCTGGGCACGCCACGGGCGGACTCCGAGCTGGAGGAGCTCCGGAGCCGTCTCGGCAGGGTCCCCGGAAGCTCCTTCCACTACCACTACGCCCGCCTGATCGACATGCTCAACGCGGTGGAGCGGATCGCGGTGCTGTTGGGCGACCCGGAGATCCTCTCGCCGCGGGTGCGCTCGCACGCCGGCATCAACCGCGACGAGGGCGTCGGCGTGGCGGAGGCGCCGCGCGGCACGCTCATGCACCACTACAAGGTCGACGGCGACGGCATCGTGCAGTGGGCGAACCTGGTCATCGCCACCGGCCACAACAACCTGGCGATGAACCGCAGCGTGCTCCAGACCGCCAGGCACTACGTCAAGGGCGACCGGCTCGAGGAGTCGATGCTCAACCGGGTCGAGGCCGCCATCCGCTGCTACGACCCCTGCCTGTCGTGCTCCACCCACGCGGTCGGGGAGATGCCCCTGCACGTGCGGCTGCTCGGCCCGGACGGAGCGGTCCTCGACGAGCTGCGACGATGAACGGCTGCGCGGGCGTGCTGGTGATCGGCTACGGCAACCGCCTGCGCGGCGACGACGGGCTGGGCTGGCACGCCGCCGCGCTGCTGGCCGCGGACCCGCGGCTGGCAGGCGCCGAGGTGCTCGCCCGCCACCAGCTCACCCCGGAGCTGGCCGAGGAGGTCAGCCGGGCGGCGCTGGTCGTGCTGGTCGACGCGCGCGCCGACGGGGGCCCGCCGGGCGTGGTGATGGTGCGTCGCGTCGCGCCCGCGCCGTCCGCGAGGCCGGCCTTGTCCCACCGGCTCGATCCCGCCGCCCTGGTCGAGCTGGCCGGCGCGCTGTACGGGAGCGCGCCACCGGTGTTCCTGGTCAGCGCCGGCGTGGCCGCCTGCGAGCTTGGCGAGCGGCTCTCGCCCGCGCTGGAGCGCGCGCTGCCGCGGGTGGTGGACGAGGTCGCCCGGATCGTGGCGGAGCGGTCCCATGCATGAGGCGTCGCTGGTCGCCGAGCTGGTGGAGGCGTGCGAGCGGCGCGCCGCCGGCACGCCGGTCGCGCTGGTGCGCGTGCGGCACGCCGCCGGCGTCTCGCAGGAGGCGCTGCGCCAGGCCTTCGCCCTGCTCGCCGCGGACGGGCCGCTGGCCGGCGCTGACCTGGAGCTGGAGCCGGTGGAGCCGCGCCTGGACTGCCCCTGCGGCTTCGCCGGCCCGCTGGGGCACGACGATCTGGCCGTGGGCGTCGCGGTGTGCCCGTCGTGCGGGGCGGTCTCGCGCTGGCGGCACCCCGCTGAGCTCGAACTGCTGGAGCTAAGGAGCGCACGATGACAACGGACGGCTGGGCCTGCATGGACGGCAACGAGGCAGCGGCGCGGGTCGCGCACCGGCTGAGCGAGGTGATCGCGATCTACCCGATCACGCCCGCCACGCCGATGGGGGAGCTGGCGGACACCTGGAGCGCGGCCGAGCGGCCGAACCTCTGGGGCCAGGTCCCGGAGGTCGTCGAGATGCAGAGCGAGGCGGGCGCCGCCGGGGCCCTGCACGGCGCGGTGCTCAAGGGCGCCCTCGCCACGACCTTCACCGCCTCGCAGGGGCTGCTGCTGATGGTGCCCAATATGTTCAAGATCGCCGGCGAGCTCAGCCCCGCGGTGATCCACGTGGCCGCCCGCACCGTCGCCACGCACGCCCTGTCGATCTTCGGGGACCACTCCGACGTCATGGCGGTGCGCCCCACCGGCTGGGCGATGCTGGCGTCCGCGTCGGTGCAGGAGGCCCACGACCTGGCACTGGTCGCCCACGCCGCGTCGCTGGCCTCGCGCGTGCCGTTCGTGCACTTCTTCGACGGCTACCGCACCTCGCACGAGGTCAACAAGATCCACGCGCTCACCGACGACGACCTCGCCGCCTTGGTCGACTCCCGGCACCTGCGCGCCCACCGTGACCGCGGCCTGTCGCCGGACCGGCCGCGGCTGCGTGGCTCCGCCCAGAACCCGGACGTGTTCTTCCAGGCCCGCGAGGCCGTCAACCCCTTCTACGCGGCGGTCGGCGAGATCGTGCAGGCCAGCATGGACAGGCTGGCCGAACGCACGGGGCGGCGCTACCGGCTGGTCGACTACGAGGGCCACCCGGAGGCCGAGCGGGTCGTGGTGCTGATGGGCTCCGCGGCGGGCGCCACGGCCGAGGCGGTGGAGGCGATGCGCGCCGCCGGCGAGCGCGTGGGGCTCGCCACCGTGCGGCTGTACCGGCCGTTCCCGGTCGAGGCGCTGGCCGCCGCGCTGCCCGCGACCGTGCGGCGGGTCGCGGTGCTGGACCGGACCAAGGAGCCCGGCGCCACCGGTGAGCCGCTGTACCAGGACATCGTGACCGCGCTCGCCGAGCGCGCCGCCGCTACCGGCACCGCGCCGGCGCTGGTCGTCGGGGGCCGCTACGGCCTGGCCTCCAAGGAGTTCACCCCGGCGATGGCCAAGGCGGTCCTCGACAACCTCGCCGCCGACCGGCCGCGCAACCACTTCACCGTGGGCATCGCCGACGACGTGAGCCACACCAGCCTGGCCGTGGACGGCTCCTTCCAGGCCGAGGACCCGCGGGGGCTGCGCGCGGTGTTCTACGGCCTCGGCTCGGACGGCACGGTCAGCGCCAACAAGACCGCGGTCAAGATCATCGGCGAGGGCACCGGCCTGTTCGCCCAGGGCTACTTCGAGTACGACTCCAAGAAGTCCGGCTCGGTGACGGTCTCGCACGTGCGCGTCTCGTCCCGCCCGGTCCGCTCCACCTACCGGATCGAGCACGCCAACTTCGTCGCCTGCCACCAGTTCCACTTCCTGGAGCGCATGGACGTGCTGGAGCGCGCCGCCCCGGGCGCGACCTTCCTGCTGAACAGCCCGTGGCCCGCCGACCAGGTGTGGGAGCACCTGCCGCTCGAGGTGCAGCGCGACATCGTCGACAAGCGGCTCGACCTGTGGGTGGTCGACGCCGCGCGGGTCGCCCGCGAGGCCGGGCTGGGCCACCGCATCAACACCGTGATGCAGCCGTGCTTCTTCGCGCTCGCCGGCGTGCTCGAGCGCGAGCAGGCGATCGCGGCGATCAAGCGCTGGGTGGAGGCGGCGTTCAGCCGGCGCGGCGAGGAGGTCGTCTCCCGCAACTTCGCCGCCATCGACCACGCCGTGGCGGCGCTCAGCCACGTCGAGGTGCCCGCCGCCGCGACCGCCAGCCGCCACCGGCGCCCGACCGTCGCAGCGGACGCGCCCGGCTTCGTGCAGCGCGTCACCGCGCGCATGATGGAGGGCAAGGGCGACCTGCTGCCGGTCAGCGCGCTGCCGGTCGACGGCACCTTCCCGACCGGCACCGCGCGCTGGGAGAAGCGCTCGCTCGCCGCGGAGATCCCCGTCTGGGACCCGTCGGTCTGCATCGACTGCGGCAAGTGCGCGATCGTGTGCCCGCACACCACGATCCGCATGAAGGTCTTCGAGCCGGACGCGCTCCAGGGAGCCCCGGAGCGCTTCCTCTCCAAGGACTTCCGCTCGCGCGACGTGCCGGGCCGCCGCCTCACCATCCAGGTCGCCCCCGACGACTGCACCGGCTGCGGCGTCTGCGTGGAGGTCTGCCCGGCGCACTCCAAGCAGGAGGTCAAGCACAAGGCGATCAATATGACCCCGATCGACGCGTTCCTCGAGCGGGAGCGGGAGAACTGGGAGTTCTTCCTGGGCATCCCGGAGCTCGACCGGGAGCTGATGGCGCCGGACTCGGTCAAGGGCTCGCAGGTGCGCCAGCCGCTGTTCGAGTTCTCCGGCGCCTGCGCCGGCTGCG
>WNFU01000782.1_pt1 | contig 51530 bp, 58 predicted proteins | sample 5400121 | NCBI WGS metagenome assembly WNFU01 (sample SAMN13153360, study PRJNA577476) | soil metagenome | isolation source: 100 cm soil or saprolite under grassland replicate 1 | place: USA:California | collected 2016-06-15 | reverse complement strand
TAGCGTCTCAACAATCGAAATCTTCGGCTAGGGAAGGAGAGAGGGTATGAAGGGCAAGATCGTGCACGTGGAAATTCCCGCCGACGACACCCAGCGCGCGATGAAATTCTGGGGCGAGCTCGCCGGCTGGCAGTTCAAGTCCTACGGAGATGGTGACGAGAGCGCGCCCGAGTACAACATGTTCGAGGGCGAGCCCGGCGGCGGGCTCTATCCGTCGCGTGAGGGCGAGAAGGGCATCATGGTCTACTTCGAGACCGATGACATCGACGCGGAAATCGACCGCGTCCGCGAGCTCGGGGGCAATACCGAGGACAAGATGCCCGTCCCGAACATGGGGTGGTTCGCGCAAGGAAAGGACACAGAGGGCAATCAGTTCGGCATCTGGCAGAGCGACGAGAGCGCACCGGTGCCCGAGGGCATGGGCGCACAGACGAGCGCGTCTTCCTAGAACAGACGGGCAGGATCGAAGAGCTGGAGCTCAGGCGGGGGTCGTCCAAGGATGGCCCCCGCCACGAGCTCGCCACATGCGAGGCCGAGCACGTTCCCGTGCCCTGAGTAGCCCGCGGCGACCCAGAGGCCTTCCCGGCCCGGGATCGGCCCTGCCAGCGGGAGCCGGTCCTCGGTGGCGCCGAAGATCCCCGACCACCTGTACGCGATCCTCGGCGGCTCCCCGAGCATCCGCGCCGCGAGGCCTTCGAGCTCTTGCTGAATGGCGTCGGTCACGGCCTCCTCGCCGGTGTACTCCTCTTCGAGGCTCGCGTCGCGGCGCCCACCCAGGACGAGATTTCCCTCAGGAGTCTGCTGCCAGTAATCGAAGCCGTGGCGAGCGTAATGCGGGCAGTCGAAGAGCCGCCGCTCGAGTGGCTCCGTGGCCAGCACCTGTCCCCGCACCGGCCGGATTGCGCGATCCAGCGGCTCGAACAGGTCGCGCGTGTATCCGTCTGTCGCGATCACGACCTGGTCGGCGTCGAGGGCGTCGAGGGACACGACTCTGCTCTCCTCGACGATCCTCGCGCCCGCCGCGACGGCCTGCGCGGCCAGCCGCCGCACCCAGCGCGCGGGCTGGAGCGCGCCATCGCCCGGATGCCGGATCGCCGCAACGAAGAGGTCGTCCAAGGGTGGCTCGAGCCGGTCGACCCAGTCCGCGGCGAAGCCGTCCTCGCGCAGCGCCTCGTACTCGGCCCGCACCTCGTCTAGCTCCTCGGCGTCGGCGAGCCGGAGGCTGCCGACGCGCCGAAACGCGTCTCCGGCGAGCTCCTCCATCCGGTCGAGGTAGCGCTCGCTGAGCCGCCAGAGCTCGGCGGCAGTCTCGTGCCCCAGTTCGCGCCCCGCCCAGGGATAGGGCATGGCGGCCCCACGGAGGGCGAAACCCCCGTTGCGCCCGCTCGCCCCCGAGGCCACTCGCCGCTCCTCGTGGACGCGCACAAGGAGGCCGCCCTCGGCGAGAGCGAGCGCGCACGCGCAGCCTGTGACGCCGGCGCCGACGACCGCCACGTCGGCGCGGCCCTCGGCGTGCGCCGCGGCGAGCACCTGGGCGGGCTCCGCGAGCCAGTACGACTCGGTCATGTCTCGATGCTATTCAGCCCGCCCGGTACATACCTCCCGATGCGATCGCGACCCCTGCCAGCTCGAGCTCCGTCAGCGCCGACGCCAGCGCGCCCGCGTCGAGCCCTGTGGCGCGCGCGAGCTCGTCGGCGCTCGCCGGCGCGTCGCGGAGGCGCGCGAGCACCACATCGGCTGCCGGGCCCAGCTCCACCGCCTCGGTCGGCGCCTGCTCGAGGCCGAACAGCTCGAGCACGTCGTCGGAGCTTGTCAGCGGCGTCGCCCCGAGCCGGAGAAGATCGTTCGCCCCGCGCGAGAGCGCCGAGGTGATCTCACCCGGCACCGCAAACACCTCGCGCCCTTCCTCGAGCGCGAGGTCGGCGGTGATCAACGCACCGCTTCGCTCTCTCGCCTCGACGACCACCGTTGCCGCCGAGAGCCCGGCGATGATTCGATTACGGGCCGGAAAGCGCCACGGCGCCGGCTCGACACCCGGTGCGTACTCGGAGACGGCGAGCCCAGTCGCCCGGATCCGAGACGCAAGCTCGGCGTGCGCCGCAGGGTAGTCGCGATCGATCCCGCAGCCGAGCACGGCAACCGTCGCCCCTCCCGATTCGAGCGCGCCTCGGTGGGCCTCGCCGTCGACGCCGCGGGCGAGGCCGCTGACGACGACAAGGCCGGCCGCGGCGAGCTCGCGACCGAGCATGCGGGCGACCTGCGCACCGTAGGGTGAGCACGAGCGCGCCCCGACGACCGCGACCGCGGGCCGGCGCAGGAGCTCGACCTCCGCGGCTCCGCGTACGAAGAGCCCCGCCGGCGGATCGTGGATCGCGCGCAGGAGCGGCGGAAAGTCGTCGTCAGAGCGGGCCAGCCAGCGAACGCCTCCTGCCTGCAGCCGGCCCAGGTAGCCGGCTTCGTCGAAGCGACGGGCAAAGAGGGCGAAGGCTCGTCCGTGGGGCGCACGGATGACGTGCGCGTCGCGTTCGGCTGCGAAGGCCGCGAGCGCGAGCTCGGTCATGCCGTCCCGAGCTCGGTCGGCGACCGGTAGGCGAGAGCCTCGGCCAGGTGCTCGGCGCCGACGCCCGGCTCGGCCGCGAGCGCAGCGATCGTCTCCGCGACGCGCCGCGCCCTGGCACGACCACGGCCCGAGAGCGGCAGGCGCTCGACGGCGCTGTCGAGGAGCTCGGTCGCGTCCTTCGACCACTTCGGGCGCCCAGCTTCGATGCGCTCGCGCGCGGCGGCGACTCGACCACGCACCGGCTCCGAGGGCTCCGCCGCCGCGGCGGCAAGCTCAGCGGCGCGCGGGCGCGGCATCGCTACGACGAGGTCGAAGCGGTCGAGCAAGGCGCGTGAGAGCTTGTCGCGGAAGGCGGCGAGCCGCTGCGGAGAGCACGAGCACTCCGCCGCCGGATCCCCCCGCGCGCCGCACGGGCAGAGATTCATCGCGGCCACGAGCTGAAAGCGGGCCGGGAAGATCGCACGCCCGCCGGCCCGCGCGATGCTGACCACCCCGTCTTCGAGCGGCTGGCGCAAGGCCTCGAGCGCGGACCGCTGGAACTCCGCGAACTCGTCGAGCACCAACACCCCGCGGTGAGCGAGGCTGACCTCACCCGGCTTCGGCCCCGAGCCGCCGCCGACGATCGCGGCCACCGAGCTGCTGTAGTGCGGCGCGCGCAACGGGCGAGAGGTGACGAGCGGCCGGTCAGCGGCGAGCAGGCCCGCCACCGAGTGGATGCGCGTTACCTCGAGCGCCTCAGCCGGCGTCAGGCTCGGCAGGATCCCCGGCAGCCGGCGCGCGAGCATCGTCTTCCCCGTGCCCGGCGGCCCGGCCAGGAGGAGGTTGTGACCACCCGCGGCGGCGATCTCCAGCGCGCGCCTGGCCCGCTCCTGGCCACGAACGTCCGCGAGGTCGAGCGACAGCGGCTCCGGCGGATGCCCGTTCCCCTCGACGTAGGGCTCGGGCTCGCCTTCTCCGCGCAGGTAGGCCGCCGCCTCCGCGAGATGACGCACCGGCACCGGATCGATTCCCGCGAGTGCAGCCTCGGGCGCCGAGCTGGCTGCACAAAGGATCCGCGAGAGGCCGGCCTGCCGCGCGGCCTCGGCCAGCGCCAGCACGCCCCCGACCGGACGCAGCCGGCCGTCGAGGGCAAGCTCGCCCACTGCGGCGTGGTCGGCAAGCCGCTCTCGGGGAAGCTGGCCCGATGCCGCCAAGATCGAAAGGGCGATGGGAAGATCGAAACCGGAGCCTTCCTTGCGCAGGCCCGCCGGAGCGAGGTTGACCGTAATGCGGCGCACCGGCCATTCGAGCTCAGCCGAGGCAATGCCGCTGCGAACCCGCTCCTTCGCCTCCTGGCACGCGCGGTCGGCGAGCCCCACGATCGAAAATCCGGGCACGCCGCGCTGGAGGTGCGCTTCCACCTCGACGCGGCGGGCCTCGAGCCCGACCAGCGCATGCGTGACCGTGCGCGCCAGCACGTGGCCAGGCTAGGCGGGACGCGCGCGCATGTCTGTGCCGGAACTGCGCCGAAAGCGTCTCGTCGCGCTCGGCGGAGTTTGCCCGCGGCTCCGGCAGGATAGAAACGTCGGTATGGAGGGAAAGCCGGGCAAGCTCCTGGGCCTGCTCTCCGTCGGCGGACTCCTCGTCGCGACCGCATCAGCAGCGACGGCGCCGGTACCGGTCAAGACCAGCACCCGTAACGAAAGCACGCCTGCAGCCGGCGGCGTGTACTTCTCCTGGGCGAAGAGCAGACGGGGGCATCCACGTGTCTACGACGTGTGGGCTCAGCGGGAAGGCTCGAGCCCCTTCAAGGTGAACGGTCCAGGGACCTCGGGCTGGTCCGGCGGAATCGACGGGACGCGGCTCGTGTACCAGCAGCTCCGCAAAAGGAACTCGGACCTCCGCTTCTTCGACCTCACGACCCGACGCCGCAGCAATCCACCCGCCGGTGTGAACACGAAGCGCTGGGAATGGCGACCGACGATCTCCGGTGACTGGCTCCTCTTCGGTCGAGGTGTCGTCTTCGGCCTCTCGCAGTCCGTGATCCTGCGCAACATCGTCACCGGCGAGCAACGGGTGCTCGACACCCTCCAGAGCAAGGCTGGCTTCCTACAGGCCGGCCAGGTGGCCGGTAATTACGCGGTCTGGCTGAAGTGCACCTCGCGAACGAGCTGCAAAGTCTTTCGCTACGACATCGTGAACGGAACAGCGACGCAGATGCCGGCGACCGGCCAGGTCCTCTATGCGCCGTCCGTGACGTCGACCGGGACGACCTACTACGGACGCAGCGGCCCGGCCTGCGGGGGTTCGGCGGAGCTCGTCAAGACCACGCTCGACGGCGGGACGGTTGTGCTCTATTCCTTCCCGAGCGGGCAGGATTTCTCCGTCAGCTATGCCGAGCTCGTGGTGACGCTGCCGCCGATCCCGATCACCACGTCGAGGGTCTATTTCGATCGCACGCTCTGCCGCTCGGGCCGCACCGACATCTACAGCGTCAGCGACGCCGAGCGCATCCCTCCGGCCTCCCGCTAGCTCCGCGCGACGATCACGTCCTCGAAGAACTCCCCGGCGCGGCGGCCGGTCTGCTGGCCGGCGGCTTCGGTTAGACGGGGCGGCCGGCTAGGGCTTCACGAAGGTCGTCGAGTTGTTCCGTGTACTCCTCACCCACTCGGCGATAGAGGTTGAGGAGGAGATCATTGGTCCCCTCGTCATCTCCGACAAAGTTCCAAAATTCTCCGCCGAGCCTGACTTCGTTGGCAAAGTCGAAGAATCTCGCCGGGTAGGGATGTGCATACGCCTCGGGGGTTCCATACGGGTTGTATGGGACTCCCCACCAAACGAAGACGCTGTCTTCGCGAATCCCCAGAGCGGTGAGGAGCCTTTGTTTCATCTCAATGCATTGCCCCTTGTTCGGCTTAGGACTCTTGATCTCGAAGTAATGCTCTTCGCCGTCATGGGTTTTGACGTAGAGGTCGATACGAGTCCTTTCCGGAACCTCTGCGCCGAACGCATCAAGTAGCTGTTGACGTTCGTAGCGATGATCAGGCGCGGTCGCCGCATGTTCGAGTTGATCAATGCGCTGAGTGATGAACTCGCGGCCTAGGACCGGAAGGCTCCCCGCCAAGTCATACGCCCGGTGAGCCTCTGCATGAACATCGCTCGCTATCGCGAGTGCGATCCGCTCATGGCGATTTCCGAGCGCCGTCGAAAAACCCCGTTCGCCGAGACCACGGATTCCAGGAACGAGTGCATCATGAAAAGGCGCAAGGATTCCGTTCGGCGAACTTCCCTCCTCCTCGATTCGCCGTAACTCTTGGTATTGCTTCGCGATCCATGCGTCCATGAACGCGCGGAGAAGCGTCTTGATCTCCGCCTGCGTAGGCTCGCCGATCACATGAACCGTGCCCTTCAGCGACTTCGACAGACGAGAACGTCCTCAAAAAACTCGCCTGCGCGACGCCCAGTCCGACGATTGACATGCCGCTTCAGGCGGTCTTCAAGTATGAGTCCGGCCTCGTCGAGAATCGAAGGATAGAGGTTGCGACTGTCGTTAACGATGATGACGACTGGCGCACCTGAAGCCATGAACCGGCGGGCGTTGCGGAAGACAGCGGCGATCCCCGACACGTAATCTTCAATCGCGCGACGACTCGTCCCCGTTTTCGCGGCACCGATCTCATGCTCGCGAAGATCTTGGAGTCCCAGGAGTTCGTAGGCGTATCGGTGCTGTTCGTGGTAGTCGATGAGTCCTGGATAGGGCGGCGAAGTGATGATTCCCTGGACATCGGCTTCGATGTCAACAAAGCGCGCATCGTCGTGAATCACCTTTACCGAAGCCGCCGTCCGAATATTGGAGAACGCGCGGATGCGTCGCACCGTATCTGTCGTATACCGGCGCAGGAACTTGGACGCCTCGCGGACCGGCGAGCACGTCCGCCGATGCTTATGGCACCAATACGATTTGCGGATCGGCGTTCGCGGAAAATCGAGGTCGAAATGCGTCGTTAGACGCGCCGAGCGCGCCGAGCGCGAGAGGATGACTCGCGCTACGTCCCACGCTGGATTCTCGAGCGTCGCACCTGTTACGCACTCGTACGCAAGCAGCTCGCGGAGAGTCTGCGGGGCGTACCACATCCGTAGCCATTTGCTCGCATCGGCGACTTCCACGACTTCTTCTGTTTGCCGCGCGAGCTCGAGCGCGCCTCGTAGGGTCAGATCAAGCGTCCCGAGCGAATACGAGCTCGTCTTAACACGCGCCAGCAGGCAGTTGAACGCAGAAATATCACAGCCGATCGCGGAAGCGCCGAACGCATTCGCCTCGACGAGAGTCGTGCCCGACCCGACGAACGGGTCGTATAGGCAGTCGCGCGGCGAGAAGTACCGCTCGAGGAACACGTCGACGAGCTGTGGAATGAACTTTCCGAGATAGGGATGAAGAGCATGGACGTGCTTCGTCCGCTGCACCTGGGGCAACTCGCTCTCCGACCAAGATAGGTCGAGAGCGATTTCCGAGTAAAGCGTCTTCTGGGTCTTCCCTGCCATGGGAGTCAGTCTAAGAACCAAGGCGGATGCCTAAATGCGCCATTGTCAGCACTTGGCGAGCCGCCGGACGCCCTCGCTCCGGCGCGTGAGGACCGAACCCGCTCGACCTCAGAAGGCGTTTCCAACACGCTCTATCTTTCCCGTCCGCTCCGCGGCGACGTCGAAACGCAGCTCGCAGGTGCTCAGCTCGGCGCGGCGCACGACGAGGTCGAGCTCGTAGCCGCCGACCCATGCGTTCGCGGCCAGGATTCGATAGCCGCGCAGCCGGTAATGCCACAGGGCGCGGCGTTCCGCACGCGAACCGATCGCGCGCGTACTACTACTGGACCGCGGCGAGGCGGGCGGCGGCTTCTTCTTCGCTGAGATAGCAGAGCGCCTGGAAGGAGCGACGATGGATCTCACAGGGACCGCGCTCCCGCACGATCCGCGAATGTCGCGGCGTGATGTAACCGACGTGCGAAGAGAAGCCGTAGCCCGGAAAGAGCGAGTCCAGACGGCGCATGGTGCGATCACGGACGACCTTGGCGACGATCGAGGCGGCAGCGACCGCAGCGCTTCGCTCGTCGCCGTCGACGACGGCAACGTGCTCGGGAGCGCTCGGCCCAAGGCGGAAACCGTCCACGAGGCACGCCTCGGCGGGAGGCGTCAGAGCGTGAAGCGCACGGCGCAGACCCGCGAGATTCGAGCGGTGCAGGCCCTCGCGGTCGATCTCCCCCGGCGAGATCACCTGCACCGAGATCCGCGCCGCGCACCCGACGACGGCCCGGAAGAGCTCCTCCCGGTGCTCGGGGCTGACCTGCTTCGAGTCGTTCAGCTGCGCAAGCGGCCGGACACGGTGATCGCGAAGGGATTCGTAATCGAGGAGGACGCCCGCGACGACGAGCGGCCCGGCGAGCGAGCCTCGGCCGGCCTCGTCAGCCCCGGCGACGTAGCGAGCGCCGAGCCTTCGGTCGAACCTCAGCAGCCTCTGACCCGTCCTCGACGACTGCAGCCGACTCTTCTGCCTCGGGCTCATCCCCGGCAGCTTCTTCGGCAGCGGGCTCCTCGGCAGAGGGCTCTGCTCCTGGCTCGACGTCGTCGGCGGCACGGGGCGAGGATAGCGTGGGTCCCCGCTGCACCTCGCGGACGCGCGCCTTCTTCCCCACTTTCGCGCGCAAGTAGTAGAGCTTCGCGCGGTTGACGTCCCCGATCGCCTGCACCTCGATCTTCTCGATCTTGGGCGAGTGGAGCGGGAACGTCCGCTCGACGCCGACGCCGAACGACTGCTTCCGGACGGTGAACGTCTCGCGCACGCCGGCGCCCTGGCGCTTGAGGACGATGCCTTCGAAGACCTGGACGCGCCGGCGCTGGCCTTCGATGACCTGGAAGTGCACACGCACGGTGTCGCCGGCTTTGAACTGCGGCAGGTCGGATCGCAGCTGTCGCTGCTCGAGGAGTTCGATCGGGTTCGTCATGGCGATGAGGCCTCTCGCGGGCCTTGCGGGGATGCTAGCGCACCTGCGTTAACGAAAGCCGATGCGCCTGGGCGGCCAGTAGGTCGCGAAGACCGGGCCGATCAGGTTCTGACGCGGAACGGTGCCCCAAGACCGGGAGTCGCACGAGGAGGAGCGGTTGTCGCCGAGCATCACGTACTGGTCCTTCGGAACCATCTTTTCCGGAATCGTCTGTGCGTCCCGGCGCGAGGCCTCGATATAGGGCTCGTTGAGCTTGGCGCCGTTGATGTAGATGTACCCGTCCTGCTCGCGCCAGCGGTCGCCCGGCAGCGCGATCAGGCGTTTGACGAAGGTGTCCCCCCCGCCCCCGCCGGCCGCGTGAGTGCATGCGATCTGTGCACGAGGAGGCGTCTTGAAGACGACGATCTCGCCCCGGTGCGGATCGCGGAAGTGGTAGATGAACCGGTTCGCGAGCACGCGGTCGGAGAAGCGGGCCATGCAGCCGGACAGAGGTCGCGCGCAGTGGAGTGTCGGCTCCATCGATGAAGACGGGATCCGGTACGGGTTGACGACGTAGGCCTTGATCGCGAGCACGATCACAACCGCACCGAGAATCGTCACCGCCCAGTCGATGGCGATGCGCCATTCGCGCGGCAGGCCGTGCGTCAGCACGTCGACCGGGTTTCTCATACCAGGCGCCTTCGGCGGGGGAACCTCCCGGTTCCCCCGCACCCCCTCCACTGGTCCGCGGTGCGGCAAGCCGCATCGCGGACAGGCGACGCTGTCGCCGGGTTCCTCAGCGGACTGTCCTTGCGCGACTCTGCTCGCGGCGCCACTCGGCGATCCGCGCATGATTTCCCGAGAGCAGCACCTCGGGCACCGTCCAGCCCCTGAACTCCGGGGGGCGCGTGTAGTGCGGGTACTCGAAGCCGCCTTCGAGCTCCGCCGAGAAGCTCTCCTCGAGGCCGGAGTCCTCGCTGCCGAGCGCGCCGGGTAGCCGTCGCGCGATCGCGTCGAGCAGGACCATGGCCGGCAGTTCGCCGCCGGAGAGCACGTACGGTCCGATCGAGACGGCGTCGGTGGCCAGATGCTCGACAACGCGCTCGTCGAAGCCTTCAAAGCGCGCGGAGAGGAGGGTCAGCTCCTCCGTCCCTGCAAGCTCCTCCACCAACTGCTGGTCGAGCTGGCGTCCCTGCGGCGTCAGCGCAACCACCCGATGATCTGGTTTTCCGCCGTAGGCCGCGTCGAGCGCAGCGGCGACGACGTCGACCCGCAGCACCATGCCCGCCCCGCCCCCGTAGGGATCGTCGTCGACCTGACCGGATTTGAGCGGCGAGGTGTCGCGGTAGCTGAGCAGGCGAAGCTCGAGCTCGGTACCGAGCACCGCCGCAAGCGGACGCTGCTCCGTGAGCCAACCGAACGCGTGAGGGATGAGCGTGAAGACATCGATGCGCAAAGACGAATGAGGTTACCCGTGGGATGCGAAGCCGGGCTGCACCAGGATTCGACCTGCGTCGAGATCGACCTTCCGCACGCACGCGTCGACGAGCGGCAGGGCGAGCCCGCTGTCGAGCTCGAGCACGTCGTTCGCAGGGCCGGAAGACACCTCGACCACGACCCCGAGCCGGCCACCCCCCTCCTCCGCCACCTCGAGGCCGACGAGCTGGAAGGCGTAGTACGAGCCTTCGTCGGGCTCGGGCAGGCTTCCGCGCTCCACGTCGAGTGGGGTGCCGCGCTCGAGCGCGCGGTCGAGTCGGATCACGGGCCGCCCGCCGGAGCGTTTCGACTCGACGATCTCGACGCGGACACCTTGCGCAAGGAGCGCGTTGCCGACCGCGAAGCGCTCCGGGTCCTCGCTGGCTTCCTCGACGAAGAACGCGCCGTCCAGCCCATGCGGGCGCCCGACCCGGCCGACGCGAATGAGATCGCTCATGCGATGAGGCTCTCGAAGTACTCGGTCGCCTCGGCCCGCGTGGCCTGCGGAAACTCGTAGTCCGCGAACTGGACCGGTTCGAACTCAGTGCGCCGGAACTCCACATCGGGCCCGAGCAGGGCCCAGTAGGCGCCCGGCGCGTCCTCGTACGGCATGCCGACGCTGCCTGCATTCACGAACCTGATGCCGTCGACGAGGCGGTCGTCCTGCATGTGCGTGTGACCGACGACGACGACATTCGCCTTCACGCCGGCGAGAACTTCATGCAGACGGTCCTCCGACGATGCGGGCGTGACGATCTCCACGTCGTTGCGCGGAGTCGCGTGGCAAAAGAGCACGGAACCGAGCCCTTCGATCTCGAGCTCCTGCTGCGGAGGCACCCCGTAGCCGAAAGCGACTTGCTCCTCCGTCAGCTTCGCCCGTTGCTCGTCGAGCGCGCCCGGGGGCGGCCCGGCCGGCCTCGGCGGGTCGCGATCGACGAGCTCCCGCTCGGCGTTCCCGCGGATGAACCGAGCTCGGTCGCCGAGCTCTCGTAACCGGTCGAGCGTCTCCGCCGGACGGGGGCCGCCGAAGAAGTCACCGCCCACGAGGATCAGATCGACGTCCTCGGGGAGCTCGGCGAGAACGGCCTCGAGCGCCGGCGGATTGCCGTGGATGTCGTAGAGCGCAGCGACGCGCATCTTTTGGTTATTCGAGGATCTCGAGCACGACGCGGTGGTGCGAGCGCGAGCCGCTGGCGCGCACGATGGCACGCAGCGCGCGGGCGATCCGCCCCTGGCGGCCGATCACCTGGCCGACGTCGTCCTTTGCCACCCGCAACTGGAGGACGGTCGAGCCCTCGCGCCGCACCTCCTCGACCTCGACCGCGTCCGGATCGTCGACGAGCTGCCGCGCGAGATGAGCGAGGAGCTCAACCACCGACTTTTGCCGCCTTCAGCAGGCGTGCGACCGTATTGGACGGCGTCGCGCCCTTCGCGAGCCACTCCTTGACCTTGTCTTCGTCGAAGTCGATCGTCGAGGGGTCGGTCTGCGGGTTGTAGCGCCCGACGATCTCGATGAACTTGCCGTCCCGCGGCGAGCGCGAATCGGCGACGACAACCCGGTAGATCGGGTTCTTCTTCGAGCCCACTCGGGTCAAACGCATCCGTACCGCCATTTCACCTTCTTCCTTGTTGTTGTTGTTGGGCCTGCTGGAGCAGTTCTTGTGGAAGCCCCGGCATTTTCAGCATGGGGAACCCATGGTTCCCCCATGAGCCCCCTCCTTTACACCTTCCGTTGAGTCCACATTACGTGGGCTGCGCTCGGGCAAAGCCCGGCTCCGCCCGCGATTCAGTTTCTCGATTTCGTTCACCGACGGCCTTGTTGTTGGGCTTGCTGCAGAAGCTCCGGTGGAAGCCCCGGCATTTTGCCTTTCTTCATCTGCTTCATCATCTTCTGCATCTGCTTGCGGGCTGAGAGCAGCTGATTGACCTGCTGGATCGTCGTCCCGCTCCCCGCTGCGATGCGCTTGCGCCGTGAGCCGTCGATCAGGTGCGGCATCAACCGCTCCTTGGGCGTCATCGAAAGCACGATCGCCTCCACCTTGGACATGTCCCTCTCGTTCACGTCCAGCCCCTGGAGCTGCTTGCCCAGGCCCGGGATCATCGAAAGCACGCCTTTCAGCGGCCCCATGCGCCGCAGCATCTTGTAGCTCGCGAGGAAATCGTCGAAGGTGAACTCCCCTGCGAGCAGCTGCTGCTCCAGCCGCGCCTGCTCGTCTTCCTCGACGGCCTCTTCCGCCTTCTCGATCAGCGTCAGCACGTCGCCCATGCCGAGGATCCGCGAGGCCATGCGGTCGGGGTGGAAGTACTCGAGCTGGTCGAGCTTCTCCCCCACCGAGGCGAGCTTGATCGGCTTGCCGGTGACCGCCTTCACCGACAGCGCGGCGCCACCGCGCGCGTCGCCGTCGAGCTTGGTCAGGACGACTCCGTCGAAGGCGACGCGCTCCTGGAACGCCTCGGCGACCGAGACGGCTTCCTGGCCGGTCATCGCGTCGAGCACGAGGAGGACGTTTGTCGGCTTCGCCGCCTTGCGGACCGCAGCCAGCTCCTCCATCAACGGCTCGTCGACATGGAGCCGGCCGGCGGTGTCGAGCACGACGACATCCCGCCCCTGTCTGCGGGCCTGCTCGATCCCCTCTGTGACGGCGGACACGGGATCGCCCGCCGTATAGACCGGGATCTGAAGTTGCCGGCCGAGTTGCTCGAGCTGCTCGACTGCGGCGGGGCGCTGCAGGTCGGCCGCGACGAGCGCGGGCGTGTGCCCTTCCTTGCGGAGGAGCAAGGCGACCTTGGCGGCTGCCGTCGTCTTCCCCGCCCCCTGGAGCCCGGCGAGGAGGATCACGGTCGGCGGCTTGCTCGCAAACGCGAGCTTCGAGTCGCCGGCGCCCATGAGCGCGGTCAGCTCCTCGTGAACGATCCGCACCACCTCCTGGCCCGGGGTGAGGCTCTTCGTGACATCGGCGCCGAGCGCTCGCGCACGCACGCGGGCGACGAAGTCCTTCACGACCTTGAAGTTGACGTCTGCCTCGAGCAGAGCGAGACGGATCTCGCGCATGGCGCGCGAGACCGAATCCTCGTCGAGCCGTCCGCGCCCCCGCACGTCGTGCAGGGCCGCCTGAAGCCGGTCTGAGAGGGCGTCGAACACCGAGCCAGTGTACTTGCGGCCCTCTGGGGGACTCGGAACTGAGCCCCAGAGATCGGTCTGGTTGCAGTTCGATCGCGTCGACCGGTCATTTCAGACGGACGCGCGGGCAGAGCCCGCACGTCCTGAGGCGGGCACCGCAAGCGGTGCCCTCAGTCGTACACTCGTGCCATGGCCGTTTTGCGGAAGACCGTGACGGTCCTCTTCTGCGACGTCGCCGACTCGACGCCGCTCGGCGAGCGGCTCGACCCGGAGGTTCTGCAGCGGGTCCTCTCCCGCTACCACCAGGACGTGAAGACGGTGCTCGAGCGGCACGGCGGCACCGTCGAGAAGTTCATCGGCGACGCGGTGATGGCGGTCTTCGGCATCCCGACCCTGCACGACGACGACGCACTGCGCGCGGTTCGGGCCGCCACGGAGCTGCGGACGGCGCTCTCGGAACTAAACGAGGGGCTCGAGCGGGACTTCGGAGTCGAGATCTCGGTTTGCACCGGCGTCAACACGGGCGAGGTGGTGGCGGGCGACCACTCGAGCGGCCAGGCGTTTGCGACCGGCCACGCGATCGTCGTCGCCGAGCGCCTCCAGAAGGCCGCGCGCGGCGGGGAGATCTTGCTCGGCGAGGCGACGCGCCGGCTCGTCGAGAACGCGGCCCTCGTGGAGCCGATGGAGCCGATCGAGGTCAAGGGTAAGAAGGAGGCAGTCGAGGCCTGGCGGCTGCTCGGCGTCCTGGAAGGCGCCCCGGCCTTCGCGCGCCGGCTCGATGCGCCGATGGTGGGCAGGGAGCAGGAGCTCGCCACGCTGCGCACTGCCTTCGACGAAGCCGTGCAGGAGCGCGAATGCCGCCTGGTCACCGTCGTCGGTTCGGCCGGGATCGGCAAGTCCAGGCTGGCCAAGGAGCTGCTGGCGAACGTCGGCGATGAGGCATCCGTGCTCATCGGCCGCTGTCTGCCGTACGGCGAGGGGATCACCTACTGGCCCCTTCGCGACGTCGTGCGCGAGGCTGCGGGCGACCTGACCCAGTCCCACATCGAAGAGCTGGTCGACGGCGATGACGATGCGGAGCGCATCGCTGCCCGCGTCGCCGGAGCCGTCGGCGTCGCCGAGCAGGCCGGTGCGGCCGAGGAGACCAACTGGGCCGTGCGCCGCCTGCTCGAACGGCTCGCAGCCGATCGGCCGCTCATCGTCGCCTTCGACGATCTCCAGTGGGCTGAGCCCACGTTCCTCGAGCTCGTCGAATATCTCGTCGGCTGGAGCCGCGACGCGCCGATCCTCGTCGTCTGCCTGGCGCGTCCGGAGCTTCTCGACAAGCATCCGGCGTGGCTCGCCGTCTCGCCGAACTCGACCTCGATCAGGCTCGACCCGCTCTCGAAGGACGAGGCGGAGTCGCTGCTACTGGAGCTCATGCGGGGCGAAGCCGAGCTGAGCTCCGATCTGCTCGCGAGGATCACGCAGGCCGCCGAGGGCAACCCGCTCTTCGTCGAGCAGATGCTCGCGATGATCATCGAGGAGGGAGCGCCCGCAACTGGGCTCTCGATCCCACCCTCGATCCACGCGCTCCTGGCCGCGCGTCTCGACCGGCTGGAGCCGGAGGAGCGGGCCGTGATCGAGCGAGCGTCAGTCATCGGCAAGGAGTTCTGGCGCGGCGCCGTCATCGACCTCTCCGACGAGGAAGCGCCCTCGGTGGGCACCCATTTGATGACGCTGATGCGGAAGGACCTGATCCGGCCCTCCCGGTCGATCTTCCCACGAGAGGACGGCTTCCGCTTTCGCCACATCCTCATCCGCGATGCGGCGTATCTGGGCATCCCCAAGGGGACACGCGCCGAACTCCACGAGCGTTACGCCGACTGGCTGGAGCACACGGCCGGTGAGCGAGCCGGCGAGCTCGAGGAGATCCTCGGCTACCACCTCGAGCAGGCGTTCCGCTATCGAGAAGAGCTCGGGCCGGTCAGCGAGCAGGACGTGGCGCTCGCAACGCGGGCCGGCGAGCGGCTCGGCGCGGCAGGCCGCCGCGCGGTCATTGGCGGCGGGGATGTCACCGCGGCGGCGAACCTGATCTCCCGCGCGGTTCTGCTCCTTCCGAGCGAGCACACACTCCGGGGTGAACTTCTGACCGAGCTGGGCAGCGCGCTGATGGTGACGGGCGACTTCGAACGCGCCGGCGACGTGCTCAGCGAGGCGCTGGACGGCGCGCTCGCGGCCGGAGACGCCCGCCTGGAAGCGCGGGCGCTGATCGAGCGCGAGTTCCACAAGATCTTTGCGGGGTCGATGGAGGCAGAGGCGACCCGAACGATTCCGGAGGTGACCGCTCGAGCCATTCCCGTCCTCGAGGATGCCGGTGATGACCTCGGACTCGCCAGAGCGTGGCGACTGCGAAGCGAGGTCGCCGTCCGCGCCAGCCACTGGGGAGCGCGTGCAGAGGCGCTCGAGCGGGCTCTCGAGCACGCGCGGCTGGCGGGAGACGTGCGGGAGCAAGCGACGCTGGTGGCATTGCTTGCCGTGTCGCTTTATTTCGGTCCGACGCCTGTCGAGGAGGCGATCTCTCGCTGCGAGAGCTTCCTGACCGAGGTGACCGGCGCGCGCGCGCTCGAGGCCGCGATCTGGAACATCCTCGCCGGCCTGCGCGCGATGCGCGGCGACTTCGACGAGGCACGAAAGCTCTGGGCCGCGGCGCGCGACCAGTACGAAGAACTCGGGCTCGGGCACCGGCGTGCTGCCCGGTCGTTGCTCGCAGCGGCGATCGAGACGCTAGCCGGCGACGACGAAGCCGCCGAGCGGGAGCTTCGCTGGGGCTATGAGACCCTCGAGCGGATGGGCGAAAGAGGAGCGCGCGCGTCGATCGCGGCCTTTCTGGCCGAGTCGATCTATAGGCAGGGCCGAAACGACGAGGCGGCCCGGTTCGCAGAGATCACCCATGAGCTTGCTGCTGTCGATGACCTCGAGCCCCAGGTTCTCTGGCGCAGCGTCAAGGCAAAGGTGCTCGCGAAGCGCGGCGAGCTCGATCAGGCCGAGCAGCTTGCCCGCGAGGCTGAGGCCCTGGTCGAGAGCACCGACTTTCCCGATCTCCAGGCGATAGCGTTTCTGAGCCTCGCCGAAGTCCTCGAGGCGATGGGGACGACGGAGGAGGCTGATCAGCTCATTGCCCGAGCACGGATGATCTACGAGCAAAAGGGGAACCTTGTCGCCGTAAGTCGTATGGTCCGCGAGGTCAACACGAACTGGAGGCGCTCATGATGTCCGAAGATCGAGAATGGTTCGAGGGCACAAGCAAGACCAGCTTCGCCGATGCCGCGCGAGACGCGGTCGAGAGGGCCGAGGAAGCATTCCGCGAGCGGGGCGAAGAGTTGCCAACGGAGTACGACGTTCGGCTGCGAGTGACCGCCGAGGGAGTAATCAGCGACTACAAGGCGCTGGTCTCACCGGGAGGCTGACGGGATGCAGGAGCAGCCGGTTCCTCCGCCTCAACCGGAGCCGCCGCCGCAGCCAGAGCCTCCTCCGGATGAGCCTGCGCCTCCGGACGAGCCGCCGCCCGTAGGACCGGAGATCCCGCCCGTGGGGCCCGAGCTTTCGGCCTGAGAGGCGTTATTCTCGCCGCCCCTAACGTACAAAGGAGCGGAGAGACATGGCAAACGTGGCAAAAGTCGTAACGGTCATCGGCTCGTCGCCGGAGAGCTTCGCCAAGGCCGCCGACGCAGCCGTTCAGGAGGCGGCAAAGACAATCCGCGGCATCAGCGGCGCGGATGTGATCTCGATGAGCGCAAACGTCGAGGACGGCAAGATCAGCCAGTACAAGACGACGGTCAACATCGCGTTCGGAATCGAGAGGAGCTAGGTCAGCAGGGCCCGGGCGAAGTCGCGCGGGTTGAACGGGCGGAGGTCTTCGACCCCTTCGCCTACCCCCACGAGCTTCACCGGTAGCCCGAGCTCGTAAGCGATCGCGAGCGCGACCCCGCCCTTCGCCGAGCCGTCGAGCTTCGTCAGCGCGACTCCGGTCACCTGCACCGCTTCGCCGAAGAGCTGCGCCTGGCGGACACCGTTCTGGCCGGTGGTCGCGTCGACGACGAGCAGCGTCTCGTGCGGCGCGCCCGCCAGCCTGCCTTCGATCACTCGCCTGACCTTCGCCAGCTCTTCCATGAGGTTCGTCTGCGTGTGCAGGCGGCCCGCGGTGTCGACGACGACGATGTCACGGTCCCTCGCCGACGCGGCCTCGATCGCGTCGTAGGCAACCGCGGCCGGATCGCCGCCGCGCTCCGAGCCGACGAAGTCGGCCTGCGCGCGGTCGGCCCAGATCTCGAGCTGTTCCTCCGCCGCGGCGCGGAACGTGTCAGCCGCCGCGACGATCACCGAGCGCCCGTGTTCGTGGAGATGGTGGGCGAGCTTGCCGATCGTCGTCGTCTTCCCCGTGCCGTTGACGCCGACGACCAGGAGCACGCTCGGCCGCTCTTGCACGCTCAGCGTTCCGGGCTCACCGAGCATCGCCGAGGCTTCCTCGACCAACGCCTCGGTGAGGTCGCCCACTTCGCCGCGCACCTCCAGCCGGCGCACGAGCTCCGCTGTCGCCGGGACGCCGACGTCCGCCGCGATCAGGGCTTCCTCGAGCCGCTCCCAGGCCTCGTCGTCGGCCGGATCGAACGCGGCCGCCGCCAGCTGCTCGGTCAGCGCCCGGCGGCTCTTGCCGAGCGAATCGCGCAGTCGGCCGAAGAAGCTGGGCTCGGCCGCCCGTTCCTCAGCCGGCTCCTCGTCCCCGAGGAGCGCAGCCCACGTAGTCACCTCGCACTCCTGGCCAGAGGCGGCTCCCGCCGGGCGAAGCCGCGAAAGCAGTCTTGCGGTCGCGGGAGGTGAACTCCCGCTCCCTTGGCCGCCACCTGACGCCGCTGGCGGCACGGTGCTCTCCGGGCCCGTGCTGGTGAGCACTGTTCCCTCCGGCCCCGCACCGCCAGCGGCGCCCCAGGAGCGCGAGTCAAGCCGCGACGGCTTCGCGGGGCAGGCGCCGCGACACGACTTGCGAGACTCCGTCGGCGCCCATCGTCACGCCGTAGAGGATATCCGCGGCCTCCATCGTCTTCTTCTGGTGGGTGATGACGATGAACTGCGCGCGCTCCGAGTAATGGCGGAGCAGCTCGACGAAGCGGCCGATGTTCGCGTCGTCGAGGGCGGCCTCGACCTCGTCCAGCAGGTAGAAGGGATGCGGCCGCGCGAGGAAGAGGGCGAACAGGAACGAGATCGCACCCAGCGCCTTCTCGCCCCCTGACAGCAGCGAGAGCCGGGTGACGCGCTTTCCGGCGGGCCGGAGCTCGATTTCGATCCCGGGCTCGGTGCCCTCGTCCTCGCCTTCGAGCTCCGGCTCAGTCAGACGGAGCCGGCCCTCTCCGCCCGGGAAAAGCGTCGCCGCCACCTCCTGGAAGTGATCGCGGACGGCCGCGAAGGTCTCCTCGAAGCGGCGCTCGACGGTCTCGGCGAGCTCGTCGCGCAGACTCTTCAGCTCCTTCAGGCTCCGTTCGAGGTCGGCCGTCTGGTCACGAAGCTCGGTGAGCCGCTCCTGCTCGCGCTCGTACTCCTCCTTGGCAAGCGGGTTGACGCTGCCGAGGGCCTCACGCCGGCGCTCGAGGCGCTCGAGCTTCGCTTCGAGGTCGTCCGGGTCGTCGCCTTCGGCCGCCTCGGCGCCGGCCTCCTCGATCCGACGCGCGAGCTCCTTCGCCTCGGCCGCGAGGGTCGCCAGCTCGACGTCGACCGCCGCGGCGCGCTCGGCGGCCGCCGCCGCAGTCCGCCGCAGCTCGGCTTCGCGGGCGCCGAGCTCGCGCAGCTCCTCGCCCAACTGTCGTGCCCGCTCGCCTCGGGCATCGGCCCGTGCCCCGAGGCTCGGCTCGAAGCGGGTCGCAAGCTTCGCAGCCTCGGCGAGGATCGCGGCCAGCCGTTCCGCGGCCTCAGCGAGCCGCGAGTCCGGCGGCGCCGGGTTGGCGGCGGCGCGCTCCGCGGCCCGCTCCAGCTCCTGGATCTCGGCCTCGATCGACCGGCGGCGGGCCTCGAGCTCGAGCAGGACGGCCTCGGCGGCCTCGCCTGCGTACCAGAGCTCGCCGCGCGCCGGGTCGTACGCAAAGCCCTCGCGCGTCACAGAAAGCTCCGTCGACTCGAGCAGCTGCTCCTTGGCAACGATCGGCGCCTCGGGCTTCGCGACGCCGAGGACGACGCCGAGGTTGCCTAGCCCGGCGGCCCGCGCCTGCTCGAGCAGCTTCAGTCCCGCCGCCGCATCGGGTGCGAGTACAGCCGCCGCGCGCCAGGCGAGCGCGGCCGCGACGGCACGCTCGTCCCCTTCGTCCACGTCCAGCGACGACAGGACGAGGCGCTCACCCTGCTCGGCGAGCGCACGGGCGGCAGGTGGCAGACCCTCGAGCTCCGCAAGCGTGCGTTCGAGCGCACCGAGGCGCTCCCGGGCAAGGCGAGCCTCTTCGAGCAAGCGCTCCCGCTCGAGCGAGCGCACCCGGGGCGGGTTGGCACGCAAGCGCTCGGCGAGCGCCTGGGCGCTCTCTCGGCGCAGCTCGAGCCGCTCGGCGGCGCTCTTCAGACGATAGAGCCCGGCGGTGGCCTCCTCCCTGCCCCCGGCGGCGCCGACGAGCTCGCCTTCGACGCGGTCCCGCTCACGCAGAAGCCCCTCGAGGTCCTTGGCCGTGCGATTGCGGGCAAGGTTTGCTGCTTCGCGGCGCTCCTGGGCTTCGGCCCGGCGGTCGTCGACCGTTGTGAGCTCGAGCTGCGCGATCCGGGCGCGGATCGAGCCGATCTCGACGCGCAGCTTCTCGGCACGCTCGGCGGCGGTCGCCTGGAGCGCGAGCGGGCGCAGCCGCTTCTTGACCTCGGCCTCGAGGTCGCGGGCGCGCTCGACGTCGACCGCGACGCGCGCGAGCTTCAGCTCGGCCCGGTGACGGCGGCGCTTGAAGCGACCGAGGCCCGCGGCCTCCTCGACGAGCAGGCGGCGCTCCGCGGGCTTGCTGGACAGGATCTCCTCGACACGCCCCTGGCTGATAATCGAGCCCATCTGACCGCCCAGTCCGACGTCGGCCAGGAGCTCGACGAGGTCGGTGCGCCGGACGGGCGAACGGTTGACCAGATACTGGCCCTCGCCCCCGCGGTGCAGGCGGCGCAGGAACGAGACCTCGGCGAAGGGCAGCTCGGCCAGCGCCCCGTCCTCGTTGTCGAAGAGGAGCTCGACCTCGCAGAAATCGGCCCGGGGTCGATCGCCGCCGCCCGCGAACAGCACGTCGTCGGGCTTCTCGGCGCGGAGCTCGCTCGGGGCGAGGCTGCCGGCGGCCCAGAGCAGCGCGTCCGAGACGTTCGACTTCCCCGAGCCGTTCGGCCCGACGACGACGGCGACGCCGCGCTCGAGCCGAACCTCGACAGGGTCCGGGAACGACTTGAAGCCGCGCAGCTTGATCGCACGTAGGTGCACGCGTGCCGAAGTTTGACGGGCCGCCAGGACGCCGCGTCAGCGGTCGGTCGGGGCCTCCTGCGGCTCCGGGCCCAGCCCCGCCGGCAGCGGTACCTCAGCCATCGGCAGCTCAAACGAGAATGTCGAGCCCTCACCGTGGTCCGATTGCACCCAGATCCGGCCGCCCATTCGGCGCACGAGCTCGCTGCAGATGTAGAGCCCGAGCCCGGTACCGCCAACGCCTCGGGTCATCTCGGGATCGAGGCGGTAGAACTTGTCGAAGATCCGCTCGTGCTCGACCTCTGGGATCCCGAGCCCCTCGTCAGCGACATAGAAGCGCACGGCGCCCTCCGTCTGGTCGATCCCGACCTCGACGCGTCCGCCGTCCGGCGAGTATTTGATCGCGTTCTCGACGAAGTTGACGAGGACCTGACGCGCCTTGTCGCGGTCGGCGGCTACCGAAGGCGCGGACTCTTCCGGAAGAGCGAGGTCCAGCGTGACCGTCGGCGGCAGGTGCGCGCGCCTTGCCTCGACGACGCGCTCGACGAGATCGGCGGGATCGAACGGCTCGCTCACGAGGTCGAGGCGCCCTGCGTCGAGCTGGCTCGCAAGCAGGATCTCGTTCACGATCCTGCTCAACCGCTCCGATTCGTCGGTGATCAGCGAGATGAAGCGGGCGCGGCCTGCTTCGTCGAGCGCAAAGTCGTGCCGGCTTAGCGTCTGGGCGGCGCCGTACACGGCCGCGAGCGGCGTCCGCAGCTCGTGCGAAGCCGTCGTGACGAACTCGGCCTTGAGCTCGTCCAGGCGGCGCGCCTCCGTGACGTCCCGGAACGCATAGACGGTGCCACCGAAGAAGTTGACGCCCACAATCGAGAACCAGCGCTCCCCAGTAGGCGTTTCGAATGGAACGGTCTCCTCCTGCCCTGGCTCCGCTGAGCTCTCGATCGGGATTCGCTCAGCGATCTCTTGCCAGTCAGGGAGAACGTCCGTGGCAGGGCGATGGAGCACGGCGCTCGCAGCCAGTCCGGTCATAGCCTCGGCAGCCGGATTCCACAGTTGAATCACGCCTGCGCGGTCGAGAAGGAAAACACCGTCCGCTACGTAGGTCAGCACGCGCGCGGCTTCGGCGCGCTCTTCCACCTCCGCGTACAGACGGGAGTTGTCGATCGCGAGCGCCACCCTGCGGGCCAGGTCGCGGATGAGGCCAAGGTCTCCTGCGGTAAATCTGCGGCCCGGAGTCGTCGAGATGATCGTCACCGCACCGACGACGCGCTCGCGCACGAGCAGCGGGAGGCACATGTACGACTCGGCTTCGATCCCGCTGACGGACGGGATCGCCGTCGGTGCAGAGTCGGGCGCCGGAACGATTTCCGCTCGCCGCCTGGCGACGACACGCCTTGCGACCTGATCTGGATCCTCGTCGGGCCCACGCTGCGCGGCTCGTCCTGCGGCAAGTGGCTCCGCGTGTACGACCACGCGCCGTGAAAGCGCCCCCGCGTCGTCGCTGATGTCGAAGATGCACCAGTCAGCGAAGCGTCGCACAGCGAGATCGGCGATCTGTCGAAGCGCCTGCTCGTAGTCGTGCGAGGCCGCGAGCGCATCGGTGCTTCTGGCCAGGAAGTTGAGCCGCCCCTCGCGATCGGCGGCGCGGGCGAGTGCTTCCCGCTCCGCTTCGTGCACCCGCGCGAGCTCATCAGTGCCGAGCTTCTGCTCGCTGATGTCGAGGAGGTAACCCTGGATGTACGCGGGGTTGCCCTTCTCGTCTCGCACTGTGCTGGACTCGTCGCGAACCCAGATCACGTGACCGTCGCGGGCGAGCATGCGGTACTGGGAGCGAAGCTGGGCGTCCGCGCTGGCGCTGTTCGCCGCTTCTGCCAGCACCCGCTCCCGGTCGTCGGGATGGATCAGCCGCGACCGTAGGTCGCCCTCGGCGAGCCACTCGGCAGGCGTGTAACCGAGCAGCGCCTCGATCTGAGGGCTGACGTAGATCGGAGAGGAGCGATCGTGGCTGGCGTAGAGATAGGTGACGAGCGGAAGCCGCGTGACGAGCGTCTGGTACTTCGAGTCGGCTTCCCTCGCGTTCTTCTCCGCCCGTGACCGCTCGCTGACGTCGGCCGCGATCGCGACGGCTCCGCCAGATTCCCGGGATCCGTTGCCAACGGGGGCAACGGTCAGTGAGGCCAGGAACGTCCCGCCGTCGGCTCGCCGCTGCACGATCTCGCGGTGGACCGTGCTGCCGTCGCGCACCTGCTCGAGCAGGCCGTCGATCTCTGCACCTCGTTCCTCTGTCGCAAGCGTGCTGAGCGGGCGGCCCTCGACAGCCTCCGAGGAATAGCCGTAGATCGCTTCCGCGCCGGGGCTCCACGTCGTGATCGCTCCGTCTCGATCGAGGTCGACGATCGCTTCCTCTGCGGTCTCGCGAATCGCGCTCAATTCCGTGAGAGCGAGGGCGCGCTCCAGCTCCCGGCGGCGGACGCGGGCGCCGAGGAGGCCGGTTGCGATGGCCAGTGCCGCGCCGACCGGGAGTGCGAGCGCGACTCGTCCGGGACGATCGACGACGACCGCAACCGACCCGAGACCCGCGAGGACAGCGACGAGGCCCGGGAGCGGGCCGCCGAGGAAACCGGCGAGCCCTGCAATGACCAGCGCCAGCGCGGTGAGGAGCTCGGGCGGCGCGTACGGGGATGCTGCGAAGGGAAGAATGACCGCGGCCGCGACCGTTGCGCCGGCGGCGGCTGCGAGCCAGGGCTGGGCGAAGCGTCTAGTCCACATGGAGAGCAATGGCAGGTGTGAATCCGCGATTCTAGGTGACAGACCCCTTGTCTGAAGGTCCGGGTCCTGAGCCGGAGAGCTTGGCGAGCGCCCCGCGCGCAGCTTCCTGCTCGGCGGCCTTCTTCGACGGGCCCTTCCCGACACCCGCTTCTTGGCCGTCGATGACCGCCGCAGACGTGAACGTTCGGTCGTGCGGAGGGCCGTCCACGTCGAGTACGGAATAGGTAACCGAGCTGCCGAGCCGCGCGAGTGCTTCCTGGAGCTCGGTCTTGTGGTCGACGTAGGTCGTGAGCGCGTACTCGATCCGGCCGGCGAAGGCGCCGATGACGGAGTCCTCGATCTGTTCGAAGCCGTACTCGAGGAAGAGAGCCCCGAGCGCGGCCTCGAGCAAAGCGGCGAGCACGTTTCGGTTGCGCGAGAGGCGAGCGAGCTCCTCCCGCGGCACCGACACCGCCGCTTGCTCGATCATCCGCTCGCCGAGGCCAAGCTCTTGGGCGACCACCGCGCAGCTGGCGCGTGAGACGACGTGCGAGCGGATCTTCGCCAGCTGTCCCTCCGCGAAGTCCGGATAGCGCTCATACAGGTCACGGGCGACGGCGAGCTCGAGCACGCTGTCGCCCAGGAACTCGAGCCGCTCGTAGGACGAGGCCCGATCGGGCGCCCAGGACGTGTGCGTGAAGACGTTCTCCAGCCGCTCGGGCGGAAGCTCCTCAATGAGGCGTTCTAAGGGGGCGTTACTGGTGCGAGGAGACGTAGTCGACGGCCTGACCGACGGTCTGGATCTTCTGCGCGTCCTCATCCGAGATCTTGATTCCGAACTGGTCCTCGAGCTCCATGATCAACTCGACTAGATCGAGCGAGTCTGCCTCGAGATCCTCCTGAAACGAAGCCTCCTCGGTGATCTCATTCTCCTCCACGCCGAGCTGTTCGGTCAGGACCTCCTTCACACGCTCGAAAACTTCCTCACGGGACGCGGCCATTTCACCTCGCTTGGGAGCTAGGGATCTCGGGGCGCGCGGATGCTAACACGGTCTTATGGAGCCGCTCGGCAAGGCGTTCGACGAGGCGGTGCTCGACGCCCCGGGCAGCGAGCAGAATGGCATTTGTGATCGCGCGGCTGGTCGAGTTTCCATGGGCTGTGACGGCGAGCCCGCGCAGCCCGAGCAGGTACGCGCCGCCGTAGGTATCGGGATCGAGACGAGCTCGCAGATGACGGGCCGCGGGTCTGATCATGAGCCCGCCGATCTTGCCGCGGGTGGAAGAGCTGATTTCCTCGCGCAGTCCCTCCATCAGCGTCGTAATCGTCCCCTCCAGTAGCTTTAGGCAGACGTTGCCAGTGAAGCCGTCGCAGACGACGACGTCGGCGGCGTGGCGCAGGAGATGGCGGCTCTCGACGTTCCCTCCGAAGCGCAGGTCGCTCTCGGCGAGGAGGGCGTGCGCCTCGAGCGTCAGCTGGTTGCCCTTCTCGGGCTCCTCGCCGATCGAGAGCAGCCGGACCTCGGGATTCGCGATCTCGAGCATCTCCTCGGCGAAGATCGCTCCCATTTGTGCGAACTGGAACAGGTGCTCGGGCCGTGCGTCTGCGTTCGCGCCGGAATCGAGAAGTACAGAGGGGCCGTCGCGGGCCGGGATGACGACGGCGATCGCCGGCCGGTCGACGTCGGCCAGTCGCCGGATATTGAAGAGGCAGGCGGCGAGCATCGCGCCCGTGTTTCCGGCCGAGACGACGGCCTGGGCCTCAGCCTCACCGACCGAGCGGCAGGCGGCGACGAGTGAGCTGTCCGGTTTCGCGCGCACGGCCTCGACCGGCTTCTCGTGCATGGCGATCGTGTCGGCTGCTTCGACGAGCTCGAGCCCGTGGGTCTCGAGGCCCGGAGGCCCGTAGATAATCGGCTGCACGCCGGCCGAGGCGGCCTCGAGGCCGCCGGCGACGATCTCGTCCGGGCCCCGGTCGCCGCCCATGGCGTCGACAGCGACGCGGACCGGGCTCAGGGCGGCCAACGCTCTAAGGCGCGGGAGCCCTGAGCGGCTCGACTTCGCGGCCGCGATACGTCTTGCACGTCGGGCAGACGCGGTGCGGCTGCTTCGGCTGGTGGCAGACAGGGCACTCGTTGACGCGCGGCGCCTGCAGGCGGTGTGTCGCGCGCCGCTTGTCGCGGCGGGTCTTCGTCTGTCTGCGCTTCGGGACTGCCATGGCCGGCCGCGCAGTATAGCCACCGAACCTTTTCAGCCATGTCCAGGGCCAGGCCCCGGACATGGCTCGGTGCCAGGCACCGAGACGTGGCCGAAACGGCCCTCGAAGCCTCGACGAGGCTAGAGCCGGTCGCGGAGCTCGGACAACGCTGCCCAGCGCGAGTCGAGCTCCTTGTCGTCGTGGGCGTGCGGCTCGACGTTCAGGTCGCGGCCGCACACAGGGCAGAGCCCCGCGCAGTCGGGCCGGCAGAGAATCTTGTCCGGAAGCTCGAGCACGAGTGCGTCCCGCGCCCAAGCCGTGAGATCGAGCTGGTCGTTCTCGACATACGGAGTCGTCAGCTCGTCGGAGCCTTCGGTGCTCGTTGCCTGATACTCGCGCCCGGCGACGTCGACGTCGACGACGGCATCCGCGAGGCAGCGATAGCAGGGGCCGTGGAGCCGCGTTCGGAAACGCAGCTCGAAGACTGTTCCGCTGGAGGCCCTGGAGACGACGAGCTCGGACGGCACCTTCTCGGGCACCGGCAGGTACCGCTGGCCGCCGAGCCACAGCGGCTCGAGCGCGACCTCCTTCTCCTCGCGATGCTCCTCGCCTGGCCTCAGCCGGATCGTGCGCAGGCTGACGCTAGTCATACCGCCAGGGTAGCGCGACGCTAGTAGCTGGGCTGGTCGTTGTCGGAGCCGGGTGCGCCGACGCCGGCGACGACCGTCTCCTGCGAACGCTCATGCAGCCGCTCCCGGCCACGCTTGACCGCGCCGAGGAACTTATCGAGATTGACCTCGAGCGTCGAGAGGATCGAGTCGGCCCAGTCCTCCATCTCGAGCCTGGTCTCGCGAGCCTGACGACGGGCATCTTCGAGGATGTCCTGAGCTTGGCGCTCGGCGAGCTTGACGATCTCGGTCTGCGAGGCCTCGCGCGTGGCCTGCTCGCGAGCTTCGCCGAGCAGGCGGTCACACTCGCGCTTCGCCTCGGCGAGCATCTCCTGCCGTTCCTTGACGATCCAGCGCGCCTGCTTGATCTCTTCCGGGATCGTGGCGCGCATCTGGTCGAGGATCTCGTAGATCTCCTCGCGGTCGATCCTCACCTGGTCGGTCAAGGGGACGGCCTTCGCGTTGTGGACCAGGTCGTCGAGCTTGTCGATGAGCACTAGGACGTCCATAACCGAAGTGTAGTCGGTTGTACGGAGATCTCCCTATTCGTCGTGCCCGTTGCCCCGGTTAGCAGGAGTAGAGCGCGGCGGCTGAGAGTCACTCCTGGGGCGAAACCGGAGCCCCAGGCTTTCCCTGCGGGAACATCTCGGCAAAGCGGCGGGCAACGGGAGCTGGAACGAGCTCGTCGACGTTGCCGCCGAACGAGGCGACCTCCTTGACCCCGCTCGAGGAGACGAAGCTGTACTGCGGGTTGGACATGAGGTAGACCGTCTCGACGTCGGGCGCGAGTGTCCGGTTCAGATGATTCATCTGGAACTCCCACTCGAAGTCGGAGATGACCCGCAGCCCCTTGACCATCGTCCTCGCACCCCAGCGCTTGGCGAAGGCGACGACGAGCTCGGCGAAGACGTCGACCTCGACGTTGTCCTCCATGCGCAGCGCCTCCTCGAGGAAGCCGACGCGCTCCTCGACCGAAAACATTGTCTGCTTGTGGCTCGGCTCTCGGACGACTCCGACGACGACGCGGTCGAAGATCTCGGCGGCCCGTTTGATGATGTCGAGGTGGCCGAGCGTGACCGGGTCGTAACTTCCGGGGCAGATCGCGGTGCGGAGGTCGTTCGGGCTCACGCGTGTTCGAAGACGGTCACCCGCGCGGAGCCATAAGCGCGGCTCGTTCGCTCGGCAAGCGGCGGCAGCTCCGGCTGGGTGCGCTTGTCGGTCTCGACGACGACGAGGCCGTCCTCGGCGAGAACCGCCGGGAGATATGCGGCGAGGGTTGGCTGGAGCGAGTCGAACATCCGGTACGGCGGGTCGACGAGGACGAGATCGTACCGCCTGCCGGCAGCAGCCTCGGCGGCGAGAGCGCGCCGGGCGTCCTGCTTGACGACGGCGGCGCCCTTCAGACTGAGCTTCTCGAGGTTGCGCTCGATCGCACGTTGCGCGTCGCGGTCGGACTCGACGAAGACGGCTTTCCCCGCACCGCGAGAGAGCGCCTCGAGGCCCATGGCGCCCGAGCCCGCAAAGAGATCGAGCACGGCCATGTCCTCGACGGGCCCGATCAGATTGAAGGCCGCCTCGCGCACGCGGTCGCCGGTCGGGCGGGTCTCGCTCTTGGGCGCGTAGATCGTCGCCCCCTTACGGCTGCCCGCGATGATGCGCACAGCTCAAGCCTGGACTTCGCGGCCCGCGAAGACGCGCTCGACCTCGTCGTTCAGCGGGCCCTCGTAGTCGACGAGATCGTCCGCGACCTGACGGGCCTGCTCGAGGAGCTTCCGATCTGCCCGCAGGCGCGTGAAGCGGAGGTCCGAGAGGCCCGCCTGGCGCGTGCCGAGGAGTTGACCCTCGCCGCGGATCTCGAGGTCCCTCTCCGCAAGCTCGAAGCCGTCGTTCGAGGCGACGAGGGCCTCGAGCCGCGCCTGCGCCGAGTCCGTCAGCGCCTCCTTGGGGCGCGAGACGAGCAGGCAGTACGACTGCTCCGCGCCCCGGCCCACTCGGCCGCGCAGCTGATGGAGCTGGGCGAGCCCGAAGCGGTCGGCCTCCTGGACGATCATGATCGTCGCGTTCGGGACGTCGACGCCGACCTCGATCACGGTCGTCGCCACGAGCACGTCCAGCTCGCGCGCCTTGAACTGCGCCATCAGCTCGCGCCGCTCAGCCGGGCGCAGCCTGCCGTGGAGGAGCCCGACGCGATAACCCTTGAGCTCGCCCCTGCGGAGACGCTCTGCCTCACGCTCGGCCGCGCGGGCGAGGCTCGTCTCCGACTCTTCGATCAGCGGGCAGACCACGTAGGCCTGGCGCCCGTCGTCCAGATGCTTCCGGAGGCGCCGGTAGGCCTCGCTGGAGCGCTCCTCGGTCACCCACGCAGTCTTCACAGGCTTGCGGTTCGCGGGCGGCTTCGCGATCTCGCTGACCGAGAGGTCGCCGTAGACGGTCAGCGCCAACGTCCTAGGTATGGGGGTCGCCGTCATGTGGAGCACGTGCGGCGTACGTCCACCCGTGATCGCCCGCCTTTGCTCGACCCCGAACCGATGCTGCTCGTCAACCACCGCCACAGCAACCTCGCTCAGATCGACGCCTTCCTGGATCAGCGCGTGCGTCCCGACGAGGATCTGCGCCGAAGAGGGATCCGACTTGACCGACCGCGTCAGGAGGGCGACCTCGATCCCGAGCTCGCGGCACGGCTCCTCGAGTGTGAAGAAGTGCTGCTCGGCGAGCGTCTCGGTCGGTGCCATCAGCGCACCCTTGCGGCCGGACTCGACGGCCCGCAAGAGCGCGTAGAGCGCGACGACGGTCTTGCCCGACCCGACCTCGCCCTGGAGCAGGCGCTCCATCGGCGTCGCCCGGGCCAAGTCGGCGTCGATCTCCGCGATTGCCCGCTCCTGGTGCGGTGTAAACCGGAACGGCAGCAGCTCGCGATAACGGGCCACAAGCTCGCCGGGCCGGCCGAGCGCGGGTGCCTGCTCCTCTTCCCGGCCCTTCCTCCGCCTCGCCAGGCCGACTTGGAGCACGAGCAGCTCGTCGAACGCGAGCCGGCGCCGCCCGCGCTCAGCCTGCTCCGTGTCGGCCGGCCGGTGCAGGACCGCGAGCGCGTCCGCGCGATGAGGCAGCCCGGCTGTCGCCTTCAGGTGCGCAGGGAGGAAGTCAGGGAAGTCGCGCGCTTGCTCGAGCGCTCTGCCGACGAGCTCACGCAGCTTTTTGACCGTGACCTCCTCGCTCGCCGGATACACCGGGGCGAAGTCGGCCGTCGCGGAGGCTCCGTTCAGGTCGTAGGACCGAACAGTGAACTCGTTGCGGCGGAGCTGGCCACGCAGTCGCACTCGCGTGCCCGGCTTGAGCTTGTCGACCAGCCAGGCCTGGTTGAACCAGACCGCGGTGATCTCGCCGCTTTCGTCGGCTACGCGGGCCTGGACGATGGCGAGGCGGCGCCGAGGTCGCCGCACGGAGGTGCGGACGACTTCTCCCGCGATCGCGACTTCTTCCTCACCTGCGAGCAGGTCGGCGATCCGAACCTCGGGAGCGGCGGCCTCGTAGCGGTGTGGACGGTGTGCGAGCAGGTCGGCGATCGTGTGCAAGCCGAGCTTCGCGAGCTTCTTGGCGAGCGCCGGCCCGACACCCGAGAGGCTCTCCACGCCGCGCTCCAGCCGCTCAGGCCACGGAAAGGTCCGTGGGCGCGGCCACTCTGGCGGCTCCGTGAGCGCGGCGAAAGCGGTCGGAAGCTGTCTGCTCAGGGTGCCGCCGAGTATAGGTCCGGCACGCGGACGCCGGCACTACCCTTCGGCCGCAGCTTCTTCCTTCGTCGGCTGCTGGCGGCGCTCGATGAACGTGACCGAGATCTTGTGGATGCGCGAGCCCTCCACTTCGACGACGTCGAAGCGCATGCCGTCGGAGTCGACCGAGTCCCCGGGCTCGGGTGCGCGGCCCAGGAGGCCGAAGACGAAGCCGCCCATGGTGTGGTAGTCCTCGATCGGAAGCTGCGTCCCGAACTGCTCATTGAAGTCGTCGATCGGGAACGTGCCGTCGATGCGGATCGTGTCGTCATCGATACGCTCGAACGACTCGTCGGGCAGGTCGAACTCGTCTTCGATCTCGCCGACGATCTCCTCGAGCAGGTCTTCGAGCGTGACGATGCCCTGCATCGCGCCGTACTCGTCGACGACGATCGCCATGTGCTGGTTCGTGCGGCGAAACTCGGTCAGCATCGCCGCCAGATCCTTCGTCTCCGGGACGATGTACGCGTCGCGAACGATCTCCTCCATGCGGATGTTCGCGATGCCGCGGTCGTTCATCGCCGAGAAGAGATCGCGCACGTGGAGGATGCCGACGACGTTGTCGAGCGTCTCCCGGTAGACGGGATAGCGCGTGTACGGTGAGTCGATGACGGCGGCGAGGCATTCCTCCGGCGGGAGGTCGATCGAGAGCGCGACGACCTCGGGCCGCGGCACCATGACGTCGGCGACCTCCTTGTCCGCGAAGTCGAAGACCTTGTAGAGCATCTCCTGCTCCTGCTGTTCGAGCTCGCCGTGCTCGGTCGAGCGCGCGAGCAGCATCCTCAGCTCGGCCTCGGAGTAGACGCCACGCTCCTCGCCCGGCGGCTCGAGCCCAAGCAGGCGCAGGGCGCCGTCGGACGAGCGCTCGAGCACCCAGATGAGCGGCTTGAGAAGGACGAAGAACCAGCGCACCGGAGTCGAGACGACGAGCGCAGTCGTCTCCGGATGGCCGAGCGCCATTCCCTTCGGAATCAGCTCGCCGATGACGACGTGGAGATACGTGATCAGAAGGAAGGCGAGCCCGAAAGAGACGATCGTCGCGGGGATCGGCTCGAAGATGTGCGCGAAGACGGGCTCGCCGAGGGCACCGATGCCCAGGCTGGTGATCGTGACGCCGAGCTGCATTGCGGCGATGAACCGTGGGGGGTTCGCGGTGATCTGGAGGACCAGCCGCGCACCGCGGTTGCCCTGGTCGCGGAGCTCGGTGATGCGCGTTCGGCGAGCGGTGACGAGCCCGTACTCGCCCGCCACGAAGAATGCGTTCAGCAGCAGGAGCCCTGCGACGGCGAGAAGCTGAAGAAGGATCGTCACGCCCCGCTCTCCGGGGCGCGGGTACTAGGCGGGTGGTCGTCGTCCAACGGCGATCGTCTCTGAGTATAGGTGAGGCATCGGCGGAGTCATCGGCCCAGATCCCCACCCTGGGTGGGGAGGAGGTTCCACCCGCCACCCGCGGTGAGCGTAATTGCCGCAAACGCGCGCTTCTGTGGCAAAAGCGCGACGATTCCCTCCCTTTCCACGAACATATGTCCATACTCGATTGGAATGGATACGCGTCGGGTGCGATTTGCGCCGTCCGTTCCAAGATTCGCGTCCTCGGGTAAGAACGTCTGGGAAGAGATCGCGATGGCAATCGAGCGATCGAAACGTCCGGTCGCCACTACGCGGATGACGGCGATCGCGCGGGAGCTCCTGGACGCCTCGCCCGTCTGTGCGATCGCGACGGTCACGTCCGGCGGCCACGCCCATGTCAACACGGCCTACTTCGCGTGGAGCCCGGAGTACGATCTCGTCTGGCTGTCCGAGCCGCGTGCGAAGCACTCGCGCAACGTCCGCGCCAGCAACACGGTTGCGGTTGCCGTCTACGACTCGAGACAAGTATGGGGCAAGCCCGACCGCGGGATCCAGCTGTTCGGTTCGGCCCGTGAGGCCGACGGCGCGGATCTCGAGTCCGTCGAAGAGCTCTACGCGAAGCGATTCCCCGCCTATCACCAGTACAACCCGGGCGCCTATCGCTTCTACCGCTTCCGGGCCCGCCGGCTCAAGCTATTCGACGAGCGCGAACTTGGCACCGGTGTTTTCGTGACGGCGCGCGTCGCCGGCGAGCGTCGGTTGGCGTGGGAACGGACGGAGATCTACCGCTCGGCGGCTTGAAAGCAGCCGAGCGAGACGGGCTCACGTCTTGGTCAGTAGGTGCACCCTCCGCTCGAGTTTGCCGATCATCGCATAGACGTGCCAAAGGCAGTCGCCGAGCATGATCTCGTACGCCGGCTGGCCGAACTGCGCGCTGTACCGCTCGGGTTCACGCAAGAGGCGTGCTGCGTGCAGCAGCTTTCGCCCGACGGCGCCGGCATTTTCCTCTGACCACTCGCCCCATTCGGACGCGAGATCGATGCGGGCGTCGACCCGCAGCCCGGCCGCGGCGATCGCGGCGTCCGTCCGGGCGGGGTCGGCGGTTGTTTTGACGACGCCTATCGTCCGCCACAACCACTCCGCCTCGCGCGGCTCGAGGCGGTCGGTCGCGAACAATCTGGTAGACGAGCACTCGGCCGCCGTTACGCAACACCCTGCGGAACTCCGCGTAGGCTCGCTCGAGGTCGGCGACGTGCACCAAGACGTCACGACACCAGACGAGGTCGGCGGTTCCCTCCTCGATCGGCAGCGCCTCCGCCGCTCCGAGCGTGAAGCGGATGCGGCGCGCCCACATCAGCATCCAGCGATTCGAGCCCTGCCGTAGCGAGCACAACATGGCGGGGGACGGGGTCGATGCCGGTGACGGAGAAACCGAAGCTCTTTGCTAGGCGATAGGAGTGCGTCCCTTCGCCGCACCCGACGTCAACAGCGAGCGATCCATGCGGCAACTCGAGGTCCCGAGCGAGCTCGTAGAGCAGCTCCGGGCTTCGCGGGTGCAGGGTCTCGCCGAGCGCGGCTTGAAACGCCTTCTCGATGCGCGGGAACTTGTCGTACGACTGCTGAAGCCAGTCAGGCTCGTTCGGATCCGGACCCATCGACCAACGATAGGCCGTGCGCCAGAGAGACTTCCATATCGACTCAAATCGACCACGAACTCGATCACGAACATATGTTCTATAATCCCAAGGATGCGCGTCGACTACCGGGAGGAGCCCTGCCGGAGCGCGCTGAACCGGGTCAAGGGCATGCAGTTCAAATGGTCGCTCAACCCCTACATGGGCTGCGTCCACCGCTGCACGTTCTGCTACGTCCGTGCGTTCGAGCGGCGCGCCGACAGGCCCTCGGACGACCGCTATGGCACCTCGATCCGCGTCAAGGTCAACGTCGCCGAGGTGCTCCGCCGCGAGCTCGCCCGCCGCTCGTATGAGCCCGACTGGGTCGCGATCGGGGCCGCGACCGACCCGTACCAGCCGGCTGAGGGCCGCTACGGGCTCACGCGAGCGTGCATCGAGGCGCTGGGCGAGGCGGCGAACCCGTTCAGCATCATCACTCGCGGCCCGATGATCGTCCGCGACATCGACGTCCTCGTCGAAGCCGCGCGCCGGGCGCGCGTCGACGTCACCTTTTCGATCCCGACGCTCGACGAGGAGGTCTGGCGCAAGACCGAGCCGTCGACGGCCCATCCACGCCAGCGACTGAAAGCCGTGTCGAAGCTCGTAGAAGCCGGGATCAAGACCGGTGTGGGCATGGCACCGATCCTGCCCGGGATTTCTTCGAAGCCTTCCCAACTGGCCGAAGTCGTGCGCGCGGCGCGTGATGCGGGAGCTTGCGGCGTGTGGGCCAACCTCCTCTTCCTTCGTCCCGGCACCCGGGAGCACTTTCTTGAGAACCTAGCGCGGGACTGGCCCGAGGAACTCGCGCGGTACGAGCGCCTTTATCGGCGTCGAGCCTACCTCGGCAAGGAGGAGACGAAGCCGCTTCGCGAGCTGGTCAACGAGCTGGCGAAGGAGTACGGCGTGCGAGACCGCCGCTCCATCCGACTTGAGCCAGAGCCGCCGGTGGTTGCGGAGCAGTTAGCACTGGCGGTGTAGTTCGCCCGGACGAGAGGGGGCACCTGCCCGTGCGGCAGCTCCACGCCTCCGCTCGCGATGTAGGGCCGACGCAGGTGGTTAAGCTCCTCCGATGCAGGCGCGCTTCCTCGTTTTGGGCGCGGGCTTCGGCGGTCTCGAGCTCGCGACTGTCTTGTCCGAGGCGCTCGGCAACAACGCCGGCGTCACGCTGATCGACGAGAACGACGCCTTCGTCTTCGGCTACTCGAAGCTCGACGTGATGTTCGACAGGGCGACGCTCGAGGAGGTCCGCCTGCCCTATGCCGTCATCGTCAAACCCGGCGTCCGGTTCCTGCGCGAGACCGTCACCGTGATCGACCCCGAAGCGCGGCGGGTGACGACGAACCAGGGTTCCCACGAGGCTGACGTCCTCGTCGTGGCCCTCGGCGCCGACTACGACTTCGACGCGACGCCCGGACTCGCCGAGTGCGGCAACGAGTTCTACTCCGTCCCCGGCGCCGAGCGGCTGCGCGAGGTGCTGCCGACGTTCACCCGCGGCCGCGCCATCGTCGGCGTCTGTGGGGCGCCGTTCAAGTGCCCGCCCGCGCCGAGCGAGGCGGCGCTTCTTCTGCACGACTACCTGTCGCGGCGGGGCGTCCGCGACGACTGTGAGATCTCGCTCGTGATGCCGTTCGGGACGCCGGTTCCCCCTTCACCGGACACCTCGGCGGCGCTTCTGGCAGCGTTCGCCGAGCGTCGCATCGAGTTCGTCCCCGGTCGCCGGGTGAGCTCGCTCGACCCGGGGCGCGGCGTAGCAGTGCTCGACGACGGCGCGGAGCTGCCGTACGACCTCTTCCTCGGTGTCCCGAAGCACCGCGCGCCTGACGTCGTCCTCGAGAGCGGGATGGCCGAGGACGGCTACGTACCCGTGGATTCGCGAACGCTCGAGACCCGTTTCGCGGACGTGTACGCGATCGGGGACGTCGCCACCGTCGGTGTGCCGAAGGCGGGCGTGTTCTCGGAAGGGGCGGCGCGCGTCGTTGCCACGTCGCTCCTGGCTCAACTCCGCGGAGACGAGCAGCCGGCGGCGTATGACGGACGAGGTTCCTGCTATGTCGAGTTCGGAGCCGGCAGCGTCGGTCGGGTCGATGTCGATTTCCTTTCGGGGCCGAAGCCGACAGGCACCTTCAAGCAGCCGTCGAGCGACCTCGTCGCCGAAAAGAAGCACTTCGGGGCAAGCCGCCGGGAGCGCTGGTTCAACCGCTGACCTTGGTCGAGCAGTCGCGACGTTCGGCGTGTCCGACCGGCGACTGACGCCGTCGAGCCGGAGCAGAAGCCGGAACAGCTTTCACTCGCGGTCTGATTACGCGAATACAATCCTTTGGCCGTGCCCGAAGAAGCCAACTCCGACGGGAAGCCGGAGATCACCTGCCTGATCGTCGACGACCACGAGGTCGTCCGTGAAGGCCTGCGGCTCTCGCTCTCGCGCGCCGCGCATATCCGCGTCATCGGCGAGGCCGCGGACGGGGCGAGCGCCGTCGCTCTGGCCGAGCGGCGGAAGCCCGACGTCGTAATCATGGACGTGCGGATGCCGGGCATGGACGGGCTCGAGGCGACGAAGCAGCTGACGGAGAAGGTGCCGGGAACGGCCGTCCTCATTTTCACCGCGTTCAGCGAGCGCAGCCTGCTCGGGCGCGGGCTCGAGTCCGGGGCCAAGGGCTACATCCTCAAGGAGGCGCCGCACCAGACCCTGCTGCGGGCGATCGAGAAGGTCGTCGCGGGCGAGGGCTACGTCGACCCCGCCCTGATGCCCGCTTTCCTGACGGGCAAGGCCGAGGACATGCTCACCGGTCGCGAGCGCGAGATCCTCCAGCTGCTCGCCGACGGCATGTCGAACGCCGACGCCGCCGCCAAGCTCTTCATCAGCCAGGAGACCGTCAAGAGCCACGTGCGCCACATCCTCACAAAGCTCGAGGCGGACACGCGGACGCACGCGGTGGCGATTGCGCTTCGCGAAGCGATCATCGACTAGACCAGGCCTGCTCGTTGGCGTCGTGGTCGCCGGTGCGATGCTCGCGCTGATCGGGCTCGGCCTGGACGCTCAGTGGCTGGCGCTCTTCGGACTGCTCGTCGCTGTCGGTGGCGCGGGAGCGCTCGCCGCCTTCCTCTTGATCAGCGAGCAACAACGGGACGAGCGGATCGGGGAGGAGATCGAGCGCCTCTCGGCGGAGCACGCTCGCCTTTCCGACCAGCTGATCACAGCCGAGCAGGAAGAGCGCCGGAGGCTTGCTCTGATCCTTCACGACGGCGCCCTGCAGTCGATGTCCGGGATCGCGCTCATGCTCGACGCCGTCAGCGCCGCGGTCGAGGCCGGCCGGACCGAGGAGGCGGACCGCATCCTGAGCTCGGCGCTCGAGAAGCAGCGCGAGACGATCCGCTCGCTGCGCGACCTCTCGTTCCAGCTGGAGCCGGTCGTGCTCCGCGACCAGGGCTTCGGGCCCGCGGTTCGGGCGCTGGCTGACCAGCTCGGCATGTCGAACCGCATCCAGATCGATCTTGATGTGGAAAGCGCCGAGGCGCTGTCCGAGCACGCTCAGGTCGCGATCTTCCAGATCATCCGGGAAGCGCTCCATCAGGCCATCCGCCGTGGCCCGCCGACGCGCGTTTCGGTGCGGATCGGCGAGGTCGCCGGCGGAGGCGTCGAGGCCGTGATCGCGGACGACGCTCCCGGAGAGCGGCGGCGCGCGAGCTTCGACGCGATCGCGGAGCGCGCTCGCTCGCTGAGCGGGCGGATGAGCATCGATCCCGGCCCCGACGGGGGGACGGCGGTCCGAATCGTCTTCCCGCCGTACAGAGTCCGTCGCTAGACTCGCGGCGCAATGGCTGAGGGACACGTCCTCTTCGTCTCGAAACCGACCGGTTACGAGCTCGTCGAGCGCGAAGGCGAGCCACCTGCCGTCGGATCTGTCGTCGACCTCGACGGCCAGGGCCGGTGGTTCGTCTCGCGGGTGAGCCCCTCCCCGCTGCCGCAGGACCGCCGCCCCTGCGCCTACCTCCAGCCTACGCCCGGCTGAGCGCCTCTTCCGCGGCGATCCGCCCGAAGACGAGGGCAGCGGCCAGGCCGCTCGAGTAGCCGCCGCTCGAGATGCCGCCGACGTCGGCGCCGGCCGCGTAGAGGGCTTCTGCCCCGACAACCCGTGCACGCTCGTCGATCCTGAGGCCGCCTAGTGTTTGCGTGACGCTCGCCCGGACGAGCACGGAAATGCGTCCGTCCTCTTGCTCGACCGGCGCACCGGCCTCGCGCGCCCGCTCGATCATCTCGCCGACCGTTCGCTCGCGGACTCGTTCCTCCAGGGCTGTTTGCTCAACCATGTACCAGGCGAGAGCCTCGGGCCACCGCGCAATCTGCTGCACGAGATCTGTCTCCGACCAGCTCGGCTCGCCCTCGAAGCGCTCAGCCATGTCGTGCGAGGTCACCGTCGCGTACTTACCGTAGAGCTGGGTGAAACGGACGAAATCCCGTTCGGCGACCTCCGCGACGGCAGGCATCGCGCGTCCGTAGAACTCATCGAGGTCTCCGGCCGTCTGTGCGCCCCGAGCCACCCCGTGCTCGAGGCCTTCGCCCTCACTCCAGCGATTCGCGCGCAGCATCAAGCCCCGTTCGCGCGCGAGCCGCACCGGGAAGCCACCGGTGGCGAGCAGAACCGGCCCCTGAAGACCTGTCTCGGTGCCTGGCACTAGGCCACGGCCAACGTGGACCTGTCCGGCGGCGCGCAGGAGCACTTCGGTCAAGCCTCGTGGGTCGAACTGCTTGCCGAGGGTGCGGGGGTTGCCTGTCTCCCGTGCGACGACCGGCGCGCCAAGGGTTTCGAGCCACTCGAGCCCCTCGTCCAGGCGCTCGATGATCTCCCGCTGTAGGGCCGGGTCGCCGCCGGGGCACTCGGCTTGGAATGCGTCCAGCGAGAGGTAGCGCCAGACGACCCCGCTCGATAGCAGCATCGAGCCGCCGGCACGGTTCCCCTTCTCGAGCACAACCGGCTCCGCGCCCAGCTCGCGCGCGCGTGCCGCCGCGACGAGGCCGGCCATGCCCGCCCCGACAACCACTAAGGCGTCGCTTGCGATGCCGTCCTCAGGATCCGCGGGCTTTGCCCGTGGATCCGTCTGAAATGACCGGTCGACCCACTCGGCTCCACCACCACGGCATCTAGGCCGGTTATTTGAGTGCGAACGTCGGCTTCTGCTCGACGTACTCGATCTTCACGCGCTCGGGCCCCCAGACGAAGACCGCGTAGGTGTTCGGCGCGTCGACGACGTTGTCGATCTCCATCCCGGCCTGCTTCGCATCGTCGAGCGTCTCTTCAGCCGAATCGACGAGCACTGCGAGATGGTTCAGAAGGGGGCGCTCGGGATCTCCAGGCTCGCCGTCGTGAAACTCGACATAGGCACCGCCGGCTTCGACCCGGCGCTCGCCGCCTGGGGAGAAGCCGAAATCCTCGTAGCGCTGCGCCGTCGCATCCGGTTCGGCCGAGAAGAGCGCGACGTGGTCGAGGTCATACTCGACTTCGGTCGGTGCTTCCACGAGGCCGAGCCGGAGCCCCTCGGCAACGTCGAAGTAAGCAGCCCCATCACCCCGCTCGAGCTCGAGCTCGGGCAGCTGACCGAGCGCGCTCTGCAGATCGCTCACCCTGAGAGCGATGTGCTTGAGTGCGCCGCGCTCGCGCGGGCCTTCTTCCGCGAAGAGCGTGAGCTTCCCGTGCCGTGCATCGGAGCCGGCGAGCGTGAACTTGTCCGTCCGCTCGATGACGTGCATCCCGAGATGACGGGTGACGAAATCTGCGATGCGGTCGCGGTCAGCCACCCACAGCGCGACGTGATCGAGGATCTTGGGCCTCATCTCGCTCTCACCCTATCTAGCGAAACGAGGCCCGAGCGATCCCTATTTCCTGCGATTGACGGCAGCGAGCAGTTGTCGCTTGTTCATCTTGGAGCGGCCCGTGATGTTCAGGCGCTTCGCCTGGTTGTAGAGCTGCTCTTTCGTCTGCCCGGTGGAACGGCCCGAGCGCGAGCGCAGCCCGCCGCGGCGGCCGGACGAGATGTCCTGACGCGACAAGCGCGACGACTCCCTGGCCTCGCCGCTTCTCGCACGCTCCTTGTTGACCGTTCTCGCGGCGATCTCCTTCGCCCGCTTGGTCGACGCGCCGCGCTCCTTGGCGCTTTCCTTGACGTGTTCGTACTGGCGCTCTCGTTTGTTGCTCCACGCTTGCTGAGGCATGTGACCCCCTGTTTCGCTTGCCTCGGGATCGTTCCCGAAAGCGAGCTTTCTATTCCAGGGGTGGGTTCTGGACGTTGTGCTCGGTCGCGTACTCGTCCGTGAGCTTGTTGACCACGTCCGCGCCGTCACCGTAGGCGTAGTTGATCTTGACGAAGGGCTCCCACTTGTCGGGGAGCGCGTCCTCGGGGAAGATCGCCTCGACCGGGCACTCCGGTTCGCAGGCGCCGCAGTTACCTGTCAAGACGCCGCCGGCCAGCGTGAAGGAGTGCTTCTCGGGCACCACGGCACAGAATGTGTCCTCGGCGTCTGCCTCCTGCGGTTCGACGTTCATGACCCTCCAGAAGACCTCGCGCGACGCGAGATACAGCCAGCGGATCGGACGAGTGCGGACCCCGAAGTTCGTTTCCCGATTGCCTTCCTCGCCGGATCCGACGGTGACGAGGCCGGCGTACGGCGCAACCGCCTCTAGCCATGAAAGCGCCTCGTGGTCGGTCGACCGGAGTCGCCAGGACCCTGCCTTGACTGGGTCACCGTCCGCAGCGATCCAGCCGTCCGCGAAGCCAGCGATGTATTCGGTGTCAGCCGTCTCCGGCAGCGAGCGCTTGAGATTGACACCGGCGCGCACCACGCCGGTACCCGCGTAGCCCGGATGGATGTCGAACGAAGGCCAGAACTTGATTTGATCGAAGAAGTCGCGGTATCTCCCCACCCGCTCGCCGAACAGAGATACGTAGTGAACGTGATCGCCTGATCGGATTTCCTGCCGATTCCAGTTCCCATCGCCATAGACGAGGCCGTGTAGAACGCCCAGCCGGTAGCTCTCATTCTCGCGCTTCGGTTGATGCCGCATGCCCGGCACGAAGTCACCGGGCGCCAGCGAATCGGTTCGGTCACCGTCTGTCAGGAACCAGGAGTGGGTCGGTGTCGCCCAGATCGTTCGCCTGAACCTCGAGATGTTGCGTGTGGTCAAGCGCCAGCCGCCGTAACGGTCTCTCTCCTCGAACGCCGGCGCCAGTTCGAGTTTGACGAGCGGCTTGCGGCGGAACCGCTTGACGAGCGCCGGCTTGAAGCCGTCGTCCGTGAGCACCCGGCAAGGCTGGTTCTCGAGCTCGGCGAAGGAGCGCAGGCCGTAGGTCGTGAGTAGCTGCTCGCCGGGGGCGAAGCAGTCGATGCACTCCTCGGGATCGATGATCAGGATCCGCTCGAACTCGTGGATGCAGTCGACCGGGCAGACATCGACGCACGAGAGGTCTTTGATGTCGATACAGGGCTCGGCGATGATGTAGGTCATCGGAGCAGATCAGTCTATCGAGGCCAGAAGCTGGTCGATCAGCTCCGGAGCCCGCTCGTCGAGCGCCGATTTCGCGACCACTTGGTCGAAGCCGGCCTCGTTCGCCCGTCGCAGGCCGGCGGTGTCCTTGTGGTTCGTGAAGCCGAGGAGCGGCACGTCCGGATAGGAGTCCGCCACGTCGTACGGATCGACTCGGGCCACGTCCGCGACGACGAGATCAGGCAGCTCGATGCTGTCGGTCGTCACGAGGTGATGACCGGGGAGCGAAGCCTCGAGCTTGCCCCGGATGAAGAGATCCACCCCCGCAAGGAGGATCGTCGCCACGGCCGCCTGAGGGTAGCACTCTGTTAGCGTCGAGAGAACATGGCGAACGGGAACTTCGTCACCGTCGCGCGCCTCGAAGACGTCCCTCCCGGCACCGTCTCTGCAGTGGAGGCCGGCGACGAGAAGATCGCGCTCGCCAACGTCGACGGCGAGCTCTACGCCCTGCAGGGCGTCTGCCTCCACCTGCAGGGGCCGCTCGGTGAGGGCAAGGTCGACGCGAATCACTATCTGACCTGTCCCTGGCACGGCTGGAAGTACCACGTCGCGACGGGCAAGAACGACTTCGACCTCGCCATTCAGGCCCGCACCTACGAGGTCCGAGTCGAAGGTGGCAACGTCCAAGTCGCTCTCGGCTGATCTCGCCCGAGGCCTCGACCTCGCCCGCGCAGGCGAGTACTTCGCGGCGCACGAGGCGCTCGAGGACGCGTGGCGAGCGGCCGAGCGGGAGGAAAAGGACTTCTTCCAGGGCCTCGTGCACGTCGTCGTCGCCTGGTACCAGGCCGGGCGCGGCAACGAGACCGGATGCGAGCGTCAGCTCGAGAAGGCCGCCCGCCGCCTCTCACCTTTTGCGCCCGAGCACCGCGGAGTGGACGTCGCAGCGCTCTTGGGACAGGTCGAGGCCGCCCAGGAGCTGGGCTCGCTTCAGCTCCGCCCCTTAGAGGTGTTATCGGTTGATTCGGAGTGATCTCGACCGGTCATTTCAGACGGACGCACGGGCAAAGCCCGCGCGTCCTGATGGTCGGCACCGCAAGCGGCGCCTTAGATATCCCCTAGCCCGAGATCGTCGAGCAGGCGGCTGAGGAAGACGCGCAGCCACCAGTCTCTGTGGAAGAAGAGCAGCAGCCCGAGCGCGACGAGCATCACGCCGCCGACGATGCGAATGACGACGTAGTGGTCACGGAGCCAGCGGAAGGTCCCCATCGCCTGCGTGAAGGCGACGCCGGCGAGGAGAAACGCCAGCCCCAGCCCGGCGGAGTAGGCGGCGAGGAGGACGGCCCCTCGAAGCACCGTCCCCGTGTCGCTCGCGATGACGAGGATCGAGGCGAGGACGGTGCCGATGCAGGGTGCCGCGCAGACGGCGAACGCGGCGCCGAGGAGCGTGCTCGAGCCTCGGCGGCGAGCTCCCGACAGGAGACCGGGCGCAACGACCCGCTCGGGCCAGGGAAGGAGGCCCATGAACGTCAGGCCGAGCACGACGAGGACGAAGCCCGCCAGCTCAGCCTGCCGGTCGGAATCCAGGATGCCGCCGATCGCGGCCGCGCCCGCGCCGAGGACGACGAAGACGACGGTGAACCCGGCGATGAACGGGAGGCTGGAGAGGGCAACCCGCCTGGCCGCACCCGGCTCGCCCAGCCTGTTCGCTTCGACCGCGGACACCGCCGAGAGATAGCCCGGCACGAGCGGGAGCACGCAGGGCGTGATCACCGAGATGAGCCCCGCCAGAAAAGCTACGGGGATCCGCGTCAGAAAGGCTCAGCCCTCGTCGAAGCGGGCGAGCTCTTCGTCCACGCGCCGCTCCAGCGCGGGATCGAGGCGCGCGGCGCGCGGTGCAGGCTCGCGCACGCGGCTCCAGCGCCACGCGAGGAAGCCGAGAATCGCAGCGCCGGCCAGAGCGCCTCCGATCGGCAGCAGCCACGCCAGCAGGTCGAAACCCTCCTTCGGCGGGGCGGCGAGGATCTGCGGCCCATATTCGGCGACGAGCCGGTCCTTGATCTCGCTCTTCGTGTCGCCCGCAGCGATCCGTCGCGAGATGACGGCCTCGATCTGGCGTGCCGCCGGTGAGCTCGACTGGTCGAGCGTCGTGTTGCAGACGGGGCACATGACCTCGCCCTCCAGCTCGCTGAGCGTCGGGTGCCGCTCGCTCGCCAGCGCGGCCGGAGCCAGAACCAGCGCGAGCGCGATGCACGCAAGCAGCTTCATGCCGTCAGCGCCATCTGGATCTCACGCTCGAGCCGGTCTCGCCGGGTCTCGCCGAAGATGTAGCCGACAACGCGACCGGTCCGGTTGATGACGTACGTGCGTGGGATCGGCAGACCACCGTATTTGTGCAGGACGCGCCCGTTCGGGTCCCGCACGTTCGGATACTTCACGCCGTACCGGTCGAGGAATCCACGGGCATCGCCGGAGAAATCGGTCGTGTCGATGCCGACGAAGGCGACTCGGCTGCGGTAGCGCTCGAACGCAGACTGGAAGAGCGGTGCTTCTCGCTTGCACGGTTCGCACCAGGAGGCCCAGAAGTTGACGACGACTACGCGCCCGCGCAGCGACGACAGCTGGAGCGACCCGTCGCCGTTCAGCCGCTTGAGTGTGAAGTCCTTCGCCTCGGGATGGTTCCCGCGGTTGAAGTCCGCCGCGACCCCGCCGTGATTGTCGGTCGCAACCTTCCAGATGAGCAACCCAAGCAAGGCTACGACGAGCCCGAGGGCCCCGAACTGGCCGGCCAGCTTCAGGCCCCTCACGCCGCGACGATGAAGACCGTCGTCCCGACGTCGACCACGTTGAAGAGCCACTCGGCGTCGCCGATGTACATCCGGATGCAGCCGTGCGAAACCGAGTAGCCGATCGAAGCCGGGTTCGGCGTCCCGTGAATGCCGACGCCCGGCGCCGAGAGGCCCATCCAGCGGGTGCCCAGCGGATTGTCCGGCCCAGGCGGGATCGGCTTCTGGCCCTGCGCCCAGCGTGAGTTCGGCGGGTACCACCAAGGGTTGCGCCATTTGACCTGCACACTGAAGCGGCCGAGCGGGGTCGGGTAGACGGACTGGCCGGTAGCGACGCGGAAGCTGCGCCGTAGCCGGTCGTAGTGGTACAGCAGGAGACGGTTCGACCCGCGGCGGATGACGATCACGGACCGGAACGTACTTCGCGGCGTCGTCGCCGCCACCGCCTTCCCTCGAATCCGCACCGCTGTGCGGCGCGTCGCGCGGAGCCGCGCGACGATCCTCTGCGTCAGTTGGAGCCGGTCGACGATCATTCCCGGCCGGTGGGGAACGACGACCGGCTTCAGATGGCGAAGGAAGACCTGGGCGTCGATCGGCCGCCGGTTGAACCGGCGCGCGACGCGCAGTACGTAACCACGGACGACCTGACCGTCGACGACAACGGACAGCTGGAGTTGTGCGCCGGGCTCGGAGATTCGCGCGCGGGCGATCGCCTCATCGATGTAAGCCTTCGCCCCCAGAACGCCGGGTGACGGGGCGAGCCGATGCCGCCGATCGAGCACGAGTGGCAGCGGTTGCTCGAAGCGCGCGCGCACGAGGTCAGTTGCCGTCTCGGGACTAAGCCCGCCGACCGGGATTCCCGAGATGCCCACGCCGGGCGGAATGAGCGCAGGCGGAGTGGGAGTCGTCGTCGTGCCGGTCGTCGTGGTCGTCGAGCCGGTCGTCAGCAGCGCGGCGGCGCTCACTCCGCCGGCCAGGACCACAGCAGCGAGCGCACCCGCCACAGCGCAGGCGACCAAGCAAACGGCGAAGCCAAGGCGCCTCACGCCTGGAGTGTAGCCCCGGCAAGGGCGAAAACTCGCGGATCATCCGTGATGACGCCGTCGACGCCGAGCGCGTCCAGCCGACCGACCAAAGCCGGGTCATTCACCGTCCAGACGAAGACCGCGGCTCCGCGCGCGTGGCAGCGCTCGACGACCGCGCGCGAGACGATTCGGTGCTGCAGGGTGGCGACTGAGGCGTCCGCCTCGGCCAGGAGTCGCCCGATTCGCAAGGGCAGCGCTGAGCGTAGGGCTCCCAGTGTCGGGCCGGCAATGGGCACGAGCGTGCGGCGTCTGCCGAGGCGCAGCCGGTCGCGCGGGTATGTCCGTCCGCGCGTCAGAGACGGCTCGATTCGCCGCAGGGCCTGGAGCGTGCTGACCTCTGCCGAGCTCGCGAGCGTCCGCTCGATCAGATCGCGGCGACGGAGCGCGTCGACGAGCTCGCTCTCGTACCCCGGGCGCTTGACGTCTGCGAGGAGCGAGGTGAATTCGTGCTCTGCGATCAGCCGCAGAGCCTGCTCGAGCGTCGGCGGATCCGACCTGAGCTCCCGCAGCGAATGTCCGAGCACGAGCGAGCGGTCCGGTAGCGCGATCACGTCCAGCTCGACCATGTCCATTCGTGCCGCGAGCGCGGCCTCGAGCGAGGCGATCGTGTTCGGCGGCGCAAGCGCTGCAGCTCCCCGATGCCCGATGCGAATCAGGGGCCCGTCACCGCGAAGGAGATTCACGGTGCGGTGGGCAGCGGGTAGTCCTCGAAGCGGCCGCCGTGAGCGGCGAACTCGAGGATCATGCGATCGGTGATCCACTCGACGGGCGCGCGGTCATCCGTCCACGGGTCTGCGGCCGGTGAGGCCGTCCGCATGTTGCGCCCGAGCAGCCGGGTGAGCGGCAGCAGGCGCGTGGGGGCGCGCTCGAGGCGCCGCTCAAGGACAGCCCGCGGCGCGGCGTGGTCGAGGCCGATCACGAACTGGTTGAAGCGAAGCGCCTGCCAGGTGAGCACGAGCGGGAAGTCGGCTGCGAGCGTCCCGGAGACGCCGTCGGCCAGCCGGTGGTCGCCCGGCACCGCTCCGACGTTGAGCACGATCGCGCCGCCGGGTGCGAGCCGGGATCGCGCGAGCCGGAAGAACTCCCGGGTTGCTAGGTAGAAGGGCACATACGGTGGGCGATAGGCGTCGACGACGATCAGGTCGTAGCCATCCCGCGTGCGCCGGAGGAACGGCCGGGCATCCGCGGTGATCACGCGCAGCTGCGGGTTGTCGCCGAGCCCGAAGTAGCGCCGACCGACGGCAGTCACTGCCGGGTCGAGCTCGACTCCGTCCACCCGGGCCTGCGGATAGAAGACCCCGAGCGCACGCGCCGTTGTCCCCCCGGCGTTGCCGAGGATCGCAACCCGGCGCAGAGGCCTGCCGAGGAGCGGCGGCACCGCCAGATAGGTGTCCCATTCGCCTCCGGTGAGGACCGAGTCCGGACGCCACATCGAGTGCACCGCCAGCCCTTCGTTGAGGTAGAGGCGCCGCACTCCATGCAGCTCGGTGACGTGGATGAACTGGTAGCGCGACTCCTGCTCGTAGATCAGCCCCGGCTCGGCGCGGACGGCGCCGGGCGGCACGGCGAGGAGGGCGCCGAGAGCGGCTGCGACGACAAGCCAGCGGCGTCCGAGCAGGCCCACGCCCGAGAGCGCGACGAATGCCGCGGCCCCGAGCAGCGTTCGCTGCGTGCCGATCGTGGGAATCGCGATCAAGGCGGAGACGAACGTGCCCAGCAGGCTGCCGACGGTCGAGAGCGCGTAGAGCCGTCCCGCGACGGAGCCTGCTTCCCGAACGTCGTCGATCGCCAGCCGGATGGCAAAAGGCGCGACCATGCCCAACAGGATCACGGGCGGCGCGAAGAGCGCGAGCACGGCGAAAAACGACCCGATCGCCGCGCCCGCCGAGACCTGGTCGAGGCCCTTCACGGACACGTCGAGAAAAGGCCCCGCGGCGAACGGCACCGCCGCGATCAGCACCGCCGCGGCCAGCACGATCCCGCCGAGGACGTGAACGCTTGGCCGACGATCGGCGAGCCGCCCGCCCAGCCAGTAGCCGAGCGCCAGCGAGGCCAGCACGAGCCCGATCACGTTTGCCCAGACCACGGTCGAGCTGCCGTAGTACGGCGCGAGGAGCCTCGCCGCACTGATTTCGGTCGCGAGCGAGCCGGCCCCGGCGAAAAAGACAAGCGCGTTCAGGCCCAGGCCGAAGGCCCGGCTCTCCGTCGCTTCCACGGTGAATGCCTCAGCCATGTCGCCGTATGACAACGACGGCATAGTCGTCCTCGGGCTCCCCCGCGAAGGCCCGGCAGTCTGCGACCACGTGCTCGACGAGCGCCTGAGCAGGAAGCTCTTTGCCCGCGGTGAGCGCCGCATCGAGCCGCTCCTCCCCGTACTGATCGCCGTCCCGCCGCACCTCGACGAGCCCGTCCGTGTAGAGGCACAGCGCCGCGCCCGGAGGAAGAGCGGTGCGCACCTCCTCGTAACGCTGCTCCCGCTCGATGCCGAGTGCCAGCCCGCGCGGCGCGAGCGCGGTGACCGACCCGTCGGGGGCGAGCAGACGGGAGGGCGGGTGGCCCGCGCTCGCCGTGCGCACCTCTCCAGTCGCCGGGTCGACCGTGAGGCAGGCCATCGTCACGAAGTTGCCTCCCGAGAGCTCCCCGAGGGCGACCTCGTTGACCTGTGCGAGCAGCTCTCCGGGATCGGGATACTGGCGGACGAGCGCGCGGAAGGCGAACTTCGCCAGGGCCATGTCCGCGGACGCCGCGATCCCGTGGCCGCTGACGTCGCCGAGCACGACAGCAAGCCGTCCATCCGGCAGCGCCAGGAAGTCGTAGACGTCACCCCCTACGTCCATCCGCGCCGAGGACTCGTAGATCGCGGCCACGTCGAGCCCCTCGATTTCGGGCAATCCGCGCGGAAGAAGTGAGCGCTGCATCGTGTCCGCGAAGTCCTTCTGCTGCTGGTAGAGCCGCGCGTTGTCGATGGCCAAAGCCGCCTGGCCGGCCACGAAGAGGGCGGTCTCGACGGCCTCGTCGCCGATGCGCCGCCCCGGGTCGAGAGAGACGACTGTGAGCGTTGCCAGGAGCTCCGTCGGCGTGGCGATTGGGACGACGATCGCGCTCGCCCCTTGCTCCAGAAACGGCACGAGCAGCTCGTAGGAGGCGCCGAGCCGGCGCGCGCTCCCCTCGTCCAGCACGAGCGGCTTGCCCATCCGGAACAGCCGCCGGCCGGGCAGCTTCTCGACGGCCTGGTCCTGCGTGACGAGCGGGAGCAGCGGCCCGATCAGGCGTGCGTCGACGATGTGATGCCCGCGCGGCACGAGCAGATCGCCCCGCTCGTCCTGCATGCGGATGACTGCGGCGTCGGCTTCGAGCAGCTCCGCGGCGGCCCGCGCCACCGCCTCGAGCGTCTCGTCGAGCGAGAGGCTCTGCGTGAACGAGCGGGAGATCTCGTACAGCGCACGGAGACGCTTTGCCGAGTGCCGTTCAGCGGCCAGCGCTTCCTCCCGCTCCGAGGCGAGCCGCTCGGTGCGCTCGTGCAGCTGGGCATTTTGCACGGCAACGGAGAGCTGGCTCGCGAGCGCCGCCAGCAGCGACGATTCGTTGGGGTCGACGTCCCGGCCCCGCGGGAGATAGGCGGCGAGCAGGCCGATCAGCTCGCCGCGGGCGACAAGGGGCACGGCGAGCACGGCGTCGATTTCCGCCTCCTGCACGGCCTCCCGAACCGAGGAGAGACGGAGATCTGCCTGCGCGTCGGGCACGTACAACATTCCCTGCGCGCGCAGTGGGCCGAACGCGAGGACGAGCAGGCGCTCGGCGACGGCCAGCTCGGCCGCGCCGACGCCGCGCCCCGCCTCGGGGTGCAGTCGAGGCCCCTCACGGAGATACACGGCAACGCGGTCGGAGCGCAGCAGCTCTGACACGCGCGCGACCGCCGTCTCCAATGTGTGCGCCAGAGAGAGCTCGGCGATCGCCTGCCCGACGACCGCAAGGAGCGCCTCGGCGCGCTCGAGCTCGAGTGACATCGTGCGTGCTCGCTCGCCCGCGCGCAGGGCCTGAGCGGCCCGCACGGCAAACGTGGTCAGGCGATCGAGCTCGGGCTGCTCGAGAACCGTTCCCGCCGGGAAGACGAGCTGGAGCACGCCCACGGGGGGCTGGCCGAGCGCGAAGCTTGCGACCGGCCGGCCGAGCGCACTCTCCGGTTCGAGCCGGACTGGTTGGTGTTCGGCAATTGCCCGCACCGCCTGCTCGCGGGCCGCGGCGAGCAACGCTTCCGCCGGGCCGGACGACGCGAACAGCTCGACCGCGCCTTCGTCCCCGTGCTGCCAGAGGAGGGCCGCTTCGGCACCGGTCGCGCGAATGGCGATGAGAACGATCTCATTCGCCGCTCGTGCCTGGTCGAGGCCCATGGCCATCGCATCGCCGGCGAGGGCAAGCGCGCGGGCCATCTGCGCGCCGTCTCGTCGCAAGCCGTTCGTCTCCAGGAGCGCCTGCAGCATGAGCCCGAGCTGGGAAGCCGCAAACCGCGCGGCAACCGCTTCGCCGGGTTGGAACTTGCCCCGTGTGCGCAGCAACTCCAGGCTGCCGAGCGGCTTCCCGCCCGCCCGAGCGGGAAGGAGCAGGACGTCGGCAGCCCGCGCGCGGCGCGCCTCCCGCCAGACCGCGGCGGGCAGGCCGCCGGCGATCTCGGTGTCGGGGAGCTCGGCGACCGGGAAGCTCGAGCCCGTGAGCTCGGCGCTGAGCGCCTCGGAGCGGGCGACGACTGTGTGCGCGACGAGCATGCCGGCCTCGTCTGCGATTCGGATGACCACGGCCTCGGCCCCGGTCGCGTCGGACACCGCTGCCCCGAGCGCTTGGAGAGCCTGGCCGAGATCGTCCCCACCCGCGGCACGACTCCCCGCGGCGGCGAGCGCGTCGAGAAATTCCTCGGAGATGCCGCTCATTTGCCCCGAAAAGTACTCCTCATCGCACCATGAAGGTCCTGAGCGGAGACTAGACTCCGCTCATGGCCCAGCCGGCCCGCCGTCCGGAAGTGGTGGACGAAGCGCTCCAGCTCGATCCGGTCGCCGTCCAGCGCGCGTACCAGGTGCATCGAGCTCGGCGCCGCGCCCACCGTCACCGCGAGCGAGAAACGAAGCGCGCACACCTCCGCTTCTGGCTCGTCCTCCTCGGGCTCGTCGCCTTGAGCGTCTACCTGAGCGTCGTCATCTGGAACCAGATCGAGCGCACGTTCGGTTTATAGATACTTCGTCGATCGTGGAGACCTCCGAGCCCTATCCGCCCGAGCCCCCGCCGCGCCCCCGCGACCGCGACGCATTGGTCTCACTACCGGGCGGCATCTGGGCTGCCGGCGAGCGGATCGCCGCGCTCGCCGGGTTCGTGCTCATGCTCTCGACGTTCATGGGCTGGTACGCCGGCTCGGAGGAAGGCCCGACGATCGCCGTCATCGGCTGGCACACCGGCGCGATCGGCAAGCTCGTGTTCCTGCTCGGGCTCGCCGTCGTCGTGCTCGTCGTCCTCCACGAGCTCGGGATCGAGCTCCCCGCGACGGTTCCGGAGAGCCTGGTCGTGATCGTGATCGGCTCGATGGCGACGATCCTCGTCCTCATCCGCCTGATCTCCGTGCCCGACCGCTTCTTCCCGAACGACGGGCGCGGGATCGGGATCTGGATCAGCCTGCTTGCTGCCCTTGCTCTGATCGTCGGAGGGCTTCTGCGAGCAGGCGAAGAGCTGTAGCGACCAGAAGCCCGAGCACAGCTCCACCCACGACGTCGAGCGGGTAGTGCACCCCGTCGTAGACGCGCGAGAACGCGATCAGAGCGGCGAGCACGAACAGCGGCACCCTGGGCAGCGGCGTCAACCAGGCGAGCAGCGTCGCGCAGGCGAAGCTCGTCGCCGCGTGCCCCGACGGGAAGCTCGGATTGGCGGGGACATGAACGAGCGCGTGTGGCTCGGCAAACCGCACCGGAGGCCGATCGCGCCCGATCGCATAGCGCAGGGCGTATGACGTCGCGTCTGCGAGGACCTCTCCGGCCAGCACGTACATGAAGATCGCGGGACGGCGCCAGAAGAGGACGGCGAGAGCCGCCAGCACCAGCCAGATCAGGCCATAGGAGCCGATGTGCGAGAGCGCGACGAAGATCTCGTCGAGCCAGTGCGTTCGATGCTCGACGATCCACCGCTCGAGCCTTGTATCAAGCTTGACTACGGCGCCGCTCGCGGTGCTGCCTCAGGACGCCGGGCGCTGCCCGGTGTCCGTCTGAAATGACCGGTCGATCCGCAAGAGCTAGCCACCACGGCTCTAGGTCGGGACGAGCTGCTTCGTCGAGTCGATCAGATCCTGCGGGTTGAAGGGCTTGCCGATGAAACCCTGGGCGCCCCTCGACGTCGCCCGCTTGAGCGACTCGTCGTCGACCTTGCCGCTGAACATGATCACCGGGATCGTGCCCACCCCATGTCGCTCCTGCACGCGGCGGAGCATCTCCCAGCCGTCCACCTGCGGCATCATCACGTCGAGCAAGATCAGGTCGGGAGGCTCGTCCTCGAGCGCGGCGAGGCCCTCGGTCGCATTCGAGGCCTCTCGCACCGCATAGCCCTCCATCTCGAGGTTGACCCGCACGAACTCGCGAAGGCGGTCGTCGTCGTCGACGATCAGGATCAGGCGGCGGCCCTCAGCTCGGCGCGGAGAGAACGTGCCGCCTCGCTCGAGGAATTGATCGAGGTCGCTGCGCCGGTAGCGGCGGTGACCGCCCGGGGTGTAGAACGCGGGCAGGCGCCCGTTATCCGACCACTTACGGATCGTGCTCTGCGCCATCCCGAGGTACTTCGCCGCCTGGCCGAGCGTGAGCCAGTCCGGCTCGTTCGTCGGCACCGGCGTCCTCGACCTGTCTTCTCGCTCGTTAGCCATTACGGTAAATCTATCTAAACTTACTCTTTCCTGCACCCCGTCTTTTCAAACTCACGGTGTCGGGACGGTGACCGTCACGGTCTCGGGGCTCACGGTGGCAGGGACGAGGGTACGAATCGAGGTGTTGGTGCCGGACTGCGGCGACGAGTCGTCGAGCGCCTGCCCGAGGGCGATGCCGACCGCGAGGACAATCAGCAGGCCGGCTGCGCGCAGCGCCCAGACGCCGTAGCGGCTGCGGCGGCGCCGCGGCACACGGCGAGTCATGGTGTGTAGTCGACAGCCCCGCGGGCGTGCAGGTGGAAGGCCGCGTCCTGGACGAGCGCGAGATGTTCGGCGCCGGTCG
>WNFU01001511.1_pt1 | contig 51557 bp, 48 predicted proteins | sample 5400121 | NCBI WGS metagenome assembly WNFU01 (sample SAMN13153360, study PRJNA577476) | soil metagenome | isolation source: 100 cm soil or saprolite under grassland replicate 1 | place: USA:California | collected 2016-06-15 | reverse complement strand
TGAAGTTGATCTCGGAAGGACCACCTTCATACCGGGGTTCTGCGTCTTCTTGTTGCAACACAATACGTTCGGCGTGTCGCCACCACTGCCCCCGACGGTTACGTAGCGCGACAGCCGGTTACCGGGAACAGCTCAGTGGATAAACCCCCGGTCTGGGATCCAGAACAACAGTCCTATGTGGACCGGAGTACTGGCGAGCCGTTGACCGAGTGGGCCAGCGCCCTCGACCAACTCGCCACACCGGATGCGCAACCGGCCTACGTGCTGCGGCTCGGGCGCATCGACGCCCGGGGCATCACCGCCGGCACCAAAGACGCCGAACGGGCCATCCGCTACGTCACCAAATATGTGACCAAAGACATCACCGAGCAGGCCGACCCCCACTCAGCTGAGCAGCGGGCTCATTTCGACCGGCTCCACGCCGAACTGGCCACCCTGCCCTGCTCCCCCACCTGCGCCAACTGGCTGCTCTACGGCGTGCAACCCAAGAAGGCCCGACCCGGCTTGGTACCCGGACGCTGTTCCGGCAAAGTCCACCAACGCCGAACTCTTGGCTTCACCGGCCGCCGCGTACTCATCTCCCGCCAATGGTCCGGCAAGACCCTGGCCGACCACCGCGCCGACAATCGGACCTGGCTACGCACCGTCCTGTCCGGCGCCCTCGCCGACCACGAGGACGAGGACCAGGCCGTCACCGACCCGGGCCGCTACACCTACCAGCTCGCCCGCCCCGACGACCCCGACGTCCCCTCCCTACAAATCCGCATCATGCGCTCCATCGCCAACCGGCAACGCTGCCGAACCGCACTCGCCCGAGCACGACCCGGACCAGCCCAACGGCCCGACCGTGTTCCGGCAACCGCACCAGCCCAACCCCTTCAACTCGCCGCCTAACCCGAAATCGGAGGAAGTACAACCGTGGACACGAACGTTGTCCGTCTCGCACCACGTCCGGATCTCCCGGCCGGCGACAGCAGCATGGACAGCGGTCGTCGCCTGGACCTGGACTCGTTGCCCCTGCTGCTCGCCGTTCCACGAGCCGCCAAGATCCTGGGCATCTCCCGGTCCGGCGCCTACCGCCTGGCCGAGACCGGGGAGTTGCCCGTCAAGCGTCTTGGTGGCCGGATCTACGTCGTCACCGCCAAACTCCTGGACCTGGTGGCTGCGGCATGAAAGGTCACGTCTACAAGCGAGGCAACACCTTCACCTACGTCTTCGACGGTCCACCCGACCCACTGACCGGGGAACGCAAGCAGGTCAGCAAGGGCGGCTGGAAGACCGAGGCGGAGGCGTGGAAGGAATGCCGTACAGCGATGGCCCGGGCCGAGCAGGGCCGCCACGTCGCCCCGTCTCGGCGCACCCTGAGCGCGTACCTGGTCGACGAGTGGCTGTCGGCCATCAAGAACTCCACGGCGGCCACCACCTGGGGCAACTGGAAGGTCTACGTGCACTCGTACGTGCTGCCGACGCTAGGCAAGGTCAAGCTCCAGGAGTTGACCGCGCCACGGCTGCAAGCCTTCTACACCCACCTGCTGACAGCGGGCCGGGTCAAGGTCGACCTGTCCTCAGCCATGCACGCCGCCTGGTTGAGTGGCCGGGACAGGGGCAAGGAGCCGACCGCCCGCCAGGTCGCCACCGCGACCGGCGCTTCCCTCTACACCGCCCAGGCGGCGCTGCGCCGGTTCCGGGCCGGCCGGGTCCCAGCCACCCGGTCCCCCGGACTGGAGCCCAAGACCGTCCGCAACGTGCACGTGATGTTGCACGCGGCCTTGGCCAACGCGGTGAACTGGCACTACGTCGTGGAGAACGTCGCCGAGCACGTCAAGCCGCCCAAGGTGCGCCGGCGCAAGCCGACCGTCTGGACGCCGGCACAGCTGCGCGTCTTTCTCGGATTCGTCCGGCAGGACCGGTTCTACCCGCTGTACCTGCTCGCCGCGACCACTGGCCTGCGCCGCGCTGAGCTGTGCGGGCTGCGCTGGCCGGCGATCGACCTGGACGCCGGCACGCTGTCCGTCGAGCCGGACACCCGCGTGGTGGTCAACGGCGTCGCCCAGGACAGCGACGGCAAGACCGACAACGCGCCCCGGATGTTGGCTCTCGATCCGGCGACCGTGACGGCGCTGCGGGACTGGCGAGCACGGCAGCGCGCCGAGCACGTGTTCTTCGACCGGGACTATCTGCTTAGCGATCGGGTCTTCACCTGGGAGAACGGCCGGCCGGTGCACCCGGACGTGATCCGGCAGCGCTTCAACCGGTTCTCCCAGCGCTGCGGCCTGCCGCACATCCGGCTGCACGACATGCGGCACAGCTACGCCACCGCCGCCCTCAAGGCCGGCGTTCACCTGAAGATCGTCAGCGCCCGGCTCGGGCATGCCTCCGAGACCTTCACCGCCAGCGTCTACCAACACGCGCTGCCCGGCATGGACCGGGAGGCCGCCGGCACCATCGCCGCCCTGTTCGTCGACCTGGTCCCCGAGGACGAGTCAGAGGACGGCGTTAGCGAATCCGTTAGCGAAGAAGACGAAAACGGACTCTCAGATGATCTCTGAGAGTCCGTTTCTCCTGGTAGCGGGGACAGGATTTGAACCTGTGACCTCTGGGTTATGAGCCCAGCGAGCTACCGAGCTGCTCCACCCCGCGTCGCTTCGACCACCTTAGCGCACGCGACCCAGGAGCCGCAAAACGCCCTCCCCGGGCGCTACGCTACCCGGAGGTCGGGGACGCGGCCGGGCTCGGACTGCCCGACGTCGGCGGCGACGGTGCCGGCGACGCCGGGGTGCTCGGGCTGTTCTGCTGTTGCACGGCCCGCTGGTACTCGGCGATGGCGTCCTGGAGCGCCTGCAACGCCTGGCCGTACTTGACGAAGTCGCCCGCCTGCTGTGCCGCCTTGAGGTCGGTGAGCGCCTTGTTTATCTTCTCGACCGCGGCGGCGACGGCAGTGCCGTTGGGCGTGGGCGTGGTATTGGGCGGCGACTGTTGTGCCGGGGGTGTGGTGGCCTGCCCGCCGGTGGCCGCGGCGGTCAGGAGCTGTTTGAGCGCGCCCTGCAGCGTGGCGTCGAAGCCGATGTACTGGCCGAAGTTGACGAGCACGTACTTCAACTGCGGGTACGAGTTGTTCGTCTCGCTCTGGACGTAGAGCGGCTCCACGTAGAGCATGCCGTCGCCCACCGGCAGCGAGAGCAGGTTACCCTCGATCACCTTCGCGCTGATCTTCGTCTGGCTGATCGTGGGCCGTACCAGGTTGTCGTTGGTCATCTTCTGGTCGGCCTGGCCGGGGCCGAAGACCTGGGTGTCGTCGGGCAGCTTGAGGACCTGCAGCTTGGGTTCACCGTTCACGTAGGACCCGGTGATCAGGGAGACCAGATTCTGCCGGCCGCGCGGGGTCATCGCCGTGGTCAGTTGGAAGGTGGTCTGGTCCTGCTTGGGGAACTTGGCCAGCAGGTAGTACGGCGCCTGCTTGGCGTTCTTGTCCGGCGACGGGTCCTCGGGTACCTGCCAGAAGTCCTGGCCGGAGTAGAACTGCTGGGCGTCGGTCACGTGGAACCGGGTGAGCAGCTCCCGCTGCACCTTGAACTGGTCCTCGGGGTACCGGAAGTGGACGGCCAGCTCCGGCGGGATGTCGGTACTGACGTACTTGCCGCCGAAGGCCTTGTTCCACGCCTGCAGTATCGGATCAGGCGCACCGAACTGGTACAGCTTGACCTCGCCGCTGTAGGCATCGACCGTCGCCTTCACGGAATTGCGCAGGTAGTTGATGTTCTGCTGGGCCTGCGGCACGAACCCCTCGCCGGTGAGCGAGTCGCTCGTCGCGCCGCGCAGGTCGACCTGGTCGGAGTAGGGGTACGTCGACGCGGTGGTGTACCCGTCCAGGATCCACAGGATCCGGCCGCCGATCACGGCGGCGTAGGGGTCGCCGTCGAGCGTGAGGAACGGGGCGATCCGCTGCACCCGCTCGCGCGGGTCGCGGAAGTACATGATCTTCGAGTTGCCGTTGAACACGCTGGAGATCAGGAAGTTGGTCTCCCGGAACTTGTACGCGTAGAGCATCCGGCGCCAGTACGTGCCGACCGGCACGCCACCCTTGCCGTCGTAGGTGACGTACTGGTCCGCCGAGCCGGTCGGCCGGTCGTACTCGGCGTCGCGCCCGCCGGCCGGCTTGCCGACGATCGCATACGGGTCCATGTTCTCGCCGTAGTAGATCCGCGGCTGCGCCACCGGGATCTGGTCGTTGTCGGACTGGCAGGCGAGCTGGTCGGTGGACTTGTCGAGGAACCCGGAGACGAAGAACGGCTGCCCCGAGCAGATCGTCTGGTTGGCCGGCGCGGCGGTGAACCCGTACCCGTGGGTGTAGATCGTGTGCTGGTTCTGCCAGTTGGTCTGCTGCCCGGTCAGGTTGTGGTAGTCCAGCTCCCGCACCCCGACCACGTAGTCCTGCAGCTTGCCGTTGATGTTGTACCGGTCGATGTCCAGTTTCTGGGTGAAGTCGTAGAACCCACGGACCTGTTGCAGCTGCGTGTACGTCGCGGACACCACCGACGGGTCGAGCAGCCGGATGTTGCCGACGGTCTCGGTGTCGTTGGCCAGGTCCTTCGGCGGTACCTGCGCCGGGGCGTTGTACTGGTTGGTCTCCACATTGGACAGGCCGAACGCGGCGCGGGTGGCCTCAATGCTGCGCCGGATGTACTCCGACTCCTTGTCGCGGATGTTCGGCTTGACGGTGAACGTCTGCACCGCCGCCGGGTAGATGCCGCCGATCGCGACGGCCGACAGCGCCAGCATGCCGATGGCGATACCGGGCCAGACCAGGTTGCGGATGAAGGCGTTGGAGAACACCAGGATCGCGACCGCCACGACGACGGAGATGTAGGACAGGATCTCCTTGGCCGGCAGCAGCGCCTGCACGTCCGTGTAGCCCGCCCCCCACAGCCCGGTGCCACCGTTGTGCGACAGGACCAGGCCGCGCTGGTCGAGGAAGTAGGCCACCGCCTTGAGGAGCACGAAGGCGGCCACGAGCGCGGTGAGGTGGGCCCGGGCGCCAACGGTCATCCGCTCCCCCGCGCCCTGCAGCCGTACCCCGCCGAAGAGGTAGTGCACGGCCAGTGAGCCGAGCAGGCACAGCACGACGGCGGTGAAGCCGACGCCGATGAGGTAGCGCCAGAACGGGTAGTCGAACACGTAGAAGCCGATATCGAGCTTGAACTGCGGATCCTTGACGCCGAAGTTCTGCCGGTTGGCGAACAGCAGCCAGACCGCCCAGCGGCCCTGCGCCGAGATGCCGGAGAAGAACCCGATGATGCCGGCGAGGATGCCGATCCACAAGCCGAACCGGGGGGTCAGCAGCATCCGGTACCGGTCGAGGGACTGCTGCTCGGCCGAGTGTGGCCGCAGCAGCGGGCGGACCCGGTAGGCCAGCCACAGGTTGCCCCAGATGATGAGCGCGACCAGCGCGCCGAACACCAGGAACAGCCCGATCCGGGTCCACAGCACCGTGGTGAACACCTCGGTGCGGCGCACCTCGGAGAACCACAGGAAGTCGGTCCACGCATTGACGAGCCAGCCAAGGAACATGAACAGCACGATCACGCCGGCCAGGACGATCAGGGTCACTCGGCCACGACGGCTCATCCGGGGCATGGGGGTACGCATCACCACGGCGTCCAGCCTACGAGGTCACCTCCGGCGCTGGTGACTCGCTCCGGCATGCGTCCGCGTCTGTTTGGTAATCATTTGGTCGAGCACAGCGCCGGGGTACCCCCGCCACGCAGCGTCGCGAGCGCCCGCATGGCGTCGTCCAGGGTGCCGACCTTGACCAACTTGAGACCTGGCACCGAGTTGGCCGCCGCCTCCGTGCAGTTGCCCGCCGGGGAGAAGAAGACCGTGGCACCGTCGCGCCGGGCGCCGCGGATCTTCTGCGGGATCCCGCCGATCGCCCCGACGTTGCCCTCCTCGTCGATCGTGCCGGTGCCCGCGATCGCCAGCCCGCCGGTGAGGTCCTCCGGCTTGATCTTGTCGACGATCCCGAGCGTGAACATCAGCCCCGCGCTCGGGCCGCCCACGTTGTCCAGGGCAATCGTGATCTTGTACGGGCTCGGCTGGTCCTCGTCGATCTGCACGCCGATCCGCGGGCTGCCGTCCTTCTCGACCGTGGTGATCGTCGTCGTGCCCGGGGCGCCCTTGCGCTGGTACCCGATCGTCAGGGCGCTGCCCACCGGCTTGGCCCGGATCAGCTCGGTCAGCTTCTGCGCGGAGGTGACCGGCTGGCCGTTCACGGTGCCGATCTGGTCGCCCTTCTCCAGGCGGCCGGCCGCGGGCAGGCCCTCGGTCACCTCCTTGACGACCACATGCACGGGGTAGCCCAGCTCCCGCAGCGCGGCGACGATCGCGGCGTTCTGCGAGACCTTGAACTCCTGGGCGTTTTCCTGGTCGATCTGCTGCTGGGTCTGGTTGGGCGGGTAGATGACCTCGCGGGGCACCACCGCGTCGTCGCCGCTGAGCCACCCGCGCAGCGCGTCGAAGAGGGTCAGCTCGTCCTGGACCCCCACCGTGACCATGCGGAGCTGGCCCTGGGACTTGGAGACCCCGCCGCCGGAGACCTGGATCACATCCTTGTTGTGGTCGGTGCCCAGCGTGTCCCAGGTCGGCCCAGGGGTCAGCGCCACATACGGCACCTTGACGCCGGCGAACGCGGCGATGCCGAGCAGCATGACGACGAACGCTCCGACGAGCAGGGTCGCGCCCCGACGCCTCATCCCAGCCCCCCGTCCCGCCCGTCGACGCCCTCGCGTGGCTCGGTCATGCGCGAAGCCTACTGGGCCGGTATGACACCCGGAGTTCCCCCGTAGGCGAACGCCCAGACGGGACGCGGGCCCCCTCCGGCGCGTACCTTGAAATGCGTGCCTGATGTGCCTTTCGGCTTCGGCCTCCCGGGCGGAGCCGCGCCGGACCCCAACGACCCGGCGCAGATGCAACAGTTCCTGGGTCAGCTGCAGCAACTCTTCACGACCTCCGGCGGGGGCGGCCCGGTCAACTGGGACCTCGCCCGCCAGGTCGCGCTCGCCACGCTGACCGGACCTGGCGCCATGACGTTCGCCGGCTTCACCGGCCCCGCGTCCGAGGGCCCGCCCGCCGCCGGCGACCCCGGGATCAGCGCCGCGGAGCGGACCGCGGTCACCGAGGCGCTGCGCCTGGCCGATCTATGGCTGGAGCCGGTCGCCGCCCTCCCCTCGGGCATCCAGACCACCGAGGCCTGGACCCGTACCGAGTGGATCAACAACACCCTGCCGATCTGGCGCAAGCTCTGCGATCCGGTGGCCGGCCGCATGGTGTCGGCGATGGGCGATCTGGTACCCGAGGAGATGCGCGGCCAGCTCGGCCCGATGCAGTCCATGGTCGCGACCCTCGGCGGCGCGCTCTTCGGCGGCCAGCTCGGGCAGGCGCTGGGCTCCCTCGCGGCGGAGGTCCTCTCCGCCGGTGACATCGGCCTGCCGCTCGGCCCGGCCGGCACGGCGGCCCTGCTCCCGGCCAACATCGCCAGCTACGGCGAAGGGCTGGAGCTGCCCGCCGACGAGGTGCGCCTCTACGTCTCGCTCCGCGAGGCCGCGCATCAGCGGCTCTTCGGCCACGTGCCGTGGCTGCGCGGCCACGTCCTGGCCGCGGTCGAGGCCTACGCCGCCGGCATCCGGGTCAACCGCGACGCGATCGAGGACGCCATGTCCCGCTTCGACCCGGGCAACCCCGAGTCGATGCAGGAGCTGTCGGTCGAGGGCATCTTCACCCCCGAGGACACCCCGGCGCAGCAGGCCGCGCTGGCCCGGCTGGAAACCGCGCTCGCGCTGGTCGAGGGCTGGGTCTGCCACGTCGTGGACAGCGCCGCCGGGCAGCGGCTTCCCGATGTGGTACGGCTGGCCGAAGCGTTCCGCCGCCGCCGCGCCGCGGGCGGTCCGGCGGAGCAGACGTTCGCCGCCCTGGTCGGCCTGGAGCTGCGCCCCCGCCGGCTGCGGGAGGCCGCCGCGTTGTGGGCCGCGCTCACCGAGCACCGGGGCATCAGCGGGCGCGATGCTCTCTGGGGCCACCCCGACCTGCTGCCCGCCGCGGACGACTTCGCCGACCCGCACGGCTACGCCCGATCCCAGCTCGACCTCGCCGAGCTGGACCTGTCCGACTTCGACCGACCCGGCGAGGGCGACCGGCCGCCGACGACCTGACCGCCCGGCGCGCTCAGCCGCCCAGGAGCGCGCGGGTGGCGGCCCAGCCCTCCAGACCGGGGTCCAGCCGGGACAGCGCCGCCGGCCCGGTCAGCCGGTGCCAGCCGGTACCCGTGCCGACCTGCCCCGGTTCCGGTGCCGCGGTTCGGACCTCGGCCACTCCGGCGTCCAGTCCGAGCGGTGGCAGCCAGGTCGGAGCGGGCAGCCGCGCGGCGAGCCCCAGCAGCCCGCCGGTCAGCCCGGGCGCGACCGACACCGGCCGGCTCGACAGCGGCCGCAGCAACTTTCCGATCACCATTCCCGGCAGGTCGGGCGCGTCCGGTGCGACCAGCGCCGCCTGCTCGTACCCGTCCCGTGCCGCGGCCGCGAAGATCACGTCGCTGGTCAGCGCCGGCAGCTCGTACACCCGGGTGTCCGGCCACACCACGGCATCCGCCACCGCCCGTTCCCCCGCCACCACGGCGACCGCCGGGGTGACCTCCGCCAGCGTGGCGAGCAGGTCGACCACGTCCTCGGCGAGCGCGAGCCGCCAGGCGCCCGGGTCGATCCCGGGCGGGCACCACGACGGCAGAGTCAACGGCACGACGACCAGGCGACGGGTCACCCGTCAATCATGTCTCCCGGCCGCTGCACCTCCGTCACAACCCGACTCCGGCGCAGCAGCCTCAATCCTGCCTCCCGGCCGCTGCACCTCCGTCACAACCCGACTCCGGCGCAGCAGCCTCAATCCTGCCTCCCGGCCGCTGCACCTCCGTCACAACCCGACTCCGGCGCAGCAGCCTCAATCCTGCCTCCCGGCCGCTGCAGCCTCAGTCCTCGTGGAACGCCTGACCCGCCGCCGCACTGACCCCTTCGAGGTAGCCGCGCGCCCGCTCCGCGCGCGGGTACCGGCCGACCAGCGCCCAGAACCGCGGGCTGTGGCTGGGCACCACGAGGTGCACGAGCTCGTGCAGCAGCACGTAGTCGATGACCCAGTCGGGCATGTCCATGAGCCGGTCGGAGATCCGGATCGTGCGGTCGGTCGGGGTGCAGGAGCCCCACCGGCCGTTCTGGTTGCGCACCCACCGGATGCTCGCCGGCCGGCCGGCGGCCGGGTATTCGGCGAGGTAGCGCGCGACCAGGCGCCTGGCGCGGGCGGCCAGCTCGCTGTCGGTGTGCCGGGCCCGCTGGTCGCGGGCGGCCAGCCGTTCCAGCATCCGGTCGACCCACTCACGCTCCTCCGCGCGGGAGAACTGGCCGGGGATGAGTATCACGACCCGCTCGCCGTCCCGGTAAGCGGACACCGTGCGCCGGCGGCGCTCGCTGCGCCGCACCTCGACGACGGGCTTACGGGCGGCAGCCATGATCGCGCAGCTCACTCCGCATGCCGGAGGGCATCCTTCACGTGGGCACGGTAACGGGCGGCTGCCTATCCCCCGCAAGACCTCGACGGTGGGCCACCGTCGAGAACTCCCCCTTTGATCCGAATATGCGGCAAAAATTCCCCTGCAAGATGTCCGAAAAGAACTGTCGATCGTAAAGAGCCGGTGTGTCCCGAGCCAACGTGCCTTGTCGGAGTTCCAGCGTGGCAACTCGACGGGTCGGCGCCCGTCCACGGGGTACCCGTTAGGTGCGGCACGCAAGCAAGAGGAGGGCATCGTGGCCAAAACGGCCGAGAAGTACAACGGTTACTGCGTCAAATGCAAGGAGAAGCGGGACTTCGAGGGCACCGTCGAGGTCTCCAAGACCGGGATGAGGATGGCCAAGGGCAAATGCCCGGTCTGCGGTACCACGGTCAACCGGATCCTCGGCAAGGCCTGAGGCCGGACCGGGCGGGAGGCCTCGCTCTCCCGCCCCGGGTCCGCCGTCCTGATGTCGGCGTCCAGACTTCCGCGCCGAGGATCTGTGGATAACTCGGCGTGTCGCTGTGGACGACGCGGTGGACGCCGGGCTTCCCTGTGGATAAACCGACGGGACCATCGGGCGGTGGTGCCAGCCTGTCCCGGTGAGCCGTCCCACCCTGCTTCCCGGCCTGCGCCGGCTGTGGCGCGACCGGCACGTGATCCAGCTGGGTACCGACCCCGGCCGGGCGGTCGTGCTGGAGTTCGCCGACCCCGCCCTGATGCGGGTCCTCGACCTGCTCGACGGGTCCCGTACCGACCGGACCGTGCTGCGCGACGCGGCCGCCTTCGGCATCGCTGAACCGCAGACCGCCGCGCTGCTGGAAACGCTGCGCGAGTCCGGGCTGATCGTCGACGTGGCGGCACTGATGCCGACCGGGCTGCCCGAGCCGGTGCGCCGCCGGTTGACCACCGAGGTGGCGGCGCTGGCGCTGGGCCGGGAGGGTACCCCGGCCGACGCCATCCGCCGGCGCGCGGCGGCCCGCGTGCTCGTCACCGGGTACGGCCGGCTCGCCGTGCCTATCGCGTCCGCGCTCGCCGAAGCCGGCGTCGGGCACGTGGATCCCGCTGTCTCCGGACGCACCCGCCCCGACGACGCGGGCCTCGGTGGTCTGCTGCCGGCCGACGCCGGCCGGCCCCGGGCCACCGCGGCCGCCGAAGCGGTGGTCCGGGTGGCGCCCGCCGCCACGGTCCGGCCCCTGCGCGAGGACACCGCAACGTTCGTGGTGCAGGTCGGTTCCCACCGCCCGGCCAGCCTGGCCGCCTTCGCCTACGCGCTGCGCAAGGTGCCGCACCTCGCCGTCGACGTGCGGGACGGGATCGCGGTCGTCGGGCCGCTGGTACCGCCGGCCGGCTCCCCCTGCCTCAACTGCCTCGACCTGCACCGCCGCGACCGCGACCCGGTCTGGCCGGCGCTGGCGGCGCAGCTGTCGACCGGGCCGGAGACGGTGGCGCCGTGCGCGGTGACGACCCTGCTCGCGGCGACCGGGTACGCCGCCGACGAGGTGCTCAGCTACCTCGACGGGCGCACGCCGCAGACGCTCGGTACCACGATCGAGATCTCCGGCCCCGGCCGGGAGCGGCGCCGCACCTGGTCCGCCCACCCGGGTTGTGAATGCACCGGACACCGGCGCCAGCGCAGTGGCGGGCCCGGATGAGGTTCAATGATCGGGTGACCGACATACCGCGCCGCGCCGTTTCCCGTACCGCCCGGCTGGCCGCGTTGCCGCTGGGCTTCGCCGGCCGGACGGCGTTGGGGTTCGGAAAGCGGGTCACCGGGATGGCCGCCGAGGTGATTTCCGCCGATGTCCAGCAGCGCACCGCTGAGCACCTGTTCAGCGTGTTGGGGCAGCTCAAGGGCGGGGCGATGAAGTTCGGGCAGGCCTTGTCGATCTTCGAAGCGGCGCTGCCCGAGGAGCTGGCCGGACCCTATCGGCAGGCGCTCACCCGGCTCCAGGAGGCCGCCCCGCCGCTGCCGGCCGCGAGCGTGCACAAGGTCCTCGCGACCGAGCTCGGGCCCGGGTGGCGCAAGCACTTCCGGGACTTCGACGACGCCCCCGCGGCGGCGGCGAGTATCGGCCAGGTGCACAAGGCGGTGTGGAAGGAAGGCCGCAAAGGGGTACCGGTCGCGGTCAAGATCCAGTACCCCGGCGCCGGCGACGCGTTGCTCACGGACCTGAGCCAGCTGTCCCGGCTGGCCGGGCTGTTCCGGGTGCTCCAGCCCGGACTGGACATCAAGCCGTTGCTGGCCGAGCTGCGGATACGGATCACCGAGGAGCTGGACTACGAGCTGGAGGCGGCCAGCCAACGCGACTTCGCCAAGGCGTACGCCGACGACACGGAGATCTACGTGCCGCCGGTGCTCGCCGCGGCGCCCCGGGTACTGGTGACCGGGTGGACCGACGGCGACCCACTGTCCCGGGTGATCGCGAGCGGTACTCCCGAGGAGCGCGACCTCGCCGGGCTGCGCCTGTCGACCCTGCACTTCTCCGCGCCGGCCCGGGTCGGGCTGCTGCACGCCGACCCGCACCCAGGCAACTTCCGGATGCTGCCCGACGGGCGCCTGGTCGTGCTGGACTTCGGCGCGGTGGCGCGGCTCCCGGACGGCCATCCGGAGCCGATCGGGCGGCTGACCCGGCTCGCCCTGGCCGGTGACGCCGAGGGCGTCCTCGACGGGCTGCGCGACGAGGGCTTCGTCAAGCCCGACGTGGAGGTCGACGCCGAAGGGGTGCTGCGCTACCTGCGCCCGCTACTGGAGCCGATCGCCGTGGCGGAGTTCCGGTTCACCCGCGCCTGGCTGCGCGCCGAGGCCGGCCGGGTGGCCAACCCGCGCAGCCCCGCCTACCAGTTGGGCAAGAACCTCAACCTGCCCCCCTCGTACCTGCTCATCCACCGGGTGACGCTCGGCTCGATCGGGGTGCTGTGCCAGCTTGAGGCGAAGGCTCCGTACCGGTCGGTGGTCGAGGAGTGGCTGCCGGGCTTCGCCAGATAGCGCGCGGCCGCCCCGGATGGAAGCCGGGACGGCCGCGTTCAGATCGGATACCTAGTCTCGTTCGCCCTGCAGACGGCTCTGCTCTCGCCGGATCTTCATGGCGATCTGTCGGGCGGGTCGGAAAGCCTCAGAAGTGGTGTCCTGAGGCCGGCGCATTCGCGCTCGGCTCAGGGCTTCATTGATCAGTTGCAAACCGCTGGTCATGATCGTGACGCTCCTCGATCGGTTGGTTCCGGTGGGTACGGCAGTAGGCCGGGTCGGCTTTCGCGTGGCGCGGGCGTGGACGGTTTCCATGTCAGGCCGCCTGCTTGAGCTGAGCCGCGACGCGGTTCGCGGCCTGAGCCCGCAGGATCTCGTCCCGGGCGACGTCCTCCTTGCGCGGACGACCCCGCGGCCGCTTACGCGGAACCACGGCACCACGCTCGAAGATCTCGCCACCCCAGACGCCCCACGGCTCGGCCCGCTCGACCGCGCCCGCCAGGCACTCCACCCGGACCGGGCAGTCGCCGCACAGCGACTTGGCGAGCTCCAGCTCGGCCGGGGAGTCGGCGAACCACAGGTCTGGGTCGAACCGGCGGCAGGGAAGGTCCAGGCCCACCTCGGCAGGCGTGTCGGGTGCCAACACCAAGCTCATCTCCCGGTCACCTCTCTTTCTCTCTCGTTGTCGGCACGTTGTGGCGTGCAATAACAGAGGCCGCGGATCCCGGTTTGCGGGTTCCGCGGCCTCGAGGTGAGCCGGCAGGTCTTGGTTAGACCGGTCTACCTCGAGGTGGAACACCGCTGACGTCGACGCTCACGATGAGCGACTTCGTCATACCGGTGGCCTTGGCCGTGAGCCCATTGATCCGCTCGTACCGGGCCCGGGCATCCTGGAGTTGGACAGACGGGTACTGCGCGAATTGCTGGTTGAACGCGACTGGCAGTTGCGCCAGCCACCGGGACGCCGGTACGCCTGGAACAACCAGGCGGCCCACGTGCTCGGCGTGGGCGGGAGCGCACGCGGCAGTGAACGCCGACGGTCGCTCGTTGAGATGGGTGAGCCTCATCGGGTTCACCTCCGATCTACGCTCGGTGCGGTTTGACCTGTTCCTGGGCAGCCGGATTACTCCTGCTGCCAAGGTGTGCCGCCAGGCTATGCCTGGCCCCCCGAGGGGGGCAAACGAATTTACGGCTCTGTTGTGGAGTTTTTTTCCGGTTCAAGATCATCGACTGCGGCGCCCGCCACCAGGGCCAGAACCGCGTCGCCGTACAGCCCGAGTTTACGCGGACCGATACCCGCGATTTCGATCAGATCTTCAGTCCTGCCGGGTCGTCTTTCTGCCAGTGCGGTCAGCGTGGCGTCGGTGAAGACCACGTAGGCGGGTACCTTCTGGGCGGTCGCCACCCGCATCCGCCACTCCCGCAACCGCTCGAACAGCTCCTCGTCGAGATCCGACGGACAGTCCGGGCAGCGGCCCAACTTGCGATCGGGACCGGCGAGCAGCGCGGTGCCGCAGATCCGGCAGGACACCAGGACGGTACGGCGGGCGCCGCGCTCCTTCGCCTTCCCCTGGCGCCGGGCGGCCGGCCCCGCCTCGGCCACCGGCAGGAACCGGCTGGCCCGGCGGGCCCGGCCGCCCGGCGCGCGCGCCGCCGCATAGGACAGCCACAGCCATTGCCGGGCCCGGGTAATGCCGACGTAGAGCAGCCGCCGCTCCTCCTCCAGCGCCTCGGGCGTCTTGGCGTAGGTCGTCGGCAGCGTGCCGTCGGCGAGCCCGACCACGAACACCGCGTCCCACTCCAGCCCCTTGGCCGAGTGCAGCGACGCCAGCGTCACGCCCTCCACGGTCGGCGCGTGCTGGACCGCCGCGCGCCGGGCCAGTTCGGCGCCGAACTCCTCCAGCGAGCCGGCCGGTACCTCCTCGGTCAGCGCGACCAAGGCGTTGAGCGCCTCCCAGCGCTCGCGGGCGGCGCCACCGGCGGGGGCCTCGTCGGGCCGCCACCCGACCGCCTCCAGCGCGAAGATCACCGCGTCGCGGACCGGCACCTCCGGCGGGGCGGACTTGGCCGCGGCCCGGATCGCGACCATCGCCTGCCGTACCTCGGCGCGCTCGAAGAACCGTTCAGCGCCCTGGAGCACGGTCGGTATCCCGGCTTCGGCCAACGCCTCCTCGTAGCTCTCCGACTGCGCGTTGGTGCGGAAGAGCACCGCGATCTCCCGGGCTGGCGTGCCGGCCGCGATCAGCTCCCCACAGCGCGCCGCGACGGCCGCCGCCTCGGCCGGCTCGTCCGGGTACATCCGGATTTCGGGCTCAGGGCCCGACGGCCGCTGGCCCTCCAGCTCCAGGCGCAGCCGGGCCTCGGCCCCCTTGGCCTGGCGGATGATCGCGTTGGCCAGGCCCACCACCTGGGGCGTGGACCGGTAGTCCTTCACCAGCCGGACCACCGTGGCGCGCCGCATCCGGCGCGGGAACTCCAGCAGATGGGCCGAGGACGCGCCGGTGAACGAGTAGATCGTCTGGCTGGCATCGCCCACCACGGTCAGGTCGGTGCGGCCACCGAGCCACGCCTCCAACAGCCGCTGCTGCAGCGGGTTGACGTCCTGGTACTCGTCGACCGTGAAGTGCCGGTACTGGGCGCGCACCTGTTCGGCCACGTCGGGGTGGTCCTCCACCGCCCACACCGCCGCGCGCAGCAGGTCTTCGAAGTCCATCATCGAGCTGCTGCGCTTGAGCTGCTCGTAGGCGGCGAACACCTGGCCGACCTTGGCCGGCTCGACGGGCGTGTCGCGGGACGCCTTGGTCGCCGCGATCTCGTACTCGCCCGGCTCGACGAGGGACGACTTGGCCCACTCGATCTCGGCGGCCAGGTCCCGGGCGGTGGTGCGGTCGGCGCGCAATCCGGACCGGGCGGCGGCGAGCGTGACCAGGCGGGCCTTGCTCTCGGTCAGCTCGGGCAGGGCCCGGCCGGACAGCAGCCGGGGCGCGAAGAACCGCACCTGGCGCAGCGCCGCCGCGTGGAACGTGCGGGCCTGGACCCCCTCGACGCCGAGCGCGGCCAGCCGGGCGCGCAGCTCGGCGGCGGCCCGGGCGGTGAACGTGACCGCGAGGACGTGCCGCGCGGCGACCTCATTGGTCAGCACGCGGTAGGCGATGCGGTGGGTGATCGCGCGGGTCTTGCCGGTGCCGGCGCCGGCCAGGATGCAGACCGGGCCGGCCGGTGCGGTCACCGCCGCCCGCTGCTCGTCGTCGAGTCCCGCCAGCACCCGCCGCGCCGTGTCGATCGCCACAGCTAGGCATCATGTCAGCTTGGTACGACGTTCCACCGGGTACTACTCGTCCGACCTGCACCTGTCCTGGGGAGTCCACGCGATGCTCACCATGTACTCGACCACCTGGTGCGGCTACTGCCATCGGTTGCGCAGCCAGCTCGACCGGGAGGGCATCGGGTACCAGGTGGTGGACATCGAGAAGGACGCGGCCGCGGCCGACTTGGTCATGTCCGTCAACGGCGGTAATCAGACCGTGCCCACCGTCCAGTTTCCGGACGGCTCCACCCTGACGAACCCGACGATCGTCGCGGTCAAGCAGCACCTGGCCCAGACCACCGGAAAGCAGTCGTTCGCTCGTACGAATGGCTGATTCTTGGCGAGGGTGTTGAGTTGATCTGAACTGCCGGTGAACATGGCACCTGACCTGCGCTTGTCGCGAGAGGTTCCCATTTCCCGGAGTAATGATGCGCTACCTGATCGTGCGTACCGACGTCCGCGAGCCGGGCGTCGACGGCCCCGTGCGGCCCCGGGATGAGCGGCGCTGCCCGGAGACCCGCCGGCAGGTGGCCAGCGCCGCCGACCGGGACAGCGCGCTGCGCCTGGCCCGGGCACTAGCCGCATGCGGCGCCGTCCGCGCGGGGCGGCAGCGGGTCAAGGTGATCCGGCTCGGGTTCTAGACCCGGCCGTCGAGCCACGCACTGATCAGGAACAGCGCGATCGAGGAACCCATCGGCAGGCCGAAGTCCTCCCGCTCGCCGGCCAGCGCGGCACGGATCTCGGTACGGGTGAACCAGCGCGCCACGGAGATCTCCGTCTCGTCCACCTGGACCGGCTGCTCGGGGTCCGCCCGGGCGGTGAAGCCGAGCATCAGCGAACCCGGGTACGGCCAGGCCTGGCTGCCCAGGTAGCGCAGCTCGGTCACGGTCACCCCGACCTCCTCGGCGACCTCCCGGACCACCGCGGACTCGGCGGACTCGCCGGCCTCCACGAACCCGGCGAAGCACGAGTACCGCCGGACCCACCCGGGGCTGGTCCAGGCCGCGTTGTGCCCGAGCAGGCAGCGGCCGTCGCCACCGGGTACCCCGTCGTGGACCAGCACGATCACGGCGGGGTCGGTGCGGGGCCAGACCAGGTGGCCGTCCGTGCCGACCCGGGCCCAGCCGGCCTCGGCCAGCGCGGTGGGCTGGCCGTCGTGCGGCGAGTACCGGTGCCGGCGGTGCCAATTGGCCAGCGCGACCGCCGTGACGAGCAGCGCCGACTCCACGTCGTCGAGCTGGTGCCCGACCTCCCGGACGGTCACCCGGCGGCTGCCCGGCTGGTCCGCGAGCGGGGCCAGGACGGCGAAGTACGGCGTGCCGTCCTGGTCCTCACCCAGGAAGATCCGCTCACCCTCGGGCGCCCGCGGCGCCTCGACGAACAGCAGCCCGTCGTCGGTGGCCAGCGCGGTGTCCCGATGGACCACGAGGATCCGGCCGCGCCGCCACGCCTGCGCGAGCCATGCCTCGTCGGTACGGCGGTGGGCCGAGCGGCGCAGCCGGGACGAGCCCAGCGGCGGCGACGGCGGAACGATCGCCTCGGTCAACTCCGTTCCACTGTGGACAGACCAGACAGCGGTGCCGCGATCCGGTCGGCGTCACCGAGCACCACGGTCGCGGCCCGGGCCGGGGCGAGGTACTTCGCGCTGGCCACCGCGACCTCCTCCAGCGTCGTGGCGGCCAGCCGGGCCGCGTGGTCGGCGAGGTAGGTCAGGCGCAGCCCGTACCCGGCGTAGGTGCTCACCAGACCGGCCAGCCCGGCCTGGGTGGACATGCCGAGCTGCAGGGTGCCCAGGGCGTACTGGCGGGCCTGGTCCAGCTCGTCCTGCCGGGGCGGCAGGCTGGCCAGCCGACCCAGCTCGTACCACGTCTCCAGCAGCGCCGGCGCGGTCACCTCGGTGGCCACCTCGGCCGAGACGACCAGGATCGTGCCGGCGATCGAGTGCTCGATCAGCGAGTGCGGTCCGTAGGTGTACCCCTTGTCCTCGCGGATGTTCTCCACCCAACGCGACGAGAAGTACCCCCCGAAGACGAGGTTGGCCAGCTGCAGTGCGGCATGGTCGGGGTGCGTCCGGGGTATCCCGGGCAGCGCCAGGCGCATCGACGACTGCACCGACCCTGGGCGGTCGACGAGGGTCAACGGCCCCGGCGCCGGCTGCGGTGCGATCGGCAGCTCGATGCGCGGCCCGGCTCCGGACCACCCGCCGAGCGCCGACTCGACCTGGTCGATGGCGCCCTCCGGCTCGATGTCCCCGACGAGTACCAGGACCGAGCCGTCGGGGTGGAGCCGCTCGGCGTGCAGCGCCAGCAGTTGGTCCGGGGTGACCTCCTTGACCTCCTCCGGCGCCGGCGTCTGCACCGCGTACGGGTGGGTGTCGTAGACCCGCTTGAGCAGCGCCACCCGGGCCAGGTGCGCCGGCTGGCTCTGCGCCACCTGGATCCGGTCGACCAGCCGGTCCCGCTCGGTACCCACCTCGTCGGCCGGGTACGTGGCGTTGCTCAGCACGTCGGCCAGCACCCGCAGCAGCCGGGGCAGCCCGTCCACGAGCGCGTTGCCGGAGACCAGCAACCGGTCCGGGTCGGCACCGGCACCCAGCGCCCCGCCGACGCTCTGCAGCTCGGCGGCGATGTCCACTGTGGACAGTGTGGTGGTGCCGGAGAACAGCGTCTGGGTCAGCAACGAGGTGCCGGCGAGGTCGGCCTTGGCGAACGGGATCCGCAGGCGCAGCTCGACCAGGGGTACCGACGGGCGGCGCAGCACGATGACCGTCAGCCCGTTGGGCAGCGTGCGTTCCGCGGTCGGCGGCAGGGTCAGCTCCCGGGTCGGGCCCAACGCCGGAACTGGTCGTGCACTCCTCAAACCAGGCGACGCCGCGCCACGCGTCGCTCACTGGGCCTCCTGGTTCGCTCCGCGAGGCGCCTCCAGGCGCCGCCTTCCCTCGTCGCTGCGCTCCTCAAACCAGGCGACGCCGCGCCACGCGTCGCTCACTGGGTACCCCCGTTGATCTGGACCTCGACGGTGGCCCGGCGGTTGGGGCGCAGGGTGGCCGCCGCGGCGACGACCTCCGCCTCGGTGACCTCGCCGAGCAGCCGCGGCAGGTCGTTGATGAGCAGGGCGTTGCCGCGCTGCTGTTCCAGGACCGCCATCCGCAGCGCGCGGCCGAGCACCGCGTCGGTGTCGCGGAGCAGGTGGGTGGCCATCCGGGCGACCGTGCGGTCCAGCTCCCCCGGCTCCAGGCCGTCGGTGGCGAGCTTCTCGGCTTCCTCGTCGACCGTGCGCAGCACCTTGTCGACGTCGCCGCCCGGGGGGAGGTGGGCCTGCAGCAGCAGGGCGGTCGGGTCGCGGGTCTCGAACGGCTCGCCCATGAAGCCGAGGTACCCGCCGATGCTGGTCGCGGTGCGGTCGCGCTGCACGAGCCGGCGCACCAGGCGGGAGGCGTCGCCGTCGGTGAGCACCTCGGCGAGCACCACGTAGGGCAGGTAGGCGGTGAAGTCGTCGATCGGGTTGGGCACCCGCCAGCCGCTGGCGACGGCCGGCAGCGGGGCAAGGCGGTCGACGTAGGCCTCGCGCCGCTCGGCGGTCAGGTCCGGCTCGTCGAAGTCGGGGCGCGGCGGGGCCGGCCGGGCCGGCACGTCGCCGAATAGCGTCTCGATGAGCCTCGTCGCCTCGGCCACGTCAAGGTCGCCGGAGACGGACAGGACCGCGTTGCCCGAGGCGTAGTACTTCTCGAAGAAGCTCTGCGCGTCGGGAACGGTGGCCGACTCCAGGTCGACGAACGAGCCGTACCCGTCGTGCGCGTTGGGGAACGTGTCGAACATCACCGGGGGCAGCTTCAGCCAGGGGAAGCCGCCGTAGGGCCGGTTGAGCACGTTGACCCGGATCTCCTCCTTGACCACGTCGACCTGGTTGCGCAGGTTCTCCGCGGTCAGCCGGGGCCCGCGCATCCGGTCGGCCTCCAGGAAGAGCGCGCGCTCCAGGGCGTTGGCCGGCAGGGTCTCGAAGTAGTCGGTGTAGTCCAGGTGGGTGGAGCCGTTGAAGGTACCGCCGGAGCCCTGGACGTAGCGGAAATGGGCGAGCTTCTCCAGGTTCTCCGAGCCCTGGAACATCAGGTGCTCGAACAGGTGCGCGAAGCCGGTGCGCCCCTCGGGTTCGGAGCGGATGCCGACGTCGTAGACCACGGCGACGCCGATGACCGGGGCGGACGCGTCGGGGGCGAGCACCACCCGCAGCCCGTTGGACAAGGTGAACCGCTCGACCGGGTAGGTGGTGGCAGGAATCGTCACGGCGCCGTTGCGTACAGACACGCTGCGACCTTAACGCGCCCACCCCGTTTCCGAGTGACTGGGCGGTACGAAGTGAGCCCCGCCATGGTCGAGGAGGGGTCAGGCCGGACGCACCGAGTTGAGCTCGAAGTCGACCAGCGGGTCGTACTGGCTGTGCGTGCTCGGGATGGAGATGTAGAGGATCGCGGCGTTGGGCCGGCCCACGTCGATCAGGGCGACGCCCACCAGCTCGCTGGTCGCCTTCAGCCCGGGGGCGTGGAAGTGCAGCCGGAACTTGGCCACCCAGGCCGGGCGCCCGCCCAGCGTGGTCACCTCGTCGCGCATCTGCTCGATGGTGTTGGGCTGGGGGTAGTACGACGCACGGACGTCGGCGAGCACCTGGTGGCCGGTGCACTTGAGATCCAGGGAGAGCGCGTCGTTCTCCGCAGTCGGTACCGACCCGGACAGGATCGAGGCGTGGTAGCTGCCGCCGGAGTAGTACTCGGTGATGAAGTGCTGCCCGACGCCGTAGCGGACGTGCAGGTCGCCGGCGTTCCAGACGGTGTCCCACGGTACCCAGGGCCCGCCCTGCGCCGCGTAGGAGATCCCGGTGTCGCGGTCGACGGTGCGCGGCCCGGGCGGCGGGGGCGGGGCCGGCGGCAGGTTCTGCGCGTCGCCCGACGGCGGCGGGCACGCCTTGGCCAGCGGCGGGGCGAAATCGGACGGGCCGCCCGCGCGGTTGTTGACCAGCGGGCCGTTGCCGGTCATCGCCATGGCCAGCAGGATCACCACGCCGAGCACGAGGATCGCGCCGGCACCGCCGCCGAACCACCGCAGCATCCGGCGCTGCGCTTCGCGCGGGCGCGCCGGCGCCTCCTCCGGTGCGACCGGTGGTGCGCTGCCGAGCTGGGTCACCGCCCCCGACCGGGACCAGCCGGGGCCGAGATCGATCAACGGGACGTCGGCGGGCTTGCCGTTGCCGGCCGCCGGCTCGGCGGTGGGTCGCGCCGGTTGGCGGACCACCGGCGGGTACGTGACCATAACGGGAGACGAGTCCGCGCTGCCCGGCCGTGCCCAGGGTGACTGCTGTTCCGACATCTCCGCCAGTGTCCCCCACGTCACGGGCGTCCGGCGACACCGCCCGGGGTAACCAGCTTCACCACCGGTGGGCCGGCCACGGGCGGGCCCGGGTACCAGGGCGTCAGCGCCGCCGCGGCGGCCAGCACCACCCCGCACGCCGCCACGCTCACGACGAATGCCACTTCCCGCACACCGTGCCCCATGCCGCACCCCTCCCCCGGCGTCAGCATCGCCGACCGGTTCCGGCTGGCCCAGTCACCTGTCGCGGAACTGACCCGCCGGTAGGGATGTGGCCGGTAGCCGATCACGACGGGTGTCCGAGCCGCTCCGGGATGCGCCGGATGAGGTCGTTGAGCGCCGGGCCGTCGAGCAGGTCGGCCGGGCGCACGGTGACTCCCTCGGCTACGTAGTGGAACGCGGCCCGGACCTTCTCGACCGGTACCCCGGCCAGCTCGGCCCAGGCCACCCGGTAGGCGGCGAGCTGCACGGCGGCCGCGTCGGCGTCGGGCCCGGGCGCCGGGCGCCGGCCGGTCTTCCAGTCGACCACGTCGAAGGTGCCGTCCGGCCCGGCGTAGACCGCGTCCATCCGGCCCCGGATCACCACCCCGGCGACCGTGGTGGCGAAGGCCACCTCGACCGCTTGCGGGGTGCGGCCGCCCCACTCGCCACTCTCGAACAGCTCCTGCAGCCGGGTCAGCTCGCCGTCGGGCGCGGCGTCCTCGTCGGCCGCGCCGGGCAGCTCGTCGAGGTCGAGGAGCTGGTCGGTGCCGAAGCGCTGCTCCAGCCAGCGGTGGAACGCGGTGCCCCGCCGGGAGTACCGGTCGGGCCGGGCGGGCAGCGGGCGGCGCAGGGTGCGGGCCAGGGCCTCGGGGTCGCGGCGCAGCGTGACGAGTTGGGACACCGACAGGTGCGCGGGCAGGGTGACCTCGACGGGGGCCCGCGGGTCAGGGGTGAACCGGGCCCGCTCGGCGAGCAGCAGCTCGACCTCCTCCGCCCACGGGTCCCGCGCGGGATCGACCGCGGGTGCTCCCGGGCCGGCGGCGCGGACCAGCCTGGCGGCCTCGTCGAGCAGGGCGCGGCGGGGGCCGAGCGGGTCGGCCGGCCAGGCGGCGGTGACCGCCTCGGCCGCCGTGGGGTTGGCGGCGTCGGGTGCGGGCGTGGGGGTCCAGACGTCCACGACCCCGGCACCGGCGTCGCAGGCCGCCCGGATCTCGGTGAGGAACGGGGACGGGCCGCGCGGCTTCTTCGTACCCTCGCCCCACCAGTACCCGGAGCACAGCAGCAGCCGGCGGGGCCGGGTGACCCCGACGTAGCCCAGCCGCCGCTCCTCCCGCTCGTCGTGCGCGCCCCAGTCGGCGGTGAACGCCTTGAACGCGTCAGCCACGCCCTTCTGGTCGGTCGCCCGGGATAGGTCGAACCCGGGCAGCCCGGCCCGGTCGCCGCGCAGCGGGAACGGCAGCACGCCCAGCCCGCCGAGGTAGTGGTCGCTGGCCCGGGCACCGCCGGGAAACACGCCGGCGGACAGGCCGGCCACCGCGACCACGTCCCACTCCAGGCCCTTGGCGGCGTGGACGGTGAGGATCTGCACCGCGCCCTCGACCACCTCGACCTCGCCGGCCGGCAGGCCGCGCTCCTCGGACTCGGCCGCCTCCAGGTAGGCCAGGAACGCGGTGAGCGTGGGGCCCTCCGCCTCGCTGGCGAACCGGGCGGCCGCCTCGCCCAGCGCGTCGAGGTGGGCGCGGGCCAGCCCGGCGTCGCCGGACCGGACGGCCACCTCGACGTCGAGCCCGATCGTGCGCTCCACCTCGGCCACCAGGTCGGGCAGCGGCTGGTCGAGGTGGCGGCGCAGCCGGCGCAGCTCCGCGCCCATCGCCTGGAAGCGGCGGTGGCCCTCGGCCGAGTACCGCCCGGGGTCGCCGAGGTCGTCCAGCGCCTCGGCCAGCGCCGCCTCGTCGAGCCGGTCGGGGGCCAGCGCGTCGGTGTCCCGGCGGGCGGCGGCGAGGGACTGGGCGCGCCGGTACAGGGCGACGAGGTCGCGCGGGCCGAGGCGCCAGCGGGGTCCGGTCAGCAGGCGCAGCAGGGCCGGCCCGTCCGCCGGGTCGGCCAGCACCCGCAGCGTGCTCACCACGTCGCGCACCTCGGGCGTGTCGAGCAGGCCGCCGAGCCCGACGACGTCGACCGGCAGGCCACGCGCGCGCAAGGCCGCCTCAATCGGCGGGATCTGCGCGCGCAACCGGATCAGCACCGCCGTGGTGGGCCGGTCCTCGACCGGCACGGCCGCCGGGTCGCCGGCCGGCGCGTCGTCAGCCGACCCGGTGCCGCGGGTCCACGCCGTCACGATCCGGTCGGCGATCCACTCCGCCTCGTCGGCGTAGCTCTCCGACAGTGCACAGTGGACGGTCGCCGCCCCGGCCCGGGGCGCCACGAGTGGCGCGGCGCTCAGCCGGGCCACGTGATGGCCGGACGTGCGCAACGGGTCGGACAGCGTGTTGGCCACGCGCAGGATCTCGGGCCGGTTGCGCCAGCTCGTGGAGAGCGTGAGCTGCCGGGCCGGCCGACCGCGCCGGTCGGGGAACTCCTCCGGGAACCGGTCGAGGGTACCGGCGCTGGCTCCGCGCCACCCGTAGATCGACTGGCACGGGTCGCCGACCGCTGTCACCGGATGCCCGTGACCGAACAGCGACCGCAACAGGATCACCTGGGCGTGGCTGGTGTCCTGGTACTCGTCCAGCAGCACCACCCGATAACGGTCGCGCTCGATCGCGCCGACCTCCGGATGGTCGCGCGCGACCTCGGCGGCCCGGGCGAGCTGGTCGCCGAAGTCCATCGCCTCCAGCTCGGCCTTGCGTTCGGCGTAGGCCCGCACGAGCGGGAGCAGCTGCAGCCGGGCCCGCTGCCGGGCGAGCGCCTCCTCGACCGGCTTGAGCATCCGGCCGGACCGGGCGGCGACCTCGGCGTGGAACCGGCCGGTCCACAGGGCCAGCTGATCCGGCAGGATCAGGTGCTCGGACAGGTCGGCGGCCAGCCGTAGCACGAAGTCGGTGACCGTGGACGGAGCGTAGGAGACGGCGGACATGTCCCCGTCGTAGGCCCGCACGATCGCGTCGGCGAACTGCCAGCAGGTCGCCTCGGTGAGCAGCCGGGTGGTGGGTTCGAAGCCGGACCGCAGGCCGTGCTCGGTGACGACGCGGGCGGCGTAGGAGTGGTAGGTGGCCACCGTCGGCTCGCCGCTGAGCAGGTCATCGCGGCCCAGCTTGCGGACCAGCTGCCCGAGCCGGGCCCGGACGCGGTGGGCCAGCTCCCCGGCCGCCTTGCGGGTGAAGGTGAGCCCGAGGATCTGCTCGGGGCGGGCGTACCCGTTGGCGACCAGCCACACCACCCGTGCCGCCATGGTCTCGGTCTTGCCCGAGCCGGCGCCGGCCACCACGAGCAGCGGCGCCATCGGCGCGGAGACGATCGCGGCCTGCTCGGCGGTCGGCGGGTGGCGCAGCCCGAGCAGCCGCGCCAGCTCGACCGGCGTGTACCGCGGCCCGGCCGTCGCGCGTGCCATCACGCCTCCCCCGGTTGGCGGGGCAGCGGGGCCGGGCGGGGCCGGCCGGTCTGGTCGGTCACCTGGCGACCCTTCCCGCCCACCGGGCAGCTCATGCGGACCGGGCAGTTGCGGCATTTGCTGTTGGCCACGGCCTGGAACGTGGCCGCCGCCATCGTCGCCGCCGTGTGCTTGACCATCGCCGCCGCCCACTCCGGGTCGGCCGACTCCGCCAGCGGGGGCTGCGCCTGCTCCTTGACGTTGACGTTGCTGCCGAGCTGGACCAGCAGCGCGCCGCCGCTCTCGGTGCCGAACTCCTCGAACGCGCCCGCCGCCACCGCGGCCTGGTAGGCGGCCAGCTGGGGATGCGCCGGCAGGTCGGCCTCGGTGATCGAGGTGGTCTTGCCGGTCTTGATGTCGACGACCACGAGCCGGCCCTGGTCGTCGATCTCCAACCGGTCGACCCGGCCCTTGACCCGGGTCACCTCGTCGAGCTGGACCAGGAACTCCGCCTCGATCGCGGCGAGCTTGCGGGGGTTGGCGGCGACCCAGCCGACGAGCTTGTCGATGATCTGCTCGGCGCGCTCGCGCTCGCGGCCAGCCAGCCACCGGGCGGTCAGCTCGATCTCGTCGAACCGGCCGGCCACGTAGTCGACCAGGGTCGCCCGGTCGACCTGCGCGTCGGTGGCGAGCATCGCGGCGGCGTGGACCAGGTTGCCCACGCCCTGCTCGGGGGTGGCCCGGGCGGCGCCACCGTGCCGTTCCAGCAGCCAGCGCAGGCTGCACCGCCGCACACTCTCCACTGTGGACGGTGTGACGGTCACCGGGTCGCCCTCGTCGCGCAGGCTCCGCTCGTCGGACAGCGGGCGCAGGCCCCACCACTCGTCGGGGTCGGCTCCGGGTACCCCTGCGGCGGCCAGCTCGGCCAGGTGGGCGGCGGCCGCGCGGCGCCGCTCGGGCGGGGCGTCCGGGTCGGCGACCGCGCCGCGCAGCTCGGCGACCAGCGCCGGCAGGGTCAGCGCCCGGGGCAGCCGGGTGGCGGCCGGCTGCTCCTGCGGGTCTTCGCCGGACAGCTCGGACAGGAACCGCGACGGCTGCTCCTCCCCGTCGCCGGAGGCGACCGCGGTCGCCACGACGAGCCGGCGGGCGCGGGTGACGGCGACGTAGAACAGCCGCCGTTCCTCGTCGAGCAGCGCGGCGGTCTGCCCGACGGCGCCCAGCTCCCGCCCGGCGAGGATGTCGACGAGCTGCTCGGAGCCGAGCACGCTGCCGCGCAGCCGCAGGTCGGGCCAGATCCCCTCCTGAACCCCGGGGATCAGCACCACGTCCCACTCCAGCCCTTTGGCCGCGTGGGCGGTCAGGATGCGCACGGCCTCGCCCCGGTCGGCGATGGCGGCGAGGGAGTCGGCCGGTACCTCCTGGCCGAGCAGCTGGTCGAGGAACACCCCGGGCCCCGCGCCGGGCAGCCGGTCGGCGAACCGTGCGGCGGCGTCGAAGAGCACCATCACCGCGTCGAGGTCGCGGTCGGCGGCGGCGCCCCGGTGCCCGCCCCGGGCGCTGGCCGCGGCCCAGCGCTCGGCCAGCCCGGTGGCCTGCCACAGCGCCCAGAGCACGTCCTCGGCGGTAGCACCGGGGACCGCCGCGGCGTCCCGGGTCGTGGCCAGCAGGCGGGCGACGGCCTGCGCGGGCGCCGCCCAGCGCCGCTCGACGGTGAGCAGGTCGCGCGGATCGCGCAGCGCCTGCGCGAGAAGTACCCCCGACGGCCGCCGGTCGCCGCCGGCCAGCGCGATTGCCCGCAACCCCTGACGCAGCCGGCGCTCCGCCATTGGATCGGCCCCGCCGAGCGGCGAGTGCAGCAGGGCCACGGCCGTGTCGTCGTCGAGCAGCTCCGGCTCCAGCGCGCACCGCATGGCGAGCAGCAGCGGGGTCACCGCCGGGTGGATCGACAGCGGCAGGTCCTCGGCGTGCGTCGTGGTCGGCACCCCGGCCTGGTGCAGCGCGCGCTGGATGGAGGCGGCCGCGAGGTGGGCGGAGCGGACCACGACCGCCATCCGCGACCAGGGCACCCCGTCGAGGAGGTGGGCCTGGCGCAGCCGGTGGGCGACGTAGGCCGTCTCGCTGGTGGACGAACGGAATACGTGCACCTCGGCGCCGCCGGGCGGCAACTCCGGGTCGTCGGTGAGCAGGCGGTGCCGGACCGGCCCGCGCAGCCGTGCCGCCACCCGCTGGGTGGCGCGCCGCAGCTCGGCGCCCTGCCGGTAGGTGCGGGTCAGGTAGGCGGTCCCGGCGTGGAACCGGTCGGCGAACGCGGTGACGCCGCCCGGGTCGGCACCGCGGAACGCGTAGATCGACGAGTCCGGGTCGGCGAACGCGACCAGGTGGGCGCCCCGACCGGCGACCAGCTCCAGCAGGTCGAGCTGGGCCGGGTCGGTGTCGGCCAGCTCGTCGACGTAGACCGTGGACAGCCGGCGCCGCTCGATCTCCAGCAGCTCCGGCTCGGCGCGCAGCAGCCCGGCCGCCGCCCGCAGCAGCTCGGCCGGGTCGTAGGCCACCCCGGCCCGGGCGGTCGTGTCGCGCAGCGCGAGGACCTGCAGGTATTCGTGCAGGAACCGGGCCGCGATGATCCAGTCGGGCCGCCGGTGGGCCTCCCCCAGCGCGGCCAGCTCCTCCGCCGGCACCCCCCGCTCGGCGCAGCGCATCAGCAGGTCACGAAGCTGGGTGGCGAAGGCGCGCGTGGGCAGCGCCGGCCGCAACGACTCAGGCCACAGCTCCGGGTTGGCGGCCAGCAGCTCGCGGATCACCAGGTCCTGCTCGGGACCGGTGAGCAGCCGGGGCGGCGGGTCGCCGAGCTCGGCCGCGGCCCGGCGCAGGATCCCGTAGGCGTAGGCGTGGAACGTGCGCACCAGCGGCTCCGCAATGAAGGTGCCGACTCCCCGCGAGCCGGCCTGGCCGGCCTCGCCAAGGGGCTCCGCACCTTCACTGGCGCGCCGGGTGACGCGGGCCTCGATCCGGTCGCGCAGCCGGCCGGCGCCCCGGCGCCCGAACGTCAGCACCAGGAGCCGGTCGGGCGGGACGCCCTCGGCCACCCGCGCGGCGACCGCCTCGACCAGCGTGGTGGTCTTGCCGGTGCCCGGCCCGCCGAGCACGAGCAGGGCCCCCTCGCGGTGCTCGGTCACCGCGAGCTGAGGCCCGTCGAGCGCGACCGCCGCGGTGGTCGGTGCCGGCGCGCGCAGTAGCCGGTATGTCACGGCCCTATCAGACCATGGGGGTACGACACCGTTGGAGCGCGTCCAGCGCGTCCTCGACGGTATGCACCACGACCAGGTAATCCAGCGCCTCCCCGCGGACGAACCCGGCCGGCACCAGGCCGCGCAGCCAATCCAGCAGACCGGTGTAGAAGCCCTCGACGTCGAGCAGCACCACCGGCTTGCCGTGCGGCCCCAGCATCCCGGTGGTCCAGACCTCGAAGAGCTCGTCGAGGGTACCCAGGCCGCCCGGCAGCACGAGAAACGCGTCGGACCGGGCGATCATCAGGCTCTTGCGCGCCGCCATGTCCTCGGTGACCAGCAGCTCGGCGGAGTCGGTGTCGGCCACCTCCCAGGAGATCATCGACTCCGGGATCACCCCGAGCGTGTCGCCACCGGCCGAGCGCGCGCCCGCGGCGACGGTACCCATCATGCCGACCCGGCCGCCCCCGGAGACCAGGCGGTGTCCCGCGGCCGCGAGCGCCGACCCGACCTGTCTGGCCAGTTCCAGCCAGCGATGGTCGAGCGTGCGCGACGAGGCGCAGAAGACGCAGACGGCCGCCACCCTCACTCCTGGCTGGCGGCGAGCCGGGCCGCGGCGGCCTCCTCGGCGGCCTCGCGTTCGGCGGCGAGCGCGCGGTCGGCGTCGACGATGTGGCGTACCGCCACCTCGACGTCGTCGGTCACGCAGATCAGGTCGAGGTCGGCCGGGCTGATCTTGCCTTCCGCCCCCATCCTGTCGCGCATCCAGTCCAGCAGCCCACCCCAGTACTCGGCGCCCATGAGCACCACCGGGAACCGGGTCACCTTGCGCGTCTGCACCAGCGTGAGCGCCTCGAACAGCTCGTCCATCGTGCCGAAGCCCCCGGGCAGCACCACGAACGCCTGCGCGTACTTGACGAACATGGTCTTGCGGACGAAGAAGTACCGGAAGTCGATGCCGACGTCGACCCACTGGTTGATGCCCTGCTCGAAGGGCAGCTCGATGCCCAGTCCGATGGAGAGCCCGCCGGCCTCCGCGCAGCCCTTGTTGACCGCCTCCATGACCCCCGGCCCGCCCCCGGTGATCACCGCGTACCCGGTCCGCGCCAGCGCCGTGCCCAGCCGCTCGGCCAGCTCGCACTCGGGGCTGTCGGGTTTGCTGCGCGCCGAGCCGAACACGCTCACCGCGGGTGGCAGGTCGGCCAGCGTGTCGAAGCCCTCCACGAACTCCGACAGGATCCGCAGGGCCCGCCAGGCGTCCTTGGTCTTCCACTCGCTGCGCATCCGGGAGTCGAGCAGCCCCTGGTCGGCCGTGGCCCCGCGGGCCGCCTCCCGCCGTAGGACCACCGAGCCCTGGTGGCGTTCGTTGGGCCCGGGACCGTGCCAGTTCGGTGGCTCGTTTCCGATGCGCATGGATCACACGGTAGTGCGGGGACGGAAGGCCCGCCGCCGCTATGCCGTCAGCCAGGCGCGCAGCACCCGCGCACCGGACTCGATCTTGGGGATCTCCACCCGCTCCTCGCGGGTGTGGGCGAGGTTGGGGTCACCGGGGCCGTAGTTGAGCGCCGGGATGCCCAGCGCGGCGAACCGCGCCACGTCGGTCCAGCCGAACTTCGCCGTGGGCGGCTGGCCGACGGCCACGAGGAACTCCTGGGCGGGCGCGGCGGCCAGACCGGGCAGCGCCCCCGGCGCCGAGTCGGTCACCGCCAGGGGGTACCCGGTGAAGACGTCGCGCAGGTGCGCCTCCGCGTCGGCCTCGGTGCGGTCCGGGGCGAAGCGGTAGTTGACCTCGATCTCGCACGCGTCGGGCAGCACGTTGCCGGCGATTCCGCCGGTGACCCGCACCGCGTTGAGCCCTTCGCGGTACTCGCATCCGTCGATGCTCACCAGGCGCGGCTCGTACCCCTCCAGCCGGCGCAGCACCTCCCCCGCCGCGTGGATCGCGTTGACCCCGAGCCACGCCCGGGCCGAGTGGGCGCGCCGGCCCGCCGTGCGGACGACCGCCCGCATGGTGCCCTGGCAGCCCGCCTCGACAGCACCGTAGGTGGGTTCGAGCAGCAGCGCCAGGTCGGCGACGAGCCACTGCGGGTGGTCGTGAGCCACGACCGTCAGGCCGTTGCGGGCCGCCTCGACCTCCTCGCACTCGTAGAACAGGTAGGTCAGGTCGTAGCGGGGGGCGACCAGCGTCGCGGCCAGGTGCAGCGCGAGGGCGGTCCCGGACTTCATGTCGGAGGTACCGCAGCCGTAGATCATCTCACCGTCCACTGTGGACGGGAAGTTGTCCGCCAGGGGTACCGTGTCGAGGTGGCCGGCCAGCACCACCCGCCGGCCCCGGCCCAGGTGGGTCCACGCGGCGACGGTGTTGCCGGTGCGCTCCACGGTCAGGTGCGGCGCCGCGGCCAGCGCACCCGCCACGGCGTCGGCGATCTCCCGCTCGTTTCCGGACACCGACGGGATGTCCACGAGCGCCCGGGTCAGCGCAACCGGATCGGCGAGAACGGCAGGGTCGAGGGTGGCCACGTGAAGAGGCTAGCGCCGCCCGGGGGCGGCTCCCCCCGTGCGGATCAGGTTAGTAGGGTTTGACCGTGTCCGACTTCATCACCTCCCCCGCGTGGGGTACCGGGCTGGCCACCGTCACCGCCGACGGCCACGTGCTCGACGTCTGGTACCCGACCGGGCGGCTCGGGCTCGGCCCGGCCCCCGCCGACGACCCGGGCTTCGACCCCACGCTGACCGGCGACCGGCCGCTGCCCAGCCTGCGCGCCGTCGAGGTCCGTACCGCGATCGGGCTCGCCGACCCGCCGCAGGACCCGGCCGACGCCTACCTGCGCCTGCACCTGCTGTCCCACCGGCTGATCCGGCCGCACCAGGCCAACCTCGACGGCATCTTCGGGCTGCTCGCCAACGTCGCCTGGACCTCGGCCGGGCCGTGCCCGCCGGACCGGGTCGACGAGCTGCGGCTGCTGGTACGCGCGGCGGGCGGGCAGCTCACCGTGCACGGCGTGGACAAGTTCCCGCGCATGGTCGACTACGTGGTACCCAGCGGGGTACGGATCGCCGACGCGGACCGGGTCCGGCTCGGCGCGCACCTGGCCAGCGGTACGACCGTGATGCACGAGGGCTTCGTCAACTTCAACGCCGGTACCCTCGGCAACTCCATGATCGAAGGCCGGGTGTCGGCCGGCGTGGTCGTCGGGGACGGCTCCGACATCGGCGCCGGCTCCTCGATCATGGGTACCCTCTCCGGTGGCGGCAAGGAGGTCGTCCGCATCGGCGAGCGCTGCCTGCTCGGCGCGAACGCCGGCATCGGCATCTCGCTCGGCGACGACTGCGTGGTCGAGGCGGGCTGCTACGTGACCGCCGGCGCCAAGGTGACGGTGCCGAGTGGCGAGGTCGTGAAGGCGGCCTCATTGTCCGGCACGAACGGGATCCTGTACTGGCGCAACTCGGTCACCGGCGCCCTGGAGGCGCGGCCGCGTACCAGCCGGGAAGGCGTCGCGCTCAACGAGGCCCTGCACGCGAACGACTGACCTCGGCCGGAGCGGCGCCGGTTGCCGGCGCGGTCCCGTGGCTACTTCGACTACGGGGCCGGCACCGCGGACGGCGGCTCCGCGAGCGCGGCCGGTTCACTGATCCGGAACCGCGCCTCGATGGTCGCCATGACCGTCTGCCGCTGGGGCTCCAGATCGAGCACCGGCGGCCCCGCCCCATCCGCAGCGCCCCGGAAGCCCATGGCCATGTAGCGCGGCGTCTCCTGCGCGGACAGCCCCGAGTCGGCCAGCTCGACCAGCCCGGTGATCCGGGCGCCGAGCGCGTCGGCGTACTCCCGGCCGCGCCTGATCGCGTCGGCGATCGCGGCCCGCCGGGCGTCCCCGTGCACCGGGCTGCCCGGTCGCAGGCCCCACCACGGGCCGGCGACGGTGGTCTGGTCGAGGTCGGCCAGCCGCAGCAGCAGCTCCCCGAGCTGGGTGAAGTCGGCGACCGTCACGCTGGTCGCGACCGTACCGCTGTAGGCGCTGATCCGTTCGCCGGCACGCTTGGTCTCCGGGTGGACGTACAGGCCCGAGGTCTCCCGCTTCTCGATCACCTCGGCGTAGCCGTCGAGTACCGCCCGGACCGCCTCGACCCGCGCGGTCAACCGGCGCAGTGTGGTCTGCCGGTCCCGGTCCCGCGCGGAGACCGCGACCGAGAAGGTCGCGATCTCCGGGTCCACCTCACGTACCGCCTCACCCCGTACCGCCAGCACCGGCTCGCTCATGCCCCGCACGCTACCCGCCGAGCCGGATAGCCTGGGACCCATGGCCATCGCGCCGGACCGCATGATCCCGATCCCGGAGCCCCCACCGGGCGGCTTCACGATCCGTGACCTGGACGATCTGGACGACCTCGGGCACCACCGGGGCACGCTCAGCATCCCCGTACCCTGGCCGCTGACCGTGGACCTGACCCGCCTGTACCCCTAGCCGGCGAGGCGGCCGGCGGCGGACTCGACGCGGTCGTCGGTCGCGGTCAGCGCGAGCCGGACGTGCCGCGCCCCGGTCGGTCCGTAGAAGGTACCCGGGCAGACCACGATCCCCCGGGCGGCGAACCAGTCCACTGTGGACCAGCACTCCTCGCCCCGCGTGGCCCACAGGTACAGGCCGGCCTCGGAGTGCTCGACGGTGAACCCGGCCTTCTCCAGCGCCGGCCGCAGCAGCGCGCGCCGGGCCCGGTACCGGGACCGTTGACCGTCCACTTCGGACTCATTGGCGAGCGCGGCCACCATCGCCGCCTGTACCGGCGTCGGCACCATCATCCCGGCGTGCTTGCGCACGCCCAGCAGCTCCTCGACCAGCCCGGGATCGCCGGCCACGAACCCGGCCCGGTACCCGGCGAGGTTGGACCGCTTCGACAGCGAGTGCACGGCGAGGACCCGGTCATAGCTCCCGCCGCAGACCGACAGGATCGAGACCGGCGTGGCCTCCCAGCCCAGCGTCAGGTAGCACTCGTCGTTGACCACCACGGCGTCGCGCTCCCGGGCCCACGCGACGACCTTGCGCAGGTGCGCCTCGGGCAGTACCCGGCCGGTGGGGTTGCCCGGGGAGTTGAGCCAGACCAGGCGCACGGGGGCCGGCCCCAGGGCGGTCAGCGAGTCCGACCGCACGACCGTGGCGCCGGCGAGCCGGGCGCCGACCTCGTAGGTCGGGTAGCACACCGGCGGGATCACCACGGTGTCCCCCTGGCCGATCCCGAGCAGCGTGGGCAGCCAGGCGACCAGCTCCTTGGAACCGATCGTGGGCAGTACCCCGAAGCCCGGGGCCGCGTCACAGGCGGCGGTCACCCATGCGCTGATCGCGTCGCGCAGCGCGGTGGTGCCCGCCGTGAGCGGGTACCCGGGCGCGTCCGCCGCGGCCGCCAGGGCGGCCTGGACCGGTGCGGGTACCGGGTCGACCGGCGTGCCCATGGACAGGTCGACCAGCCCGTCGGGGTGGGACCCGGCGGTCGCCTTCGCCGGCTCCAGCAGGTCCCAGGGGAAGTCGGGCAGGTCCGCGGAGCGGCGCCGCACGTTCCTCAGTGATCCGTCTCACGGGGGGGCTGAGCGGCCACGAAGGCGGCGTCCTTGTCGATCTTACCGATCTTGGAAGCACCCCCGGGCGAGCCGAGGTCCTCGAAGAACTCGTAGTTGGCCGCGGTGTAGTCCTTCCACTGGGCCGGTACGTCGTCTTCGTAGAAGATCGCCTCGACGGGGCATACCGGCTCGCACGCCCCGCAGTCGACGCACTCGTCGGGGTGGATGTAGAGCATCCGGTTGCCTTCGTAGATGCAGTCGACCGGGCACTCCTCGATGCAGGCCCTGTCGAGCACATCGACGCACGGCTCGGCGATGATGTAAGTCACGGTCGTCCTCTTTCGCACCAGCGCAGCGGCCGCGTTCCCCCGCGGCGGTCACAGCCTAGTATCTCCCGCTGAGGGGGTCGATCGTGCTGGGGCCACAAGATGTGGGATTTCGCGTGGTCGTTCGGCGGATCGTTGGCATACGCGGCAATCGTCCGCAATTCTCGGACGTGCTCGGCGAGCTGGTCGAGTACGACGGGACGGGGGTGACCGTCGCCGCCCGGCACGGCCGCCAACGGATCCCGCACGCCGAGATCCACGCGGCCAAGCGGGTGCCGCGGTCCGCCCCCGAGATCATCGCGCTCGAACGCGCCGCCGACCTGGCCTGGCCGGCACCCACCCGGGAACCGCTCGGCGAGTGGACGTTGCGAGCAGCGGAGGGCTTCACCGGCCGGGCCAACTCGGCCCTCCCGCTCGGCCGGCCCGGCATGGACCGGGACGCGGCGATCGACGCGGTGGTCCGGTGGTATGCGGAGCGCGGCCTCCCGGCGCGGATCAACGTACCCCTGCCGGTGTGTGCCGCCCTCGACGCCGCGCTGACCGCGCGCGGCTGGGCCCGCTCGCCCGACATCCTGGTGCAGACCGCCCCGGTCGCCGCGATCCTGGCCGCCGCCCCGCCGCGCGCCGACCTGCCGCCGGTGCGGCTGGCTCCGGCGCCGGACGACGACTGGCTCGCGGTCGTCACCACCCGCAAGAGCGGCCTGCCGGCCGCCGCCTGGCACGTGCTGACCGCCCCGCCGGCCGTGCGGTTCGCCTCGGTCGGGCGGAACGTGGCCGTGGCGCGCGGCGCGGTCGTCGACGGCCGGCTGCACCTGGGCCTGCTGGAGGTCGCGGACCACGCGCGGCGCCAGGGGCTGGCCCGGCACGTGACGCGGGCGCTGGCCGAGTGGGGCGCGGCCGAAGGCGCCGGTACCGGGTTCCTCCAGGTCGACTCGACCAACACCGCGGCCGTGGGGCTCTACGCTTCGCTCGGCTTCACCACGCATCACGAGTACGTGACGCGCACCGCCCCCGGCCTAGCGGGTCAGCTTCCGCGCCGCGGCGGCTGACCGCGGTCAGGCGGCTGAGCCGCCAACGTACATCAGCGGCGCACCACCCGGCGGGGCTTGGCCATCCGGGTCCGGGTGTACCGCTTGAGCGCCTCGGCCCGGTAGTCCTTGCCGAGCGCCATGAGCACCAGCAGCCCGAGAATCGCCCCGCCGCCGGCGAACGCCAGGTAGTGCCAGATCTCACCGAAGAACAGCCCGGCACCCTCCTCGAACGGCATCTTGCCCCCGGCGAACGGCCCGACCAGCACGGTCAGCGCGCAGCCCACGGCCACCGCCACGGACAGGTCCGGCCCGACCCGCGACATCGGGTACCGGCGTCCCCACCGGTATCCGGCGATGGCCATGACCAGCGCGACCAGCCCGAGCCCGACGAACCCGATGGCGATCTGCTTGGTGTCGTTCTTCGGCGTGAACTGCCACACGATGACCCGGATGACCACGTTGATCCCGAAGAGCACCGCGGCCAGGATGCCGACCGGCAGCCACCGGTCTCTCATATGTATCTCCCCTTGACGCTGCGTAGACGGCATAGGTATAGCGCCTCGGGGGCCGGGCGCGCTACCTGCGCGAGCGTGCCACCTGCGGCGGCGGCGTCACGGCCGCCGGGGGCCGGGGGAGGATCATCCGGTATGCGGCAAAGCCCCAGGCGAACGCGCCCAACAGCACGGCGAGCAGGCCGGTCCAGTCGTTGCCGGGGATCAGCACGTCGCCCTCGGTGGTCCGGATCGCCCCGCCGAACATCGTCACGAACCACACCAGACCCGGCAGCAACGCGAGCCCGTTGCGCCCGGTGACCCGCCGGGTGAACCAGACGAGCGCGATGTTGGTGCCCACGGCCAGGAACGGGACGACCGGACCGACGGTGTGCGGCGGGCTGAGGAAGATCTCCCAGAGGCCGGTGAGAAAGCCGCCGAGCAGACCGACGGCCGTGCCGCCGATCCGCAACAGGAGGTCCATCAGACCAGCACCGCCGGGATGTCCAGGCCGGCGAACAGGTCGCCCTCCCACCCGTACCGGCCGGTGCCCGGCCCCTTGGCCCCGCGCGCCAGGGTGTAGTGCTCCACGCCCATGAACTCGGCGCCGAAGTTGCTGGCGATCGTGTAGAGCCACGAGTTCGGCGGGATCTGCGTGGCATGCGCCTTCAGGGCGGCCGTCTTGCGCTCGGCGAACTCGTTCGCGTGGATGGCGGCGGCGATCTGGTCGTCGGGCGTGCCGAACGGGAGCTGGTCGGCGTCGGTCACCTCGCCGAACGGGTTGTCGTCGGAGCCGGCGAACGCCTCCAGCCCGGCCTCCAGCACGCTGCGCGGTACGGCCGTCCAGTACACCTTGGCGGGCGCGTCGGCGCCGGCCAGCTCGACCGCCCGCATAGCCACCCGGTGCGCCTGGATGTGGTCGGGGTGCCCGTAGAAGCCGTTGGGGTCGTAGGTAACCAGGACCTGCGGGCGTACCTCCCGGATCACCTCCACCAGGTGACCGGCGGCGGTATCGAGGTCGGCTCGCCAGAAGGCCCGCGGGTGGTCGTTGGTGGGCAGGCCCATCATGCCCGAGTCGCGGTAGCGGCCGGCGCCGCCGAGGAACCGGTGGTCGGTCACCCCGAGGCTGGCGCAGGCGGTGGCCAGCTCGGTGATGCGGTACCCGCCGAGCTGGTCGGCCTGGGTGGCCTCCAGCAGGGCCAGCTCCGGGACGTGGATCTCGCCCTCCTCGCCGAGCGTGCAGGTGACCAGCGTGACGTGGGCGTCAGTGGCCGCGTAGTAGGCCATCGTCGCGCCGGTGCCGACCGACTCGTCGTCGGGATGGGCGTGGACGAACATGATCCGCCGGGTCGGGAGCGCCACGGAGCCACTCTACGCGGGCGGTCTCCCACGCCAGCCGCCCGCCGCGCGTCTCGCGCCGTTAGCCCGCGCGCCGCCCGGCGGGACGGCATCATGAGCGGATGGAGTATCCGGAGCTGGCCGCGCGCACCCGTCGCTTCTCCGCGGGATCACCCCGGGCGATCGGGGTGGCGGACGACGGTAGCCGCGTGGTGTTCCTGCGCTCCGGCGGCCCGGAGGACCTCGCCGACCGGCTGCACGTCCTCGACCTGTCCACCGGCGCCGAGCGGCTGATCGCCGACCCGGTCACGCTGCTCGCCGACGCCGGCGACCTGCCCCCGGAGGAGCGGGCGCTGCGCGAACGGCGGCGGCTGTCGGCCGGCGGGATCGGCTCGTACGCGATCGACCGGGCCGGCGCCGTCGCCGCCTTCACCCTGGCCGGCCGGCTGTTCCGGGCCGACCTGGACGCCGGTACCGTCGCCGAGGTGCCCACCGCCGGCCCGGTCGTCGACCCGCGGCCGGACCCGACCGGCACCCGGATCGCCTACGTCACCGCCGGCACGCTGCGCGTCACGGGACCCGACATGCTCATCGCGGGCGAGGAGGGCATCACCTGGGGGCTGGCCGAGTTCATCGCGGCCGAGGAGTTCGACCGGTACCGGGGGTACTGGTGGGCGCCCGACGGGCGCTCGCTGCTCGCCACGCGGGTCGACGAGACCCGGGTACCCCGCTGGACGTTGCACGACCCGGCCGACCCGGCGGCGGCGCCGCGTACCATGCCCTACCCCCACGCGGGCGCCCCCAACGCCGAGGTGACGCTGCATCTGCTCGACCTCGACGGCGGCTGGGTCGACGTGCACTGGGACCGGGAAACCTACCCCTACCTGGTCTCGGTGTCCTGGACCGAGCTGGGCGGGCCGCTCATCACCGTGCTGCGCCGGCTCCAGCAGCACGGGCTCGTGCTCGCGATCGATCCGCGTACCGGCGAGACGCAGGTACACGCCGAGCTGGCCGACCCCCGGTGGGTGTCGCCGGTCCCGGGTACCCCGGCGTACCTCGGCGACGGCCGGGTCCTCGTCGGCGGCGAGCTGGCCCACGACGGGTTCGACGCCCGGTGCCTGTTCGCCGACGGGAGCCTGCTCACCCCGCCATCGCTGTACGTGCACCGGGTCTGCGGCCAGTTGCGCGACGGCTCCCTGCTCGTCGAGGCGAGCGACGGGGAGCCCAGCGAGCAGCACCTGTACCGGATCGGCACCCGGGCCGGGGCGCCGGTGGTCGACGCCGGCCGGATCACCTCCAGCGCCGGGATGCACTACGGCGCCGGCGGGGGCGACACGATCGTGGTCGGCGCGGTGTCGCTCGACCACGCGGGCGTCAGGTGGAGCGTGTACCGCTCCGGCGAGAAGGTCGGCGAGCTGGCCAACCTGGCGGCCGTGCCGCCGTACGCCCCCCGCCCCGCGCTGGAACGGGTCACCGACCGGCGGCTGCCCACCGGCGTCCTGTACCCCCGCCAGCACGTCGCCGGCCGCAAGCTGCCGGTCCTCGTCGACGTCTACGGCGGACCGGGCCGACAGGAGGTGCTCGCCGCCCGGGGGAGGTGGCTGGAACGGCAGTGGTGGGCCGACCACGGGTTCGCCGTCGTGGTGGTCGACAACCGGGGTACCCCCGGGGTGTCGCCCAGCTTCGAGAAGGTGATCCACCGCCGGATGGCCGACGTGGTGCTCGGCGACCAGGTCGACGCGCTGCACGCGCTCGCCGAGAAGCACCCCGATCTGGACCTGTCGCGGGTGGCCATGCGCGGCTGGTCGTACGGCGGCTGGCTGGCGGCATTGGCCGTGCTGCGCCGCCCCGACGTCTACCACGGGGCCGTCGCCGGCGCGCCGGTGGCCGACTGGACGCTCTACGACAGCGCGTACACCGAGCGGTACCTCGGTATGCCCGCCGACAGCCCGGACGTGTACGCCCACCACGGCCTGATCGAGCTGGCCCAGGAGCCGCCGTCCGGTCCGGAGGACGCCCGGCCGATGCTGCTGCTGCACGGCCTCGCCGACGACAACGTGGTCGCCGCGCACACGCTGCGCCTGTCCGCCGCGCTGCTCACCGCGGGGCGCCCGCACGCGGTGATCCCGCTGCCGGGCGCGACCCACATGGCCGCCGGCGGGGTCGCCGAACGGCTGCTGCGCGTCGAGCTCGATTTCATCCGCCAAACGCTGGGAGGTTGAGATGCCCACCGTCCTGTCCGCCGCCGAACTGACCGAGGCGCTCACCGGACTGCCCGAATGGGCCGGCGACGTCAACGGGATCGAGCGCGCGGTGCAGGCCCGCTCGTTCCTCGCCGGCATCCGCCTGGTCGACGCGGTGGCGGAGGTCGCCGAGGCCGCGGACCACCATCCGGACATCGACATCCGCTGGCGTACCGTCACCTTCCGCCTGGCCACCCACTCGGCCGGCGGGGTTACCGAGAAGGACCTGGACCTGGCCCGCCAGATCGACGAGCTCGCCGCCACCGCCGCATGAACCGTTAGTGTCTCCGGCATGAGCGAATTCGACTCGGCAACGGCGGCGGTGGAGGCTGCCCTCGCCGCGGGGGCACGGTACGCCGACGCCCGGGTGATGTACCGCCGGTACGAGTCGATGTCGGCGCAGAACGGCGAGGTCGAGGAGCTGGCCCAGGACGAGAACGCCGGGCTCGGGGTCCGCGCGCTGGTCGGCTCGGGCTGGGGCTTCTTCGCGGTACCCGAGCTGGCCGACGGCGCGGTCCGGGCGGCCGGCGAGCGGGCCGCGGCCATCGCCGCCGCCTCGGCGTCCGTGTCAGGTCCAGTGGCCGATCTGGTACCGGTACCCGTCGGCGCCGCCTCGTGGGCCAACGAGTGCCGGGTGGACCCGCTGGAGGTGCCCCTGTCGGACAAGGGCGACCTGCTCGTCGGGGCCACCGCGCGGGCGCGGGCGGCCGGTGCCGATCTCGCCGAGGGCCTGTACCAGATCTGGGACACCCGCAAGTGGTTCGTCTCCTCCGAGGGGCACCGCATCGACCAGCACATCCGCGAGTGCGGTGCGGGCATCTCGGCCACCGTGATCGGCGAGTCGGAGACCCAGCGCCGCTCGTACCCGTCCTACCGGGGCCAGTACGGCACCCGGGGCTGGGAGCTGGTCACCGAGCTGGACCTGGCCGCGCACGCGACCCGGATCGCCGAGGAGGCCCGGGCGCTGCTCACCGCCCCGGAGTGCCCGGCCGAGGAGACCACGCTGATCCTCGGCAGCGAGCAGCTCGCCTTACAGATCCACGAGTCGGTCGGGCACGCCATCGAGCTGGACCGCATCCTCGGCTGGGAGGCCGCGTTCGCCGGTACCTCCTGGCTGGACCTGGCCCGGCTGGGCCACCTGACCTACGGCTCGGACCTGATGAACATCGTCATCGACCCGACCATCCCCGGCGCGCTGGGCTCGTTCGGGTACGACGACGAGGGTACCCCGGCCAGCCGGCGCTATGCCGTCCACAATGGACAGTGGGTGGGCGTGCTCGCCGGGCGGGACTCCGCGGCGGTGGCCGGGCTGGACTACGGCGGCAGCGTCCGGGCCGACGGCTGGGCCCGGCTGCCGATGGTCCGGATGACCAACGTCGGCCTGGAACCCGGCCCGCACACCCTCGACGAGATGATCTCGGCCACCGACGACGGCGTCTACATGGACACCAACCGGTCCTGGTCGATCGACGACAAGCGGCTCAACTTCCAGTTCGGCTGCGAGATCGCCTACGAGATCAAGGACGGCCGGCTCGGGCGGATGCTGCGCAACCCGACCTATACCGGGATCGGGCCGCTGTTCTGGCGCTCGATGGACATGCTGTCCAACGAGGTGGTCCCGTGGGGAACCCCCAACTGCGGCAAGGGCCAGCCCGGGCAGATCGGTCACACCGGCCACCCGGCGGCCCCGGCGCGCTTCACCGGGGTACGGGTGGGAGTACACGGGTGAGCGCAGCGGCGCCGCGGAGCGAACCGGGAGGCGCGATGACCACCATGACCGAGCTCGACCTCGCCGCCCGTGTGCTGGAGCTGGTCCGGGTGATCGCCGGGCCGGGTACCGAGGCCGACGCCATGGTCGAGCGCCGGGCCCTCGCGCTGACCCGGTTCGCCAACTCCTACATCCACCAGAACGTCGCCGACCTGACGACAACCGTCCGGCTGCGCCTGCACCGGGCCGGGCGCACCGCCACCGGTTCCACCACGCTCACCGTCGCGGACGCGCTGCGCGACCTGGTCGCCCGTACCGTCGCCGCCTGCCGGCACTGCCCGCCCGACCCGGGCTGGCCCGGCCTCGCCCCGCCGACCCCGGTCGACGAGCCGGGCACCGTCGACGACGACATCATCGCCGCGACGCCAGCCGACCGGGCGGCGCGCGTCCGGGCCTTCGTCGACGCCACGGGTGGTCTGCCCGCCGCCGGCTTCTGCAGCACCACCCACACCGTGGTGGCGTACGCCAACTCCGTCGGGCAGGTCGCCGGCGGAGCCATGACCGAGGTGAGCATGGACGGCATCGCCCGCACCGCCACCGCCGACGGCGCCGCCCGCCTCACCGGGCCCCGGCTGTCCGACGTGGACGGTGCGGTCCTGGGCGCCCGCGCGGCGGCCAAGGCCCTGGCCGGGGCGGAGCCGATCGAGCTGCGGCCCGGCCGGTACGAGGTGGTCCTGGAGCCCACCGCCGTCGGCGACGTGCTGCAGACCCTGGCCCTCTACGGGTTCAACGGAAAGGCGGTCAACGAGCGCCGGTCCTGCGTGACCCCCGGGCAGGTCCAGTTCGACGAGAGCATCACGCTGGTCGACGACCCGACCGCCGCCGGGCAGGTGGGGCTGCGCTTCGACCCCGAGGGTACGCCCCGGGGCCCGCTCACCCTGGTCCGCGCCGGGGTCACCGAGGCGGTGGCGCACGACCGGCGCACGGCGGCCGTCGCCGGTACCGCCTCGAACGGGCGCGCGATCCTCGGCGGCACCACCTGGGGGGCGGTACCGATCAACGCAACCCTCGTGCCGATGACCGGTCCGGCCCCGACCGAGGTATCCGGCCCGGCCGCCGACTCCGCGGTCCTGCAGCTCGTCACCGGCGTCACGCGCGGGCTGCTGGTGACCGACCACTGGTACACCCGGGTACTGGACCCGCGCACGCTGGTGACGACCGGGCTTACCCGCAACGGGGTCTGGCTGATCGAGCACGGGGAGATCACCCGGCCGGTGCGCAACCTGCGCTTCACCCAGTCGTACCCCCAGGCGCTGGCCCCGGGGGCGGTGCTGGGCGTCGGCAGCTACGCCGCACCCGGCGTGGCCGACTGGGACGCGGCCTGCTACGCCGCCCCGGCCCTGCGGCTGGCGGGCTGGAACTTCACCGGCGGCGCCTCCGGCTGAGCGCAGCCGGCGGATGTTCCGGGTCGCCCCGGCGAGCCGAGTGACGTTGTGCACACTCGGTCGCGAGTGTGACGTCACGGCTTTCGTTACGCCGGGGTTACCGGCCAGACTCCCTAGCGCGAGTTCCGCGATCCACCGGGCGTAACGTGTGCACAGCACACGCCCGCTTGCAGAGAGCGACGATAACGATGACAACGACGGCGACGATGCCGGGTGGGGCGCGGCCGCGCGCCGAGATACCGGCCAGGACGTTGCGCACCGACCGCTGGTGGCTGGCCCCGCTGCTCACCGTGCTGGGGATCACCGCCTGGGTGGTGTACGCGGTGGTCCGGGTCTTCCTGCAGAAGTGGTACTTCGCGGTGGGCGACCACTACCGGTACCTGACTCCGTTCTACTCTCCGTGTACCGCCACCGCATGCGATCCGGAGGCCGCGGAGTTCGGCCGCTTCCTGCCGTCGAAGGTACTGATCCCGCTGCCGTTCGCGGCGCTGAGCCTGCCGTTCCTCGGGCTGTTCCGGTTCACCTGCTACTACTACCGACGGGCGTACTACCGCGCCTACTGGTTCTCCCCGCCGGCCTGCGCGGTGCCCGACACGCACCAGCGCTACACCGGCGAGACCCGATTCCCGCTGGTGTTCCAGAACGCCCACCGGTACGCGTTCTACGCCGCCATGATCATCTCGATCATCAACACCTGGGACGCCATCCGGTCGTTCTCCGGCTCGGCGGGCGGCTTCGGGATCGGCCTGGGCAACCTGGTGCTGACCGGCAACGTGATCCTGCTGTGGGCATATACCCTGTCCTGCCACTCCTGCCGGCACATCACCGGGGGCCGGCTCAAGCACTTCTCCCGGCACCCGCTGCGGTACCGGTTCTGGCTGTTCGTGTCCAAGCTCAACGCCAAGCACATGCTGCTGGCCTGGGTGACCCTGGGCACCCTGGCGTTGACCGACTTCTACGTGATGGCCGTGTCCGCGCACTGGATCTCCGACCTGCGGTTCTTCGGCTGAGGTGGGTACGACGATGACTGAGCTTGAACGACACCGGTACGACGTCGTGGTGATCGGGGCCGGCGGCGCCGGGCTGCGCGCGGCGATCGAGGCCCGGCTGGCCGGCAAGAAGACGGCGATCATCTCCAAGTCGCTGTTCGGCAAGGCGCACACGGTGATGGCCGAGGGCGGGGCCGCCGCCGCGATGGGCAACGTCAACAGCAAAGACAACTGGATGGTGCATTTCCGCGACACCATGCGGGGCGGGAAGTTCCTCAACAACTTCCGCATGGCCGAGCTGCACGCCAGGGAGGCGCCGGACCGGATCTGGGAGCTGGAGACCTACGGCGCCCTGTTCGACCGCACCCCGGACGGGCGGATCTCGCAGCGCAACTTCGGCGGCCACGAGTACCCCCGGCTGGCGCATGTCGGCGACCGTACCGGCCTGGAGCTGATCCGCACCCTCCAGCAGAAGATCGTCGCCCTGCAGCAGGAGGACCACGCCGCCACGGGCGACTACGAGAGCGGCATCCGGGTCTTCGCCGAGTGCACGATCACCGAGATCCTGCTCGACGGATCGACGGTGGCCGGCGCGTTGGGCTACTACCGCGACAGCGGCGGCTTCGTGCTCTTCGAGGCACCGGCGATCGTGGTCGCCACCGGCGGGGTCGGCAAGTCGTACAAGGTGACCAGCAACTCGTGGGAGTACACCGGCGACGGGCACGCGCTGGCGCTGCGCTCCGGGGCCAACCTGATCAACATGGAGTTCCTGCAGTTCCACCCGACCGGCATGGTGTGGCCGCCGTCGGTGAAGGGCATCCTCGTCACCGAGTCGGTCCGGGGCGACGGTGGGGTGCTGAAGAACTCCGACGGCAAGCGGTTCATGTTCGACTACGTCCCCGATGTGTTCCGCAACCAGTACGCGGAGACCGAGGAGGAGGCGGACCGCTGGTACACCGACCCGGACAACAACCGGCGCCCGCCCGAGCTGCTGCCGCGTGACGAGGTGGCCCGCGCGATCAACACGGAGGTCAAGGCCGGCCGGGGTACCCCCGCCGGCGGCGTGTACCTCGACATCGCCACGCGGCGCCCGGCCGAGTACATCCTCAAGCGGCTGCCCTCGATGTACCACCAGTTCAAGGAGCTGGCCGACGTCGACATCACCAAGCAGGCGATGGAGATCGGGCCCACCTGCCACTACGTCATGGGCGGCATCGAGGTCGACCCGGACACGGCGGCAGCCATCGGTACCGTCGAAGGTCTTTTCGCCGCCGGCGAGGTCTCCGGCGGGATGCACGGCTCCAACCGGCTCGGTGGCAACTCACTGTCCGACCTGCTGGTGTTCGGCAAGCGGGCGGGCGAGTACGCGGCGATCTACGCCGACGGGCTCACCGAGCGCCCGACCTGCGCGCAGGACGCGGTCGACGCCGCCGTGGAGTCCGCCCTCGCGCCGCTCACGCATGAGGGCGGGGAGAACCCGTACGACGTCTGGCGCGACCTCCAGCAGGTCATGCAGGACCTGGTCGGGATCATCCGGCGCAAGTCCGAGCTGGAAGAGTCGCTCAAGCTGCTCGCCGACATCCGGGAACGGATCAGCAAGGTGACCGCGCCGGGCGGACGCCGGTTCAACCCGGGCTGGCACCTGGCGCTCGACCTGCGCAACATGCTCCTGGTCTCGGAGTGCACCGCCCGCGCCGCGCTGGAACGGGAGGAGTCGCGCGGTGGCCACACCCGCGAGGACTTCCCGCAGATGAACCCGAAGTGGCGCCAGGTCAACCTGGTCTGCTCGCTGTCCCGGCCCGACGCCGCCGACGGCCCGGGCGAGGTCGTGCTGACCCGCAAGCCGGTACCGACCCTGCCGCCGGAGCTGCTCTCGCTGTTCGACCTGGCCGAGCTGAAGAAGTACATGACCGACGAGGAGCTGGCGACGTACCAGCCCGCTAAGGACGGTGAATGATGGGCGCGCTACGCCACTTCCGCGTCTGGCGCGGCGACGAGGCCGGTGGCCAGCTGGAGGACTTCAAGGTCGAGGTGAACGAGGGCGAGGTCGTCCTCGACATCATCCACCGCCTGCAGGCCACCCAGGCGCCCGACCTGGCGGTGCGGTGGAACTGCAAGGCCGGCAAGTGCGGTTCGTGTTCGATGGAGATCAACGGTAAGCCCCGGCTGAGCTGCATGACCCGGATGTCGGTGTTCGCCGAGGACGAGACCGTCACGGTCACCCCGCTGCGGACCTTTCCCGTCGTGCGCGACCTGGTCACCGACGTGTCCTACAACTACGAGAAGGCCCGGGAGATGCCGGCCTTCGCCTCGCCGCCGGACCTCAAGCCCGGCGAGTACCGCATGCAGCAGGTCGACGTGGAGCGCTCGCAGGAGTTCCGCAAGTGCATCGAGTGCTTCCTCTGCCAGAACACCTGCCACGTGATCCGCGACCACGAGGAGAACAAGCCCCCGTTCGCCGGGCCGCGGTACTTCATCCGGGCGGCGGAGCTGGACATGCACCCGCTGGACGCCCGACCCGACCGCAAGGAGTACGCGGTCGAGGACCAGGGCCTCGGGTACTGCAACATCACCAAGTGCTGCACCGAGGTCTGCCCGGAGCACATCAAGATCACGGACAACGCGATCATCCCGATGAAGGAACGGGTCGTGGACCGCCGGTACGACCCGCTGGTCTGGCTCGGCAGCAAGATCTTCCGCCGCTCCTGACCCTGCTCTCCCGAGATCTTGGACGCTGGTACCCCCTGGGTCAAGAGTTTCTTTAGTCCGAACTTGCTTGATCTTGGCGGTGTGATTCCGGCTGTGACCTGGGAGGATGGTCGTTGACGGTCGCGGATTGTAGACAGTAGAGCTGTTGCCCGTGATGGGTCGATAGGCCATAATGTAGTCATGGGTCGGCGTCCTTCTGGTGGCATGTATGTAGACACTGTGGTGAGTCGGCATCGGGCCAAGGACGGGCAGCTGCGCGAGTACTCCTCGGTGCTGCTGCGCCGTTCGGTGCGCCAGGGCGCCAAGGTGGGCAAGGAGACTCTCGCCAACCTCAGCCCGCTGCCCGCGGCGGCGATCGAGGCGGTGCGGCAGGTGCTGGCGGGCAAGACGCTCATCCAGGCCGAGACGGCGTTGGAAGTGACCCGCACGCTGCCGCACGGGCACGTCGCGCTGGTGCACGCACAGGCCAAGGCGTTGGGCTTGCCGGCGTTGTTGGGGCCGGCATGTCGCGAACGGGACCTGGCCCTCGCCCTGGTCATCGCTCGGGTGGTCGAGCCGGACTCCAAGCTGTCCACGCTGGGCTGGTGGCAGGACGTGACGCTGGGGGTCGACCTGGGCGTGGCCGAGGCCAGCAGCGACGAGGTGTACGCCGCGATGGACTGGTTGCTGGCCCGTCAGGATGCCATCGAGACGCAGCTGGCCCACCGGCACCTGGTCGAGGGTGGTATCGCCATGTTCGACCTGTCCTCCTCCTGGATGGAAGGCTCCGCGTGCCCCCTCGCCGCCCGCGGCTACTCCCGCGACGGCAAGAAAGGCAAGACCCAAATCGAGTACGGGCTGCTCACCGACCCGGTAGGCCGGCCGGTGGCGATCCGGGTCTTCGCCGGCAACACCGGCGACCCGACCGCGTTCGTGGCAGCGGTCGACATTGTTCGTGACACGTTCGGTCTGACCCGCATGGTAACGGTCGGCGACCGTGGAATGATCACATCGGCGCGGATCGAGGCGGTCAAGCAGCTCGGCGGGCTGGGCTGGATCACCTGCCTGCGCGCGCCGGCCATCAAGGCCCTGGCCGCAGACGACGGGCCGCTGCAGATGTCGCTGTTCGACACCCAGGACCTCGCCGAGATCGCCCACCCCGACTACCCCAACGAGCGGTTGATCGCCTGCCGCAACCCGGCGCTGGCCCAGCAGCGCGCCCACAAACGCGACGACCTCCTGCAGGCCACCGAAACGCTCCTCGACGCGATCGCCGAGCGGGTGCAGGCCGGCAAGCTGACCGGTCAAGACACCATCGGCGTGGCGGTCGGCAAGGTGATCGACAGGTACAAGATGGCCAAACACTTCATCCTCGACATCACCGAGGCCACCTTCGGCTACCGCCGCAACACCCAAGCCATCGACGCCGAAGCGGCCCTGGACGGCATCTACGTCATCCGTACCGACGTCACCGCCGAGACCCTCGACCCTCCCGGCGTCGTGACCGCCTACAAAGCACTGTCCTACGTGGAACGCGACTTCCGCGTCCTGAAGGTCGACGACCTGGACCTACGCCCGATCCGCCACTACCTACCCGACCGGGTCCGCGCCCACGTGTTCATCTGCATGCTCGCCGCCTACCTCACCTGGCACCTGCGCCACACCCTCGCTCCGCTGACGTTCACCGACGAACACTCACCCACCCGGGACAACCCCGTAGCTCCCGCCCGCGTCTCCACCGCCGCCGCACGCAAGGCCAGCCGCCGCACCGACGACCAGGACAACCCGGTTCGCAGCTTCCGCGACCTGCTCCGCCACATGGCCACCCTGGCCCGCAACACCATCACCCACGGCGGGCACACCTTCGACAAGATCACCCTGCCCACCCCCACCCAACGCCGCGCGTTCGAACTCATCGACGCACCCATACCCCTCACCCTCACGTAGACAGAACAACACCACCCGAAACGACAAACCCCCTGCACAGCAGGGGGTTCACCCATCAAAGATCAAGTAAGTTCGGCTTAGTAATCAAGATCGGCGCTTGAGCCCGGCCGCTGCAAGTCGGCCAGGTGCGCCAGAAATGCCACGCAGGCCGGGACAGAAGGGGCAGGATGCGACGCCGATCCTGCCCCTGACCTGGGCCGGGACTGGCGGTCCATGGTGGACGTTGGTGGCTGGTCGTGAGCCTCAGACGGCCTGGCGACGGCCTGGACGGCGGCGAAGCTCGGGCGTCTGACCTTCAGTGGCTGTGATCTTGGCAGGTGGTTCGTCCGCTACGCCCGGTCGGGGCACTGCCTGGTGCCCGTTCGTGCCCGCTCGTGACCGTCTCTGGCACGGGTTACTGGCACGTGGATAGCATGTTGGATCTTGCGGTCGATGTGGGTTCCCTTGAGCTGGGATGATCCTTGGGGAGTCGGTGTGGAGGTGTGCGTGGCCTTCGAGATGGACTTGTACGGCAGGGCCGGTGAGCCGGTGGCCCAACGCGCGCTCGCTCACCTCGTTGCGGACGTGGAGCGGCGTGATCCGCTGATTCAGGTCTCGCTGGACTCCGATAGTGTTGGTTGGGCGGGTTGCGAGCTTTCCTCGTCGCGTGATCCCCGGGCGAGCCTCGACGCGGTGACTCGCGCGAGGATCAGCCCGGAGGAGTTGGCGCGTGCGCCGTGGCCGACCTCGGTGGTCGTCAATACCCGTCCCGACGTCGTACCCGAGGCGGTACGGGAATTGGTGGAGCTGGGTGCCCCGCCGGAGCTGCCTGACTGTGACGTGATCGTGCAGATCTGTCTCGTTGGCAGGCTCACCGATTGGGCGACGGTGCGGGTCGTGTGGGAGTCGGCCATCGGGCTGTGGTCCGCGATACCGTACGCGCCGGACTACGGATTCGCGACCCTCGACGACCTGCCATGACCAGGACCGGCCCTGGACTCGTGCCGCCGCGCCGGCCGATGCCGGCGCCTCAAAGCGCCGCCAGCAGGCCGAGCGCGAGCGGCGCTGATCTGCCGGACGTTCGTTGCCGGTTGTGCGCTGTCCGCGGGGAGCCGCGGTGACTACTGATCGGCGACGAAGACGCTTGCCCAACCGGCTTTCGCGGCCCGTTGGTAGAACGCGGTGAGCTCCTTCAGGTAGTAGGTCAGGTAATCGAGACCGGTTTGGTCAACCGTGGCGCCGTAGTCGGCCGGGTCGAGCGTCCAGTACCGAGCTGTGAATGGCCCGAGGTCGAGGTCGGACAGTGCGGCGGCGATCTCGCGAACCTCGGCTGGGGTGTTGTAGCTGACGATGTAGTCCTCGCCTTGGTACAGCGGCAGGCCGCCGAGGATGACCGCGTTGAGTGGGTAGCTGCCGTCCTCGCTGCCAAGCTGGCCCTCGGTCAGGCAGCGGTGGATGCCGTCCCAGGACTTGTCCACGCTGCATCGGTCCGGCGCGTCGGTCATGTCGAGTTCATGGATGACGTCGATAACCCCGTCGTCGTTACCGTCCTGGGCGAGCAGGAGCGCTATGCAGGGTTCGTTGAGGGCGAGGAAGTATCCGCGACAGGCCATGACCAGGGACGATAGCGCCACCCCACACACGACCGCACAGCAATCCGGGCTATCGCCATCCCGTACGCCGTCGGCCCGCCCTTCAGGGGAGCGGGCCGGCGCCGGGGCTGCCACGATCCGCGTACCGTGACCGGTCGGCGTGCGCTGGCGGCCCCGGTGACGGTCTGCTCGGCTTGCCCGGGTCGACGGTGGGCAGGATGCCCACATCCCGTGGCCTGAGCCCCCGCCGGAGGCTTGGTCTTGACCAGCGGCCTGACGTGCCGCCCACGATCCCGTGCGCGCCGCCAGGGGGCTGGCGACCGTCGGGCGCCGGAGCGACCGAGCAGAGGCGCCCGACGGCGGGCCTTGGCCCGGCCCCCGTGAGTCTGCCAGCTCGACACGCCCAACATCTGCACCCAGGTCGTGGTCTGCGACCCGGCCCAGCGGATAACCCCGTCCAGCTCGCCCAGCCCCAGCGAGCCCGGGTTCTTCTCCCCGGTGCCGTGCAGCAAGGACGACCCATTCCGGGCCTACCACCACTGCCCATCCGAATCGCCGACCCCCACGCCCACCGCTGCGACCAACGCACGAGACGGAGAGCCGTCCCCAACCCCGACACCGCAGGTACCCGGCTAGGACGGCCGATCGGCGGTATCCACACCCCTCGTTATCCATAGAACCGGCACGGCCGGCTTGCCGAACGCCCGGTGCGGGTTGAGGATTCGCCCTGCCGCACGGCGAAGTCACTCCGAGCGGCGCCGGCCACGGCCACGCGCAGGTGGGGCGCCGCAAGCAGCAGGCACCGCGCGGCACTTCCATCACCCCGACGGGGGATCACTCCAGGCGGACGCGTTCCGCCCAGACGACGGCTTCGGCGGCGGTGTAGGCGGGCACGCTGTGTTCGGCTCTGCCGTTGCGGATGATGCTGGCCCGGTAGCGTTCCCGACCGGCCGGGTGCAACATCGGCTGGACTCGGACAACGGCGGGGGATCCCGGCGGGCTGTAGCCTTGATCAATCACGGTGCTGAGGAGTTGGCCTGATCCAGCCGGCATATATTGCTCGATCTCGATGGACTGGGTGGCTGCGCATGCGGGCGGATCTGTTTGGGTGTGCTGCCCGCAGCCCGCAGGGCCCGCGCCCGCGCCTTCAGATCGTCACTGTTTACGGCGACATCTTGATGCGGTACCACAGACTACGTCAAACGCCTGGCCGCGTACTCGGGGCAGGAGCCTTGGGTGATGCTCGGTGTCGTCTCGGGTGCGGTAGTGGCTCGAGCGGGCACGGGGTTGGTGGAGTCGCCGCCATCGCGAGCAGGCCAGGTGGAAGCTGGCCGGGCGGGTCGTGTTGGTGATCAGTTTCGCGAAGTGCCCACCTTGCGGCTGCACAACGTGGCTAGCAAGATCTTGCAACGCGCAATAAACGGATCATACGACCACCGCTCGGCCTTACAACTAGTTGCAATGAGTCAAGACTCCAGCTACGGTTGTCCCTACCTGCCCGAACGACCTTGTAACGGGGCTGCAATGAACATAGAGATCACTGTGGACACGGAGGTGTTCCACCTCCTCAAGTCCAAGGCCGAACCCTTCGTCGACACGCCGAACAGCGTCCTCCGCCGGCTGCTTGGGCTCGACGCCGTCGATGAACGGTCTGCGCCAGCTGCCGCTCCTGCCTTGACACCTGTAAGGCGGGTCGTCCGCCAAGACCGTCGAGGGTCAGCCAAGCACGAGAAGCGGCGCACCAGGGCACCCTCGGGCACGCTACTTCCAGAAGAGCGCTACGAGCTTCCGCTACTACGGGCGCTCGTGCAGGCCGACGGACGAGGCGCGTCCAAGGAGATCATCGAGGCTGTAGGGCGCGAGCTGAAGGACGATCTGACACCGCTGGATCTGGAGACGCTCAGCTCGGGGGGTGTCCGGTGGCAGAGCCGGATCCAGTTTGTACGCCTGCGTTTGATCGAGCGAGGGCTGATGGACAAGAACACGCCTCGAGGAGTCTGGGGGATCTCGGCGAGGGGCCGTGAGTTTCTGAGCGAGGTTACCGGCGCCGAGTAAAGGCGGCAAGGACCCCTGTCAACGAAGGAGAGGTTGGGGGATGACGAACGCCGCCGCCCTCTGTATGGCGCTTATGCGAGGTAAGTATTCGGAAGTCCTGTGAGTGGGCATGGCCATAGGCGGCGTGGCCGGTTCGTGTGGGCGGCGCCGTGGTGGTTTGCGGGGCAGGGGTTTAGCCGGGCTTGCGGGGTGGCTGTGCCCAGGCGCGGAGGTCGTCG
>WNFU01004689.1_pt1 | contig 51775 bp, 56 predicted proteins | sample 5400121 | NCBI WGS metagenome assembly WNFU01 (sample SAMN13153360, study PRJNA577476) | soil metagenome | isolation source: 100 cm soil or saprolite under grassland replicate 1 | place: USA:California | collected 2016-06-15 | reverse complement strand
GCGAGAAACACAAATCGTTCTGCCGAGGAGGCTCGCGCATGCAGAAAACGGATTTCATTGCGGAAGTCGCTCGCCACACCGGGATGAGCCAGAAGGCCGTCAGTAAGGCGCTGAATGGGGCCATTGACGTTATTACCCATGCGCTGATCAACGACCAGCGGGTCACCTTGACCGGCTTCGGCACTTTCGAGGTGCGCCGACGCTCCGAGCGCGGGGGCGTTCATCCGAAAACACGGCAGCGGGTGACGATCGCCGCGACCAAAACTCCAGGGTTCACTCCCGGCAACACCCTGCGCGAAGCAGTGCGTGCCACGAACGAGGGCGAAGTCATTCACTAATTCTCGCCGCTATGGCGCCAAACAGCGCGGGCCCCGTGAGATGTCTCACGGGGCCCGCGCTGTTTGGCGCCACCATCCCTACGCCATTGTCGACTCCTCCGCTTGCCCCTCCAGGTCGATCGTGGCCGGCGCGGCCTCGCGCAGCCCCGGCACGACCAGCCAGAGCCATATGCGGCACTTGAACAGGCGCAGCGGCAAGAGATGCTCGGGAAACTGCTGTCCGCCATGGCCTTGCCAGTGCGCCAGGCTGCCGAGCTTCTGCTTGACACACGGCGGGCACAGATCGCCGGGCGCGCCTTTGTCGACGCTGTATCCCTCCGCCTGCGCGTCTAACGGCTTCGGGTCCGGGATACGGCCATCGACGGCGTACGGGCAGGGCTGCCCTTCGAGGTCGGCGACGAGCTGGCCCGAGCAGACCAGGTCATCCGGCAGTATCAGGCCACCGGAACAAAGAAACAGCGCTTTTGGTTGTGTCATGCGATTACCTAGAGACGGCGGCGGGGCGCGGAACTCCGCGCCCCGCCGCTGCCTTCCTCCCTCGCTACAGCAGCTCCTCGCGGCGGCTCGCGCTGCCCGGGCGGGCGCTTGCCGCCGTGGTCCGTCCCCCGTTCGCAGCCACCGGCGCACCGCGCGGGGAGCTGGCCGGCTGGGCGGTTGGACGATCCGCGGCGCGGCCGGCGGTAGGCGCCTCCGGCGGGCCAGCGATATCGCCACCCTCCTCGAACGACGCCTCCTGAGGCAGCCCGCCGTTGCGCTGGTAGCGCTGCGCCCAAAGCTGGATGCCAGGAAACAGCGACTCGGCCTGCTTGTGGATCTCCGGCTTGCGCCACATGCCCCGCACGTATGGCTTGGTCACATTCCCAGGGTGCGCGGACGCGAACGTGTACACCGTGGTGGTGGAGCCACCTTTGCGCGGATCGCGCGACGCCCACTCGACCTCGCGGCCCAGGACCAGCGGCAGCACCAGCTCATGGAAGGTCACTTCCTCAGGCCGGTTGTCGCGGAACGCATCCGCGGCCTCGCAGACGCGGCGGTGGTCGACGAGCGCGTCCATCAGCACGTCCGACGTGTTCGAGCTGACCCCAAGCTGGACCGGCACGGGGATGACGGTCCAGGTGATCGGCGCACGCTGGCCTGCCGCGCGCTCCTCGGCCAGCGTGAGGAGCAGCGCACGGATCGTCTCGGGCTTGTCCGGGTCGATTGTCACGCCATCGGCGATGTTCGGCAGCGCGAGAAAGCCGCGCACGGCCATCGACGACTTCTCGCCGTCAAACCAGCGCAGACCAATGCCCGCCTCGGCCGCCGCCGCCATCATCGCCGGCTCAAGCGTGATCGACGAGACCTTATCGGCCGGAGGGCCCGCCGTGATAGGATGCAGGCCGATGAACGTCCCGAGCATCCAGTCTGTGGTGATTGTCGCCTGCCGGCCATTCTTGGCCGGGTGGAAGAATTCGATCCGCGGCACGCCCGCAGCGTGCATGGCGCGGTCAAACTCCTCGTTGCGCCCCGTCTCCGCGTGGAAATTCGGCCATTGACTCCATCGCGCGTCGCCGACATCGCGCCACTTCCCACGCCCATTGTCCCATTGGATGATGGCCGGCTGCGGCTGCTTGACGGTTCGTCCGATCGGTGCCATGGCTCGTACCTTTCGTCATTCGCCGGGGGCGCGCATGCGCGCCCCCGGACGTTACTCGTTGCTCTCGTTGTTTATACACCGTTTGAGGACGACGATCAGAGCAGGGGATCATCCCTGTCCTGACCGGCGACGACCGTCGCGCGGCCGATCGCGCCGCGGCGTGTCTGGCTGGGCTCAACTGGGGCGGCGGCTGGCGCGCGGCCGTTTACGGCCCGATCCTGGCGCGGTGTGGGCTCGGCGGCCTGCCCCCCCAGTGCCTTCAGACCGTCGATAAACGCGCTGGCCTGGCCCTTGGTCATGCTGACCAGGTCGATCTCCTGCTCCTGCGCGTAGGCGGCGAGCTGCTCGCTCGACCAGCCAAGCTGCTCCTGAAGCGTGGCGATGTAGTTGCGCTGCTTATCCGAGGCCGGGGCGTCGGGTTCGCGCATGCGGATCTGCGGCGGGACGGCCGGCATTCCGGCGCGGATCTCGCCAATCTGCTGCTCGGCAGTGGCCCGCTGCGCGGCGAAGATGCGCCAGCCGAGATCGACGGCCTGGGCGATCTCCTCGTCGGTGGCGTCGATCGGCAGAACGACCGTCTCTTCCAGGGTGACGAAATCCTCGCCGAGGCGGATGGCTGCGCGGTAGGTACGCGAGACGAGGGGGGCCTGCTCGATTGCGGTTTTGGACGTTGCCATAGCGGTCTGCTCCTTCCGTGTGCGTTGTGATGCGTCGAAAATGCGTTGATGTGCGTCGATGGATGCCAGCCTCAGGATGTGGCGCGCGGCTGGGTGAGAACCGATTCGGCCGGAAGCTCCAGCTCAAGCTCGACCCGCACGGTGAGCGTGCCGCTCGAACCGCGTACACCGACTACCACGCCGCTCAGGCCGGGCCTGGCGCCGGCGAGGACCAGCGCGGGAGTGATGGCGTCGAGCGGGATGATAGCCTCATCGCCGGGGGTCCAGTCTCGGCCAGCGCTGTCGCTGATTGTTGGAAGCGCGCTCTGCTGCATACTCGTTCACCAGAACGAGACGGGAACGTTTCGTTCCCGTCTCGACGAAGATGCCGACACACAGGGACACCGCGGCAATCAATGCCTCCCGTCCGAAGTAATAGGTTGCAAAGGCGCTCATAAGCACCAAAAGCACGATAACTGCGCGCTGTCGCATGGTCGGTACCTCCTTTCCGCGACCTTCAATAATCACTCCGTGAGTCTATCACATCTTCATATTATTGTCAAGATGTGATTTGACAAAAATATGATCGTGTGATAAAATCAGTTCGCTGGACAACGTTGTAGGAGGCTCTATGCAGGTCAAAGATGCCACAGCAGAATCGCAGGAGACGGCCAGGAGCCTGCGTGAGCAGCTCGGAAGCGTTCCGATCTACATCCTGGCGTTCCTGTATGTGTCGGCGCATAAAGCGCGCTGGCTGTGGGTTGTGTTCTTCATGTTCTGCGTGCTCGTGCCCTTCATCATCGCCGAGCACCCATACATCTCCGCCCTGCTGATCCTGGGTGGCTTTGGCTGCATCGTCGCCGTGACTCTCCCCAACCGCATGCTTGGCCGCACATCAGAATCGCAAGAGAGGGCCAGCGCGCGCGACACTGAGACGGCAGAGGCCCATCGCTAGCGCGCCAGCGGCGCACTGGTGAGCAGAAAGGATACACGGTATGGCAGATCGTCCATCACAACCGATCGCCCCCGAGATCCTCGCCGCGCGCGCGATCGCGCAGCACGCCCTCGATCGGCTGGCCCAGGAGCTGGCCACGCGGCGCCCCGCGTTTGCGGAGTTGCTGCGCGCGGACCTGCAACGCCCGCCCGGCCAGAGCATGCTCGGCGGCATCCGGCCTGTCGAGCGCATCGTCAGCTTCAACAACGTCGAAGGCCAGGTGGAGACGCCAGTGCCTGGCGGCCAGCTTCCGATCGTCCAGCTCCTCGTCGGCGCGCAGCCGCTCAGCCTGGGCGTGATCGCGCGCACGGATCCTGACGACGACGCCGATGCTGACGCGGGAGCGGACGTGCTCGACGAGCTGCGCTGGGCGCCGCTGGCCGCAATCGACGGCCGGACCGCGACTTCTACGCATGCGCCGATTCCGCTGACCGAGCGGGTCGATCCGCACGTGTTTCCGCTGATTGACGTCGTCCTTCAGATCGTCGACGCCGGCATGCAGGAGGTGGGGGGATAGCGCGGGCCATTCGTTTGGGCACGTGTCCACGCTGAGGGTCGGCTGTAAACGGCTTACAGCCAAACACGATGACGCCCCGGCGAGACTGTCCTCTCGCCGGAGCGCCATCCGGTCGCACGGTCCTTGTTGCGAGCGGCGCCACGTTTGGCGCGGCGCGCCGCTCGCCCCGCACGTTGATAGAAAGTATAGCACCTAAAAGCATCGTGTTTTTGACACCATGCTCATGGAGCTACCAGCGGCCCGCACGGGGAGCAGTTCGATGGGCCAACACACCTACGGATGTTGTTCCAGTCTGTAGCTCTGTGGCTTCGGTTTAAGGGTAACCGAAAGGTGAAGGTGATCGAAGCATGACAAACCCACTGAACAGTCGCGAGGAGCATCTTACTCCGCAAGGAGGGCTTACAGCCACATGAAGGTCTTTGTTCGCAATCAAGATGGAACGCCGCTCATGCCCTGTACCCCTGCCAAAGCGCGCAAGCTGCTGCGGGCGGGCAAGGCCAGGGTGGTCGCTCGTTCCCCCTTCACCATCCAGCTAGGGTGGCAGTGCGAGGGGCAGGTGCAAGACGTGACGGTGGGTATCGACAAAGGCAGCAGTGTGACTGGTATCAGTTGTATCGGCAATGGAGCAGTCCTGCTGGCCGCCGAAATCCACCATCGCCGCGACGTGAAGGAAAAACTCGACACGCGCCGCGCGCATCGGCGCAGCCGGCGCCTACGAAAATGGTATCGGCCAGCCCGCTTTCTGAACCGCGTCTCCAGTAAGCGTAGCGGGCGGCTGCCGCCGTCCATTCGCACCAACGTCGAGGAAGTGATTCGGGTGGTGCATCAGATTCCGCTACCGATCAACCAGATCGTGGTCGAGGACGTGCAGGTGGACATCGCCCGCCTCAACGACCCGACGCTTGCGGGCAGCCGCTACCAGAACCCGACCCGCCTGGATGAGAACCTGCGGATCGCCTGCCTGATGCGCGACGGCTATAGGTGCCGGCACTGTGGCACCCGCAAGGGCCGACTGGAGGCACACCACATCGTCTACCGGGAGCATGGCGGCAAGGACACGCTCGCCAACCTGTTGACGCTGTGCGAGCGCTGCCACGATCGCGTCCATGATGGGACGATTACCCTGCCGGTGACTGGGGTGTCGGGCCATCTCGACCAGATCGCCCAGCGGAGTATGCAGGGCAAGACCCATCTCTACGCAACCCTTGGAGCGTCCGTTCCACTCACGACCCTGCTTGGCTATGAGACGAGCGCCTTTCGCAAGCATCGCGGACTGGCCAAGTCCCACACGACCGACGCGTTGTGTGTTGCCACGCTCGGGAGTGGAGAGATAGTCAGCCCTGAATGTCCCAACACCTACCAGATCAGCTTTCGGCCGCGGCAGACCAGAAGGCAGTTTCACGACCTGCCGCGCAAAGGTCACGGGCGAGTACGTTATCAGGTGAACGAGGAGCTGGCGGGCTTTCGGAAGGGCGACATCGTGCGGGTTAAGGCGCGCTGGGTCAAGCAGATCAACAGCATCTACTCAAATGGCTACGTCGCCTTCAAACGGGTGTCTGGTGAGCCTGCCACCGCGCGCCCGCGAGATTGTCGGTTACTGGAGCGCGGGCGTACGCTCATGTGGGAACACATAGCATAGAACACAACAAACACAAGTAAATGCGATGGTTTCATCAATTGTTTTGCTAGCGAGCACGCGCCGGCCATTACCGTTCGCGCTCCTGCTCATACTCGCGCTGCTGGCGCTGCTGCCCACACACGGGCGACCTGGCATTGTGGTCGCCTACGACCCGCCCGGCGATGACCCGGGGTCGACGACCGGCCTGGGCAGCTCGTCCGATGAGGGCGACCAGGCGCCATAGTCGGTGCGGCCTGGCAACGAGGTGATTCGCCGAGGGAGCCGCGAGGAGATCGGGGCCAGCCAGAGGTCGAGTCCACCGGGAAGAAATGGAATGGCTGCCAGGCCGCAAACTCGCTCCCGGAGCAGCAATTCTCGATCCAACAACTCAGTCGCCATGCAAAAGTGTTGTCTATGACCGAACAACTACCGCTCACTCACCACCGCGACGGCTCTGTCGCGGCCACCACGGCGGCGCCAGGGCCCAGCGCTGCGCTGCGCACGGTCATGGACGCGCGGGGGCGCACGGGCCTGCTCAGCGATGAGATCGAGCAGCTCCGTGAGATCCTGCGCGCGATCACCGGCGAGGCCGGCTGGCTGGACGCCCTCGCGCTTGCCGCCGACCACCCGGAGCCGATGAGTCTCATCCGGGCATTCCTGGAAGAGATCCCCGACCAGTATATCGAGAGCTGCGCGCCGCTGCTCGCGCGTCTCACCGATTTGTCACTGCCTGTCGAGCCGCTGGTGCGGCTGCTCGGGCGCCTGGATCGCCGCACACCAGCGGCTGATGTGGCAGCCGCCGCCGCGCAGATCGCGCCGACGAGCAGCAGCCTGACTCTGCGCTTCGCGGTGCGCCTGCTGGCGCGGGCGCTAGGTGGGCGCCCGCGCGACCAGGTCGTGCTCACCCTTCGCGCGCTGCGCGATAGGGTCATCCGCGAGCTGCTGGTCATCCGTCTGGCCGCTGGCCAGCCGCAGGCGTTGGTGCAGGATTGCTGGAGCATCATCTGCGCCAATCTCGACGATCAGACCCCGGCCGGGCGCCTCTTACAGCTTGCCCCGCACGTGCCGCGCGCGTTTGTCACCCACCTGGCGCAGCGGGCTCGGGCGCTCGCGAGCCCGGTTGAGACGATCGAGGTGCTGTGCGCGCTCGCGCCGCGGAGCGCAAGCCCGGTCGCTCAGATCCGGTCAGCGCTCTCGGTCGCGCACAGTCTACGCACGCTGATGCGCGGCGAGCCGCCCGAAACAATCGCCGCGGCGCAGCGCCAGGCGCTAGAGTGCGTAGCGGCCGCGCTCGATGCCGCGGGCATGGGAGCGCAGCACCACGTCCGGCTCAGCGCCATTCGCCAGGCCGGCCTTATCCACAGCGGGTACGAGCGCAACGCCGCCCTGGAAGCGCTCCAGGCGCCTGTGACCATGGAGGTAGGGTAATGGCGCGAGGAAGACAGGTCACGCCGCCGGTGACGCCGGCTGCTGCGACCGAGGGCGCGTGTCCCCACTGCGGCGCCACGCCGACTGTCCCGCGGAGCGACGGCCTCGTGCCGATCTGCCAGACCTGCATGCTCGGCCGCTCGACCGAGGAGACCGGCGCCAAGACAGCCGCGGCGGGGTTCGGCGCGCGCAGCGACAGCACGCTGGCCGCGCGGATGTACGCGGCGATCCCGCTGTGGGTTCTGCATCTTCAGGAGCTGGACGACGCGCGATTCTGGACGACGTGGCGGCGCTGGGTCGCCGAGGCCAACGAGCTGCCGGTCTCGGAAGCCATCCTCTACCCGGACGCAAACCGCGCCGAGGCCGAGCAGCATTTCACGGCCTACGCCAAGGCGATCGCCGCGCTCTCCTTCTGCGACGGAGGCGTTCCCATGTTTGGCCGCCGCTGGGAGAGCAGGCGCCCGCCCGCGCCTAACGGGGCGCGGGCCGTACCCACGATGCAGCCGCCCGCCCCGCGCGGCCGCGCACCATCAAGACGACAACGGAGACAGACACGATGAGCACCACTACCCCGACAGCGCTTCCCGCCGAGCCTGCGGCGCAGATCGCCGCGATGCAGGCGCAGATTGACACGCTCCAGATGCAGCTCACCGCGTGGGCCGAGGCGGCCGCGCGCGACCAGACCGAGCGCACCACGCACTCGCGTAAGCTCGGCTGGGCGCTGCTGGAGACCCACAAGCTCGCCGAGCGGGCCGCGATGATGGCCGACGCGTGGCGCGCCCAGCGCCAGGCCGAGGAGCGCGCCATTGAGGCCATGCGCGACCGCGATCGAGCCGAGACTGAGCTGCACGACCTCAAGCTGCTGCTCGGCGGGCTGGCCTACGGGCCGATCGCGCGGCGCATGGCGGTGGCGCGCGAGGTCTGGGCGCTGGCCTGGAATACGCGCGACGTGCTCAGCATCGGCGGGCGCACCGGCTTTGACGCGGCCATGGCCCAGCTCGACATCCTGCTGGAAAACAAGGACTGGAACGGCCAGAGTGCTCAGTATCCGGCACCCGATGACGACCCGATCCCAGCCGCCGAGCTGGCGCGTCCAAGCACGATCATCGACGGCACGCTGCTCGGGAGGATGGTCCACGTCGCCCGCCGGCGCGCCGCCAAGGCTGGTCAATGGGCTGCGGCGGCCGACACCCCATGGGACGGCCTGCCAGAGGGCGAGCAAGCGCTGTGCGAGTGGATTGGGCAGCTCGTCGCGATCGCCGGCGCGGGGGGCACGCTCTGCCGCGCGTACGCGGTGATGGGCGCGCTCGACGACGTCGCCTGGCTGCTGCGCGAAAACCCGGGCGATGATGGGATCGCGCTGGCGCTGGCTCGCATCGATACCTGCCTGGCCGGCGACGACGCGGACCGAGCGGCGGGAACGACGCGCCGCGCGCTTCAGGCGGTCGCCGCGGCCGCGGCCGAGCTGCGCGCGGCAATCGCTGGGCACGAGGACGGCGAGGTCACCTGGTTGCACTCGCCTGGCCCACGTATCGAGGAGCTGGATGACGCGCTCGACGCGTATGACCTGGCGAGTGCGAACGGCGCCGACCTGGTCGCGGACGAGAAGCTGGAGCACGCGATCGACCTGGCGATCTGGGCCTTACGAGATGGCGAGCGCGACCAGGGAGCTATTATGCTGGCGATGCTGTTCGGCGCGCCCTCAGGCGACGCGCTGGGGGGCCGGATTGCCGCGGCGCTGCACCATGCGCGCGGGAATCATGCCGCGCAATCATCAGGAGACGGCCGTGCCGATGCTGCGCAAAGTCTCTAGCACCGAGGCGGCAACCTGGTCGCGTTCGACGCGGCCCGCCGTGATAGCGCCGCCTGCTCAACCACCTGCGCCGGCGGCGCCGCCCCGCGCCCCGGACGATTTCCACGCCCGCGGCGTCGCGCGCGCGATCGGGAAAGGCCGCGATCTGAGCGACGTGCTGCTGTGGATGGAGAGCGGCGCGCTCATGGCGTACAACCGCGGTAAAAGCTCGGCGCCGCGCTGGCAGATACCGCGCGCGGCGCTGCTGCGCTTCCTGGCCAATGAAGACTACTGGATGGCCTGGAGCGTCGCGCGGATCACCGACCCGGATCTTCAGGCCGAAGCGGCGCGCATCCGCGATGGCAAGCCCGGCTGGATCACCGTGGAGCAGGCGGCCGCGCTGTTCGGGGTCCCGCAGTCGCGGATCATGGCCTGGATCAGGCAGCACGGTCTGCCCGCCAGGCGCTACCGCAGCGTGTGGTGGGTGCGCGCGAACGCGCACGAGGGCTGGCAGCGGCCGGCAACCTCGGTCCGGCCGCGCAGCGCGAGCGAGCAACGCCCCAACGTCGCGCCCGATCTTGATTTTGGCGGCGCCGCGCCGTTTGTCGCCCTCAGGGCGTCCGAGCGCGAGCAGCTTATCGCCTGGTCGCGCCAGCGCGTGAGTGCGGAGGAGCAGGCGCAGCGCCTCGGCTACCCGATCCACGTTCTGGAGCCGGTCTGGCTGGAACTTCAGCGCGAGGGCCTCATTCCGCGCCGCAAGGCGACGCGCGGGCCGGACTGGTCGCTTAAACACCGCGCGATGCTAAGAAAGCTCATCGAGCAGGGGTTGAGCTACGACGAGATCGCCGAGGCGATGGGCCGCACGCCCGCCGCGGTGCGCATCGCGTGCAAACGCTATGACATCCGCCTGCTGCGCGCGCCCGGCGTGTACACCGCGCGCGAGGTCGCCGCGCTGATGGGCTTGCCGTGCTCCAAAGTCGTCGCGCATTGGATCGCCGAGGGCATGCTGGCGGCCCACAACGGCGGGCGCGTCGACCGGCCGCTCTGGCGCATCCAGCGCGACGACCTGATGGCGTTTATGGCTGAGCCGCTGTACTGGATGGCGTGGCGCGTCGACCGGGTGGTAGACCCGTACCTGCGCGCGTACGCCGAGCAGATCCGCGACGGCCAGCCGGGCTGGCACACGCCCGGGCAGGTCGCCAGGCACTACGGCGCGGGCCGCAGCACGCCGCAGCAGTGGATCGAGCGCGGGTTTATCCCGAGCCAGCGCTGGGGAAACCACTGGATACACCAATCGGTTCTGGACAATTGGGCGCCGCCCGGCCAGCCTGGAGTCTACGGCGTGCCGCTCGACGGGGCGATCGTGCTGGCCGCGATCGAAGCCTCGCGCCAGCACGCCCAGTGCATTCTTGAGCAGTTTCGCGCCGGCGCAACTGATCAGGCGGCCGCGTAACGGCGCCACAGCAGACGAGGTTTTGATATTCCTTGCACCACACATACGGCTCACGCCGACGCAGGCAATCACCTGGCTGCGCGAGCGCGGCGGGCAGATCGAGCGCGCCGGCAAGCGCTGGGATCTCACCTGGCAGGGCCGGTCGCTCAACGTCGACCACGCCGCGCTGTGCGACATCGCCATGCGCGATCGCGCGCAGACGCTCAAGGCACAGCCGCCCTACGCCGGCCGGCCCATCGTCGTCGCGCTGGTCGCGTGCGTCGGCGAGAAGCTGGACCATGCGGCGCCGGCGCGAGATCTGTACGTCTCCCAGTGGTTTCGCAAGGCGCGCCGCTACGCGGAGCAGTTTGCCGACCAGTGGTACATCCTGAGCGCGCTCTACGGCCTGATCGCGCCCGACGAGGAGCGTGCGCCGTATAACGTGACGCTGAATCAGATGAAAGCGCCGGAGCGGCTGGCCTGGGCCGAGCGCGTCTGGCCGCAAATCCGCGCCGCCGCGCCTGAGCCGCAGCGCGACCGGATCGTCTTCCTGGCAGGCAAACATTACCGCCAGCACCTGGCCGAGCGCCTGCTCGTGCTCGGCTACGACGTCGAGGTGCCGATGGAGGGGCTGGGCATCGGCGAGCAACTCGCCTGGCTGGACCGGGCGGCCGCGGCGGTGCAGGGATGAAGGCAGCGGCGCGACAGCAGCGGCGGCGGCCGCTTACGGTGGACGACTGGGTGCGGCGCGTGAACGCGCTGGCGCGCCGGATCGACGATTACGCGACCGGCGTGCATCCGGGCGCGCTAGAAGGCGACCCCTACTATCAACGGCTTGTACAGCAGTATCGCGGCCTGGCCGCCGCCCCGACGGGTGACGCCATGGGTGAAGGCCACCTCGTCGCCCGACCTTCCCACCATGCCGCCGCAACGAAGCCGACCGTGGTGGTAGCCCAACCGCTCGATGACTGTTGGCGGTAAGTCAAAGGGAAAGGGGACGTATCACCAAACCTCTCCTTCCAGCCATCTATTGAAATTCAGTCCATAAAACGGTATAATGATCTAAATCATTTAGCCACACCAGTGTATTTTCGCGGATGAGCATGGCAAGACAGCGGGACGAGGATAGTGTAGATAAGGCGCAATCGGCTTCCTTAGGTGAGGAGGCGTCCGCGGCCGAACTCGTGTCGGTGGTGCGGGCGGCCGAACGGTTTGCCGGGGCTATTGAGGCGCGTGCAATCGCCTTGATGCTGCAGCTGGATCTGACGATGCCGCAACTTCGCGCGGTGACGACCCTCCGGCGAATCGGCCGGGCCAATGGGCGGCAGCTGGCCGCCGCTTTGGGCGTCACGCCCGGGGCCGTCGTGGCCATCTGCGATCATCTTGAGAAACGTGAGTACGTGCGGCGGGTTACTGACACCCGCGATCGGCGGATCACCTGGTTCGAACTGACCGAACAGGGAGCTGCCGCGCTCAAGGCTGCCCTGACGATTGACTCGACCACTGCGCGGTCACGCACGAAAGCTCTCATCGCCAGCCTCACGACGAGCGAGCGCGAGGGGTTCATCAAAATCGCGAACGCCTTCGCGGACGCCCTGGATTCGGTCCTCCAGGCAGAAACTGCGGACGCCGATGACCATAGACCTTCATGAGGCAACCAGGGTCTTCTGGACACGGAGGGAACGATGACTGATCTTGCCATTGAGACGGCTGCCTTGACGCGTCACTTTGGAGATGTGCATGCGGTTGACGACTTGAGCCTGCGCGTGCCTCGCGGCAGTGTCTACGCGTTCCTCGGTCCCAATGGTGCCGGCAAGACGACCACGATCCGCCTGCTGCTCGGTCTTACGCGCCCCGATCGCGGCGATATTCGCCTCTTTGGTGCGCCACTCACACGCCCAAATCGCCGGGCTGTCCTCCGCCGCATTGGTGCGATGGTAGAGGCGCCATCGTTGTATCCGCACCTGACCGGGTACGAGAACCTGCAACTCACGCAGGGGTTGCTGGCGCTGCGTCGATCCTGCATCGAACGTGGGCTGCGAATCGTCGCCTTGGAGCGCGACGCCCACCGCCTGGTCAGCACCTATTCGCAGGGCATGCGCCAGCGGCTTGGGCTTGCGCTGGCGCTGCTTGCGGAGCCGGAACTGCTCATTCTGGACGAGCCGACCAACGGGCTTGATCCCGCTGGCATCCACGAGATGCGCGACCTGATCCGCCACTTTCCAGCCGAACACGGTATCACCGTCTTTCTGTCCAGCCACTTGCTGGCCGAGGTCGAGCAGCTCGCCAGCCATGTGGGCATTATTGGGCGCGGTCGCCTGCTCTTCGAGGGCACGCTCGGCGACCTCCACAGCCGCCAGCGTCCGCAACTCATTGTTGAGGTCGACCGCCCGTCGCTCGCGTGCTCGGTTCTGCGCCAGGCTGGCTGGACCGTTGAGCAGGTCGAAGAGCGGGCTGACGTGCCGACCCTGACGGTCGATCTCATTGAACGCGCCGATGTTGCGCGTGCGGCCAGCCAACTGGTGGACGCCGGATTGCAACTGTACCAACTTCGGACGGTGCGGCCATCGCTGGAGGACCTGTTCCTCAATCTGACCAGCGGGGCGAACCTCGCGTCCCCGCCGAACAACGTGACAGCAGTAGCTGGCGAAGAGGTGCTGCGATGAGCGATCTAGTGCGGGCCACGCAGATGGAAGTGCTCAAGCTGCGGCGCACACTTGCGCTCTGGGCGTCGCTGCTTGTCCCCCTGGCGGTTATCGCCATGACGACGGCCATGAACCTCTCGCGCGCGCTCGGCACGCGATTTGACCCGGATCAGCCCAACGGCTGGGAGAGCTTGATGCTCGATCTGGTGCTGTTTCTGTGGTGCCTTGTCGGGCTGCCGCCCTTCGTCGCGCTCGAAACTGCCTTGCTCGCAGAGCTGGAGCACCGCGAGAATACCTGGAAGCACCTGTTCGCGCTGCCGATACCGCGCTGGACGATCTACGTTCCGAAGGTGCTCATCGCCTTCGTGCTGGTGTGTATCAGCTCGCTAGTGCTCACCGTGGGGACTGGGCTTGAAGGTCTGGTCTTGCTCAGGCTGCGGCCAGACCTGGGGCTCACGCAGCCGATACCGTGGGGGCTGATTCTGCTGCGGAGCTTCTCGTTCGTCAGTGGCGATGGGCCTGGGGGTCGGCAGCACGATCGTTGGCATCATGTTGTTACGTTCGCTGAAGAACATTGCGAGCACGCCGTACAGCCCACTGCTGGCGAGCATCTTCCCGTGGTCGCTTCCGTACGTGGTGCTGGCTCGCCAGGCGACCACCGATCTGCGGGAGACCGCGTTGCTCGCTGGGCTACTTGGCGGTGTGGTCATCGCAGCCCTCGGCTGCTGGGACGTGGTCCGCCGCGACGTGGCCTGAGCGCCCTTCGCGTTTCAAGGCGGGCGTTGGTGACAGACTTAGGAGCGGCCAGTGCATGGTGCTGGTGCGTACGATCGTCTGGGTATGGGGAAGGGCCATAGGACGCAAAGTGGCCAAGAGCCGAATCACCGCCACTTAATCCGGAAATTCACAGCGTTGCTCCCGGTGCGTGACGCAGGGCCAGTCGATCGCACGTTGGGACACCCTGCGTAAGCCCGTCGAGATGTTTGACTGCCCGTTCGACTCTGCTCACCTGACACGACTTACGTGGTCATCTCCTGAACGTCATCGAGCCTTCGGCAGAGCAGCATGTGCCTGTATGGAGTATAGTCAAGTTCCTGCTAATGTGCTGCCAAGGAGAATTCCATTTGCCCAATAGAAGCCAGTGGGGCCGGAAGGCAGAATATCGTATGTGGCGCCGCCAGTGTAGACTGTCTGCTCGATCTGAGTGATGCGGCTGCCATCGAGAAGATCACCAGGAAGCAGATCGGAGAGAGCTCGTCCATCAGCGGTTGGGTGAGCGGGCGAGGCGAAAAGTTTCCGGCCATCGGCAAGTTTGAGACATTCCGTTGGGATACTCGCGAAAGTAACGACGAGTATCCTATTACGCATCACCCATATGCCTATGCTGTAGACAATCCAGTTCTCTATAAAGATCCAACGGGCAAGTGCGTGTTTGCGGTCGTCGATACTATCGCATGCGCGGCAGTCGCGTTCGAGGCGATTATCCTGGCTGGCCTCTTCACCTATGAGGTTTACCAACTCTACCAGGCATGTATCACCCGGCATGGGTGCGAGAACTTTGCTATCTGGGTCGATCAACATCTCGGTCCACAGCATACTGCCAATAACGATCCGCCACCACCGGTTGCCACAAACTCGGGCGGGATGGCAGCGAATCAAGAACCGCCCCAGACAAGTTCCGCACCTGCACTTCCATCTGATGAACGAGTACCGCAGGTGTTAGGAAATCCGCCGCAAGTATATGGTAAGGAAGCATGCCAACAAACGCCGGGGATTCAACCACAGCAGGCGCTCGGGCCTATTGTTTTCACAGCTCGTTATGGGCAGGAACTTGATGCCTATAAGAAGAAGTGGGGAATCACTGGCGTGGAGCTTGATCAGCAAATTGCTGCGGCTCAACGGGCTCGTTCTCACTTGCCTACTACACAGCCAAACCAACCTACCTACGCCGGTAATCCGGATGGTACAATACGAACAAGCAGTCGTAATACTGCAAACAACCAAGCAGTGGAACAACTAGGACAACAGATAGGCTTTACACAATGGCCGAATAACACCTACAAGTCACACGCAGAATTACAAGTGCTTGTAGAGGATCCATCGACTAACGAACTAGGCATATCAAATCCGGGGGGTATGTGCTCAACAGTTTGTCAACCCTTCTTCCAACGAGCTGCTACCGCACGGGGGGAGCGCATTGTTGTTGACTCGCCGCTTGGTACATATGTCTTTGATCCGGATCGGAAGAAGTTTGTTCTAATACGGCGGTAACGATATTTGTTAGGCGGTAACTTGCTATAGGTAGCAGAGTTTAGCCTTCTCAACTAGCAGAGTATTAGGGGAGGTACGATCTCCCCTAATACTCAAAGCTTGTATATAAGTTTGCCATTAGGGAGGATGCCTTGGAATTTTCTCATGCACCTGAGAATCAATTTACATTTGCCGACATGACTATATCTACATGGGGATTGATTAATTTCGAGTCTGGTTCATGTCTAGCATGGTCACCAGATAATCAATTTTTGGCCGTCACTAATAAGAATACTATTTGGGTTTACGACGTACGAAATTTATCTCTTCCACCCGTATTGCTTGATGGTCATACTGACGTTATAAGTCGAATAGTTTTTTCACCTAATAGTCTGATTCTTACGTCAGTTAGCCATGATGGTACTGTACGCTTGTGGAATTCCATCTCAAGGAAACTCATTGTAACTCTGCCAATATCTGGCTATCAACTGCAAAGCGCATGCTTTAGCGCTGATGGAAGATTCATTGTAGTTGGTGGTGCTGAAAATGTACTAGATTATTGGTCTAGTGGTATATTAGCCGTACTCGATGTATACAACGAAACCTCTGTGGCAAGAATTGAAACTAGTCGCGGTATTTCATGCGTGCTATTTGGTCCAAACGGTAATGAAGTTATTTACGCAGCTCTTGATTGTCAAATATACCTGTGGGAATTAGGCAAGCAACAGGAAATCATGCTATTTGAGGATATTCCGCAAGAAGAAGGAGATCAGATTATTGCTATGAGAATTAGTGGTGATGGGAGCACTTTGTCATCTGTCAGTCTACGCAGTAAGTGTATTAATCGGAGTTTAATTGACCACACTCAGCATGTTTTGCAGTTGTCGAACCTCTATATTCGTAATGCCGACTTTGCTCCACGTAGTAATATTATTGCCTATGGAAATACACCCGCTTGGTATCCTGCTGAAACAATTTCTGAAGATGATGATGTTCGTTACACAAATGAAGGGCAATTAATGGTAGTTCAATCTGAATATACTAAAACTGTATGCCTTTGGGTTTGGATGTCAGAAACATCGCCAATCTTTTTGCCAGGACATAGAGATGATGATATCCGAGCAGTAGCGTGGAGTGCTGATGGACAACGGTTAGCCTCGGCTGATAGTAGTTCCATACGTCTATGGCACATTAAACATAAAATCTTAGACTGAATGGCGACCTTTCTATACTGAACCGTACGCTGTTGATTTTGTCCCCATTCTTGTGCCAACAGGCTTCACAACCTCTGATATGACCTTCATCTTCCGGTCAGCTAGTAAGCCTGCTACAATCAACTGTCAGTATGCTGATTGTAGGAGGTGTCGCGATGAGCCTGAAGCCGAAACCGCCTCGCCCAATGCCGCCCGAGGTGGCTGCCTGGGGCGCCAAACACCTCGATGATGACGACCCCTACAAACTGATTGGCGACCTGCTCTACGAAGACTACCACGACGAGGACTTCGCCGATTTGTATCACAAAGAGGGTAAACCCGCACTCTCGCCGGTGCTCCTTGCCCTCGTGCTGGTCTTTCAGGCGCTCGAAAACCTGCCCGACCGCAAAGCCGCTCGCATGGTCGAGGTGCGCGATGACTGGAAGTATGCCTTGCACCTCCCGTTTGATACCGATGGCTTCGACGCCAGCGTGCTGTGCGACTTTCGCAAGCGCCTGCTCGTCCACAGCGCCGAGGCGCGTATCTTTGACCAGGTGCTCATCCAAATGCAAGCGCTCGGGCTACTCACACCCCACGGCATCCAGCACAGCGACAGCCTTTCGCTCTACAGCCGCGCCCGCGACTTAGGACGGCTCGAATTAGTCTTCGAGACCATGCGCTACACATTGCGCGCGCTCTTGAAGGCCGATGCCGAGTGGCTGCGCGCGGCCATCCCGACTGAATGGGCCACCCGCTACCGCCACCACTGCCGCGCCGAGCGCCAGAGCGATGAGGAGCGCGCCCTGCTCACAAACGTCATCGGCGACGATGGCCAACACCTGCTTGATCTGGTTGATGCCGCCGACGCGCCGGAAGGTATCAAAGATGCGCATCTGGTCAGCGTGCTACGCACGATCTGGCACCAACAGTTCGAAACGATCGATAGTCATGTCCAGTTCCGTTCAAACCACGGCATTGGTGGCGGAGAACGGATCGAGACACCCTATGACGACGAAGCGCGCTGGAGCGAGAAACGCGGCAAGGGCTGGGTCGGCTACAAGCTGCAAGTCAGCGAGACCGAGGACGCGGACAAGCCACACCTAATTTGCGACATCGCGGTGACAGAGGCAACCAAGCCGGATAGCGTGGCCTTAGCCGATATCCAAGCGCGCCAGCAGCAGCGACAGCTCGTGCCGAGGGAGCGCTACGTCGACAGCGGCTATGTCGGCGGCAACACGATTGCAGCCAGTCGGCTACTGGGCGAAGACCTGCTCGGCCCGCTTCGACGTGGCTCCAGTCCGCAACAGCGCTTGCCCGATGGCCTGACCCACGCCGACTTTCAGGTTGATTGGGACGCCAAACAGGTCACTTGTCCGCAGGGACACACCACAGTCATCTTCCCGGCCGGCAAGCTGCACGATTATCAGGCGACCTTTGCGGCCAAGATCTGTCGCGACTGCCCGTTGCGACCGCGCTGCTGTGCGGGCACAAAGGAAGGGCGCTCGTTGCGCTTTGGCGCGTACTACCCAGAGACGGTTGCGGCGCGCGAGCGGCAGGAGACTCAAGCGTTCAAGGAAGCCTACAAACAGCACCGGCCGGAGGTGGAGGGCTGCCTGTCGGCACTAGTGCGCGGGCATGGCATCCGCCTGTGTCACTACATCGGGCAGGCGAAAAATTACCTGCGGGCCTTGTTCGTGGGAGTAGCGGTGAACCTGGCACGCGCGGCAGCCTGGCGAGCGGGCAAACGGCACCGGCCGAAACGGCTGGGGTTGGCGCTGGCGGAGGCCGCCAGCGGGTGAGGGCTGCCCACGGCCGCTCCCGGATGGGGCGGATAGGCCCCAACCGGGGCGGATGGAGGGCGCATGGTCGCCCCTGTGGTGGCGAACTCATCATTTTGCACCTGAACATCACCTGGGTGGAACGATTTCCTGCACCGTGGAATGTATTTTAACCATTCCACGGTGGTGGTATATGGCTTCACGGTGCTGAGTTTGCCAGCAGAATCTTTGAGATGCACCACGCGGTGGTCGACTGGCACGAATACCCTCACCATCTTGAGTACAACTCCCTCAACGCGATCGCCGCCCTGCGCTGCGGTCCACACCGGCATCCCGATCCGCATCTGTTCAACCGCGACCTCACCGCGCGGTGTGTCGATCAGCGTTCCCTTTGCAAGGCAAATCGGGCAGGTGGTGATGGTTGGGGTGCGCTGCTGCTCGGCGATCGTGCCTGCGCCCTCAATCGTGCCGGCGATGGCATAGCCCTGACCTTCAGGCCCGATTCGGATGTCGAACTGATAAACATCCCCCATCTTTTGGAAGAGAACGGCATTCAGCTTTTTGTAGTCGCGGTAGATCGTCAGTAGTTGCTCGTCGGTGAAGGTGGTCAGGCCGCTGAGATGATTATGGGCGAGGATGGCAGTGAAGAGTTCGGCGTCCGACTGGATGTGCGGAAGGCGCTGCTTGGCGAGGCTGAGTTCGTCGTCACGAGCAATCGGGTAGTAATCGGGATCGCAGAAGAAGAAGTCGGGATAGTGAGCGAGGACGCGATATTTGAGTTCGGTTGGGGAGAGGCCGGAGGGCAGGGCTGGGATGGGAGTAAGAGTGGGCGCAGGCGGCGGGGTGAAGACAGGCAGTGGAGTGCCAATAGGTTCGGGCAACACGGTGATGACCATCGCTGTGGCAGCACCCACGCCGGTTGTCTGCGTGGAAGTAAGCGCCGGCGGTTGCGTGCCACTCGGTTCGGGCGGCACGGTGGCGACCACCGCTGTGGCAGCGCCCACACCGGTTCTCTCTGTGAGGGCCGGTGTAATCGCCGGAGCTGCTGTGCCGCAAGCGGCGATGACCACTATAAGGCTGAAGGTAGAGAGGTGAACAGGCTTCATGGCTGAATGGGCTTTCAATCAGCTTGACGACTAAACGAATGACGGCGTGCGACTTTCATTTGTTCCCTCGGCACCGCCATTCGTTGACCAGCCAGCCAGTGAATTTCCTTCACTGGCAGTTCTCGATACAAGCCGCACATTCCAAGCTCAATACTCCATACGCCCGTGTCAACTCCCTCAATCAGCAATACAAAGAAACTTAGTTGACAGAGTACTTATAGCCCAATTATTTCTGAAATTGACACCTATTGACAGAGCGCGGCAGCAATCCGCCCATCCAGGCGTTTGGCGTAGGCCACCGCCGTCTCCAGCGTCAGATCGGCCTGCTCGTTCAGCTGCATGTCAATCACGGCATGACAGCGAGCAAAGATGACGACCACCGTATGGGTCGGACCATAGGTGGAGGACGCCAGCGTCAGGCGCATCGTCGCGGCTTTGTCCCCGACGTCTGTTCGAGGCTCCATCGCATTCCCCTGGCCAGTAAAGGGGTCCGTGCTTGCTGTCAGGCGCTGGTAGGCCTGCGCGAGATCGGACGGGTTGTCGTACAAGAGCAGCGAGACGCTGCCAGCAGCGCGCCCATCACGGGTCAAGCGTCGACCGACGATCGTCGTCGCCGGCGGGTCGTTCGCAAAGTTCGGCGGCGCTGGATCGTCTGCCGGCTGGCTCGTAATGGTGTCCGGCAGGTCGCCCGGCTGGAGCAGCAATGGCGCCAGGTCGTTCTGCGACCGGTGTGCAGTCTGCGTCTGGCCTGCCGCCGTGGGCGCATCCGGTGCGAAGCTGTCGAGCATGTGTTGGTAGATATGCTCATCCATAGCCTTCCCCGCCATCGCGATCATGTAGGTTCGGTCCTGGCCGACAAAGGTCGTGGTGGTGCTACGCGCGATCGTGTCGAGGCAGCGGGTCGCGATCCCGCGGTTGCCCGGCACCGGCTGGCAGCGCGTGTTGGGGACGTCCAGCGGTTCCTGCTGTGTGGGATCGGTCGGCCGCACCGTAATAATGATCCCCGCACCGCTACCCGACGGTGTAAAAGTCGTCGCGACTGCGCCGGCCGCGCCGGCCTGCTCGCTGACGATCCATGTTGCTGGATACTCGACGGTGTAGCCCCCCTGGACACTGTGATAGCTCTGCCATGCTATCACCGCGGTGGTCGTCGTGGCCGCTGGCGTTGCTCTCTGGATGGTTCGTGTGTCCGGGGTGGCGACCGGCCGCGCGCGGCCGGTCGTTTCGGGCGTTTCCACTGAGGCCTGGGGTGTGGGAGCGGTGGGGCGAGGAGCCGCGGCCGGAGCCTGGTTCGCCGCGCCCGGCTCAGCGACACCGCAGGCGGCGAGGCCCAGCACGAGCAACCAACCCACCCACCGCCCGGCCCGATGCACGGCACACTGAGATGATCGACTGATTGCCATGGTGTTCCTCCTTTCGTTGCCGCGGCCTCCGGTCGTCGACAGACCACGTGCCAAGGCATTTTACGACAGACGTATGGAGTGCTGGGATTACACTACGGACGGTGCAACTGGCTGCATTGTTCCTAGCTTCTGCGTTCGGTCCTGGAACCAAATAGCTTCCCGATTGACCCTTCACCCATGAAACCGGGTGAATCCCAGAGCCCATATACGCCCGTCGGAGTACATGCCGCGTGTCGCTACCGCGCTTTGCGTATCCAGGCGCCATCGCTGGGCGAATGCATGTTAACGCGCCGCCAGGTATAGTCACAATCATAGTGAAACCTGGAGGTGATGCATGTTTGAGCCGCTTACGAATCTGACCGAGGTGCTTCCGGCGCTGCTCCTCCTTGTGATGGCAAGTGCCGGATATCGCACGGGGCAGCTTATCTTTCGCCCCACGTGGGGCAAGCTGCGATCGAGCGCGCGCTGGTGTCTGGCCCTGCTTAGCGTGGCGGCACTTGCTATCATAGCAGAACTGGCCGCCGTCGGGGTGCTCTGGTCCTTCGCCTGGGCCTTCGCGCAGAATCGGGTAATCGTGGCGCTGCCACTGATCCTGGCGCCAGCGGCAGCAGCTGCCGTCCTGGCGGTGCCGCGCCTGTGGCGCATCGCTTGGGCCAAGATGGCCGACCCCAAGACGCCAGTCGATGCCGAGGGCCGCGCGCTGGCCTTGGATCCGCGCCTGGTCGTCCCGGTCCAGGCGCTGGCGGTGGGGGCGCTGCTGGGCTTCTACACTGTCTTCATCGCCCGCCCGATCCCTCCGTACACTGGCATTGTCGCCACGCTCGACACTCTGCTGATCGTCGCAAGCGCGCTGCTCTGGTTCCGCCAGCAGCGCCGCCGGCGCGTGCTGCTGCGAGCCGAGACTCTTCGCCGTCCCTCGCTCGGAGTGCGCATGCTGAAAGTCGTGAGTGTTCTGGCCGCGCTCGCGCTCATAGGTGGTGCTAGCTTCGTGTACGCCGCGCGGTCGAGCCGCTTGCCCGATCGGCTGAGCATGATGAGCCATGACAATATCGACCTTGGTGGCGGCCCCGCTCCGATGCCCGGCATGGCGATGGACCACGCAGGAGCAGCGCATGCGACCATCAGTGTCGCAGATCTGACCGGCGACACCGCGGGGGCGCCCGACGCGACCTTCACGCTGACCGCCGAGCAGCAGCCGATCCGGCTCAGCTCCGGTGCGGCCATCGACGCGTGGACCTTCAATGGCCAACTGCCCGGCCCGGAGCTGCGCGTTCGCCAGGGCGATCTGGTGGAGGTCACGCTCGTGAATAAGGATATTGCCGAGGGTGTGACCATCCACTGGCACGGCCTCGACGTGCCCAACGCCGAGGATGGCGTCGCCGGACTAACCCAGAACGCGGTGCATCCGGGCCAAACCTACACCTATCGCTTTCGTGTGGTGAATCAGCCGGGCAGTTATTGGTACCACTCCCACCAGCTGTCGTCCGAGCAGGTCAAGCGTGGTCTGTTCGGCCCGCTCCTCATCCTGCCAAAGACCGACACGAGCCAGACGCAGGACATTACGGTAATGGCGCACACCTGGCAGACCCCATCGGGCCCAGTGCCAGCTTTTGGCATCGCGGACACGCTGCAGCGGCAGGCCGTCGCACCGGGCACGCCGGTTCGGCTGCGCCTTGTGAACACGGATAACAACACGGTGACCGACACCGAGCCGCGGACGTTCACGCTGAGCGGCACGCCATTCCAGGTCGCGGCGATCGACGGCACCGATCTGAGTGGGCCGACGAACCTCGACAACGTGCGACTCCCGCTTGCGGCAGGCGGGCGTTACGACATCACCTTCGCCATGCCCGATCACGTGGTGCAGCTCAGCGACCTCGGCAACCTCACCGCGGGCCTGCTGCTCAGCCCCGACGGCAGCGGCGCAGCGGTATCGGTTCCTGCGGACGGGCCGCTATTCGACCCGGCAGTCTACGGGACGCCGGCGCCCACACCCTTCGACCGATCGAGCCACTTCGACCGAGAATTCACCCTGATACTCGACGATGGCCCGCGCTTCTATGACGGGCAGTTGTTCCCGCGGCCGACTATCAACGGCCAGGTCTTCCCGCACACGCCGATGCTGGTGGTCCGCAGAGGCGATCTGGTCAAGATGACCTTCATCAACCGCAGCCACAACGATCACCCGATGCACCTGCATGGTCACCACGCCCTGGTGCTGAGTCGGAATGGTCAACCAATCGTCGGCAGCCCGTGGTGGACGGATACGCTGGAGATCAAGCCCGGCGAGATATTCGAGGTCGGCTTTCGCGCCGACAATCCCGGCATCTGGATGGATCACTGCCACAACCTCGACCACGCAGCAGCCGGTATGACGATGCATCTGGCGTACGAGGGTGTGACCACGCCATACCTCGTCGGCCACGCAAGCGGAAACCAGCCGGAGTGACCAGCGGAAAGCCATCCAACCAGCAGGGCCCAAGGAATGCCGCAGTTGGTGAACTGATTATGTATACAAGGAAGGAATAACACAATGGAACTGTCTACATTTCATTCAGAACAGACACCACTACCCGCCTATCTCAAAGTGCAACGCATGCTCCTGGCAGCCTGCATCATCCTCGCACCGTTAAGCATCACACTCTATATCCTGGCCTGGCCTGAAAATCCAGCGCCGGTGGTGACGGGCACCGAGGCTGCTCCTATCACTACCAGCATCATGGCCGGTCCGATGGGCAACACGCTGCACTTCATCGGCGGCATCGCCGCCTCGTTCTTCCTGCCGCTGGGCTACCTGGGCATGTCGCTGCTGGGCATGCGCCGCTCGCCCTGGCTCGCAACGCTCTCGGCGGCGCTCTCCCTCGTCGGCTGGATTCCGTGGTCGGCGCTGATCGGCATCGACGACCTGGCCTACGACATCGCCCAGGCCGGCAGCACACCGCAGCTCGCTGCGCTCTGGACGCACTTCAACAGCGACCCGGTCATGCTCACCTATCTGCTGATCTACATCATCGGCCACCTGCTCAGCGCCGTGCTGATCGCGATCATGCTTGGCCGGCTGCACCTGGTCCCGGCCTGGGCTGCCTGGGCGTTTGCGCTGACCAGTCCACTGACGATGATCTATTTCTCGGTGCATGTCATCACGGTTCGATACGTGCTCAGATACCTGATCTGCGCCCTTTGGATCATCGGCGCCATCCCCGCCGCCCTGGCCATGCTCAAAAATAAGGACCTGGCGCAAGGCGCGCCACCAGCAGCTCCTAAGGGATAGCGGCGTGAGAGTGTTCATCGTTTTCGACCTGATGTGGTATCATTCCGCATACGCGCTGGCCCGCCATGGAAGCGGCCAGCGCGGAGGTTGGTGAAGCCGATGGCATCGAAAGAATCGCTGGTGCGATGGTGGCGCTCGCGGGCGCGGTCGTGGAGCGTTCCCGCGCTCGTGGTTGACGCCGGGCTGGCGACGGCGGTCGCGGTCGTCGTTGCGATCGCCATCCGCGTCGCAAGCGAGCCGGACTCCCGACCGCCTGATGCCTTTGCGTACCTGCTGGCGGTTGTCATCGGCGCCGTGCTGCTCGTCCGCCGGCGCTGGCCGCTTGCCGTCCTGATCGTGACGGCGATGACCCTGCTGGTCTACTATTCATTTCGCTATCCGGGCATACCGGCGACCCTGCCGCTCGCAGCCGCGCTGTATACCGCGTCGGCTGCCGGCCGGCTCCGCTGGGCGCTCCTGGTCGCCGCGTTCTTCGTAAGCGCCGGCCTGTTCGTGCGCGGATACCGCGAGCAGGCGCCGCTGCTCCCGTTGGTCGTCGACAACACACGGGAGGTTGCCCTCCTGGGCGCGACGGTCTTGTTGGGAGAGACGGTTCGCAGCCGCCGCCTACGGCTGGCCGAGGCCCAGGAGCGGCTGCGCCGGGCAGAAATCGAGCGCGAGCGCGAGGCGGCTCGCCGCGTGGCCGAGGAGCGGCTGCGAATCGCTCGCGAGCTCCACGACGTGTTGGCGCACACGATCTCAGCGATCAGCGTCCAGGCCGGCTTGGCGCTCGATGTTCTGGATGACTCTCCCGCCCAGGCGCGCGCAGCGCTCGGCGCGATCCGCGCATCCAGCCGGGCGGCGATGACCGAGCTGAAGGCCACCGTCGGGATGCTCCGCGCGGGTGACGACGCGAGCGCGCCACGGTCGCCGCCCGCTGGACTCGACCAGCTCGACCAGTTGCTCACCATGGTGAGGGACGCCGGGCTGCACATCGAGGTGGCGGTGACGGGTGAGGCGCGCCCACTCCCGGCGGCGATCGATCGGGCCGCCTACCGCATCGTGCAGGAGGCGCTGACCAATGTGGTTCGGCACGCGGGCGCGAGCTGCGTCTCGGTGGCGATCAGCTACGAGCGCGCCGCACTCACGCTCATGATCGCCGACAATGGTCGCGATCCCGCGAGTGGCCAACCAGCGCCGCTGGGGCATGGGCTGGTCGGGATGACCGAGCGCGCGGTGCTGCTTGGCGGAAGGCTGCAGGCTGGCCCACGGCCAGGCGGGGGGTTCCTGGTCCAGGCCCAGCTCCCCACCGAGGAGGCATCAGCATGACCATCCGGGTGCTGCTGGCCGACGACCAGACCCTGGTCAGGGCTGGGTTTCGCGGCCTGCTCGAACATAGCGAGGATATCGAGGTCGTCGGCGAGGCCGCCAACGGCGCCGAGGCCCTGGCTGCCGTACGCTTGAGCCGGCCAGATATCGTGCTGATGGACATCCGCATGCCGGTCATGGATGGTTTGGAGGCGACCAGGCGGATCATCGCCGACGAGCAGCTTTCCGGCGTCCGAGTGATCGTGCTGACCACGTTCGAGCTCGACGAGTACGTCTTCGAGGCGCTGCGCGCCGGGGCGAGCGGCTTTCTGCTCAAAGACATCGAGCCGGCCGAGCTGCGTCAGGCGGTACGCGTCGTGGCTGGGGGTGACGCGCTGCTGTCGCCATCGGTGACGCGCCGGCTGATCCGGCAGTTTGTGGCACAGGCCGGCCCACGGTTGATCGACCCGGCGCGGCTGGACGTGCTGACGGAGCGGGAACGCGAGGTGATGGCGCTGGTCGCGCGCGGCCTGTCCAACGAGGAGATTGGGCAGCGACTGGTGATGAGCCCCGCGACCGCCAAGACCCACGTCAGCCGCGCCATGCTCAAGCTGGACGCACGTGACCGGGCGCAGCTGGTCGTGTTCGCCTACCAGACGGGGCTCGTCACCCCAGAATAAGCCGGAGCAACGATTCCCATCGTTATGTGTTGACTGCTCCTGTCTCAGCCCGCTCGCTGCGCCACTCCCAAACTGAATCGCTCCAGCGCCCGGTGTGCCAGCGCCACGAAGACAAGGAGCGGCAACAGTGAGGCGATGAGCGCCGCGGCCGCCGTCGGCCACTCCAGCTCACGCTCGAAGGTGAAAAAGTCGCTCATTGCCACCGGGATCGTTTTGATCTGGCTCAGCGTCAGCACCAGCGGTATCAAAAACAGATTCCAGTTGAGCACAAACACGATACACGCCGTCGCCACGAGCCCGGGCGCGACGCTCGGGAGCACCACCCACCAGAGGATTTGGATCGGCGTGGCACCATCCAGCCGCGCAGCCTCTTCCACCTCGCGCTCAAGCTGGCCTAGATACCCGTACAGAATGTAAACCGCCAGTGGCGTATACACCGCGCTGCCGGCCAGCGCGACTCCGGCGAACGTGTCGGTCAGGCGCAGGCGCTGTATGGCGTCGTTCAGGGGAATGACATAGGCCATGATGGGCACGCTAGCCAGGATCAGAAAGCTCTGGACCAGCAGGGCGCGCCTGCGGGCGCGCGAACGCGCCAGGCCATACGCGGCAAGGAACGCCACGCTGCTCGTGATCGCCGTGGCGAGAATCGACAGCAGAGAACTCGTGAGCACCTCCTGGCCAAAGGCTGGCTCAGCCACCCCAATCTCGGTGTAGTTCGCCAGCGTCGGCTGTCCACGCCACCGCGGTGGCGTGGCCGCATCGTCAGGCGTGACGTCCAGCGAGGCAAGCAGCGTCCATATCAATGGTAGAGCGAAGACGAGCAGCACAGCACCAAGAAAGAGTGCGCGCACCCTCGCGCGGAGCTGCTGTTCAGCGCGCCAGCTTGTGGTGAGCATCGTCATGCGTCGCCCTCCTTTTGCATCAACCGTAGATAGCCTAGCCCGATGAGCAGCACCGCAGCCGCAATCAGCCAGGCCGCAGTGGCGCCAACCGTCCAGTTATTCACCTGGAACGCCTGCTGATAGCTGTACAGCCCAGGTGTGATAGTCGCGGTACCAGGGCCGCCGCCGGTCAGGATGAGGATGCTGTCGAATGCGCCCAACGTATCGCCGATGAGCAGGAGCGCGACGGTCAGGAGCAAAGGCCACAGCCAAGGGACAGCAATATGCCACACGCGACTCCGCAGGTGTGCGCCATCGAGTGTTGCCTGGTCCCACTGCTCGGCCGGGATCGCCAGCACGCCCGGAACGAGTAGGAAGCTCACCAGCGGGGTTTTGCGCCAGATCTCAATCGCCATCGTCGTCAGCAGCGCCAGATGCGGGATGCCAAGCGGCGAGGGCTGGTGCGGCAGGCCCAGCCAGCTCAGGACGAAGTTGAACAGACCTTGCTGGCCGGTCAACAGAAAATGCCACATCACGCCGTTGGCAATCGGGCTGATGAGCCAGGGGACCAGGAGCGCAATGCGCACGAGCCCGCGGCCGCGAAATGGCCGGCGTAAGGCATAGGCGATGCCCAGTCCCCAGGCCAGCTCGAGAGGTACAGTCACGAGGGTCATGAGCAGGATATTGCGTGTGGCGATGCGGAAGAGCGAATCGCGCAGCACCTCGGTGTAGTTATGTAGGCCAACCAGGTGGAGATGCGCCTGGAGCGGCGCATAGTTGGTGAAGCTGGCGAAGAGGCCGAACAGTACCGGCCAAATCAGGAACGGAATAACGAGCAGCGCGAGTGGCGTGTAGAGCAACACGCGTTGGCGAGCTCCGAACATCGGCTATCTCCACACAACTGCACACGCCTGCGATAGGCATGGGATACACACGCCAGAACCTCAGCGCACAGCGTCAACTCGCTCGATACGGTCGACCGATACGCTCGGCAGGGGTGTATCGAATCGGATAGAGCCAACTGTCGCCGACATCAGCGGCGATCTGCAGAGGCGCATATGCACTGAGAAGATCGATCCCGTGTGCGCGTCCATCGCCACATGAGCTGTAGCGCTGCAGCGCGGTCATGCAGACCAACGCCTGGGCAGCTCCCGCCGCGCCATTCTACCATGCGACCAGGGAGGCTATGGCAGGGCACAGTCCTGTCTACCATAGCACCGGGCCAGCCCGTTAGACGATTTCCGTTGCGCGATCGATGGCCTGAGACGAGCAGTTACTGTGGCTCTTTTCACCAGCCCGGTGACGCCGATAGATCGCCATGGTATCAACCGGAGAGTACGACTCGATACGCCTGCTCTACGCCTTGACGGCCCCCAGCGTCAGCCCATGCACAAGATAGCGCCGGGCCAGCAGCGCGAGCAGCGGCGGCAACGTCACTAGCAGCAAGTGGCTGCCGACATACTCGAACTCGATGCCGTCCTTATTGAGCAGCGCGGCAACCGCCAGCGGCGCGGTGTGAGCTCGTTGCTGTACATTCATCAGCGCGTAGAAGAACTCGTTCCAGCTCTGCGCAAAGCAGAGCGCGCCGGCTGCAAGCAGCGCCGGCCCCAGCAGCGGGACGATGACCAGCCGCAGCGCGTCTGGCAGTTCGCAGCCATCGACCTGCGCAGCATCGAGCAACTCTCCAGGCATGTCGATCATCGCACTGTACAGAATCAGGATCGCGAGTGGGAGGCCGAAGGTCGTATGCGCGGCGATCAAGGCCGTTCTGGTATCTTCAAGCCCGAGCCAGCGCACCAAGGTGGAGAATGGGATGACGGTGACGACCGGCGGTAAGACACGAGGGAGCACGAACCAGGCGATCAGCGGCCAGATCGGGCGATTGTCGCGGCGTAGGAGGATGAGGCCGAAGGCAGCAAGGCCGCCAAGCAAGAGGCTCAAGCATGCCGTGAGTAGCGCAACAAACAGGCTATTGATCAATCCACGGCCGAGACCTGCCGGGTCGCCCAGCGCGCGCCATTCATCAGACCAGTGATCGAGCGTCGGGCGGAACTGGACGAACGGCAAGATCTTGGCGGTGAAAAAGTCTGACGAGCGCTTGATCGAGAGCGCAAAGGCCCACCAGATCGGGAACAACGTCCACAGCACCACCAGTGCGAGCACAGCAGGGCTCAGCACACGACGCAAACACAGCGTTAGCCGCATGCTGCCGAACCATCGATATGGCATATTCTCCCTGCGTAAACCCTCGGCCGAATGTGCGGTGCGGGCTGCGATAGGCATTGTTACAAGGCGCACGTCGATTGTATGAAGTCAATAGTAGCACCAATATGTGCGCGACGAAGCGTCTCACCTGGCCATCCAATGCACGTTACGGCTATCGTCGATTCGGAACCAACACATGCTGAACGGGACGGAGGTCATCGATGCACAGATCCGAGGGCACCGGGATGAAAACCTCTGGTTTTCCCTGAGCAGGCTCCGGCACGTAGTTATAAACACTGCCGTTTGGGTACACGACCACTTGCAGGTCACCCCAGACGCCAGGGGTTCGGCCCTGCTCCGCAACGAACCACCAGCGGGGTTGCTCATTCAGTTCGGTCCACAGCGCGACCACGTGTGTGCTTTCAGGCAGCGTGTAGACCGCTCTGTGCGTGAACCAGGTCCGAAACTGTTCCACTCCCTCATCCTTTCATCGCCATACAAACCAGATGAAACTCCGGTGCGAGCTAGAGGAAGCGCGGCATTATGCTTCCTCTGGCCCGCGCTGCGGGCTACACTGGCCCAATATGGCAAGGGGACGCAGGGCTAGGGCCGTGCTTACTTCTCGGCGATGGTGATCCGTGTGACAGTTCCATTCGCCCCTTGTCCCGGCTCAATCTCGACCTTCAGCCGCTGCTGGGCCTGGGTGATCGTGTAGGACCAGGCATTGTCCTCGACGTCATGTTTGCTCTCCGCGATGGTCCAGCCGTTCTGGCTGAACGCGCCCTCGTAGAAGCGCCGGGCGTCATCGACAGCGGTGCTGGTCACATAGGTATTTTCATTCTTCACGACGCCATCATCCTGGTCGCTGTCGTGTTTGACACACGTAGCATTGGCAACGAGCGGCAGGCCGGTGACGGCCGTACACGTCGTGCTCGCGCTCAAGGGCTGCGCTGTCGCGCTTGATCCAGCGATGGGAGACAACTCTTTGATCGTCAACCGCGTCGCGCCAGCGCTCGCCTCGGACGCAGCCTCCACTTCCACCTTCAGCCGGCGCTGGCCCTGAATGATCGTGTACTCCCATGAGCTATCTTCGATGTCCTGCTTCGACTCCGTAACGGTCCAACCATTCTGACTGAACGCCCCCTCATAGAAGCGCCGGACGGTATCCGCACTCGCGCCGGCCAGATACGTGTTTTCATTCTTGGTGATACCATCGTCCTGATCGGTATCGTGTTTGATGCACGCGGCGTTGGCGTAAATGAGCAGGCCGGCGATATCCGGGCAGACAACACCGCTACTCGCCACCGCTGCGCTGGTCGGCTGCGTGCTGACTGCGACCGGTGCAGCAGTCGCGATCGGCTGGGCCGCCGGTTCGGCGGTTACTTGAGTTGCCGCTGCGTCTGTGGTTGGCTCCCCAGCCAGGGGCGCCGGGCTCACTGAGGGTTGAGAACCACACGCGTAGAACAGCCCGCTCAAGAGGAGTACGAGGATCAGCCCTGGCATACCAATCGTGAGCAGGCGACGCTGCCGCAGCGCAGTTTGTTCAACGGCGAGACTCTGTGCGCTCATAGGTGTCGCGCCGATGGTTGAGAGCGTACACCAATGGTCCTCCGATTTGAATGAGATCAGCGATCCGCAACTCGGCGGTTTGTGATCCTTGATCTAAACAAACAGAACATCAGCCCCTTTGTGCTAAGCTAGCGTGAGACAGATCGCTCCCAGAATTCTGTGTGCAAAGGGCGCTGAGAGGTTCTTGATGACAAACCACAAACCTATCATGGATCGCGGCCCGGAAGTCCAGCCATCCAGTAGTCGCTCTACCTGGACTGCAACCGAAAAACTCGCCTTGCTGGCTGAATACGAGACCTTCCCACGCGGATCTGCCGAGCGAGGTGCCTTCTTGCGCCGCAATGGCCTGTATACCTCGCATATGTCGAAATGGCGTGACTTGCGTGACCGGGGTGCCAAAGCCGGGCTTGCTGCCCAGCTACGTGGCCCTAAGTCCGCGCCCGAGGCGCCACTGCTCGCCGAGAATGTACGCCTCCAGCAGGAGTTGGCGCGCGTACAGGCACGCCTCACCCAAGCTGAAGCCGTGATTGAGATCCAAAAAAAAGTAGCGCAGCTGCTTGGCGCACTGCCGCTCCCGACGACCCTGGGCGAGCCGTAATCGTGGCTGGTGTGACTGAGCTTGCCGATCTGGTGGGCGTAACCGACGCCTGCACGACCTTGGGCGTGCCGCGCAGCAGTTACTATCGAGCGCTCCAGCCCGCACCAGCCACAGGCGCCGATGGTGGGGTGGCCGACCCACCACCGCGCCGACGCCCAGTTCGTAGCTTGAGCGAGGCCGAGCGTGCCCATATCCGCGCGTTACTCAACAGTGAGCGCTTCGCCGACTGCGCGCCGCGCACGGTCTGGGCGACCTTACTCGATGAACAGCAGTATCACTGCTCGTGGCGGACGATGTATCGGATCTTAGCCGAGGCCCATGAAGTGCGCGAACGCCGGGATCACATCCGTCGGACGGGCTACACCGCCCCGGAGTTGCTGGCGACCAAGCCAAATGAACTCTGGAGTTGGGATATCACGAAATTGCGCGGCCCAGCGACCTGGACGTACTATTATCTGTATGTCATCCTGGATGTCTTCAGTCGTGCCGTGGTTGGCTGGATGATTGCCGAACGTGAAGATGCGGCCTTGGCTGAGGCTTTGATTGCCGAAACGTGTGCCAAGGAGGATATCCTACCGCAGCAGTTGACTATTCACGCGGATCGGGGCAGCGCGATGACCTCAAAAGTCGTCGCACACTTACTGGCCGACCTCGGCGTGGTCAAGAGCCACAGCCGCCCGCAGGTTTCGAATGACAATCCGTTTTCCGAGGCGGCTTTCAAAACGCTGAAGTATCGCCCCAGCTATCCGGATCGGTTTGGCAGCCTGATCGATGCCCGCGCGTGGGCACGACCGTTCTTTCACTGGTATAACCACATCCATCGGCACAGTGGCATCGGTTTCTTGAGCCCAGCGACGGTGCATGCGGGGCAGGCGACCGCGCAGGTTGCCGCGCGCCAGCGGGTGCTAGATGAGGCATATCTAATGCATCCAGAGCGCTTTGTGCGTGGGCGACCGGTTCCACCACCGGTTCCAACAGCCGTTTGGATCAACCCGCCGTCGTGCGTGCGTGACGCTGCCCAAAGTGATGCGGCGACTGTGGTCGATACGAGCGTGATTGCTCCCTAAACATCGGTGGAATTTGTCTCACGAGGGCTTGACACATTCCGGCGCCGATAAACCGGGCGAGAGCTCAGTCGCGCCTGGTTTCGCACGCCAGCCCTGCAATCCAGATTATGTAAGCAGGGCATACAACTGGCGTTCCAGCATCAGGATGGTGTGGTTCAGGCGCATGGGTTTGACACGCTCCCACGAGCGGATCACCAGTTCCAGGATGTTCAGTGCTTCCCACAAGGCAACACGCGGCCGCGAGATGGGACGAAGCGCTGCATAGTCGGCCAGGAATCGGTCGGCGATAGCCTCCAGTTGCGTGAGTCGATTCATGCGTTCATCTTGCATCGCCGGTTCGGTAGCGCTGGACTCCTCCTTATCAAAGGCGCTCATGCCCATATCGATCGTTGCGACTCGGAACAGCGCCAGGTCCATCGCCGGCTCGGCCTGGCAGAAGCTGTCGAAGTCAATAAAGCCAATCTGCCCCTGATCGAGCAGCACCTGCGAGGGCCGAAAGGTGCCGTAGGTGGGGACTGGCGGGTCGGGCGGATATGTGGCCGCAAGGGCTTCCAGGCAGGTGAACAACGGCATCGCTGCGAGAGCGAGTCCGGGAACCGCTGCTGTCAGTCGCTGGAGAAAGGCGCGCACGCCAGCCAGTTCATCTTCCCAGCGATGCGCCTTGCCGATGCCGACACCAGCGTTATGGAGTGCAGCCAGCCCGACCGCCGTTGTGTGCATGGAGTCGTCGAGCTCAGCAAGCGCCTGCGGAGTATCGGCGCGGAGCGCGGATTCGAGCAACCCTTGCAGCGTCTGTTCCCCAGGAATCGGCGTATCCGTTCCTCACGATTTTCCTCCTCGCTGCGATACCCAATGTTCTGACGGATATGTCAGGCATTATTGCCGGCCGTATCGAATACCCATTCCCTAAGCTCCTGCTCGCAACGTTCTTTGGCAAGTCCATTCGGTTCGGGATAGCTGCGTATGTTGGCGCGTGGTTCTTTGGCAGCGTGTAGGATGTGCAATGTACGAATGCTCCCATGCCTCCTGCGACAATTCCGGCTTAATACAATGACTTTCCAGTTCGCCCCATTGGAGTTTGGGCACAACTTTGCGAGCGATCCATTCTTTACCTATGAAAGAGCACTCGTGCTGTAGTTGTCCTAGCACACGGGCCACGTATGTGCATGCCGCCTGCGCCACCTCGAAGTCATCACATTGAGTGCTCGCCCCGGCGCCAGGCTTCATCTGTGACTCATCTTGAAGCGCTACACTCAACTGTAGCCACGCTTGCCATGTCGCTCAGGCAGTATGGTCGCCCCGGCGACCGGTTGCGAACCGAGCGGACCGACACAGCGGACGCAGCTCGGCTTCACCCATCATGCTGGCCGGATAATGGACGCGCGGAGGGAGGCTGCGATGATTGAGAACACTGAGACACGTAGACGGGAGCGCTTTGGCATCCGCGATCCGCTTGTGTTGGTCGTCAGCCCCCATGCGGGACAGGCAGCGAGCGAGATGACACCAGCCCAGGCGCTTGCTGCTGCCGGCGTGAGGGTGGCTGAGCAGATCCGTGTCGGCGACCTCGATGAGCACCACCCGCTTGGAGCTGAGTGGCGCGCTCAGGGCTATCAGGCGGTCGTCGCGGCTGGCGGGGATGGCACGATTGGCACGGTCGCCACGCAGATCGCCGGCAGTGGGCTGCCTTTGGGGATATTGCCGCTGGGTACCTCCAACGATACCGCACGAGCTCTCGGCATTCCGCTCGACCTCGACGCTGCCAGCGCCGTGGTTGCTCAGGGCATCCCCACGCCAATCGCTGTCGGCCAGGTGCTGCCACTCGGCTTCGGCAGCAGCACCTCGTTGAATGAGGCCGCCGTGCCGCACCAAGGCAACGTGTTCCTGCACGCGCTGACGCTGGGTCTCAATGTGGCGTTTGCCCGCCTGGCGACCGATGTGGCGCAACGACAGCGCTGGGGCAGGCTGACCTATGCTGCCGCTGCGATCGCGGCGCTCACTCAGTTCGAGCCGGTGCCGATCACGATCCATGTTTCCAGGAGCGATGGCCCGGAAGCGACCGAAGTACGAGAGAGTATGACGTGCCAGGCCCTGCAGCTCGCGGTCGTCAATCTGCCGCTCTTCGGCGGTGCGCTCCAGCTGCGCCTTCCAGGGGCATCGGTCGGGAGCGGTCTGCTGGACATGGTCATCATCGAAGCGCTGGAGCCACCGCAGCTGCGCACACTCGTCGAGGGCTTGCTGGCCGCGCTCAGTCGACTGGCCGAGCACTCTGGTGCAGCGGCAGAGCCAGGAGTGGCGGCGCCGCAGACTGACGGCGATGAGGCGCTCGGATTTGCGCTGCCAGGCCTACGCCGCTACACCGTGCGCTCGGCGATAATCGAGACACCCAAACTAGTGGAGGTGACGCTGGATGGCGAAGTGCGCGCGCGGACACCAGTGTTGGCGCGTGTAGCGCCGGAGCCACTGCCCGTGCTTTTGTCATCCCAAGCGCGTGCAGCGCTTGGATAAGGGGATCTGTTCCTATGGTTGATCGTAGAGGAACCGCTTTTCTGTTGTCGCCCAATACCTATTCCCAAAGTTCGTGCTCGTTACATTCATCCGTAAGATAGTCCGGTTTAGGGTAGCCGCATACATAGGCGCCTGATTCTTCATCACCCATTCGTACGCCAAATATCGAACGTGCTTGTGCCTGGTAGTGTCGAAGCTGGTCCACGGAGGGTAGACGGGAGGATCACAAATCGACCAGTCATGAACAGCCCGTGTCATTCACTTGGGGCCGGATTCGGCGTACAGTAGCGCCATCAAGAAAGTGTAAGCACACGCGCAGATCAGCGCGAAGGAGGTTTGTGATGGCACTGCTGAAGCGAAGCACAATGCTGTGGTTGCTCCGCAGCCTCGGCGCCCTGACGCTGGTATTAGCGGCGCTGGTCGGCATGACGGGTCAGGCATTTGCACACGACGATGACAACAGCAACGAGGTGGTGGCCTATGGCCCCAACGCCTGCACGGCTATCGCCGACCTACCGGCCTATCCGGCGGCCACATGCGTCAAGCACAAGACCGAGGTGGACGATGGCGTGACCGAGACGAAGAACAGCTATGTCACAGCCGACCCAGCCGATACCGTGCGGCGCGCATTTGAGCAGGCATTCGTCCGGAATGGCTGGACGGTGGTAGAAGCCAAGCAGGATACGGACGAGCCGCAGTGGGAGTATACGGCGATCAAAGGCCAGCGGCGCATCAAGGTCGAGGTCGAGGCGCGGGATCCGGACGAGGGGAGTGGCACCGAGTTCAGTATCGAAGCGAAGTAATCCCGCTGCATACCACAACCTGAAAAGCTCCGGGCCGTATCCTTCATCAGATACGGCCCATTTTGTGTATTCCTACACCGCTCAGCACAAGTGACAGCACCTGTCCCCTTGTGCTTTGCAGCACCTCGGTTCTTTAGAGCACTTCACTGCTATACTAGAACGGTGGCTAGAGAAAGGGATATATGAATAAAGCAGCATTACTCAAGCGTGGACTGTACCTCGAATATATCACGCTGGGGTGGAATGTCGTCGGGGTCGGTATTGTCCTCATTGCTGCCTGGCGTGCTGGCTCGGTTGCCCTCGCCGGTTTTGGTCTTGATAGCCTGATTGAGATTTTTGCCTCGCTTGTAGTGGTGTGGGAGCTGAATGATATCGCTCATGAACGCCGGCGCCATGCCTTACGAATGATTGGTATCGCTTTTTTGCTGCTTGCGCTGTATATTCTCGGACAATCGGCCTACATCCTCTTCGCGCAGGTACACCCCGCTCCCTCAGTCGGCGGTATCATCTGGCTGGCGGCAACACTTGGCGCCATGCTGCTGCTTGCCTGGGGCAAGAAGGTAACCGGCGATGCGCTGAGCAACCCCGTTCTCAAAACAGAGGGAAGAGTGACCCTGGTGGATGCCCTCCTCGCCGGCGCGGTGCTGGTTGGCCTCGTGCTCAATGCGCTCTTTGGCCTCTGGTGGGCCGACCCGCTCGCCGGCCTGGTCATTGTCTACTATGGTTTCAAAGAAGGCTGGCATGCCCTGCACGCTTAGGAATAAGGCACATGATGCTTTGATGGATACTTCGGAAAGCGCACCAACACAAGGAATACCACCCGAGAACTGATTTACCCGAGGTGCGTTTGGCATTCGCCTTGTGAGTGTTCTTGCTCGTGTCGGCCAAAAGTTCACGCCGCAGCTCACATTGACAGACGATCCTGTTGATAGCTAAGTGGCCTTGGCCCACTATGATCTGATTCTCCGGTAATCACGACGCGCACCTGGTTGACAGGAACGTAACGATCGCTGATTAGGCTGCGTACTGCGCCAGTATAGCGGTTCTCAAAACCCTCTTTGAAGAACACACCAGGTGCGCCGATGGTGGCGACGCCGTTCGCAATCGATAGCAATGAGGTTCGTCGTACCCAGATGTTGAACTCGTGGCGCGACATCCAGCGATAGCTCGGCGTACGCCCGCGACGCAGTGCGCGGCCGGAGCTGGGGCCAGCCGGAGGCGTCGATCGAAGACCCCACCCTCGGCGAGGCGCTCGTGTTCGCGCTCGAACACCTTGATAGCCTCTGCTGATGGTGCGAAGGTCTTCCTGCCTGATGCGAAGATCTTTGGTGCCGCGCCCACAGATAGCCCTTGACAGGTTTACGAGTCTGATATTATTATGTAAAGTAACACCACGGTACAGCACCGGAGCAGCATCATGCTTATCACTCTCGACCAGATCTACTTTGTCACGTTGCCACTGGCCACGCCGGCGGAAACCGACGTGCTCATCACGGCCAGGAACACATGCACGGAGTCGCTTGTCGGCCAGGTGGTCAAGGCGGCGCGTCTCCAGATCCACCTGCGGCGGGCTAAGAAAATGTGGAGTGGGGAGCTGAGCATGTTCAAGGCGCTCGACCGCCAGGGCAACGAGCATGTGACACTCCGCAGGGGACTAAAGCCCCGCAGCTTCTCGCGGCTGGCGACCAGTCCCACGAGCTACAACCGTTTCCGGCTGGCCGGTGTCCCGGCGTCTACGCATGAGCCGCAAGTTGTGCGGCATACGATGCTTGATGTCGGCAGGAGCGCGCAGTGCGCCCACCTGCCCGGTTTTATACCGCGACAGGATATTGATCTGTCCCACCACATCACGATGCGCGCTGAAACCACACCGCCCGCAGGAATACGTCCTGCCGCGTGGTTTGTGCCGCTCGGAGCAGTTGGGACAGGTTTGAGTCGTGTGACGCTCGTCAACCAACGCGACAGCGATACCTTCCGCTTCCGCTTTGTAGGTGATGTACTGGCGGATCTGGCCATGGTTCCACTGCGAGGATTGCTGGTTGTGCTGCTTGCCATGATTGACGCCATCCGCGACATCCCGTACATCGCCGATCGCGATCGTGCCAGAGAGCCGCTCGACAGCCACATCCACCACCGCCCGGCTGATCTTGTGCTCCATGTCGCGCATGACGCGCTTGTGTTTGGCGCGCATGCGGGTTCTGGCTCGCTGCAAGCGCCTGTAGCGCCAGCTGCCCTTCCGCTTGGTGCTGAGCGCCATGCTCAATTTCGCCAGGCGTTTCGCGTGGCCTTGCTGCTGGTGCCGCCGCTCGCGACAGGTGATGATCGTGGCCTGCTGTTCGTCGCCTGCTACCGCTGGGTGGATCTCGCCAAGATCAACCGAAACAACGTTTGTTCCTGGCGCCACTTTCGGCTGTTTACCGTTCTCGACAACCAGGTGCCAGGTGTAACGGTGGGCCCGCCGGTCGTATTTGAGCCGCACTTCCAGCACGCGCAGCACATCCCGGAGGTGCTCTGGCAGCGGGAGAGTTATCGGCGGCAGTCCCTTTGCCCTGGACAGCAGCAACCGCTCCGCCTGCCGGCGAATGCCGCTCTGCTTCCAGATAGTCGTGCGCCACGTCTTGCGCTTGTGCGGGTACTTTGCGCCCAGATGGCGGTTCACCTTGGCAATTTTGCACGCCTGGTAGAAGCCTTCCTGGGCCGCGTCTTTGCTATGGGCGTGGAGCAGGGGCGCGTCATCGCGGGTGAGATAGTCGTTCAGGCGCTTGCCGGCGTACCGCGACAGCCAGTGGCGCGTGCGAGCGCCGCGCTTGCGATAGACGCGGTAGTGCGTGACGAGCGTGCGGGTATAGATCGCGCCGCTGGCCCGATTGAGGGCGTCGGCCTCTGCGTGCTTGAGATGACACTCGATGATGTGGGTACGGATCATGGTTGTCGTACAAATGTTTCGCTATGTGTAGTATACCGCATCAGGACGCGCTTTGCAAGTGCTGAAGCACTGAATAAACCCGCCTTATCCGCCGCCACTCAAGCGGCGCGGTTTGCGACGGGTTCTGAATCTATCAGCAACTTCGCGCAGCCGCTCTATCTGCAACTTCCGCTACCGGAAGCGCAGTTGATGCTGGCGCTGCTGCGGTCGTTCGACAGTGAAACTCTGTACGGCTACAATCCGCCGCGCTCGGCCGAGGCGTGGGGGTCGATCGATGCGCTCCGCGCGCTCGTCGCCGCCATGGACACGCGCTGGGAGGCCATCATCACCGCGGCGCTGGCGGTTCCAGCCGTTGCGCTTGCGTGAGACTGTCGCAGGGCAGACTGCCGATGCAAACCTACGCGTTCAACAATCTGGCCGGCTGCGTCGTCCAGCGCCGAAGCCGGCGCACCGGTACGCTGGTCTCGCTCTACGCCGCGGAGCAGGCCAGCCTCGACCCCGCCGGCGGGCCCTGGGCGACCGTGTGTGAAGACCACGGGGCGATCGCAAACCATGCCACGCTGGACCTGGCTCGGGCGCACCTGCCGCCGATCGAGTGGTGCGAAGCATGCCAGGAACAGCTTCGCACGCGGCAACGCCAGGCGGACGGCGCAACCATGGAGGAAGCCTGAGGCTATGCCAGGGCGCCAGGAAGATGAAGAACTTTGGCCATGGAATGCGCTGTTGACACGACGCGGGCATCGGATAGACAATGCGGAAGCAAAAACCAACACGCTGTAGCTGTCAATGACCGACGCGTAAACGCGCCGGCTTGAGTCTCGGCTCAGGCCCACATTGACCAGCCTTAGCTCCACAGGAGCTACGCCCTTCCGGTCAGGATACCGACGGCTGCGCGGGCCAGGCCGTAGCTCTATCGCCCGTCAGAACGCCCTGCTGGGGCAAGGCAGGCATCTGGCGGGCACGACAAGCCGGAAGCGCATGGGCGAGGCCCACAGTACCCGCGAAAGCGGAGCGGCCCCGGTAACGGGGCAAAGGAATGCTAATGGTGTTCGTTATCAGTAGCGACGGGACGCCGCTGGACCCCTGCCACGAGGCCAGGGCCAGGGAGCTGCTGAAGAAGGGCCGGGCCGCCGTATGGCGCATGTTCCCGCTGACGATCAAACTGAAGGACCGGACACGCGCCGAGTCAGTGGTTACTACGCATCGCGTGAAGCTCGATCCGGGGAGCAAGACCACCGGCATCGCCGTGGTCCAAGAAGTGACCGGGCGGGTGGTGTTCGCCGCCGAACTGACACACCGAGGGCAGGCTATTCGGGATGCGCTGCTGGCCCGCAGGGGTATCCGCCGCTCGCGCAGGCGACGTAAGACCCGCTACCGGCCTGCCCGCTTCGCCAACCGCCGCAGGCCCGAAGGCTGGTCATGCAGAACCCCGAAATCAGCGGGGTCGAGTATCAGCGCGGGGAGTTGCTCGGCTGGGAGGTACGCGCCTATTTGCTTGAGAAGTGGGGCCGCCGCTGCGCCTACTGCGGGACTGAGAACGTACCGTTCGAGATCGATCATGTAACGCCCAGGGATCGCGGCGGCTCCGACCGGGTAAGCAATTTGGCGCTCTGCTGCCACGACTGCAACCAGGCCAAGGGCAACCGCACCGCCGCCGAGTTCGGCCACCCCAAAGTCCAGGCCAAGGCTCGCGCACCCCTCAAGGACGCGGCGGCGGTGAACGCGACCCGCCTTGCGCTCTACCGGCGGCTTCTCATGACTGGCCTGCCTATCGAGGTCGGAAGTGGCGGGCGCACGCGCTACAATCGGGCACGGCTGAACCTTTCCAAAGCGCACTTTCTCGACGCCGCCTGCGTGGGGGCCTCCGCACCCGACAATCTGCACATGGCAGTCACATCCGTGCTACTGATCGCCGCCAAAGGGCACGGATCGCGGCAAATGTGCCGGACGAATAAGTTCGGCTTCCCAAAGCAGCATGTGCCACGCCAGAAGCGCTTCTTCGGCTTTCGCACTGGCGATCTGGTCAAGGCGGTCGTGCCAGGCGGAAAGTACGCCGGCGTCCATGTCGGGCGAGTGGTCATCCGGGCGAGTGGTAGGTTCAATATCACTACGGCACATGGACTGATCCAGGGAGTCAGTTATCGCCACTGTCATATCATCCAGCGTGCCGATGGGTACGCTTATGCAACGAGGAAGGAGGGACGCGCTTCCTCCGCCGCGTAAACGCGACGGTCTCCGCGCGCGATTTTGATGAAACCGGGCGGCGCATTGAGGCACAGTTGCCACCCGAGGTCGTCGCCGCGCTGAGCCGCCATGGCTGGAACGCGCTCGGCGTATATGACCTGGTTCGCCGCGAGTTGGCAGCGGAGCGACGCGCCGCGCGGCAGGACGAACAGCCGCAGGACAACCAGGTGTAGGCCCGCTTCCGAGTGTCTAGCGAGCCGCGACGCTCTGCGCTTCATCGGTTGGATCGTTTGTACCGAGGTGATAGATGGTCATGGTCGTCGATAAACAGGCAGTGCTGGAGCAGCAAGGCGGGATCTGCCATCTGTGTTCCGCAGCAATCGGCCCGGATACCCCTACCGACGTCCTGATCTTCTGGGAGAAAGACCCGCTGACTCGCGAGTACGACCCGGTGCCGATCATCTTCTGCCGCGCTCACACCGCCGAGGAGGTGCTGGCCGAATTCGACGAGGACGACCTGGCGACCCGCAAACCGATCGAGACGATGGTCACCTACAGCGTCACGCTGACGTAGCGCCTTGGAGCCGCTGCCGCGCAGGCCAGAAGCCGGCGACGAAGATGAAGTATTTTGCGACACAGAGCTGAAGTATTTTGTGCTCTGAGCTGGAGCAATTTCTGCAATTGAACGCTGGAAAATGCGTGTTCCTGGGTGAAGGAATTTCTGCAATCAGGGCACTGGAGCATCTTCATGACAACACCAACCCTTCAGGACACCATCGAATTCGACGGCGGCTGCGCGCCCAACCCTGGTGGGGCGATGGGCTTTGGCGCCACCATCACCTGGGCTGACGGCCGGCCGCCGCAGCGCAGCCGGGGTGAGGCCCCGCGCGCCCCCGGCAACACGAACAATGTCGCCGAGTATCTCGGGATGGTCTGAATGGTATTGGCGTCGAGGTGCTTGCCCAGCCAGGAGCAACTAAACCGGGTCGCGTAAGCATGCAAATCGTACTCGCGCAGCCGAAACTGCACATCCAGGGCACGGAATGCGGCAGCTCGTTCGCGCTGCTGTTCCTTGCTCTGTTTTGGCATTGCGTGCGCGGCCTGAAACGCTTTCGATTGGCGCAGCAGCGAGAGCCGTTTCAGGCTCTCGCCCAGCACGGCGTTATATATTTGCCGCGCGCAGTCCAGCCGGATGCGTAGCCTCCGCTCGTCGTTCCCAACGAGAACGAGCGGTAGTTCGCAGATGAAGGATGGCGCCATCGTGCAGGGCATATGGACATTCGCTCGGATGTTCGGATACAGGCAGTATACCACAGCTTTACCGCATTGGCAGGCCGCAAACGGCGCTTCTGGGGGTACAGGGGTGCGCCCCCTCTTGCTACCGCGCCGATCTATTTCGTATGGATGCGACAGTAGTCCGGCAGCGGGCCGGTGACGATCTCGATCGCGTTTTGTTCGCCATTGGAGCATACCGGCGGGCGCGACATAAGCTATGCTAGGAGAGCAACGGGAGCACCTGGACCATCCACTGCTGACCTCACGCCGCAAACCTCGCCAGGATCATTTGGCGAGGTTTGGACGGCTACACGCAACAAGCCTACCGCGGCTATGTTTGTGCCCCACGCTGTTTCAAGAGCGCGGCGACCGCCTCCTGATGATGCCATTTCGCCCAGATGAACGGGGTGCTCTCATACTGAGCGTCTCTGGCCTGCAGATCGGCGCCATGTTCGAGCAGGACGCGCGCCACCTCCAGGTGGCCATGCCAGGCGGCCACATGCAGTGGCGAGAGCGGGCAAATGATCTCCTGGTGGAAATGCTCAGCTGCAAGGTTGGGATCGGCGCCATAGTTGAGCAACAAGGCGGTTGCTTCCGCCAGACCCTGCTGGACGGTGAAGTGCAGCAGCCGCCGATATCGGCCGGCGGGACCGACCAGGGTCGAGTCGGCATCCAGCAGGGTTTTGGCCCGATCGAGCTGATTGAGTGCAACGGCCGCTGCGAGATCAGCATCGCCGTGCCTGGCACGCAAGAGTTCCGCGATATGCTCTTGTCGCTGTATGATGGCAAGGCAGAACGGCGTGAGTCCCCAGGCGGTTGTCGCATGCATATCCGCGCCAGCGTCCAGCAGCAAGGTCACCATGTCTGGGCGATCCTTCTGAACGGCGAAGTGCAGCGGCTGCTGGCGTTGGTCCACAACTCCCAATGGTTGACCAAGCACCGCTCGGTCTTCCTTGATCAAGGCACGGACAGCATCTGGCTTTCGCCAAGCGATTGCCGAGAAGATGTCGAGCTGTGCGCCCTTCGCGAGCAGGAAGTCCGCAACCTCGTGTCGCGCAGCTTCGCGACGACATTGGCCGGACCCTATCGCAACGGCCCAGCCCAGCGGCCCGAGGTTGTGCCAGCCATCGATCGTGTTGACATCGGCACCGTGGTCGACCAGTAGTCGCGCAACCTCCAGATGCCCCCCGTCGGCCGCCCAATGGAGCGGGATCGTGTCACTGCTGCCTTCGCGCGCCATGACGTCGGCCCGAGCGGTCAGCAATAGCTGTACGATCTCCAGATAGCCGCGGTGCGCCGCATAGTGGAGCGGCGTACTCTGCAGATAGGGGTCACGGGCGTGGACCTGCGTGGGATCGGCCTGGAGCAGCTGTCTAACTCGTTCGACATCGCCGCTGCACGCTGCCTGGATCAGATTGTCGAGTGCCTGCATAGTCGCCTCCTTGAAGGTGCTGTCTCTGGATGGGCGCTGGTCGGTGAGATTCTCCTGGAGCAGTGTCAGCATGCTGGCGCGCAGTCGCGTGCGCGCCGTGCGCAGCCGGTTCTTGATCGTCATCACCGGTAGGTCAAGGAACGCACCGATCTCGCGCTGCGAGTAGTCGCTGATGTAGAAGAGTGTGATCACCGTGCGTTCGTTGGGCGGGAGTGTGCAGATCGCCTGGCGGACCCGCTGCTTCAGCTCGTCGGCCTCGATCAGCGCCGCCAGATCGCTTGCGCCCGCGGCCACCTCGCTGGCAGCGTCCAATGGCACCGTGGCGAGCTGTTTGCCGCGAGTGAGCCGGTCGCAGTGCTTGAACACGATCTTCTGCAACCAGGCCGCGAACGCCGCGGGATGCCGCAGCTGGACCAGGTGGGCATACGCCTCAATAAAGGCCTCCTGGGCGGCATCCTCGGCCAGATGCACATCGCCGAGGTAGGCATAGGCGTAGCCCACCGCCATGTCCTGAAACCGCTGCACCAGGCAGCCATAGGCATCCAGATCACACGCCTGCGCGCGCGTGACCAGCGCGATCAGATCGTCCATGAACCATCACCGTTCCCACCAGAAGGCCTTCTAAACAAGAGTCCCATCTTTATGATCAAAGGTGTAGCGCAACGAGCAGCTTTTGGTGTGGGAGCCAGGTCAGGATTGAACGGCTCAGGTGCTCTGCAGTTCGTCTGCCGGTTGCGTGATCAGGCAGATGATGTCGGGGTAGGCGAACGGACAGCCTGCCGCTTGGCATCCGGCCATCTGATCACTGCGGATCGAGGCGGTGGTTGAATACGACAGGCTCGCTTGGCGTCTCGGACGGATCCTCCAAGTGCGCCACAAACGATGGGACTCCATACATCGCTGCACCTGATAGCAGGGTCGTTGCCAACGCCTTCAGTTCCTTCGGCCACAGGGGTAACTGTGGGACATCATCCAACCGTACACAGCAGGGTGCCGGGGTCGCGGGGTGTTCCGCTTGTAGGGCGGCGCCATCGCTGAGCGGGTATGCGTACAGGTAGACTTCGAGGCCAAAGCCGACCTGATCCTGCCCATCCGGCACGGCACAGTATTTCGGCACCACCCACTCGCGCAGAAAGGCCACGCCGGATATGCCGACGAGCAGACCGGTCTCTTCCAAGACTTCGCGGACGGCACACTCCGCCAGGCTCTCCTGCGGGGCCAGCCCACCACCCGGCGGTCGCCAGCCTGCGCTCGCGTCCTGTGGCGGCAGGAGTAACAGGTATCCCTGATGGACCACAATGACCCGGGTGCGAATGTTATCATAGATATTGTGATTGAAGATCGACATGCCGTTCGTCCTCACTGCGGCGGCTGTAAGCGCGGGATGAGCCACTGACACAGCGCTTCAAAGGTCGTGATCCGCTCGGTCAGACTGCCTTGAAAGAGCTGTTCGCGCCAGTGCGGGAGATGATCGGGCTGCTGCGGGAGATCGGCCAGGTGGGCCAGGACCCCGCCACTGGCCGGCATCGGCCGTTCATTGATCGCCCACAGCGCCACCAGCACTTCAAAGGCTGTGGTCGTGACGATGTAGCCTGCTTTCAACGCATCACCGCTGTCGCGCGCGGCGACGACTTTCAGTTGCGCACTGAGCAGCCAATGCGCAATGCCGGCGCGCTCGCGGTCCGAGACCGTATAGCTATCGAAGCGTTGGCGCGCTAGTGTGGTGAGGGTATGGAGATGCCCGGCGGGGTCATACAAGATCCGGCCGTCGAGGTAGGTATACAGCGCCATCGGATTGGTGGTGAGCTTGGTCTGTGCGCGGGCCATGTCGGCATAATGCCATTCCACCAGGATGCCGTCACGCAGTTCCGCCCGCGACGTTCGACTCCCACCATCCTGCAGCAAGAGGTAGAGGTCGACATCGGCGAGCCACGCCGCATCGCCGCGGGCGAGGGAGCCGGCCAAGAGCAGGCCCGCGATCTCCGCATCGGCCTGGGCCGTTGCGAGCGCCTCGGCCACAATCGTGCGCTGGGCAGGATACGGGATAAAACTCAGATCAGCAGATATATCCATGTCACTCCTCGTACGGACATACAGCAGGTCCTCGGCCGTCTTGCCCGTCCCTTCGATGTCGTCAGGAAGCGCTCCACGAAACGAAAGCCGGCTTTCTCGGTGACGCGTTGGCTCTCGCGGTGCTCTTTGTCGATCCGCAGCTCGACCTGCTCGAAACCACCTTCCCTCAGCGCCCACTCAGCAGCCAGTCGCGCGGCTCGCGTGGCGATGGAGCGCCCGCGAGCATGTGGCGCCACACCGTAGGACAGCTCTAAGACAACGGCACTCCTCGGCGCCAGATACACGATTCCGAGGAACGGTTCGCGCTCATCAACGATGAGACCACCCCCATGGATGCCACCTGCGGCGGTCCAGCCAGCGATTACCTCCTGCACAAACGCTGACGCCCACTCGTGCAGGTCTTGCCCTGGCCGCGGACCAGGAATCCAGATGCCTTCCAGGCCCAGTGGGTCAGCGCCGTACTGCGCGACGCGGTCAATGTCGGCGAGGGTCGGGATGCGCAGCCGCACCACGCCGTCGGACAACTCGCGCGAGGGCAGCCGTCCTATGGAGACCTTCAGCGGGTGCAATGATGCTGTCTCACATCTCATCAGTTCAGGTTCCCATGATCAAACATGCTCCAACGCGGGTCGCAGTATACCGACAACCAGGGTGTGTCGGGGCGAGCGCCTAACGGCAAGGCTTAGCGTCAGGGCGAAGCGCTGTCCGCTACAGCCAATGTTGGGCAGCAGTATGATTGCCGAAAGCCTACTGACGAACCATTTCTGCTGCTCACATGAAGCTAGCGGAACGCGATTCGGTTGCAAGCGGTTACCGAACAAAGTGAGCGTGACTGCGCTGTTCCAGATTGCCACTCTGGGTCTGCGGCCGTTGTCAGCCGTGACCGAGTAGTTGGCGCCGGGCTTCGACCATGGCAGTCTCGAAGCCGACTTTGCCCACATCGATGTAGACCACCCCGGCGTCGAGGCACTCGTCATGTAGCTGTTGGCTACGCCGCCGAATCCAGGTGGCGGCCTCGCCGAGCTCCTCCCAAGACGCGCCGTGGTGCTGCGGCTTCGGTCCTCGGTAGCTGGCGAGATCCTCGGTCGAGAATGAGCAGTTTCCCAGGAAGCACGCTCGGATCTCGGTACCCTCAAGTGCTTCTCCTAACCGTGCGGGGTAGGACGCAGACATCTCGAATCCCTCGATGAGGAACCGCTCGTTTTCCTCGGTGCATACCTCAGCCGCCCTCTCGATGTGCGGATACATATACTCGGCGAGCAGCGACGGGTCCACCGGATCCTGGTCGATAGCATCGAGTTCGGGAAGGACCCGGCGCAGCACTGTACGGAGCACATCGGTTGGCAACCACGGGATTCGGTCAAGCGTGAGCAGGCGTTGAGCCAGCGATGACTTTCCCACCCGCGGTGGGCCTCCGATAAGGTAGAGGATCCGCTCACTCATAGGTGCATGAAGCATATACCCATCAACCCCAAGTTCATCCACACGCCGTAAAACGTGCTCTCAGTGGCGCACGAACAACCATACATGCGAAAAGCTGTAGCGATGGCGAGCTAACGGCCAGCTTTCAACCGCGCTGCACCGCAAGATAACCACGCACGTTGGCGCGCAACCAGATCGGACAATCGGCTCGGCCGCTGCGCGCTCGAATGTCCACCGCTGTTGCTATGATGTTCGCTGGCGCATCCGGTGGCGGACCAGCTCGTAGAGCGCCACCCCAGTCGCGACACCGACATTCAGCGAATCCTGTCCCGGCGCCATGGGGATCTGCACGCGCTCGCTGCAGACCTCCAGCACCGCCTGGCTGATCCCGCGCTGTTCATTGCCAACCACGAGCGCCAGAGGCAGCGGCATCAACGCATCGAACAGCGAGCGCGACGCCTGCGCCGTCGCACCCACCACGCGGATGCCAGAGGGGCGCAGATCCGCCAGCCAGGCCGGGAGATCGCTACACCCAAAGATCGGGATGCGTCCAACCGCACCACGGGCCGCACGCACGCAGTGTTTGTGCAGCAGATCGACCTGTGCGCCGGCGACGACCACGCTATCCACGCCTGCCGCATCCGCTGTTCGCAGCACCATCCCCAGATTATCGGGATTTTGCAGGTTCTCTGCGACCAGCAACGCGCTGACGTGGTTCGCATGCAATTCAGCCACGTCACGGAGCTGCACGCGTACGGCAGCCATCACCGCCGGCAGCGGGCGGGTCGAGGTGAGTGTGCCCATCAGCCCTTCCGAAGCGCGATAGTGATGAATGCCGGCCTGCCGGGCACGCTGCAGCAGCGCCAATCCATCGGGCGCACGCAGGAGATCGGCGGTGTAGATGATGCTCTCGACGAGTAAGCCGTCGTCGATCGCCCGCTGCACCAGCGTCAGCCCCTCGGCCACACACTGGGCATACGCGCGCCGCCCCGCCGCGTGCATCAGGTCGCGATACTGCGTGACGATCGGGTCTTTGCCCTTGGCGATCGTCCGGCCCTCGCCCAGGCCAGCTTTGGCCGCCCTCCGCGCGGCTGGGTTGATCTGACCACGATAAAATGGGTCGAGGGCTGGAGCGATGAACTGGCCGCTGCCGCGCTTAATCCCCAGGAAGGAGTCGACGCGGTAATAGCGCCGATACCCGACGTTTTCAATCACCCGGAGGTAATCTGTGGCGTTGGACAGATTACAATCACAGACCGGCACCTTGCCCTGCTTCAGCACTGACTCCGTCGCGGCAGAGAACACACTCTCTGCGTGGTGGGTCGAGAAGGAGGCGACCGCTTGCAGCCCATGCACCATATGACGGTCCGGCCCAATCTCCCAATGGAAGCATAATCCTTGCAGACGGCTGCCGTCGTGGCAGACGAAGACGCTGTAGCCCAGATCGAGGACTTCCTGCCAGACCGATTCGCTCCACTGCTCACGAACGAGCTCGTAATCCCCATGGCTGAGTTGGCGCACGGGATGGGTCCGGTCGGGGACAAACGTGTCGTGGCTGGCATAGTAGCCTTCACGCGCGGGCATGACCTGGCCGTCGAGCACCTCGGCCATGGTGCGCGGGGGCCATTCACCACCGACATAGAAAAAGCCGACGCGATCGCGCGGGAAGGCGAGCAGGACGTCGCGCAGCGCACGCTCGTTGGTTGCCGCGACAACCGCACGCAGATCGGCGTCGAACTCGGGCTCGGGTGCGAAGGCCAGCACAGCTTCGATCTCGGTCCATCCCGAGACAAAGATCTTGGAATCGGGCGAGTTGAAGACCGACTCGAACGGAACGCACGGCCCGGTCAAGACCCGTAAGCCAAGATAGGGGATGTGGTCGCCCATCCATTCTGGCGCAGCGGGTGGGGGCGTGAAGCAGTCGCGGAGCTTGACCGACTCGATGAAGCGATTGACCGCCGCGTAATCGCTGGTTTCAGTTGCCATACACGATCCAGTGCTGGTTGAGGAGCGGCCCCATTTCGCGACGGATGCTCACCGGTGGCTTCAGTATGCGATGCCACACTCCCCCGGCATGCTTGGCCGGACTGCCAGGCCGGGTGATACGGATAAGGCCTGCGACGACAGCCGTCTCGCTCCGAAGTGTATCCCGTGGACGATCGCACGACGAGTATAGCGCATGAGGAGGAAGCAGATCAAGCGATTCATGCGTGCGAGATCGTCGGAGCTAGCCGCCACACCCTATGACCTCATCTACCTTCCCACGTCGAGCATCACTGCTCTCCTCCAGCGGCCCACTCCTCGAAAATGGAGACTGCCACGCGATACATTGGCCGGCAAACTGTTTGAGCGCGCCGCTTTTGACGATGATCGCTTGCGGTTGCAAGATCGTCGCATACATGTTCAACAATGCGATCAGGTCGAGCAGCGATCGATAGCCGGAGAAGCCTGAGACATCGATGTAGATCTTGGTAAACTGCTTCCCGAAAGCAAGCGCACTGCGCACATCATAGGCATCCAGCACCTCAAAGTGCAGCTGCGGGTGGCGTTCACGGGCGCGCGCAATCACCTCTGGACTAATATCGGTGCCAATGACCTCATGGCACTGTGCGGCGAGAAGGGTTGTGGTGCTGCCCCAGGCGCAGCCGATTTCCAGCACCGTATCGGTTGGTGTGACCCACTTCGCGATCGTTTCGCGATATTCTTTGACGCCACGCGTCGCCACATACTTGGTTTGGAGCTTGAACTGTTTGTCGTTCGCCATAGCACACGCCTCCAACAACAAAAAGCGCCAAGAGTCACAAGGGGCGCAACCCCATATGACTCCAGGCGCTCTAGGATGACCCGTCTGAGCTACAGTTCTCAGCTAGCTGAGAACATGACCTCCTGGTGAAGCATATTCACTTATCCGAAATGCTAGCACAGCCGCTGCTCATTGTCAATGATCATAGAAGATGTCCACGTTCTGAGCAGTCAGGAAGCGGCGCCACCACGCGACAAACTCGCTGATCGGATAAATGCGCCCGCCTGGGTGCTGAGCCTGCCACTCGGCCGCCGCTTCGGCTGAAGCGAAGAACGGCTGGTGAGCGCAGACGTCTACGTCGGCCTGTTCCCCGCTGCTGAGCTGCTGGAGCTGTGGCGCCAGCGGGCTGATCACCGCGATGACGGTGCTGGGCGGTTCCACGCGCTCGACGCCCTCTGGGGTGAGGTCGACCCGAATCGGGGTACCCGTCGCCGGGCAGGTCGCCTCGGCGTGGATGGGCTTATCGGCAAGCAGTGCCGTCCAAATGATGTCCGGTGCGCACCCGTCCGCATCGATCGTGCGCGCACCGATCTGGAGGCGATAGCGAGCGGATGGACCCGCCGCAGACAGGTCAAGGTGGATCAGCCCATCCTGAATCTTCACCTTGAGGAACTGCCGCGCCAGAGCCAGCGTCTCGTCCACCGGCCGACCGCTGGCGGTGGCTAGCCGCTCAACCTCGACTGGCCGCTCGCCGGCTCCACTCAGCTTGATTAACGCTGAGGTAACAAAGATGGCTGGCTGATACTGCTGGCCCACAGTTTGCCATGCGGCATCGAAGTCGTCGTCGAGATGGCTGCTGATGGTGTCGTCCATCTTTGCTCCTTGAAGTAACGGCAAGGGCTCATGTGTCGGTAGCGTACGAGGCATGAAACAAGGACTTTGTGATGTGCTCTCCGGAGGCCAAGCACGCAGGTGACACGTGAGCCCGCCTGTTTATCAATACTCAAGCGCGATATGCAAAGCGCGGTCCAGTGTGTGCATCGGCAGCTCGCGACGCTACTAGCTCTGCCTTGTTATGCCGGTCAGTCGTGCCTCAAGTGCATCCAATGGCGAGAAGATCAGGCATCCCACCTGATCGTCGCGCCCGAGCAGCCAGTTGGACACGGCTAACACTTCGCATCCACCATAGCCCCGCACGGCCGCTAGCAGCATCGAGGCGCCATAGAAGTACAGTGTTGCATCGCTGGTGAACGCCAGGGGCCGGAAATACCATGGCGTCAGATACAACGCCAGCAGAATCGCCATATTGACGAGACAGCCTACCAGTCCGGTCGCGCGGAGTGGGGCCGATGTGTAGCGGAGCCGCACCCATTGCCCGAGCATCACAATCGCCGGGAAGACGAGCAGCCCGAGCACCGGCTTGTACCACTGCTCCAGCCGGAACGCGGAGGCAACATCGATGAGCAGCCATAAACCCACGCCGAGCCGCGCCAGCGTGCCGAGCACGCCGATCTCGCGCCGCCGCCCTGGCATGCTCTGTTCGGTTATCATTCAGTACCTCCTCAGTAACGTGTTTTTCTCGAACTCCGCGTTGATACGGTCAGAGACCTGGTACGGAGTGTTTGGCATTCATGGGATCACCCCTGGCGCTGCTCCAGACCCGCAAGCAGCGACGTGAACGGCTCGCGCTCCCATAGCAACTTGCCGGCCTGGAAGACCGCATCGACGGGGGTAATCAACAGGCCGGGGTGCTGCGCGACATACTGCGTCGCCGTCTCAACCGAGCTGAAGAAGTTGGTGAAGTTGCAGAAGTTGGCGCGGATGTTCGCCAGACTCTCCGTTCCTGGCATCCACGACACCACCGCCGTGCTGGGCTCAACCTCCTTCGCACCTTCCGGCGTGCCGATCAGATCGATCTTGGCGCCGTTGATTGGATCGGGGGACTCGATCAGCGCGCTGGTTTTGTGCAGGAGCGGAAACGTGATCGCATCACCGGCGCACCACACGTAGAGCTGCCGGCCGCCTACGATGTAGGAGTGTGGTGTGGGCGTGAGCGACACTCCCGCCC
>WNFU01000527.1_pt1 | contig 51811 bp, 52 predicted proteins | sample 5400121 | NCBI WGS metagenome assembly WNFU01 (sample SAMN13153360, study PRJNA577476) | soil metagenome | isolation source: 100 cm soil or saprolite under grassland replicate 1 | place: USA:California | collected 2016-06-15 | reverse complement strand
CACCTTTGCGGTATTGCACGAGCTGCAACTGCTGCTCGCCGGTTGGGCCGGCGCGTGTCCCCTGTGCCTGCGGCGACTGCCCAAGTCGATGGGCTGGTGGCAGCCACCACCCGTACCAACCTAACGGAGTACTGCTAGAGCGCCACCGCCAATAGAGCCGGGCAGTCAAGCGGACGATCCAGGCCAGCTCGATCAACACGACGATCGTTACGGCGCTGACGAGCGCGAGGCCGATGAGGGCGATGAGTAGAAGGCCGAGAATGGTCTGAACCGGTTCCATCACTGAGTCCTTTCGTGACGGCCGTCGCTCGGCACAAGTCGGATACTGCGGTCCTCCAGGGGTTGCGACGGGGATCCGCCCATGACCCCAGCTGCCGTTAGGCCTCCAGCGGCTCCCGTGAGGTACATGGGAGGCCGAGCCGCCGGGCTCGGTCCTTCTTGACTAGAGAGAGTGTTTCATCTCATTGTGCGTTAGAGAGCGATTAGATGCAACTCTCTATCTGCTAAGAGAATCCCTCTATGCCGTGCAAATCCTGATCTGCTAGGCTCACACGCTGTACGGCGGTGCTCGTGGCCCTCTCGTCAGTTCTAAGGATCCCTTGCCCTGCTCCTGAACACGTTCGTACTGCTAGTAGGCCCTTTTCTCGTGCACCGCCATGTGGGTGGACGCGGGGAAGATGCTTGACCAGGCCGTAGAATCCGCGCTCTCAGGGGGTGAGACCCGATGCCTTCCGGCCGACCGCCATCCCTGGCGCGTCGACGACTGGGAATGGAGCTACGTCGCTTGCGAGACGCTGCTGGCCTGACTCTTGAGCGAGTCGCCCAACGCCTGGAGTGCTCCGATTCGAAGATCTCGCGGATCGAGAAAGGCCAGGTCAGTGCCACGCCGCGGGATGTCGGTGATCTGCTCGAGCTCTACCAGGCCGATGATTGGAAACGCGAAGAGTTGCTGCAACTTGCCAGGCAGGCACGCCGACGGCCATGGTGGGAGGTTGAGTTCCATGACCTGCCACTGGCCTACGCCAGCTACCAGGCGGCGGCTGTCGCGATCCGCACCTACCAGGTTCTCATTGTGCCTGGCTTGCTGCAGACGGAGGACTACGCCCGCGCTGTCCTGCGGGCGCTGCGCTCCGGTCTCTATCCTCCGGATGTGGAGGGCCGGGTGGAGTTTCGGAGCAGGCAACAGGAGATCCTGACACGTCCTAACCCTCCCAGCTTCCACGCGGTGCTCGACGAGGCGGCGTTGAGGAGACCCATCGGCTCAGCTGCCATACTGCGACAGCAGCTCAAGCAACTCGTCGAGTGGACCGAACATCCGAACGTGACCGTGCAGGTCCTCAGGTTCGCTAGCGGGGAGCATGCCGGCATGGACGGCGCGTTCATGTTGTACACATTCGACGAGGCCGCTGGTCTGGACGTTGTCTACCTCGAGAACACGACCAACGACTTCGTCCTGGAGGAAGCGGATGCGGTCGCACGGTACCGCGTCCTCTTCGCACACCTGTGCGAGCAGGCTCTCCAACCAGCAGAGTCGCGCGCGTTCATCAGCAAGGCAAGCAGAGACCTGTAGTACAGGGCGAGAGAGGAGATGGGATGGACCCAGCAGACACGCTATGGCGCAAGAGCGTACTCAGCGGCCCGAACGGCTGTGTTGAGGTCGCGTTCATCGATGGGCGCGTGGCCGTCCGCGACTCAAAGAACCAGCATGGCCCGATGCTGGAATTCACCTCCTTCGAGTGGCAGGCGTTCATCGGCGGCGTCCGCCACGGCGAGTTCGATCTCCCATGAAGGCACGGAAGGCCTGCGCCTGACCTCAAGGCCTCGCTGCGCGGTGGGAGTCGGCGTGACCTTCTGGTCAGGCGTATCCACCACGACCGAAGCAATGTCCCACTGATTAAGCCAAACCAACCGTATCCGCTCACGAGCCCGGGTCTGAGTCGAGGTCCGGGCTCGCTCTTGTCCACGTGGTCGCTCAGCCGAGCGCGCCGGAGCGGCGCAGCGCGGCGATCTCGCCGGGGGCGAAACCCCAGTCGGGCAGGGCGCCGTCGGTGTCGCCGCCAGGGGCCGGGACCGGGCCCGGCGGGCCGGGAGGGGTGCGGCTGAAGCGGGGGGCGGGCGCGGGCCTGGGACCATGGGCGGTGGTCGCGAAGACGCCACGCGCGGTGTTGTGCGGGTGGCCGGGCGCCTCGGCGGGGGAGAGGACCGGCGTGAGGCAGGCGTCGCGCCCTTCGGCCAGCGCCGCCCACTCGTCGCGGCTACGCCCTCGGATCGCCTCGGCGATGCGCTCGCGCAGCTCCGGCCAGCGCTCGCGGTCGAGCTGGGCGGGCAGGTCGTCCTCGCCGTCCAGGCCGAGCACGGCGAGCAGCTCGCGGTAGAACTCGGGCTCGAGCGCGCCGACGGCGACGTGGCCGCCGTCGGCGGTCTCGTAGGTGTCGTAGAACGGGGCGCCGCCGTCCAGCAGGTTCACGCCCCGCTCCCAGCGCCACAGCCCGAGCCCGGCGAGCTCGTGGATCATGGTGGTGAGCAGGGCGCTGCCGTCGACGATGGCGGCGTCGACCACCTGGCCGCGGCCGGAGCGCCCGGCCTCGAGCAGCGCGCAGGCGACGCCGAAGGCGAGCAGCATGCCGCCGCCGCCGAAGTCGCCGAGCAGGTTGAGTGGCGGCAGCGGTGCCTCGCCGCGGCGGCCGATCGGGTGCAGCGCGCCGGCGAGCGCGAGGTAGTTGATGTCGTGGCCGGCGGTGTTGCTCCTGGGGCCGTCCTGGCCCCAGCCGGTCATGCGCCCGTAGACCAGCCGGGGGTTGCGCGCCAGGCAGGCGTCCGGGCCGACGCCGAGCCGCTCGGCGACGCCCGGCCGGAAGCCCTCCAGCAGGACGTCGCCCGCCCCGGCCAGCCGGCGCACCACCTCCGCCCCGTCCGGGTGCTTGAGGTCGACGGCGACCGAGCGGCGGCCCCTGGTCATCAGCGGCGGCCACATGCCCGCGCCGGACGCCGGCCGGTCCACGCGCAGCACCTCGGCGCCCATGTCCGCCAGGAGCATGGCGCAGAAGGGACCAGGGCCGATCCCGGCCAGCTCGACGACGCGGACTCCGTCCAGTGGCCCCATCGGCCCTCCTCGATCCAAGTGGGGGGAGCCCGCTCCCCCCACGGCCCCCAAGGCCAAGATCGTTCCGTGGTGGTGGACCGTTGACGTTGGCGTGGCCGGGTCAGCATAGTGCCGGGCACTGGCAAGCCCGAACCGGGGGCGGTAGGAGGCGTGGTCGGATGGCGGAGCTTCGGTTCGACGGCAGGGTGGCGGTGGTCACCGGCGCGGGCGGCGGCCTGGGTCGCGAGCATGCGCTGCTGCTGGCCGCCCGGGGTGCCCAGGTGGTGGTCAACGACGCCGGCGGGGCGGTGGACGGCAGCGGCGCCTCCGAGGGCCCGGCCAGGGCCACCGCCGAGGAGATCCTCGCGCTGGGCGGTGCGGCCGTGCCCGACACCAACTCGGTGGCCACGCCCGAGGGCGGCGCGGCGATCGTCGACACCGCGCTGGACGCGTTCGGCCGCCTCGACGTGGTCGTCAACAACGCCGGCATCCTGCGCGACAAGACCTTCCAGAACATGACCCCCGACCAGCTCGAGCCGTGCTCGACGTGCACCTGCGGGGCGCCTTCAACGTCACCCGCGCGGCCTGGCTGCACATGCGCGAGCAGCGCTACGGGCGCGTCCTGCTGACCGCGTCGAACGCCGGCATCCTCGGCAACTTCGGCCAGTCCAACTACGGCGCGGCCAAGATGGGCCTCGTCGGCCTCGCCCGGGTGCTCGCCCAGGAGGGCGTGCGGTACGGCATCAAGGTCAACGCCCTGGCGCCGATCGCTCGCACCCGCATGACCGAGGAGCTGCTCGGACCGGCCGGCGCCAAGCTCGACCCGAGGCTGGTCGCTCCAGTCGCCGCCTTCCTGGTGCACGAGGACTGCCCGGTCAGCGGCGAGATCTACTCGACCGGCGGCGGCCGCGTGGCGCGCTTCTTCGTGGGCCTGACCCCCGGCTACTTCAACCCCGACCTCAGCGCCGAGGACGTCCGCGACCACTTCGAGGAGATCCGCTCCGAGGCCGGCTACACCGTCCCCGGCGGGGTCGCCGACGAGATCGCCGGCCTGGTCCAGCAGCTCCAGTAGGGGCGCCTAGCCCCGCACCGTGGCGAGCAGGACCACGAACGCGGTGCCGGCGATCAGCCGGTACCAGATGAACGGCCACAGCGTATGGGTGCGCAGCAGCCGGATCAGCACCGAGACGGCCAGGAAGCCAGCGACGGCCGACGCCAGGAAGCCGACCAGCAGCTCGGCGCCGGACTCGCCGGCGGCCTGCAGGTCGCCGAGCTTGAGGATGCCGGCGCCGAGGATGGCCGGGATCGACAGCAGGAACGAGAAGCGCGCGGCGGCCTCGCGCGAGACCCCGAGGAACAGCCCGGCGGAGATGGTGATCCCGGAGCGGCTGGTGCCGGGGATCAGGGCGAGCGCCTGGGCGATGCCGATGCCGAGCGCCCTGCCGGCCGGCAGGTGCTCCAGCTGCTCTACTGAACCGCTCGGTGGGCCACCGGCGCCTGTTGCGCCGGCTTCCCTCGTCGCTCCTCCGTCGCCTGCGGCTCCTTCGTCGCTCCTCAGTCCAGCCGGCGCGCGCCGGCGGCCCACCTCGCTCTCGACGGTCGCCTCGGCGGCCACCGGCAGCACCGGCCCGCGGCCGCGCGCGTACAGCTCCGCGGCGATCAGCACCATGGTCGTGACGACCAGCCAGACCGACGCCCGCAGCGGGTGGCTCGTCTGCTCGTCGGCCCAGTCCTGCAGCAGGAAGCCGAGGATCGCCGCCGGCACCGAGGCCAGCACGAGCAGGAGGAGCAGCCGGCGCCGGACGGCCGCCTCGGCGGCGCCGAGGCGGCCCGGGGCGACCAGCGCCAGCACGAACCCCCACAGGTCCCTGGCGAAGTAGGCGAGCACCGCCACCAGCGTCCCGAAGTGCAGGAAGACCTCGAACGAGAGGGTGGGGACCGGGTAGCCGAGGAGCTTGGGCACGATCGACAGGTGCGCGGAGGACGAGATCGGCAGGAACTCGGTCAGCCCCTGGACCACGCCGAGGACCAAGGCGCGCAGCACGGCTCAGGCCTCGAAGCGGGCGCCGGTGAGCGCGGTCGCGCAGGGGCACGAGCGCTCACCGGGGACCGCCGGCAGCAGCGCCATGAGCAGGTCCCGCAGCTTGGCGTTGTTCTCCTCGAAGACCCGCACGACCTCGGCGTGGGACACCGGCGAGATCCCCGGCAGGCCCTCGAGGCCGACGTCGTAGTCGGTGATCAGCGACACGTTGACGTAGCACAGCTCCAGCTCGCGGGCGAGCAGGGCCTCCGGGTGGCCGGTCATGTTGATGACCTCCCAGCCGGCCTGCTGGAACCACCTGGACTCCGCCCGGGTCGAGAAGCGGGGGCCCTGGATGACCACCATGGTGCCGCCGTCGTGCACGGTGATGCCGAGCTGCTTGGCCTTCTCGACCGCCAGGGCGCGCAGCTCGGGGCAGTACGGGTCGGCGAAGGAGATGTGGGTGGTCTCGGGGCCGTCGTAGAAGGTGTCCGGCCGGCCCGAGGTGCGGTCGACGATCTGGTCGCAGACCACGAAGTGGCCGGGCTCCGCCTCGGGCTGCAGCGAGCCCGCCGCGCACGGGCCGATCACCCGGGTCACGCCGAGCTGCTTCATGGCCCACAGGTTGGCGCGGTAGTTGATCTTGTGCGGCGGGTACTGGTGGCGGCGCCCGTGCCGTGGCAGGAAGGCCACCTTGTGGCCCTCCACCTCGCCGATGGCGAGCTTGTCGGACGGGTCCCCGTAGGGTGTCTCGACGGCGTGCTCGGTGACCCCGTCGAGGAACGAGTAGAAGCCGGAGCCCCCGAAGACCCCGAGCTCAGCCTTGGGAAGGCTCATGGCGACCTCACCTTTCTCAGCGCAACAGCCAGGAGGAGCCGCCGCGTGGCGGCGGGGCGCATGCTACAGAAGCCCGGCGCGCCGACCGAACCTACCGGTTCAGGCGCTCTTCTCGCTCGGCTTGGAGCTCGACCCGTCCGCCTTGGAGCCCTTCTCGCGGGCCTTGGAGCCGGAGCTCTCCGAAGAGGAGCCGCTGGCGCCGCCCTTCGACGTCCCGCTCCTCGAGCCCTCCGAGGCGCCGGTCTTGGCGCGGGAGTCGGTGCGGTAGAAGCCGGACCCCTTGAACACGACGCCGATCGGCGAGAACACCTTGCGCAGCCGGCCACCGCAGACGGCGCAGGTGGTCAGTGGCGCGGCGGACATCGACTGCACCACTTCGACGTGCTGGCCACACTCGGTGCAGGCGTATTCATAGGTCGGCATGCGTGCTCCCGGTACGCGGGCGACCGGGCACGGCCCTGCTCGGGCGCCCGGCGCGGGTGGATCACCGCCGATGATACCAAGCACGACCTTGGTCACCGGGTCGACCATGCTCCTCCCGCCGAGCGGCCGCCGCCCAGACTGTGCTATAACCGGTTCGAGAATGTTTCTCCGATAGACCGACTTTGGGGCGGAACGGCGCCGGAGGCGCCGGGATCTGGGGGGCTGCCCTCTTGTCGCTGCGGTCTCGCCTCACGTTGTTCTTCGTGCTCGCCGTGGTCGTGCCGGTCCTGGCGCTCACCCTGACGGTCACCCTCGACAGGCCGCCGGCCGGCGGCCTGGACCGCCGCCTGCCCGCCGCGCTGGCCGTGCTCACGGCCGCCTTCTGCGTGGCCGCGACCCTGCTCGGCGCGCTGCTCGCCCGGCTCGTCTCCGAGCCGCTCCACCAGCTGGCCGAGCAGGCGCGCGCCATCGCCAGGGGCGACTTCGCCAACCCCCCGTCGGCGGTGCGCTCCACCGGCGAGGTCGGGGAGCTGGCACGGGCGTTCGACAGCATGCGCGTCGACCTCGGCGCCTACGTGACCGCGGTGCGCGGCAGCCGCGACGAGCTGGCGCGGGCGATGACCCGGCTGGGCCAGACCCTGTCGTCAACGCACGACCTGCCACGCCTGCTCGCGGTGGTGCTGGAGGCGGCGGTGCGCTCGCGCCAGGGCGTCGCCGGCAGCGTGCTGCTGCTCGGCGCCGACCGGGCCAGCCTGGTGCGCCAGGCCACCTTCGGGCTGGCGGCCGGCGCGGTCGCCGCGCGCATCCCGGTCGGCCACGGCATCGCCGGCACGGTCGCCGCCAGCGGCAGGCCGGTGGTCGTCTCGGCCGCGGCCAACGCCGACGAGGCGGAGCGGGACGGCGCCACCGGCCCGCCTGCCGGTGGCCGCGGCGAGCCGCCCGCCTCCACCCAGGTCAGCGTCCCCCTGGTGGCGCAGGGAAAGGTGCTCGGCGTGCTCACCGTCTACGACCGGGAGACCGGCGAGCCGTTCACCCTCGAGGACGCCACCGTGCTGGCCGACTTCGCGGTGCAGGCGGCGGTCGCGATCGAGAACGTGCAGCTCCACGAGGAGGCCGAGCGCCTGTCGCTGACCGACGCGGTCACCGGCACCTGGAACTACCGCTACTTCGAGCGCCGCCTGGAGCAGGAGCTGGAGCGCTCGCGGCGCTTCGGCCGCCTGTTCGCCCTGCTGCTGCTCGACATCGACCATTTCAAGCTGGTCAACGACCGCCACGGCCACCAGCTCGGCGACCAGGTGCTGGTCGAGATGACCCGGCGCATCACCGCGATCGTGCGCGACATCGACACCTTCGCCCGCTACGGCGGCGAGGAGTTCGTGCTGATCCTGCCCGAGACCAACCTGGTCGGCGGGATCGCGGTGGCGGAGAAGCTGCGCGGCGCGGTGGCCTCGGCGCCCTTCGCCGAGCGCCCCGGCCACCAGGGCGTGCGGCTGACCGTCTCGCTCGGCGTCGCCTGCTACCCGGAGCACGCCACCAGCACCGCCGAGCTGCTGCGCGCTGCCGACACCGCGATGTACGAGGCCAAGCGCCGCGGACGCGACCGGGTGATGACCGCCGGGCCGACGCTGGTATCCGCGCCGACGCGCCGGCCGAAGCCCGGCACGGCGGCCCGCGGCTGAGGGTTCAGACTGCCTGTGTAGGACGACGGTCCGGCGGTAGTTTGAGTAGCATCGCGCTCCTGGGGACGATTGTCGGGGGAATAGTGTGAAGATTCGCAAAGCGGTCATACCCGCGGCTGGGCTCGGAACCCGGTTCCTTCCGGCTTCCAAGGCCCAGCCGAAGGAGATGCTGCCGGTGGTCGACAAGCCGGCCATCCAGTACGTCGTCGAGGAGGCCGTGCGGGCCGGGCTCGAGGACATCCTGATCATCACCGGCCGCGGCAAGGGCGCCATCGAGGACCACTTCGACCGCGCCTGGGAGCTGGAAGGGGTGCTGGCCGAGAAGGGCAAGGACGAGGAGCTCGCCGCCGTCCGGGCCATCTCCGAGATGGCCGAGGTCCACTACATCAGGCAGAAGATGCCGCTCGGGCTCGGGCACGCCATCGGCGTGGCCGAGCAGCACGTCGGCGACGAGCCGTTCGCCGTGCTGCTCGGCGACGACATCATCGGCGAGCACGAGACGCTGCTCACCGACCTGATGAGCCTCTACGCCCGGCACGAGCGCAGCGTGATCGCCGGCATGCTGGTGGAGCCGGCCCAGATCAAGGCCTACGGCGCCATCGGCCTCGGCGAGGAGGTCGAGCCCGGCGTCCACGAGGTCACCGAGATCGTCGAGAAGCCAGACCCGGACGAGGCCCCCTCGAACCACGCCTCGATCGGCCGCTACGTGCTGCACCCGGAGGTCTTCGAGGCCCTGCGCGAGACCAAGCCCGACAGCAAGGGCGAGATCCAGCTCACCGACGCGCTCGAGCGGATCATCGAAACCCCCGGGCGCGGCGTGATCGCCATGGGCTTCACCGGCACCCGCTACGACACCGGCGACAAGAACGACTACCTGCGGGCCACCGTCGAGCTGGCCGCGGGGCGGGAGGACGTCGGTCCTGCGTTCCTCGAGTTCCTGCGCGGGTTCCTGGCGCGGCAGGCCGGGCCCGCCCGCCAGTAGGCGCCATGGCCGACCGCTTCCCTCCCGACCGGCCCAACCCGCCGGGCCTGGTGCCGTTCGCGGAGGCCAGGGCCGCGGTGCTCGACCGGGTCGAGCCGCTGCCGCCGCGCGAGGTGCCGCTCGGCGAGGTGCTCGGCTGCGTCCTGGCCGAGGACGTGCGCGCCGCCGAGAACCTGCCGCCGTTCGCGAACTCCTCCATGGACGGGTTCGCGCTGCGCTCGGCCGACCTGGCCGGGGCCAGCACCGAGCGGCCGGCGGCGCTGCCGCTGGTCGGCGAGGTGTTCGCCGGCAGCGGACGACTGCCCACGGTCGCCTCCGGCACGGCGGTGCGCATCATGACCGGCGGCCCCCTGCCGCCAGGCGCCGACGCGGTCGTCCCGGTGGAGCAGGCCGAGGTCGACGGCGGCACGGTGCTGTTCCGCGCGCCCGTGGCCGAGCGCGGCTTCGTCCGCGAGGCGGGGGAGGACGTGCGCGCGGGCACGGTGGTGCTCGAGCGGGGCCGGGTGGTCGACGCGGCGGCGATCGGCATGCTCGCCTCGGTCGGGTGGCGGGCGGTGCCGGTGCGCCCGCGGCCGCGGGTGGCGGTCGTCTCCACCGGCGACGAGCTGGTCGACCCGGGCGAGCCGCTCGGACCTGGCCAGATCCGCGACTCCAACTCCTGGCTGCTGGTCGCGCAGGCACGCGACGCCGGCATGGAGGCGTTCCGCTGCGGCCGCCTCCACGACGACCAGGCCGCCCTGCGCCGCGGGTTCGCCCTGGCCGCGGCCGAGGGGGACTTCGTGCTGACCTCCGGCGGGGTCTCGGTCGGCGACCGCGACTACACCAAGCAGGTCCTCGCCGAGCTCGGCGACGTGCGCGCCTGGCGGGTCGCGATGCAGCCGGGCATGCCGCAGGCGTTCGGCCGGGCGGCCGGCACCCTGCTGTACGGCCTGCCCGGCAACCCGGTCTCCTGCTTCGTGGTGTTCGAGGTGCTGGTGCGGCCGGCGCTGCGCAAGCTCGCCGGCTACCCGCCGGAGCGCCTGGAGCGCCCCAGGGTGGTGGCGCGGCTGGGCGAGGCGGTGCGCAGCCCCAAGGGCAAGGTGTCGTTCCTGCGCGTGCGCCTCGCCGTGGACGACGACGGCCTGGTAGCCACCCTGACCGGCGCGCAGGGGTCCGGCGTGCTCAGCTCCTGCGTGGCCGCCGACGGCCTCGCGGTCGTGCCCGAGCCGGCCGACGGGCTGCCCGCGGGCGCGGCGGTCGAGGTCGTCCTGCTGCACGAGGACCTGGCATGGGTGAGCTGAGCGAGGACCGGCCGGCTGAGGGCCTGACCCACCTGGACGAGAGCGGTGCCGCGCGCATGGTCGACGTCTCGGCCAAGGCCGAGACCGAGCGGGTCGCGACCGCCGGCTGCCGGGTGCTGCTCGCCCCCGCCACCCTGGAGCTGCTCAAGGGTGGCAGCTTGCCGAAGGGCGACGCGCTCGCGGTGGCCAGGGTGGCCGGCATCATGGGCGCCAAGCGCACCCCCGACCTGATCCCCCTGTGCCACCCGCTGCCGCTGACCGGCGTCGAGGTCGACCTGACGGTCGAGTCCGACGCGGTGGCGATCACCGCGACGGTCCGCACCACCGGCCGCACCGGGGTGGAGATGGAGGCCCTGACCGCGGCCGCCACCGCGGCCTTAACCCTCTACGACATGGTGAAGGCTGTGCAGCGCGACGCCCGCGTCGACGGCCTGCGCCTCTACGCCAAGCGGGGTGGCCGCTCGGGCATCTGGGAGACGGAGGACAGGTGACGAGTCTGAGCGGGACGCGGATGGCGGTGCTGACCGTCAGCGACCGGGTGGCGGCGGGGGAGCGCGACGACGCCGGCGGGGACGCCCTGCGCGAGCTGCTCGCGGCGGCAGGGGGCGAGCTGGTCGCGCGCGAGGTCGTGGCCGACGAGGCCGAGGCGGTGACCGCCGCGCTGCGCCGCATGGTGGCCCTGGCCGAGGTGGTGCTCACCACCGGCGGCACCGGGCTCGGCCCGCGCGACGTCACCCCGGAGGCGACCAGGGCGGTGCTCGACCGCGAGGCGCCGGGCATCGCCGAGGCACTGCGCCACGCCAGCCTGCAGATCACCCCGTTCGCGATGCTGTCGCGCGCGGTCGCGGGCATGGCCGGGCGGACGCTCGTAGTGAACCTGCCCGGCAGCCCCAAGGCAGTGCGCGAGGAGTGGGCGGTGCTCGCCGGCGTGCTCGGCCACGCCGTCCAGACCGCGCGCGGCCCGGTCCCCGACGCGAGCCACCGGGCCGGGCCGGTCGAGCGGACGGCGAATCCCGGCCGTCACGGGCCGCAGCGGTTATAGTCTCTGGGCAGCGGTTTCCCCCGGCAGCGGTCCCTGCTCGACAGAAGGTGGCAGCGTGAGTCTCGTCCTCCTGGCCATCCTCGTCGTCATCTGGGCGTCGATCCTGGTGCCGCTGCTGCACGGTGACCACGGCAACTGGCCCGGCCGCGGCCGGGGCGCGACGCCGTCGGGCAAGGTCCCGGCGGGCCGCGGCGGCCGCGCGGTCTGGCGTCCAGCGCCCGAGTTCCTCGAGGAGGCCGAGGTGATCGTCCCCGACCTGGTGGTCGTGCCGTCCCTCGGCGGCGAGACCGGGCGCGACCGGCCCGGGTGGGACGAGGACGGCGACGACGAGGCGGCCGAGGCCGGGCTCCTGGCGTGGTCGCCAGCGCCGGGGCGGGGCAGGCCGGCGCCCACCATGCGCCGTGCGGTGTTCCGGCGCCGGCAGGTCCTGGCCGTCCTCCTGCTCGCGGCCGCGGCCACGGCGGTCCCGGCGCTGCTGTTCGGCGGAGGCTGGCTGGCGCCCGCGGCCGCCGCGGGGCTGCTGCTGGCCGCCTACCTGCTCGCCCTGGTCCTGCTTGCCCGCCGCCGGCACGGCGCCACCGGCTCGGCACCGGTGCGCGTCCCGGCCACGACCCGGTCGCTCGCGGCGGTGCCCGCCGCGCCCGAATGAGCCTCGACGACGTCGGCAAGGCCGTCACGGCCCGCCTCGACGCCAAGCACAAGGCGCGCGAGGTCGGCCTCAGCAACGCCCGCCAGGCCATCCGCCGCTGCGCCAACGCGATCAGGGCGGTGCACCGCGGCGAGCGCGAGTCCGCCGACCGCCTGCTGGTCGAGGCGCGCGACCTGCTCGACGTCGCCGAGGCCACGCTGGCCGCCCATCCCGACGTCTACTACGCGGGCTTCGTGCAGGACGCGCAGAAGGAGTACGCCGAGGCGCTGGCGGCCAGGGCGGTGATCGCCGGCGGGCCGCTGCCGCCGCCGGAGGACGTCGGCGTCGGTGACGCTCCATACCTGAACGGCCTGGCCGAGGCCGTCGGGGAACTGCGCCGGCACCTGCTCGACGTGCTCAGGGCCGGCGACGTGGCCCGCGCCCTCGAGCTGTTCGGCGCCATGGAGGAGATCCACGCGCTGCTGGTCGACGTCGACTACCCCGACGCCATGACCGGCGGGCTGCGCCGCTCCACCGACGTCGCCCGCGCCATCATCGAGCGCACCCGCAGCGACCTGACGCTCACGGTGATCCAGCGCGACCTGGCCGACGCCCTGCGCCGCCGGGCCGACGACGGGGACGGCGGCTGAGCGCCCGCCCTGCCGCGACCGCCCGAGGAGGAAGGCCCTGGTGACCGAGCAGCAGTTCCACGGCGTGCCCAGCCCCTTCGACAAGCTCATCGGCCTGCGCCTCGAGGAGGCGTCGGCGGAGCGGGTCGTGGCCGTCCTGGCGGTCGTCCCCGAGCTGCTGCAGTCGTTCGGCGTGGTGCACGGCGGAGCCTACACCGCGGCGGTGGAGACGACCGCCAGTGTCGGCGCGTACCTGGCCATGGAGGGCCGGGTGATGGTGGTGGGCATCTCCAACCACACCGAGTTCCTGCGCCCGGTCCGCGAGGGCGCGCTCCGTGTCGAGGCCACCCCGCTTGCCCGCGGGCAGACCACCCAGCTCTGGCAGGTGGCGATCAGCGACGAGCGGGGCCGCCTGGTCGCCCACGGCGAGGTCCGCGTCATGCACCTCGACGGCCCGGCACCCCCAGCACCACCTCCCGCCCTCGGCTGAGCCGCCCGCCTCAGCCGCGGCGCAGCAGCGCCCGGCGGGTCTCTTCGCGCTGGGCCGTCGCCCAGGCGTTGGCCGGGTCGAGCGCCAGCGCCCGCTCCAGGTCGGCCAGGGCCTGCTCGTAACGCCCGAGCAGCCGGTAGGTCACGCCGCGCTGCGCGTAGGCCGCCGCCAGCCCCGGGTCGAGCTTCAGCGCGCGGTTGAGGTCGGCAAGGGCGCGGTCGCGACGTCCCGCGCTGCGGTGCGTCACCGCCCGGTGCACCAGCGCCATGGGGAACGCCGGCGCCAGGTCGAGGGCGCGGTCCAGGTCGCTCATCGAGCGGCCGAGGTGGCCGAGGAGCCGGTGGGTAATGCCCCGCTCGACCCGCACCCAGGCCGACTCGGGGTCCAGCTCGGCCGCCCTGTTGAAGTCACGCAGCGCCTTGTCGTGGTGCTCCATCACCCGCAGGGTGATGCCGCGCTGGGTCAGCGCCCAGGGCTGCTCCGGGTCGAGCTCGAGGGCGCGGTCGAGGTCGGCGAGCGCGCGGTCGTAGCGCGACAGCAGCCGGTGGACCACGCCCCGCTCGGCCCTGACCCAGGCCGAGCGCGGGTCGAGGGCGACCGCCCGGTCGAGGTCGGCCAGCGCCTTGGCGTGGTGGCCGAGCTCGCGGTTGACCGCCCCCCGGGCGGCCAGGGCCCAGCCCAGGTCCGGCTGCAGCCACAGGGCGCGGTCGAGGTCGGCCAGGGCCGCGTCGTGGCGCCCGGCGCGCTGGTGGGCGAGCCCGCGCGCCGCCAGTACCCAGGGGACGTCCGGCTCGATCGCCAGCGCGCGGGTGAGGTCGGCGACGGCCTCGTCGTAGCGGCCGAGGTCGCGGCTGAGGGTGCCGCGGGTGGCCAGCGCGAAGGCATCCTCCGGTTCGAGCAGGAGCGCCTGGTCGAGGTCGGCCAGCGCCTGGTCGTTGCGGCCGGCGCGGCGGTGCGCGTCGCCCCGGTGCGCCAGCGCCCACGCCAGCGTGGAGTTGGCCGCGAGCGCCTGGTCCAGCTCGGCCAGGGCCTCGAGCGGGCGGCCCATGGCCAGGTACACCGTGCCGCGCAGCGCGCCGGCGGTGACCCCGGCCGGCTCCACCGTCACGAGCCGGTTGACGTCCTCGTAGGCGTTCTCGAAGCGGCCGAGGTCCCGGTGGAGCATGCCGCGCCGCAGCAGCAGGCCGACGTTGTCGGCGTCGCCCTCCAGCGCCCCGTTCACCTCGGCCAGCTCCGCCTCCATCCGCTCCCGCACCACCGGCCTGGCCGGCTCCTCCACGCCCGGCCCGGCCCTCTCGGCGTCCGGCGCGGTGCCCTCGGAACGGCGTCGGGAGGTGCCGTCGGCGGCGCCGGAAGGCGCGGCTCCCGCCGAGGTGGGGATGCCCGCCACGGCGGCGGCGGCCGCGGTCTCGATCTCCGCCGCGGCCGGAGTGTCCGGCGGGCGTGCGGGCGCTCGATCTGGCGCCGGTGGGGGGTCGTGGCGGGAGGGGAGGAGCACGGTCGGGCCGGCGGGGTCCGGCTGGCCCTTGGGTGGGTGGCGCGTGGAGCGGGTCTGGCCGGCGTCGGCCGCGGCGTCGCTGCCCGGGGAGACCCACTCGCGCTCCAGGGTGTCGTCGACGCCGACCTCGATGTCCCCGGTGTCCTCCCCGAGCAGCCGGGCGAGCAGCGAGCGGGCGCCGGGGCGATCCGCCGGGTCGCGGCGCAGGGCCGTCGCCACCACCTCGCGCAGCGGCTCGCCGAGCCCGCCGAGGTCGGCGTCGCCTTGCAGGATGCGCTGGCCGCTGCGCGCGTCGCCGCCGAACGGCTGGCGCCCGGTCGCCGCGAGCACGACCAGCACGCCCCAGGCGAACACGTCGGTGGCGGTGGTCGGCCCGCCGCCCTCCAGCTCCTCCGGGGCGAACCAGCCGGCCGTCTCGACCACCATGGTCGTCTGGGCGGCGAGCGCCTCGTCCAGCACCCGGGCGTACGCCAGGTGGGTCACCTTGGGGCCCATGCGGGTCAGGATCACGTGCTTCGGCTTCAGCTCGCCGTGGACCACGCCGGCAGCGTGGATGGCGGCCAGCGCCTCGGCCACGCCGACGGCGAAGCCGTGCACCCGGTCGGCGGGCAGCGCCCCCACCTTGGCCACGAACTCGCCGAAGGAGAGGCCCTGGACGTGCTCGGTCGCGAGCCACGCCGGGCGGGCGTCGAGGTCGGAGTCGACCACCTGGACCACGCCGCGCCCGGCGACCAGCCGCGCCGCGCCCACCTTGGCGCGCAGCCGCGCGGCCACGTCCGGGTCGTCGAGCAGGTCGTCTCGGAGGCGCAGGATCTCGACCTGCTCGCCGGCCACCCGCCGGCCGAGGTAGCGGCCGCCCAGGTCGCTCGGCGGGAAGCGGCCGAGCAGCGTGAACGGCCCCAGCCGCGACGGGTCCCGCGGCCCGAGGGGCGAGACGGCTGGATCCCCGCGCCCCGGGGGTCCCTGGTCGATCGGCCCGGCCACTCCGTTACCTGCTCCAGCCTCGGTGTATTCCCAGGTCAGGTCGGGATCGCCAGCGGCCCCGCGCGTCCCGTCCCGCACCGGCCGAGCGTAGGCGAGCCCGCCCAGCGGCGCAAAACCCGCCCCCGCCCGCACGGCCGCATACTGCATGGATGCGCGAGACGGACGGGCGGTCGCCGCCGGCCGGGAGCCGGCCCCGGCCGGACGTCGTCGGCATGGGCGCGTTCAACCTGGATTGCATGGTCGACCTGGCGGGGGCGGCGGCACTGGCGCGGACGGACACGGACTCGCTGCGCTCCTGGGTCGGCGGCGTCTGCGCGGCCGCGGGCGCACCGCTGGACTGGGGCGCCGAGGCCTTCGTCGACGAGCCGACCGTGCTGGCGCTGCTCGACCGGCTCGGCGGCGCGGCCATCGCCTGGCAGCCGGGAGGTTCCGCCTTCAACACCGTGCACGCGCTGGCTCGCATGGGCACCGGCCTGCGCCTCGGCTACGTGGGCGTCGCCGGCCGCCGCCCCGGCCACGGCCCGTCCGGCCACGCCCTGCTGGGCCGCCTCGGCGTGGACCGCACCTTCGCGCGCCGCGACACGCGCCACCTCGGCGGCGTCTGCCTCTCCCTGGTCGAGGGCGGGGAGCGGACCATGCTCACCCACGCCGGCGCCAACGCCGGCCTCGGCGGGCTGGTCGAGCGCCACCACGGCGAGCTGGTCGCCTACCTCGCCGCCGCCCGCATCGTGCACGTCACCTCGTTCGCGGACGCGGACGCCCCGCGGCTCCTGGCCGGGCTGCTCCGCGCCGTCAAGGCACGCAACCCGGCGGTGCTGGTGAGCGCCGACCCGGGCCACGCCTGGTCGACCATGCCGACCCCGGGCGTCGAGCGCCTGCTCGCCACCGCCGACCTGCTCCTGGTCACCGCCCGCGAGCTGGCCGCCCTGGCGGGCGGCCAGGTCCTCTCCGACGAGGAGCTGGCCGGCGCCGTGCTCGGCCGGCTCGGCAGCGACGCCACCGTGCTGCTCAAACGACCCGACGGCGTGACCGTGCTCGGCCGCGCGGCCGGCCGGCGCGTGTTCACGCGCCGGCCCCTCCCGAGCCGCCTGGTCCGCGACGCCACCGGCGCCGGCGACGTGCTCGCCGCCGGCGTGCTCGCGGCGCTCGCCCGCGACCCCGCCGCCCTCCCTGCCGGCATCGCCCTGGGCATGCGCCTGGCCCGGCGGAAGCTCCGCCACGCCGGCAGCGCCGGCCATGCCGGCTTCGCCCGCATCACCAAGCGTTGCCAGGGCACCGCCACGCCCAGGTGACGAGCCCGCGCGGTGCTGGCGACCCTCCACCGGGAGGCCTCGGCGGGTCCGCGCCGAGGGCTCCGGCTCCCGTCGACGTTGGAGCTACCGCCGCCGCCGCGTCAGCCCGGCGACCAGGACGCCCGCCATCAGCAGCACGAACAGCAGCAGCCCGAGGCGCCAGCCGCGCAGCGCGGCGGCGATCCCGGCCGGGCCGCCGCCACCCGGTGACGCCGGTCTACCCGGGCGCGCGGCCGCTCCGTCGGGAGGCGTCGCCTCGTCGGGGAGGCGGACCCGCCAGACGGGACTGTCCGCGCCCTCGCTGCCGACCAGCACGTCGCGGCCGTCCCGCGTGTAGGTGATCGACTCGCCCTGCTCCTGGGCCGGCAGGCTGAACCTGTCGATCTGCTTGCCCGACGCCGTGTAGACGTATGCGTCCAGGTAGCCGCGCAGCACGAAGCTGCGGCCGTCCGGCGAGAACGCCCCGTCGGTGATCAACGACGGCGCCGAGGCGATGCGGCGCAGCAGGTTGACCCGGTCGCCGCGCAGCTCGGCGGGGGCCTCGTACAGGCCGCCGCCGAGCGCGTCCTTGCTGGCCACGAAGAGACGGTTGCTGCGGGGATCGACCAGCAGCGCCTCGGCGTTCCGCGGGCCGTCGGGGTAGCGCAGGCGGAAGCGCCGCGCCGGCACGGTGGCGTTGCGCAGGGTCGCCGGCTCGCTGATGCGGTAGACGGCGACCGACGGCCAGGTGCCGCGGTTGTCGCCGATGTCGCCGACGAACAGCGCCGGCTGGCCCCGCTCGTCGCGGCCGGCGGCGATCGCCTCCCAGTCGCGCGCCACCACCCCCGCCAGCCGCAGCGTGGCCAGCACGCGGCCGTCCGGCCCGACGGCGAACACCCGTGCGGCGTCGCCGCTGTCGTTGTGGGTGTAGACGACCCCCGGGTGCGACCGGCTGGCGGTCAGCCCGCTCGACTCGGTGATCCGCGGGTCGCGGATGGTGAACGCCACCTCCGCCCGGTCGCCGGCGACCACCGTCCCCGACGGCGCCACCAGGACCAGGCCGGCGGCGCAGGCGGCGAGAGCCGCAGCGAGGCGAGGCCACATCCCCGTAGCGTCGCACGCCACAGGCCCGAGCGTGCGGCTCGCCGGCGGCCTCAGCGCGGGTGCATGCCCCCGTCGATGATGAGCACCTTGCTGGTCAGGTACGCGTCCGCCACCTCAGCGGCGCAGCGGAGCGACGGCATGGCGCCCGGCCGGCTCCCTCAGGTCCTCGCCCCCACCGTTGCGGGCGCCGGGTCGTCGAGCGAGGCGCTGAGCAGCGCGGAGCGGCGGTCGTAGGCGGCCTGGGCGGCGTCGATCTCGGCCACGTGCTCGTCGGCCCAGGTGACCAGGGTGCAGGCCGTGTCGAGCAGGGTCCGGCCCAGCGATGTCAGGGCGTAGTCGACCCTGGGCGGGACGGTCGGGTGCACCGTGCGGACGACCAGCCCGTCGCGTTCCAGCCCGCGCAGGGTCACGGTGAGCATCCGCTGGCTGATGCCGTCGATCATCCGGCGCAGGTCGCTGAAGCGCCTGGTGCCGCCGCCGAGCAGGTGGATGACGTGCAGCGACCACTTGTCGCCGACGCGGTCGAGGACCTTGCGGGCGCTGCAGTCGCTCGGCGACGCCGGGACACCGGCCAGGTCAGGCGTACTCATGGTTCTCCCCATGTAACCAAGGCATCTCGAAGTGCCGTCTTCCGGTCCCCCTCATGATCGCGCATCATGGTCTCGGTTACAATAGGTAACCAGACACACAAGAGGAACCAGCACACGAAGGAGAACTCGCCAGAGATGTCGACCACCGCCATCGAGATCCCCGGCTACCTCGCCGGGACCTGGAAGATCGACCCCGTCCACTCCGACGTCGCCTTCACCGTCCGCCACATGATGGTCAGCAAGGTCCGCGGCCACTTCACCCGCTTCGAGGGCGAGCTCGTCCTGGCCCCCGACCCGCTCGACTCCACCGTCACCGCCACCATCGACCTCAGCTCCATCGACACCAACAACCCCACGCGCGACGACGACCTCCGCTCGGCCAACTACCTCCAGATCCAGACCCACCCCACCATGACCTATCGCTCCACCGGAATCCGCCACAGCGAAGACGGCTTCGACGTCGACGGCGAGCTCACCCTCCACGGCGTGACCCGCCGGGTCCCCCTCGCGCTCGACGTCAACGGCTTCGCCCGCGACCCCTACGGCGGCACCCGCGCCGGCTTCTCCGGCACCGCCGAGATCAGCCGCCACGACTTCGGCATCACCACCGAGATCCCCATGGACGGCGGTGGCGTCGTCGTCGGCGACAAGATCCAGATCTTCATCGAGATCGAGGCCGTCCTGGCCGAACCCCACCCCGCCGGCTAGGGGATGGTTGCATTCGGGGGGGAGCCCGAAGACAGCTCCCCCCCGAACCCCCATCGGGTCCTTTGGCGAGATCCCTGCTTGGGCCCCGGGTAGCCGTGGCGGGATCCCGTCGGGCGTCGGGTGGCTGCGGCGGGATCCGTCGATGCCAAGGCATGGTCACCGGTCGTGCGGACGGCTGTGCCAATTGAGCGCGCAGTGACAACACCGGCTTCGTCCCCCATAGTCGTCGGGAGGCGTGGCTTGACGGCTGGGGCGGCCACCGGAGACGAGGTGAGGGCCGTGGGGCGGGTTCGGCGAGACCTCATCGTGTTGGTGACGAGCCTGGCGGTGTTCGCGGTCTGTGCGGTGGTGGTCGCCGACGGGCGCGTCGGCCCGACCGAGCGGGCCGTGTTCCACGCCGTCAACGGGCTGCCCACCTGGCTGTACCGGCCGATGCTGCTGGCGCAGTACCTGGGCGTGCTGGCGATGCCGCTGGTGGTGGCGCTGGGTGCGCTGGCGTTCCGGCGCTGGCGGCTGGCCGCCGCGCTGGCGCTGGTCGTGCCGTTGAAGCTCGCCCTCGAGCGGATCCCGAAGGAACTGGTGCAGCGGGAGCGTCCGGGGACCACGGTGCCGGACGCGATCCTGCGTGGGGTGCACTCCGGTGGGCTGAGCTTCACCTCCGGGCACGCCATCATCACCTTCGCGATCGCCGGGCTGCTGGTGCTGGTGCTGCCGCGGCGTTGGGGGGTGGTCGCGGTCGTGCTCGCCAGCCTCAACGCGGTCGCGCGGGTGTACCTGGGCGCGCACAACCCGCTGGACGTGGTCGGCGGTGCGGCGATCGGCCTGGCGCTGGCCGCCGCACTGGACCTGGTCCTCGACGTGGCCCACCAGCGGCGGGGGACCCGTCGCGAGCGCGCCACCGAGGAGCGGATCACCTGAGCCCCGGCCCTGGGGTCGGTGTGGGCGGGCGCCGCGGTACGGCTTGCGGGGCCTCCTCGGTACCGATCGCGCGGCGCGTTGCGTGCCTTGACAAGCCACCAACCAGCAAGGAAGGTCGTCGTGCTGGGCTGGAGCCGTCCGCTTTGGGAGGGGGGCCATGGGCGTGCCCGCAGGCCGTTCGCCGCAGCGACTGATCACGCTGCTTCGCGAGGTCGGCCGGTCGGACTCGGCGCGTGGGCTGGCCAGGGGACTGAATCCCGTGGCGGCGTCCCCGGCGGCGCCGCGGGAGACGCTGGCGGCGCTGGATGCCCTGGAGCCGTCGTTGATGCCGCGTACCGCGAGGCTGCAGGGCGTCGCGATGGGGCTCGGCGTGCTCGGGGCGCAGGCGAGCAGCGGCGTGGCCGAGAAGCTGACACGGATGGTGGCGCCGGCCGATGCCCCGATTCGGGCGAAGCTCGTGGCACGGGCGGTGGTCGGCGGTGCCGGCGCGGCACTGGCGGCGGTTCCTGAGCGGCATGGCCGGCGGCTGTGGGTGGCGTCGCTGCGGTCCACCGGCGTCCTGCTCCGGGACGGCGCCGCCGGTGGGGCCGTCCACGATGTGGGGCACTGGTTGGAGCAGCGCTACCCGAGCCAGCGCGCTATCCGCCCGCTGGCGGTCGGTGCCGTGCGCACCGCCGGACTGCTCTACCGGACAGGTCGGCGGCTGCCGGCACGAGGGGCGGCCGTGGGCCGCTCGCCGCGGGCGCGGCCGACGACGCTGCCAGGCGCGCTGGCGACCTCGTACGTGGTGACGACGATCGGGACGGGGCTGGCCCGGGGATTCACCTGGTCCCGCGATGGGCTCGAGTCCTACTTCGGGCCGGGCCCGTCCAAGCGGGTGCTCGCCCGGCTCGTCAACGCCGGCCTGTGGGCTGGTGCGGCGGCCGCGGCATACAGCGCCGGCGTCGCCTATGTCGGGCGGGCCAACCAGAGGGTCGAGCCGGCCTATGCCACCCCGCCGGCCAGCGCGCTGGTGTCGGGCAGCCCCGACAGCCTGCTGCCGTTCACCGATCTTGGCCAGCAGGGCCGCCGCTACGTCACCGACGTGGTCACCCCGGAGCTGATCGAGCAGGTCATGGGCGAGCCGGCGGTCGCCCACCCGATCCGCACCTACGTCGGGTTCAACAGCCAGCCGCTCTACCAGGCCGGGCGCGCGGAGCTGGCCCTGGCCGAGCTGGCCCGCACGGGCGCGTTCGACCGGTCGGTCCTGCTGCTGATCTCCCCGACCGGCACCGGATGGGTCGACCAGACCCTGATCGAGGCCGCCGAGTTCCTCACCCGCGGCGACATCGCCACCTGTTGCATCCAGTACGCCAGGTACCCGTCGTTCCTCTCGGTGCAGAAGGTGGCCCTCGGCCGCGGCCAGTTCCGGTTGCTGCTCTGGGGAGTCGCCCAGCGGCTGGCCGGCATGCCGCCCGAGCGGCGCCCGAGGGTGCTGGTGTTCGGCGAGAGCATGGGTGCCTGGACGAGTTCGGACGTCATCATGTTCCAGGGCATCCAGGGGTTCGATCACTACGGCATCGACCGGGCGCTGTGGGTGGGGATGCCCTGGCTGGCCAAGTGGTCCCGCAGCGGCATGACCCGGGGGAGCAGCACGCTCGTCCCGCAGGGGACCGTCGGGGTCTTCGACTGCCACGAACAGCTGGCGGCGCTCGACGACGACCAGCGCGCGCGGCTGCGTGCGATCGTTCTCTCGCACGACAACGACCCGATCGCCGTGCTGGGTCCCGACCTGCTCGTGCAGCGCCCGCCCTGGCTGGCCGAAGGCCAGCGGGGCCGCGGGGTCCCCGACACCATGCGCTGGCAGCCGCTGGTCACCTTCGTCCAGACAGGGATGGACGCGATGAACGCGATGTTGTCGGTGCCAGGCCAGTTCGCCTCCTTCGGGCACGACTACCGCGCCGACATGGCGCGGTTCGTGCGCGACGCCTATGGCCTGCCCGATGCCAGCGACGGGCAGCTGGACCGCATCGAGGAGGTCCTTCGGTCCCTGGAGGTGGAGCGGGCGGAGCGCATCAAGGCCGAGCGTGCGCCTGCCGCCCCTGCGGCGCCGGCGCAGCGACCCGCCGGCGACGGCAGCAACGTCCGCGGCGGCGTGCCCCTTCGCGCTCCGCGGACCTCTGCGGCCAGCTGGCTCAGGAGGCCAGCGGCCCGGTCCTCGGACGAACCGTCGACAACCGAAGCCGTTGGCGACGGAGCGCCGAGGCAGCCGGCCCACGAGCAGCCCGCCGATCCGGAGCGAGGCGGCCTCTGAGCATCGACGTCATCCGCACCGCCGAAGGGTGGTACGTCCAGCGCGGCGGCGCGGTGTTCCCGGTTGCCGCCGCGCTGCCCAGCACGGGCGCGCTGCTGACCGAGGGCTTGGAGGCCGTGCGCGCGGCGGCCTCGGCCACATCAGGTGGCGGGCCGGCCGACGGGCTGTCGCTGCGCTCGCCGGTCACCACGCCCTGCAGGGTGGTGGCGCAGGCGGTGAACTACCGCAGCCACGCGCGAGAGTCCGGCTTCGGCGAGGACCCCCCGGCGGTGTTCTTCCGCAAGAGCTCGGCATCGCTCAGCGGGCCGACCGACGACGTCGTCCGGCCCGCCCACGTCCGCCTCCTCGACTACGAGGTGGAGCTGGGCCTGGTCATCGGGCGGGGGCTCGGCGTGGGGACCGTCGTGACCGACGCCGACCTGCCCGGCTACGTCGCCGGGCTGGTCATGAGCAACGACGTCAGCGCCCGGGACGTGCAGCTGGAGAAGGGCCAGTTCTACGAGGGCAAGTCCTATCCGACGTTCACCCCGACCGGTCCCCGCCTGGTCCTGCTCGACGCCGAGGACTTCACCCGGCTCTCCGGACTGCGACTGCGGTTGTGGGTGAACGGGGTGCTCCGGCAGGACGGGACCGTGGGCGACATGGTCAACCGGCCCGCGGCGGCGCTGTCCGTCCTGGCCAGGTTCCAGCCGCTGGACCCGGGCGACCTGGTCCTCACGGGCACGCCCGGCGGTACCGCCCTGCAGGCGCCGCCGGCGGTCGTGGAGAAGATGGGAGACCTGCTGCCGGCGCCGCTCAAGTGGAGGGTCTTCTTCTCCCGCCAGGAACGCAATCCCGCCTATCTCAAGGCGGGTGACGTGATCACCGCGTCGATCGCGACCGAGGACGGGGCGCTGGACCTCGGGACGCAGCGCACCGTCGTCAGGGACGCCAAGGATTGAGCGCACCGCACCCCGCGACCTCGGCCGTGCCGTTGACCTCGAAGAGGTACCAGTCGACACTCAGGTCATGAGTGACCCAGCCGCGGGCCCAGAGGGCAGGTTCCGTAGCGGGCCGCCTGCTGACGGGCCGACGGCGAGGCTGGCCGGCGCGAATGCCGAGAGCCGGACCCTCACGGCCAGCGACGGTGTCCAGCTGCACTACCTCTACTGGCGCAGCGGGCGGTCGCCACCGCGGGCGGTCATCGTCTTCCTGCACGGCATCGCCAGCCACGCGGGCTGGTTCGAGGAGACGGCCGCCGACCTCGACAACCAGGGCGTGGCGGTCTACGGGCTCGACCGCCGCGGGTCGGGCCGCAGCGGCGGCCCGCGCGGGCACCTCGCCCGCTACGACCGCGCACTCGACGACGTCGAGCAGATGGTCCGGCTGGTCTCCTCCGACCACGAGGGGACGCCGGTCTTCCTGGCCGCCTCGAGCTGGGCGGCCAAGCTGGCGGTCGTGCACGCCGCGCAGCGACCGGCGCCGCTGTCGGGACTGATGCTGCTCGGCCCCGGCCTGCTGGCCCGGGTCGACCTCTCACCATGGCGAACGGTCCGCGTCGTCGCCGGGCACCTCGTCACCCCGATGGCCCGCCTGCCCATCCCCCTGACGCCGGAGCTGTACACGGCCAACCCGCCCTACCTCGACCTCATCCGAGCCGACCCCCTCCGGCTCCTCGAGGCCACGACCCGGTTCTTCTGGGAGACGGCACGTCTGGACCGCCGGCGCCGGCGCGCCTCCGCCCGCCTGGACCTTCCGCTGCTCCTCCTCCAGGGCGAGGCGGACGCGATGGTGGACGTGCCGGCAACGCGACGCTGGTTCGCAGGCCTCGGCGTCGGGGACAAGACCTACCGGGCCTATCCGGGCGCCGGTCACACCCTGGACTTCGAGCCGGATCGCGCTGCCTACCTGGCCGACATGCTCGCGTGGCTGTCGGCCAGAGTTCCCTCTGGACCGTAGGGAGGACCCGATGCCGACGGTGACAGAGCTGCAGCTGTTCGCTGTCGACCTCCCCTTCAAGGTCGCCTTCCGGCACGCCGCCGCCGCGCGGACCACCTCTGACAGCCTGTTCCTCCGTGCCAGCCTGGACGACGGCGCCGAGGGATGGGGAGAGTGCCTTCCGCGCGCCTACGTCTCCGGGGAGAGCCGCGAGCAGGCCTTCGTGCTGCTGCGCGACACGATCCTGCCGGCCCTGCTCGGGCAGTCGTTCCGGTCGCTCCCCGAGGCCGTCTCGTTCCTGGAGAAGTGCGACGGCAAGGCCCCGGCCGAGTGGGTCCCCCCCGAGGTGCCGCAGTCGGCGGCCTGGTGCAGCGTCGACCTGGCGCTGCTCGACGCGTTCGGCAGGGCCGCGGGCGTTGCGGCGTGGCCCGGCGCGGCGGACGGTCAGGCACAAGCGGCCGCGGCGCTGCGACGGTACCGCTACAGCATGGTCATGTCCGCCGGCCGCGGATGGCCCTATGCGAAGTCGCTGCTGAAGGTGCGCGCCTTCCGGTTCCCGCACGTCAAGCTCAAGCTCGAGCACGACGACGCCCTGCGGGCGGCCAGGACGGCGCGACGGCTGCTCGGTCGCCGGGTCGACCTCCGGGTCGACGCCAACATGGCGTGGGACGTCGAGCAGGCACTGGAGGTCATCGGCCAGCTGCGAGCGGTCGGCATCCGGTCGTTCGAGCAGCCGGTCGCCAGCGACGACCTCGACGGCCTGGCCCGGCTGGTGGCCGACTCGTCGGCCGGGATCATGGTGGACGAGGGCCTGACCGACCGCGACTCGCTGCAGCGGTTCATCACCCATCGGGCCTGCACGGCGGCGAACGTGCGGATCTCCAAGTGCGGGGGTCTCGTCGGCGCCTACGCGCGCTGCCGGGAGGTGCTGGAGGCCGGCCTGCTGCTCCAGGTCGGCTGCCAGGTCGGCGAGTCGTCGCTGCTGTCGGCCGCGCACCTGACGCTGCTGTCGGCGCTGGCCCCGCTGACGCCCGGGGTGCGGTACGCCGAAGGCTGCTTCGGGCGCCATCTGTTGCGGGAGGACCCGGTCTTGCCGCTCGTCCAGTTCCGCTACGGAGGTCGCCCTCCGCGACGCCCGCCGGGAGCCGGGCTCGGCGTCACGGTCGACCAGGCGACGCTGCAGCGGTACACGGTCGACCAGGCTCGGGTCATGTAGATCCGAAGAAGGGGGGCGACAGATGTCGCGAGTAGGACGGCTGGTGCTGTGGGTGAAGGCCCCTCGTACGGTGCGACGGTTCGCCGCGCTCTGCAACGAGCCCGCCCGTGCCCAGGATCGCCTGTTGAAAAAGATCCTGGGGGCCAACGCCGACACCGAGTTCGGCCGGCGGCACGGATTCGCCGGCGTCGGCACGTTCGGGGAGTTCCAGGAGCGGGTCCCCATCTCGACCTACGAGGACCTGGAGCCCTATATCAACGCGGCGATGCTCGGGCAGCCCAACCAGCTGACCAAGGACCCGCCGGTGCTGTTCACCACCACGAGCGGGACGACGGGCAACCGCAAGTACATCCCGATGACCCGGGAAGGCAAACGCGCCAAGTCGCACCTCACGTGGCTGTGGATGTGCGGCCTGTACCGCGACCACCCCGGCGTCGTCAGCGGCAGGATCCTCAGCGTGGTCAGCCCCGAGGTCGAGTCCCACACTCCCAGCGGCGTCCCCTGCGGTGCCGAGTCCGGTCACGCCTACCGCACCATGCCCGGCCCCGTGCGCTCGATGTACACCGCGCCCTACGGCGTGTTCGCCATCGAGGACTACGAGGCCAAGTACTACACGCTGTTGCGGCTGGCCGCCGGCCAGGACATCAGCTGCATCGCCACGGTCAACCCCAGCACGATCGTCCTGCTGGCCGACCGGCTCGCGCGCCACGCCGAGCCGATCATCCGTGACGTCCGCGACGGGACGCTCTCCTCCGACTTCCCCGTGCCGCAGGACCTGCGGGACTCCCTCCACCTGCGACCGGATCCCGAGCGTGCCAAGCACCTCGAGCAGGCCGTCGCGAGCGGTGGCGGCGTGCTGCAGCCAGGTCTGGCATGGCCCGGGCTCGCCGCGGTCGGCTGCTGGAAAGGCGGGACGGTCGGCGCCTACCTGGCGAAGTTCGACACCTTCTTCCCGCAAGGACCGCCGGTCAGGGACCTCGGCTACTACGCCACCGAGCTGCGCGGATCGGTCCCTCTCAGCGACGAAGGCGCCGCCGGGACCATCGCGGTCGGCACCAACGTGCTCGAATTCCATCCCGCCGGAGAGGACCGCGCCCCCCGGGGCAAGGAGCTCCTGCGGGTGGAGCAGCTGGAGGTCGGGCAGCGCTACTTCGTCTACGTCACCAACGCCTCCGGGCTGTACCGCTACGAGATGAACGACATCGTCGAGGTGACAGGGCACGACCACAGGACACCGCTCATCCGGTTCGTCCAGAAGGGCAAAGGGGTCGTCTCGTTCACCGGGGAGAAGCTGTACGAGGTCCAGGTCATCGACGCCGTCGAGAAGGCCCTCGCGGCGCTTCGCGGCAGCTACCACTTCATCGCGGCCGTCGCCGAGCTGGTGGACGGGATCAACCCTCGTCTGGTCTTCCTGATCGAGTTCGACGACGCAATCGCCGACCACGAAGGCTCGGCGCTGGTGGACCGCGTCGACGCGGCGGTAGGGGACGAGAACGAGGAGTACCAGACCAAGAGGAAGTCCCTGCGCTACGGCGCACCCGTCATCCGGGTCGTACGATCTGGCGAATTCGACAGGTACCGGCGCCGCATGGTGGAAACAGGCCAGCGCGCCGACGGCCAGTTCAAGGTCCTCCGCCTCACCAGCGACACCGCCTTCGCCGACGAGTTCGAAGCCGAGCGGGACCTGGTCGGCGGCGAGCGAACCACGGCCTGACCCAGAGGAGACCCCCATCGCCGAGGATCGGCGATCAACGGGCTCGGCCGAATTGACGGGCGTGGCCATGCTCGCGTTGCACAACCTCGCCGTGCACCGACTGCTGCCAGCGCCGGCCGACGCGGCCATGAACCTGCTGACCGCCGCCGGCCTCACCGCCTACGCCCGGCGCGCCGGCTGCAGCGACGGCGACCTCGGCATCCGTGCCGCCGACGCCGCCGCCGGCCTGCGCCTCGGGCTCGCCGCCGCGGCGGTCGCCGCCGGCGGAGTCGCCCTCGCCGCCTCCCTGCCGGCGACGCGACCGTTCTTCCAGGACCGGCGCGTCACCGCCGTGGGCCGCCGCGAGGCCGCCTACCACCTGGCCGTGCGGATCCCGCTGGCCACCGCGCTCGCCGAGGAACTGGCGTTCCGGGGCGCCCTGCTCGCCCTCCTCCGGCAGCGACGCTCGCGCGCCGTCGCGGTGGCATGGACCTCCCTGCTCTTCGGCGCCTCGCACGTCCTTCCAACCCTGCGCCACTACGACGGCAACCCAGCCAGCGGCCTGGTCGCCGATCCTGGCAGGGGGCGCCGGATCGCGGTGCTGGGAACCACGCTGTCGACGGCCGGCGCCGGCTGCCTGTTCGCCTGGTTGCGACTTCGGTCACGCAGCCTGGTCGCACCCGTCCTCGCCCACGCCGCCACCAACGTCTCGGCCTACCTGGCAGGCCGATGGCTGGCCCACCGGGCCGAGGCGGTGCCTGGCAGCCGTCCTCAGGCGGGTGGGCTCGATCCCGCCGGCGCCACCACCACGGGGATGCCGTTGAGGACGGCGTTGCCGGAGAGCTCGTCGTAGCGTTCGTCGTCGGCGAGCAGGTTCGAGTTGACGCCGGCGTGCGCCTGCGCCACCGCCATGGCGACTCCGGGGAGGTCGTGCCCCCAGCCGTGGGGCAGGCTGACCACGCCGGGCGCGACCGCGTCGGTGAGCTCGACAGGGGCGGCGAGCGCACCGGTCCGCGACGAGACGCGTGCGGTGTCGCCGTCCCCCAGGCCGATGCGTGCGGCATCGGCCGGATTGACCTGGAGGGTGCAGCGATCCTTGCCCTTCACGAGCGTGCCGATGTTGTGCATCCAGGAGTTGTTGGAGCGTAGGTGGCGCCGCCCGATCAGCAGCAGCGTCCCGTCCTCGACGCGCGCGAGTGACGCCCGCAGGCGCTCCACGTCGGCGACCAGCGGTCCAGGGGCCAGCTCCACCATCCCCGACGGTGTCCGCAGCACCTCCGGTATTCGCGGCTCGAGCGGGCCGAGGTCGACGCCGTGCGGGTTCTCGAGGAGCGTGTCGAGCGTCAGCCGGTAGGGGCCGGCGCGAAGCAGCAGGTCGAGGATCCGCTCCGGGCCGGTGCGAGGCGCCAGCTCCGCGAGCACGGCGTCGGTGTCGTGTCCGTGGAAGGGAGAGTGCGGGTCCGCGACCGTGCGCCCGACCAGCGTGCGGATCGCCAGCTCGTCCGCAAGCGCCGGGTCGGCGTCCGCGCCGAGGCCCTGGGCGGCCAGCGCGAGCTTGGACAGGATCTGCCACTCGTCGAGCTGCCCGGGCTCCAGGGGGAACACCGGTGGCGAGTAGTTGGCGACGTTGCGCAGCGCGAACAGGTAGAACGCGAGGTCGTAGTGCCCGCGCGCGAGCGGGCTCGGCGGCGGCAGGATCACGTCCGCGGCGCGCGTCGTCTCGTTGACGTAGAAGTCGACGCACACCAGCAGCTCGAGCGAGGCGAGCGATCGCTGCAGGCGGCCGCTGTTGGGGGCCGACAGCGCCGGGTTGCCGGCGACCGTGACCAGCGCGCGCACCCGACCGTCGCCAGGGGTCTCGATCTCCTCGGCGAGGCAGGCGACCGGGAGCTCGCCGAAGGACTCCGGCAGCCCGCGCACGCGGCTGCGCCAGCGCCCGAGCTTCGTCTCGCGACCGTAGCGCGGCGGGCCGACCGTGTTCAGCGCGCCGGCGGCCGGCTTCGGGAACATCGCGCCGCCGGGGCGGTCGAGGTTGCCGGTGAGCACGTTGAGGACGTCGACCAGCCAGCTCGCGACCGTCCCGAACTCCTGCGTGCAGGTCCCGGTGCGCCCGTAGACCGCCGCCGTGGGGGCCGCGGCGAGCTCGCGCGCGAGCCGGCGGATGGTGGCGGCGTCGATCCCGCACAGCGGAGCGACGGCTTCGGGGCTGAAGTCGCGCGCCAACCCCTCGACCACCTCGACGCCGGCGACGAACTCGCCCGAGCCGCCGAGGTCGACCAGGCGTTCGGCGAACAGGGTGTGCACCATGGCCATCAGGAACTGCGCGTCGCTGCCAGGACGGATCGCGACGTGCTCGGACGCGCGCTCGGCCGTGTGGGTGCGGTTGGGGTCGACCACCACCACCGCGCCGCCCCGCTCACGGATGCGGCGCAGGCGCCCTGGCCAGTCGGGCGCGGTCGCCAGGCTGCCGTTGGACGCCAGCGGGTTGGCGCCGAGCAGGAGGAGGTACGAGGTGCGGTCGAGGTCCGGCACGGCATGGCTGAGCATCGTCCCGAACATCAGCGCGCTAGAGATCTCCTTCGGCCGCTGGTCGACGGTGCTGGCGGTGTAGACGTTGCGGGTGCCGAGCGCGCGCAGCAGCACCCGGCTGTAGAGGGTTCCCGAGAGGTTGTGGACGGTCGGGTTGCCGACGTACACGGCGACCGCGTCGCGACCGTGACGCTCGATGATCGGCGGCAGCCGGCGCGCGACCTCGGCGAACGCCTCCTCCCAGGTGGCCGCGTGCAGCTCGCCGTCGCGGCGGACCAGCGGCCCGCGCAGGCGGTCGGGGTCGTCGTGCAGGTGGCCGAGCGTCGTCCCCTTGGGGCAGATGAACCCGGCGCTGAAGACGTCGTCGGAGTCCCCGTGGATGCTCCTCACCGCGCCGTTGGAGACAGTCAGCTCCAGGCCGCAGGTCGCCTCGCAGAGCGGACAGGTCCTGAAGACGGTCGTCGCGGCCGATGAGGACATGCGCCACCTCCCAGATGCGGGACCTCAGAGGTACCACATGCCGCCGCTCGCCGCTCGCCGGTATCCCAGCGCCCGGTAGACGGCGTCGACGAGCGCCTGGCCGCGGTCTGCGAGACCGGTCCCGCCGCCCAGCCGGTTCATCGCGTACCCGAAGGAAAGGCGCGCCCTCGGGTCCGCGAAGCCGAGCGAGCCGCCGTTGCCAAGGTGGCCGAAGGCCTCCTCGGACAGGATCACGCTGTCGTTCTGGCCCGGCGGCAGGTGGTGGTTGTCCACGCCCTTCATGAACCCGCTCGCCCACCGGGTGGGGACGAGCATCGTCGCGTCCTTCGCGACCGCGGCGCTGACCGCGCCCATCGCCGGGATCGCGTCCTCCGGCACCAGGCGGACGCGGCCGAACGCCCCGCCGAGCGCGAGCGGGCGGTACATCCCGGCGAGGCCCCGCGCGTTGCTGATCCCGTTGGCCGAGGGGATCTCCGCGGCATGGACCTCGCGCGCGTCGACCGCGCCCGGCAGGAGGATGCCGCCGGAGTTCCACACGATCATCCCGGGGATCGAGGTGGGATCGGTCATGGCCACGGCGTAGAACGGCGGCAGCAGGTCGCCCGGCGCCGGCGGGTCCGGGAAGATGATCGGCGCGACGCGCGGCTCGTGCTCCTCCGGCAGGCCGATCCAGAAGTCGAGCCCGAGCGGCTCCGCGACCTCCGCACGGAAGAACTGGCCCAGCGAGCGGCCGGTGACGCGCCGCACGACCTCGCCGACGAGGTGCCCGGAGACCAGCGCGTGGTAGCCGTGCCGCGTGCCCGGCTCCCAGAGGGGCTCCATCGCGGCGAGGGCCTCGACGACCGCGTCCCAGTCGCAGAGCCCGTTCTCCGGGATCGGCTCGCGCAGCGCCGCGAGGCCCGCCTGGTGGCTGAGCACCACGCGGAGGGTGATCTCGTCCTTGCCGCCCTTGGCGAACTCTGGCCAGTACCGCGCGACCGGCGCGTCCAGGTCGATGACGCCGCGGGCGGCGAGGAGGTGCGCGCACAGCGCGGTGGCCCCCTTGGTGCACGACCAGACCACCACGATCGTGTCCTCGTCCCACGGTGCCTGCGTCCCTGGATTGGCGACGCCACCCCACAGGTCGACGACCGGCTCGCCGTCGACGGTCACGCAGACCGACGCGCCCACCTCGCCGCGCTCGGCGAAGTTGCGCTCGAACTCGTCGCGCACGGCCACGAACCGCGGGTCAGCCGTCCCCCGTACCGTCATCCCGACCCCCTTGCAGGCGGGTGAGACATCTTATAAATTCGTCTCACAATGAGACGTTACGATCGCATGTCTCGGCAGTCAAGGGCTGGGCAGTCAAGGACTGGGCAGTCAGGGGCTCGGAGCCGGACGCCGAAGGCGGTCGCTCGATGACACGACCGACCATCCTCGAGCGGCACCTGGCCGCCCCGAACGACCGGCGCCGGGTCACCCCCGCGGACGCCCTGCACGCGGCGCGGCGCCGCTTCCTGCGCAGCGAGCGAGTCGACATGAACGAGCTCGCCCACGAGCTCGGCATCGGCCGAGCCACCCTGTACCGCTGGGTGGGCAGCCGCGACCAGCTCCTCGGCGAGGTGCTCTGGTCGCTGGCCGAGCCAGGGCTCGCGCAGGCCCGCGCCGACGCCAGGGGACGCGGCGCCGCCTGGGTGCTCGCCGTCTACCGCCGCTTCGGCGACCTGATCGTCGAGCTGGCGCCGCTCCGCCACTTCGTCAAGTCCGAGCCGGAGTGCGCCCTGCGCGTGATGACCTCCAAGGCGAGCCCGCTGCAGCGCAGGGTCGTCGCCACCTTCCGCGACGTCCTCGTCGAAGCGCACGCCCGCAAGGGCCTGCAGCTCCGCCTCGACCCGGAGACGCTCGCCTTCGCGATGGTCCGCATCGCCGAGTCGTTCCTCTGGGCCGACCTCATCACCGGTGAGGCACCCGACCTCGCCAAGGCGCGCGAGGTGGCCAAGGTCCTGCTGGCATGACGATCGAGGTTGGCCGACAAGGAGGTCCAATGTCCACCGCGGAGGGCTTCGACCTGCGCCAGACCGACCGGCTCCTCACCACCACGCGCTCGGTGCGCAAGCGCCTCGACCTGACGCGCCCGGTCGAGCGCCACGTCGTGATCGAGTGCCTCCGCATCGCGCTGCAGGCGCCGAGCGGCGGCAACGTCCAGCCCTGGCGCTGGCTCGTCGTCGACGACCCCGACGTCCGAGGGCGGCTCGCCGAGCTGTACCGCCGCGGCCACGACCCCTACCTGGCCGCGCAACGGGCGGCGGCGCAGCAGGCGGGCCGCGCGGACGCCGTGAACATCCTCGACTCGTCGCAGCACCTCTCCGACCACCTGCACGAGGTGCCGGTGCTGGTGATCCCGTGCCTGCTGCAGCGCCTGCCCGAGAACGCCTCGGTGTTCGAGACCGCCAGCCTCTACGGCTCGGTCGTGCCGGCGGTGTGGTCCTTCATGCTCGCCCTGCGCAGCCGCGGGCTCGGGTCCGCGTACACGACCCTGCACCTGGTCAACGAGCGGGAGGCCGGCGAGGCCCTCGGCATCCCAGAGACGGTCACGCAGGTCGCCCTGGTCCCCGTCGCGTACTACACGGGCGACAGCTTCACACCGGCGAGGCGCCGTCCGGTCGAGGAGGTCGTGTACGTCAACAGGTGGCGGCAGAAGCTGGGGGAGTAGGCCCCACCGGCGCGCCACCACTGATCCGGAGCTGTGTGGCTGCTTCCTGCTCGCGAGACCGCCTATGCGCTGGACGGCTGCGGCATCAGGCCCAACTGCGTGAGCAGCGAGACCTGGTCGTAGTAGAGGTCCCCACCGACGACCCGCCCGCTCGGGTCGAAGTGCCACATCTCGCAGAGCGGCAGCGCGAACTCCTTGCCGGTGGCCGGGAACGGTCCCAGCGGCCCGTCGTGCGTGCCGGCGGCGGTGAAGCTGCACACCACCGTCTGGCCGGCGTCGAGGTAGCGGGGGCCGGTGATCCGGATGTCGCGGGAAGCCCCGACCCACCCTGCCAGGAAGTCGTCCTTGAACTCCTGGGGCGTCCTGAACGTCTTCCCCTGCGAGTGATCGGTCCAGGCGATGCTGTCGGCGTACTGCTTGGTCATGGCCCCGAAGTCCCTCTGGTTGAAGGCCTCGTGACCGGCGCGGTAGGTCTCGACGTTCCTGGACGCCATGGCGCCCCTCCCTTCCTGGTCGCACGTTCGTTGAGATCGCGACCAGGGGATCGTGGCGGCCGTGGCTTGCGCGAACCCTTCCCTGGCCTTTCCCCGACCTTTCCGATGAGGCGAGGAAACGTTCAGGTCCGGGCGGCCAGGGCCATGTTGTTATGATAGGTCTGCGTTTGGGCACCGCGAGTCTGCAGCGTGGCCAGCCGCTCGAGGAGGCCGACAGCGCCGATGCCAGCGAGCACCAGGCCGGAGGTCGCCGGCAACCCCGCCGGCGCCGAGGCCGTCGACCGGCGGGCGGACACGCCACTGTGGCTGCAGTTGCGGCTCGTGCTCAAGCGCCAGATCGAGAGCGGCGCCCTGGTCCCGAGCCAGCAGCTGCCGTCCGAGGCGGAGCTGTGCGAGCGGTTCGGCGTCTCCCGCACGGTGGTCCGCGAGGCCCTCGGGCAGCTGGTCGTCGACGGCAGGATCTACAAGATCAAGGGCAAGGGCGCCTTCGTGGCCAAGCGCAAGGCCGACGAGGAGTTCGTCGGCACCACGATGGGCTTCTGGGAGGAGATGTCCGGCAAGGGCGCTCAGGTCCGGACCCGCGTGCTCGAACAGCGGCGCGGCGGCGCCGCCGAGCGCGAGCGGGCGGCGCTCCGCCTGGACACCGAGGCCGAGGTCGTCCGGCTGCGCCGCCTGTACGTGGTCGACAGCACGCCGACGATCCTGGTCACCACCGCCCTTCCCGCGTCACTGGTCCCGGGTCTGGAGCGGACCAACCTCGAGAACCGTTCCTTGTACGAGACGGTCCGGCAGCGCTACGGGCTGGTCCCGTTCCGTGCCGAGCGCTGGATCGAGGCCGCGCTCCCCGACCGGGAGGAGGCCGTCCTGCTCGGCATCTCCCAGAGCGCTCCGGTCCTCGGGATCGAGTCGGTCTCGTGGCTCCAGAGCGGCCCGCCGATGGAGTACTACCACGCGCTCCACCGCACCGACGAGAACCGGCTCCACGTGGTCAGCCGGTAGCGCCTGGCGCGGAGGGGAACGCAGGGCTCACTTGTCATGACAGGCACGCCCTGCTAGCGTCGCGCTGGCCGGCTCGCCTCACGGGGTCGGGACGAGGGGGATCGCCGCATGGGCCATCTGCTGGCGGTCGACGCGGGGACCGGCGGCTGCCGGGCCACCGTATTCACCGACCAGGGCCAGCTGGTGGTCGAGGCCCGGCGCGGCTGGACCCTGGTACCCGATCCCCGCTGGCCCGGCTCGGTGGGCTTCGACACCGCCGCGGCCTGGGACCTGATCACCACCTGTATCCGGGAGAGCCTTGCTCGCGCCGGCCTCGGCGGCCGCGACGTCCGCGCGGTCGGCACGGCCAGCTTCCGTGGCGGCCTGGTGTTGTTCGACGCCGCCGGCGACGAGCTGTGGGCCTGCGGCAGCACCGACGGCCGCGCCGCCGACCAGGCCCGCGCGGTGCGGCGCGCGGACCCCGCCTTCGAGACGCTGGCCTACCGCGTCTCCGGGCAGACCCTCGCCATGAGCGCCCTGCCCCGCCTGCTGTGGCTTCGCGAGCGGCTGCCGCGCGTCTACGAGGCGGCCACCACGCTCGGCATGGTGAGCGACTGGATCGCGGCCAGGCTCAGCGGTGAGCACGCCACCGACCCCTCCAACGCCTGCACCACCGGCCTGCTCTCACTGGCCGACCGGACCTGGTTGCCAGAACTGGCCAGCCGGTGGGGGCTGCGCACCGACCTGCTGCCGACCGTGCTCGAGCCGGGCACGGTGCTCGGCAAGGTCCGCGCCGAGCCGGCCGAGGCCACCGGCCTGGCCGTCGGCACGCCGGTGGTGGTCGGCGGCGGGGACGCGCAGCTGGCGGCCCTCGGCCTCGGGGTGGTCCGGCCCGGCCAGGCCGCGGTGGTCGGCGGCACCCACTGGCAGCAGCTGATCGCACTGGACCGGCCGGCCACCGACCCGGAGGGGCGGGTGCGGGTCACCTGCCACGCGACCGGCGGGTGGCAGGCAGAGACGATCGCGCTCGGCCCGGGCGCGGCGGTGCGCTGGTTCCTCGAAGCGTTCGGCGGCGAGACGGCCGGTGCCGACCCGTTCACCGGCCTGGCCGAGGCGGCCGGCACCGTGCCGCCCGGCTCGGACGGCGTACTGGCCATCTTCTCCAACGCGATGCACTACGCGCACTGGCGCCACGCCGCCCCGTCGCTGCTGAACCTGCCCGTCCACGACCCGTCGCGCACCAGGGCGACCCTGTTCCGGGCGTTGCTGGAGAACGCCGCGCTGGTGACCCGCGCCAACCTCGACACCATCGAGGCCAGCCACGGCCGGCGGCCGGCCCGGCTGGCGTTCGGCGGCGGCGCGGCGCGCAGCCCGCTGTGGGGCCAGATCCTGGCCGACGTGCTCGGCCGGCCGGTCCAGGTCCCCACGGTCACCCAGGCCACCGCGCTCGGCGCGGCGATCCTCGCCGGCGCCGGGGTCGGGGCCTTCGGCGACGCGGCCGCCAGCGCCACCGCGCTGGCCATCGGCGGACTCGTCCACGAGCCCGACCCCGCGACCGCCCCAGCCTACGAAGAGGCCTTCCGTCGCTGGCGGGCGGCCTATGCCAGCGAGCTGCGCCTGGCCGAGCAAGGCGTGACCACGCCCCTGTGGACGCCGCCGGGCCAGGACTGAGCAGCCGTCGACAACGAGGACGAGGAGGACGCGTGGACCGCAGCTCCGAGCGTGACCTTCGCCAGGTGAGCGGCAGGCTGCGCGACAGGGTCGGCCTGATCACCGGGGCGGCGAACGGGATCGGGCTGGCCGGCGCCGAGCTGTTCGCCGCCGAGGGCGCCACCCTGATCCTGCTCGACACCGACGCCGACGGCGGCATGGCAGCTGCCAGGCGGCTGCAGGCGGCCGGCCACCGGGTGGCGTTCCGCCGGGGCGACTGCGCCGACCCTGCCGCCGTCGAGGCGGCGGTCGCTGCCGCCGTCGGCGACTCCGGCAAGCTCGACCTGCTCTGGAGCAACGCCGGCACCGGGGTCTCCAAGACGGTTCCCGAGACCACCCTCGAGGAGTGGGAGCGGGTGGTCGCCGTCAACCTCACCGGCGCGTTCCTGCTCGCCAAGTTCGGCATCCCCGAGCTGGTGGCGGCCGGCGGCGGCACCATGGTGATCACCGGCTCGGCCAACTCGGTCGCGGCCGACCGCCGCTGGGCCGCCTACTGCGCCACCAAGGGCGGCCTGCTGATGCTGTGCAGGGCCATGGCGCTCGACCACGCCGCCGACGGCGTGCGGGTCAACCTGGTCTGTCCGGGCTCGGTAACGACCTCGATGCACGACCGCTGGCTCCGCGAGCGCGCCCCGCACGGCTACGAGCGCGCCCGCGAGGACGACCGGGCCGCGCACCCGATGGACCGCTTCGGCACGCCGGAGGAGGTCGCCAGGGCCGCCCTGTTCCTGTCCTGCGCCGAGTCGAGCTTCACCACCGGGTCGGCGGTGTTCGTCGACGGCGGCGTGACGGCGGGCTGAGGCTCAGCGCCCGGTGAGCCGGGCAAGCGCCCAGCGGGTGGCCTCGGCCAGCTCCTCGACATGGCCCTCGTCGTGGGCCAGGCCGACGTACCCCTTCGTCGCCAGCTTGTAGACGCCGGCCTCCAGCAGCAGCCGGTGGTAGGCGGCCAAGAGGGCCTGGTCGGAGGCGCGGATGTCGGCCGCCGTGCGGACCGGGCGGTCTGTGAACCAGAGCTGGAACACGCCCCCTTCAGCCGTCACCCAGGCCGGCACGCCCGCGTCGGCGCAGGCCCGCCGCAGCGTCTCCCGGACCAGCAGGCCGAGCTCCTCCAGCCGGGCCAGCCCGCCCTGCTCGACCAGGATGTCGAGGGTGGCGTGGGCGCACTCGACGCCGAGCAGGTAGCCGTTGAAGGTGCCGCAGTGGAAGCTGGACGGCTCCTGGCCTCCTGGGCCGAGGTGCTCCAGCAGCCACCGGCGGCCGGCCAGGGCGGCCAGCGGCAGCCCACCGGCCAGCGCCTTGCCGAGCGTCGTCAGGTCGGGCACCACGCCATAGCGCTCCTGCGCTCCGCCCGCCGCGAACCGGAAGCCGGTCACCACCTCGTCGAACACCAGCACCGTCCCGCTGGCGTCGCAGGCCCGCCTGAGCGCCTCCAGGAATCCGGGGACGGGCGCGAGTGCCCGCTGGAACGGCTCGCAGATGACGGCAGCGAAGCGGTCCGGCTGGGCGGCCAGCAGCTCGGTGACCGCCCCGGCGTCGTTGAACGGCAGGACCACGAGGTCGCCGGCGATACCGGCCTGGACCCCGGCCGACTCCGGGAACGGGGCCGGCGAGCGGGTGGGGCTGTGCTCGAACGACCAGACGGCCAGGTCGTGATGGCCGTGGTAGGCGCCGTCGAACTTGACGATGCCGGCCCGGCCGGTCACCGCCCTGGCCAGCCGCAGCGCGTGGAACGTGGCCTCGCTGCCACTGCCGGTGAAACGGACCATCTCGGCCGAGGGGACGTAGCCGGCGATGCGCTCGGCCAGCTCCACCGTGCGCCGGTGCAGCGCGTAGTGGTGGCCGCCGAGCGCCGCCGAGCGCTCGACGACCGCCCGCAGGCGGGGGTCGGCGTGGCCGAGCACCAGCGGGCCGCCGCCGAGCACGAAGTCCAGGTAGCGCCGGCCGTCGACGTCGATCAGGTGGGCGCCCTCGCCGCGCTCGACCAGGAACTCGAGCCCGGCCGGCAGGCTGGCAGAGTTGGTGGTCCCGCCGGGGATCACCGCCCTGGCCCGTGCCACCAGCTCGGCCTGGAAAGCCGAGCGGGCCTGTGGCCTCTCCTCGGTGCGCATCCGGCGCCCCCATCGAGCACAGTCGGCGAAACGTGTAATGACAGCTTTTCGGGTCTGTCGTCGTAGGATGCCGGCCAAGCTGGAGTCGGTTGGCTCAACCTATCATGATAGGCTCCGGCGCTGGACGAGGTACTGAGGAAAGGCTGGATGTGGGCGCGACACCAGTCGAGCGGCTGCGAGCGCTCGCGGTCGGCGACCGGTTCGTGCCCGCCACCGTCCTCGGCGGCCGCCTCGCCGCCCACGGCGAACGCCGCGGCCTCGCCTTCGACCTGCGCCAGGTCGACCTGCCCTACCCGACCGACTCGTCCATCCCGCTCCCGGCCGATCCGCCCCCCGGGCGCATCCGTGCCTTCTGGGAGGACATCGAGGGCATCGCCGCCCGCCTCGAGGCCGACCAGGCCGACCCCGCCCTGCGGGAGTACACCGGTCCCGTCGACGGGCTCGTCCCCCTGGTCGGCGACGCCGAGGTGCTGCTGGTGCACGCCGCCCCCGTTTCCCGGGCGGCGGTGCAGGCCGCCAGCGCCCTGCGGGTGGTCGGTACGGTCCGTTCGGGCACCGTGAACCTCAACCTCGAGGCGCTCGACGACCGCGGCATCCCGGTGTTCAACACCCCCGGACGCAACGCCCAGGCCGTGGCCGAGTTCGTCACCGGCGCCATCATCGCCCACGTCAGGGGCATCGTGGCCGCCGCCACCGAGCTGCGCGACGGGCGCTGGAGCCTGACGCCCTGGTCGCAGGCGCACGCCGGCATGGAGTTGGCCGGCAAGACCTGTGGCGTGGTGGGGTTCGGCCAGGTCGCCAGGGCGTTCGCGCCGATTGCCCGCGGCATCGGCATGCGGCTGCTGGCGGTCGACCCCTACGTCGACCCGGCCGAGATCGAGCGGGCCGGCGCCCGGCCGGTCAACCTGGAGATGCTGCTTGAGCAGTCCGACCTGGTGGTCCTGATGGCCCGGTTCGACGGGAGCAACCGGCACCTGATCGACGCCGCCGCGCTTGCCCACATGCGGCCGACGGCGCTGCTGGTCAACACCGCCCGCCCGCAGCTGGTCGATACCGACGCACTCCGGGCCGCCCTGCGGGAGCGGCGCATCGCCGGCGCAGTTGTCGACGTGTTCGACCAGGAGCCACCCGCCCGCGACGACGAGCTGCTGTCGCTGCCCGGCACGCTGCTCACCCCCCACATCGCCGGCGCCTCACGGGACACCGTCCTGCGGGGCGCCGACCAGCTGGCCGCCACGATCGTGCGGCACCTCGTGGACGGCGACCTGCGAGGCTGCGTCAACGCGGCGGCCGTCCCGGCCCCTTGAGGAGGCGCGATCCGATGTCCTGGGGTAGGAGCAACCGGATCGGCCGGGTGCTCGACGCCCTCGACCTCTACCACCGCCTCGCCGGACGGCCGACCGACGTGGCCGTGACCGGCTGAGCGCGCCGGCGAGGAGCTCAGCGCATGGCCGACTACTCCATCCGGGTGCTCGAGTTCGCCAGGGCTCCCGCCTCGCCAGCCTGCCTGCTGGTCCACGGCGAGCAGGGCACCCGCGAGCTGCCGTACTCCCTCACCGTGCTGCAGAGCGACTCCCACACCGTCCTGGTGGACACCGGCTTCGTCAACCAGGGTTACAGCCGCGCCCTCGGCGAGCTGGACGGCATCACCGTCTGGACCCACCCGGCCCAGGTCCTGGCAAGGATCGGCGTGACCCCGGCGGACGTCGACACGATCCTGCTCACCCACGCCCACTACGACCACCTCGGCACCCTGGCCGACTACCCGAACGCCGTCGCCTACCTGCAGGAGCGCGAGCTCAGCGAGTGGATCCGGGCGATGAGCCTGCCGCCCCGGATGCAGTGGCTGAAGGACGGCGTCAACGTCGACGACCTGACCGCCGCGGTCGACCTGACCAAGCAGGGCCGGCTCCGGCTCGTGCAGGGCGCCGCCCCCGAGGTGCTGCCCGGGCTCAGCCTCGAACCCGACTTCGACACCCACACCTACGGCCACCAGCACGTCGTGGTCGACAACGACCACGACGGCCGCTGGATCCTGCCCGGGGACGCCGTCTACACCTACACCAACATCGAGGGGGCGGACGGAAGCGGCCGCTACATCCCGATCGGCTACGCGACCGGGAGCCAGCAGAACTGCATCTTCGCCATGGACCGGATGCTGCGGGCGGTCGGCGGCCGCAGCCACCGTATCGTCCCCGGCCACGAGGTGCTGCTGTGGCAACGGCACCACGCCCAGGCCTTCGAGGACGACCTCCACGTCGCCGAGGTGTCCCTGCGGCCAGGCGACACCTCCCGGCTGGACGGGACCGGGAGCGACGAGCGGCCAGCCGCACGGTAGCCTCGTAGGTCCGCTCGGGCGGCGGCCGGGTTGGGTACCGGTGGCAGCCGGCGCGCCTCCCGGTCGACCGGGCACCCGCCTCCGCACGACGACCAGCCGTGCTGGTGCAGGACGATCCGTGGAGGCGCTCAGGTTCGGCGTCGCGGTGGGCGGACGACGTCGGCGGCGACCAGGCCGGCAGCGAGCAGTCCGATCAGCGCGACGGTGAGGGCCAGCGGGAGCGGTGGGGTGGCGACCGCGGCCAGGACGACCAGCACGGCGGTCACTGAGAACCGCGCGACGGCCCGCTCGCGACGGTAGCGGTAGACCCAACTGTGCAGCAGTCCGAGGACGGCCAGGAACAGCGCGACCGGCACGGCCAGGGTCATCGCGGCGGCCTGGTCCGACAGGCGGCCATGCTGGTCGACGGTCTCGGTGACGACCTGGAGGCCGGCTCCGACCGCGGCCAGGGAGACGAAGACCAGCAGGTGCCAGTAGCCCCAGCCGAAGGCCGACCGGGGCGATGCGCGGAGGCCCTCGGCGGCGGGGCGATCGAAGTAGGACCACCACAGGGCGAACAGCAGCACCAGCCCACCGGCGGCGACGACGGCCAGGGACGGCGACAGGCCGCCGGTTCCGGTGGCGGCCTGGACGGTGGTGGTCGCCGCCAGCACGCACTCGCCAAGCACGATGAGGGTGAACAGGCCGTAGCGTTCGGCGATGTGGTCGGGATGCCAGGCGGTGGGCTGGTCAGACCGCTCGGCCCACACCGGCACCGTCAGCTCGAGCCCGGCCAGCAGCAGGAAGCCTGGTCCTCTCCATGACACCGGCATCCCCAGCAGCGCGATCCACCCCATCTGGAGGACGGTGACGCCGGCCGCGTACCGCAGGGCCGTGGCGCGCCCGCCTGGATGGTCGTGGGCCACCCGCAGCCACTGGATCACCATCGCGACCCGCATGAGGACGTAGCCGAACGTCACGACGGTGAAGTCCTGGCGGTCGAAACCGTCCGGCACTCCGGCGGCCAGCAGCAGCACCCCGCCGATCTGGAGCAGCGTGAGCAGCCGGTAGGTCACGTCGTCGGTGTCGTAGGCCGAGGCGAACCAGGTGAAGTTCATCCACGCCCACCAGATGGCGAAGAAGACCGATCCGTAACTCACGACCGCGTCGGCGATGTGCCCCGGGACCAGGGCATGGTGCAGACGGTCGGCCGCCTGCGCCACCGCCACCACGAAGCACAGGTCGAACAACAACTCCAGCGGCGTCGCCGTACGGTCCAGCTCGTCGCGGTCGCGCGGCCCCATCCGCCGCCGCAGCGGCGTCCTGCCTCGCCGTTGGGCGGCGGCCGGGTCGGGCGACACCATGGCCAACCGAGGATAGGGGTCAGGACCTGGTCAGGACCACCTTGAGCGCGTTGGTCTTGGCGGCGTCGGCGAAGACCCCGTAGGCGTCGAGGATCTCATCCTGCGTGAAGCGGTGGGTGGCGAACGGCTGCGGGTCCAGCCGCCCCTCTGAGACCAGCCGGAGCAGCGTCGGCGTGGACGAGGTGTCCACCAGCCCGGTGGTGATGGTGATGTTCCTGATCCACAGCCGCTCCAGGTGCAGCGTGGCGGGATGGCCGTGGACGCCGATGTTGGCAACCCGGCCGCCGGGCCGCACCAGTTCGGTGCAGAGCTCGAAGGTCTCGGGGATGCCAACCGCCTCGATGGCCACGTCGGCGCCGAGCCCGTCGGTCAGCCCCTTGACGACCTCGAGCGGGTCCTCGGCGTCGCCGTTGACGGTCACGTCGGCGCCGAACTCCGATCGCGCCTTCTCCAATCGGCTGTCGGCCTTGTCGATCGCCACGATCCTGCTCGGTCCGTACAGGCGGGCGGTCATCATCGCCGCCAGCCCCACGGGCCCGGCGCCCACGACGGCAACCACGTCGCCGGGGCGGACGCCGCCGTTCAGCACCCCGACCTCGAAGCCGGTCGGCAGGATGTCGGACAGGAACAGCACCTGCTCGTCGCTGAGCCCCTCAGGGACCGTGTAGAGACTGTTGTCCGCGAAGGGGATACGGACGAGCTCGGCCTGCGTGCCGTCGATCAGGTGCCCGAGGATCCAGCCGCCACCGCTCTGGCACTGCCCGTACATCCCTCGCCGGCAGTACTGGCAGCGTCCGCACGCGGAGATGCAGGAGACCAGCACGTGGTCCCCCGGCCGGACGTTCTCGACGGCGTCGCCGACCTCTGCCACCGTCCCCACGGCCTCGTGCCCCAGCGTGGTCCCTTCGGCGCAGGTCGGCACGTCTCCTTTGAGGATGTGCAGGTCGGTGCCACAGATGGTGGCGGTGTCGATCTGGACGATGGCGTCGCTGGGCCGTTCCAGCTTGGGGTCCGGCTTGGATTCCCACTCCTTGTGGTTGGGGCCGTGATAGACGAGTGCCTTCATGGGCGCCACCTCCGGAGTGTGGGGAGCTTCCGGCAGCATAGGAACCGGGCACAGCGGACGGACCCCCCCGATCCGGGGATCGCCCGCCGGTTTCCTCACCCTGTGGAACATGTACGGCCTTTCGGCCGCGTTGCGGTCCTGGAGCGCTTGGAAGACCCGGCTCTCAGCTCCCGACCGATCGGCGAGCCATGCGCCGAGTGGGTGCCCAGCTCGGTTGGGCCTGTCGCCCCGTCGTGGAAGCTTCGCCGGTGAGCTTCTACGCCGACTCATTCAACCGGGCAGCGTGAGGTCCAGTTCGAGCCAGTGAGCCAGGTCCTTGATCTCGCCATCCACCGCGGCGGTCGCGGTCCTGTCGAAGGGCACGTCCTGGTGGATCGCGTCGACCCGCAGCACCCCGGCGTTGCGGTCGGCGGTGGCGTCGAGCTTCCCCACCAGCCGGTCGCCGTACAGGATCGGTAGCGCGAAGTACCCCCATCTGCGCCTGGTGGCGGGCTTGTACATCTCCAGCTGGTAGTCGAACCCGAAGAGCTCGACCGTGCGCTTGCGGTCATGTATCAGCCGGTCGAAGGGCGACAACAGCGCCGCACGCCCCGAGAACGGTTGGCCCAGCAAGGAAGGATCGACTCGCCACGTGCCCTTGACACCCTCCACGACGGCCGGCTCGCCCGCCTCGCCCACGACCACCGGCTCGACTGGAAGTGCCGGTCCCCGGGCGCGCGCGATGCCCAGAGCCCGCAGCCGCCGCTCGTTGCGGATGCGCAGCGCCGCATCCCTGGGAACCACCGGGTCATCGGGGTAGACCCGGGTCGCCAGGTCCCACAGCCGCTCGCCGCCCCGGCGTCCAGCGATCGCGACCTCGCCTCGCTGCACCATGAACTCCAGCAGTTGCGTGACGTTGCGGTTGTTGGTCCACCCGGTCGACCGCCACGGCACCTTGCAGGTGTCTGGAAGGTCGCGCGACGGCAGCGGCCCCGAGGAGCCGAGCCGATCGAGGATGTCCCGACGGCACGCGTCGTTGGCCCGCACCCAGTCGCGGCGGGACGCCCGCCAGCCGGGCTCCCCGGGCTCGGCCCGCTCCCAGCCGGCCATGTCCGCGCGGTAGAGCGCCAGGTCTTCGCTGGGGCGGATCGTCGCCCGCAGTTCGAGCAGCGTCCGGTCCGCGAGCGCGGTGTCCAGCTCGGCCGGCGAGTACGGCGACCCGAGGCGGCTCCAGGCCACGAGATCGGCACTGGGCGCGATCGCGGCGGTCGGATCGATCTGGAGCAGAGTCAGCTGGCGCACCACGTCGAGCAGCTCGGTCGGCCGCGGGCGATCCAAGAGCTGCGCCCGCACGGCAATGCGGCGCGCTTCGAGGCGGGAAATCTCGTGGACGGTCACGACTCGAGGCTATCGGACGGGTCCGACCGGAAGCACCTCCCGATCGGAGCAAGCCAGATGTGATCGCGATGATGTGGACGGTGGCTACCTGATCCCATCAACGAGCGCCGCTGACTCCACTGCGACGGCCTGCCTGCCTGTCTTCTTTCCCTTTGGCAGCAACGGCTCCAGACCGCCTACTAGGAGAGGCTGGCGAAACTCGTCGTCGCTGTTGAGCGTACCTGTCCCGGCTAGGATGGCGAAGGCGTACCCCGGATTCGGGTCGGTTTTACCCCACTCGTGGGCCGGTCTCCTGGCGCCTGGCCCAGGTCGATAGCGCCCCCTGGGCGGTGACTAGCTCGCTGATGGCCTGCTCGCCAGCGACCTGCGCACTGGCGGCCAAGATGGCGACCTGCTCGGCCAGGTTCCGGGCCTGCTTGCCGAGCGGCGCGACCGGCTCGGGCGGTGACTGCTGGGTCATGCTCCTACCTCCCCCTGCGTGGTTGCGGCGGTGGCCGGCGACGTGGGAGTCGGAAAACCGGCCAACCACCGCATGTCACATGGAACTCGATAGCGCCCTATTGCGTCCAATCAAGTCATTAGGCGCATCACCGCAGGTCAGAACGGGCGTAGGAGCGTCCAAGCGTGGCAGAATCCGCCCACCGGCGACGTGGGAGTCTGACGGTGTGCGGAGATCAGATGTTGACGCCGCAGGAGTTGGCGGACGAGCTGCGTGTGAGCGTGCGGACCCTGCGAGGGTGGCGCGACCGTGGACGCGGCCCGCGCGCGACTCGGATTGAGGGTGCGATCCGCTACCGGCGCTCGGACGTTGACCGCTGGCTTGCCGAGCAGAACCCGCCTGAGGAGCATCCGCCCGAGCGGCCCGCTCCATAGGTCGGATGTGGGGAATGTGGACAACCACATCCCAGCTCGATACTCTCGGGGGTGCTGCCCAGCTCAACGGACAGGATGGTTCGAACCCCTGGCGGGATTCGAACCCGCGACCTCCGGCCTTACGACAGGGGTGCTCTGTCCGCTGAGCTACAGGGGTAGCGGCTGGGAGCTGGAGCCGCGCTCAACGGAACTCCAGCTTCCGAATTTGGCCGAGGCCCTGGTCTGAACCGCCAGGGCTTCGGCGTTTGTCAGGGCAGCGTAGCTGTCTCCTTCGGTTGTGGACCTTACTTCTCGGGCGTTCCCGGTGCTGCTGCGGTGGGGAGGCCGGTCGGAAGTTGCAGCACGTGCAAGCCCCAGTCGTCAAGCGGCTCGTCGTTCACGGTCAGCCAGAGTCGGTGGCGTCCAGGCCGCTGAAACATGACGTTGGTGGCTGTGCCGCCGATGTTCACCACGGTCGAATCGCCATGCCCGAGTAGGGCGTCTGCGCCAACCCTGAACATGCCCTCGATACGGAACGGGAGCGGTTGGCGATCCTCATCAAGCATGCTGATCGCGAAGTGGTGGTCCTGGTGATAGGCGTGCCAAGGGACGTGCAGGGAGGCCCCGATCCCCAGCGTCGGCAGTAGCGCTGGATAGACCTGGAACCGCAGCATGTTGAAGAAGCCGCCGAGCACGTGGAGCTTTCCGCTGGCCTCGTCCTTGACAACGTGGTCCGCCGTGAAGAACGCAAGCACTTTGATACGGGTGAGGGATGCTTCGATCTCGCCCTGGGGAGACTCTTCGGTCGGATCGGTCATTCGACGCACCTCATCCATGTAGTACACTGGTTGCCCCGTGTCTGACAAGCATAGGGGCCGTCGGTGGACCTGAGCAAGTTCGAGTGGATCGACTGGGACCCTGAGGACGATGAGGACGGCAACACGGCCCACTGTCGTCGTCTCGGTATCCCTGAGCAGGTGGTCTATGAAGTCCTCGCGGAGGAGCCGGTGGAGATCAAGCTGCCGCTGGAGACCGCCGAAGGAGCCTTCGTCGGACCCAACCGAGTCCGAAACCAACTCTGGACAGTGCTGTTCGATACGTCATACAAACGGGAGACTGGCTACGGCCAGTGACCGGCTGGAGAGCCAAGCCGGCAGAGATTCGAGAGTGGGAGCAGGCCACCTCGAAGAGATGGAAGGGGCGCAGATGAGCGACGAGGCGCGCCGAAGCGAACAAGAGCGCCGAGAACTGGCGCAGCAGCATGCGGGCGAGGTGGTTGAAGGCTCGGGCCGCGTCGCGGCGCCTCGCCGTTTGGGTCAGATGGTCTCGCTCAGGCTTGAGCCGGCGGTCGCCGAGGCGCTTCGCGAGCTTGCTAATCGACGGGGAATTTCTCTGAGCGAACTGCTCCGCGAGGCAGCCATTCGGCTGTTCGAGGCCGAGCAGGCTACCTCGCACACAACTTTCATCGTCTCAGCTTCTCAGGTTCCGACTTCAACGGCTACCAGCGAGAACGTCTCAGCTGCAAGCTAAGTTGTCTACTGCCGAAAACCTACTAGTAATAAGGCCGCGACTGTCACACCCCTAACCTAGAATTGAAAGGAGGAAAAAAGAGTGATCCCCGCGCAGCGCTAACTGCCGGGGGTCTGGACCAGGAGATGTGACCTCCGTGGTCAGACAAACCGTACCACCGCGCTCAGACGCGGTACAGGTCGCTGGGCTGCTCGACAGCCCCGAGATCGCCCAGCTTGTGGATGAATTGGAAGCCACTCGCTGGACTGGCCGTCCCGGCTACCCGATCCGCGCGATGGTCGGTATGGCCTTGGCGAAGTCGCTCTACACCTTGCCGACATGGACTCGTACCGTCGCCCTGGTCCGCGAGCATGCCGCCCTCCGCATGGCCCTCGGCTGTCCTTACGTTTCTAGCGTCCGAGCGTGCATGCCTGCTATCGGTTCACCGCCAAGCTCCGGAAGTTCAAGCCGCTGCTGGACGCCTGCCTGGACCGCGTGACCGCTGCGCTACACGAGCAGATCCCCGAGCTGGGCACCACCGTCGCCATCGACGCCAGCGACATGCCGGCCTACGCCAACGGCCAGCGCTACCTCTACAAGGGCGGCCCGGAGCGCAAGACCTACAGCGACCCGGACGCCTTCTGGGGCCACCGCTCGGCCGTGTCCACCCGCGCGGCCGGGAGCTTCTACGGCTACAAGCTCCACCAAGCGGTCTGCGCCAAGACCGCCCTGCCGCTGGCATGGCGGGTGGAGACGGCCAAGGCGAGCGAGTCCACCTTCGCCCTGCCGCTGCTGGATGCGGTGAAGGCGCGAGGGTTCCGCCCCGGGGTCGCCATCATGGACATGGGCTACGACATGGGCCCGGTCTACGACGGGTGCGAGGAGCGCGGCTGCCACCCGGTCGTCCCGGTGCGCGAGACGCCCGCCGTCAAGGCCGGCAAGCACCGTCCGCCGACCTGCGAGCACGGCACCTGGACGTTCGCCGGGTCCGACGCCAAGCGGCGGGCAGCCAAGTGGCGTTGCCCGACCGGCGAGTGCTCGCCCGCCAGTCGGTGGGTCGGGGCCAGCCGGTTGCACACCCTGATCCCGCGTGGGTCGCTGCGGTGGAAGGCGCTCTACCGCCTGCGTGGCGCGGTCGAGCGGGAGAACGGGCGGCTCAAGCACGAGTGGGCGCTGCTGCCCCTGCGGCTCCGGGGGATCGAGCGGGTTCGGCTGCACGCCGACCTGACCATCTTCGCCCGGCTCACGGTCGCACTCGCCAAGGCCCGAGCGGTGCCGCTGGCCGCATAGGCGGCCCTACCCCGAGAACCACTACCCTCGGGGCTTCAGCCTGTCCGGGTATGGCTCAGCGGCCCGATCCGTGCTCAGAATGGGCTACTGACCAGGGAGAACAGCCAATGAACCACGACGTTCTCGGCTTGGCGGCAAGTTTCGCTGGCCGTATCGCCGGACCCTCCTACGCGTCGGTCAGGTCGAACCGCCTCGTCACCGTCAAGGTGGCCACGAGCAGTGGGTAGCAAGGAGCGCGTTCTCGACGAACCTGCCGCGCCACCCCGACGGCGGATCGCCTACCCGTCGGAGCCTGTGGTGAGGAGCGGGCGCTCGAGTACGGTGCGAAGCACCACGGTCGTACGGGTCGTCACCGTCGGGCTGAGCGCGCGCAGGCGGGCGACCGCCGCGGACAGCTCCTGCGGCGAGCCGACCCGCAGCTTCACGAGGTAGCAGTCCTCGCCAGCGACCTCGTGGACCTCCAGGACGCGAGGCTCATGCGCGAGCGCCACGTCGATCCGCTCCTTGTCGGCCAGGCCCGGCCCGAGGTTCACGGCGACGAACGCGGCGACGCCCGCACCGACGGCGTCAGGGTCGACCAGCGCGGCATAGCCGCGTATCGCTCCGGCCGCCTCCAGCTTGCGCAGGCGCTCGTGAACCGAAGGCCCGGACAGCCCGACCAGCTGCGCCAGCGAGGTGACCGTGGCGCGACCGTCCACCGCCAGCGCCTCGATCAGGCGGCGGTCAACGTTGTCAAGGTCCCGTAGTACCATGGTCTCGTCTCTCTAGGCAATTAGCCGATCAAGCCTAAGAATTATAGGGCAGGTTGCCATGGTGTGGGGACAGCGGACCGGGATCGGGTTGCTGCAGGGCATCGCGCTGTACACCGGCGCGGTGCTTGGCACCGGGGTGTTGGCGCTCCCCGCCCTCGCCGCGCGGCAGGCGGGACCTGCCTCGCTGCTGGCCTGGGCGGGGCTGGTGCTGCTGTCGGTCCCGCTGGCCTCGACGTTCGCGGCGCTCGCTGGCCGCTACCCCGACGCCGGCGGCGTCGCCACGTTCGCCGCGCGCGCGTTCGGCCCGCCCTGGGCAGCGGTGACCGGCTGGTGGTTCTACTGCACCGTGCCCGTCGGCGTCCCGGTGCTCGGCCTCTTCGGCGGCGCCTACGTGGCTGCCGCGACCGGCGGCGGACGGACCACCAGCCTGGCGGTTGGCGTCGCGCTCGTCGCCGTCGCCGTCGCCGCCAACTGGGTCGGGCTGCGGCTGTCAGGCCGCCTCCAGCTCGTCCTGGCGGCCCTGCTCGCTGCCCTGCTCACCGCGGCGATCGCGGCCTCGGCACCAGACGCCCGCACCGCCAACCTGTACCCGTTCGCGCCCCACGGCTGGTTCGCGGTCGGCGGCGCGGCGGCCCTGCTGGTGTGGTCGTTCGCCGGCTGGGAGACGGTCACCCACCTTGCCGCGGAGTTCGCTGACCCCGCCCGCGACCTGCGCCGGGCAACCGCCGCGTCGCTCACGCTGATCGGCGCTCTGTACCTCGGCCTGGCCGCGGTGAGCGTGCTGGTCCTCGGCCCACGGCTCGAGCAGGTCGACGCGCCCCTGGCCGTGCTGCTCGCCCACGGCATCAGCGGCTCGGTCTCGGCCGGAACGATCGCGGCGGTGGTCGCCGTCGTGGTGACGCTCGCCACGATGAACGCCTACGTCGCCAGCGCCGCCAGGCTCGGCGTGGCCCTGGGCAGGGACGGAGCGCTGCCGGGCTGGCTCACCAAGGGTGGACGAGCCGGCGAGGTGCCCCGGCGCAGCCTCGCGACGTGGCTGCGCTGACGGGCATGGTGCTTGCGGGGCTGTTCGTCACCGGCGCGGACGCGCACGTGCTGGTGCTCGCGACCACCTCGTGCCTGGCCGCGATCTACACAGTCGGCTGCGCCGCCGGGATCCGTCTTCTGCCCCGCGGCAGCCTCGGCCGCCGCGCAGCGGTCGCCGCGACGGTCCTGGTCGCCGGGCTACTGCTGCTCGCGGGCCCGTTCCTCGCCTGGCCCCTGGTCTTGGCCACGGGTGCGCTGACCACCCGCCGCGTCCTGGGCCGACGGGTGCCCAACGCCCCATACGGCACGGCCAGGCCTGGTGTTGGAGCTGGAGCCGCATGCAGGCGAGGGTGAAGAGGCCCTGTCGTCTGAGACAAGGAGAGCTACGGTGATCGCCAGGATCTGGAGAGGCTGGACCACCCGGGAGAACGCCGACGCCTACCAGCGGATCGTCAGCGAGGAGGTGCTGCCGGGCATCGCAGGCCGCAACCTCGCCGGCTACCACGGCGCCTACCTGCTGCGGCGCGACCTCGACGGCGAGGTGGAGTTCGCCACCATCACGCTGTTCGACTCGCTCGAGGACGTTCGAGCCTTCGCCGGCGAGGATTACGAGACCGCGTACGTGCCGCCGCGGGCACAGGCGGTACTCGCCCGCTTCGACGAGCGCTCGGCGCACTACGACACGCTGCTGCGACCGCACGCGACCTGAGGCCCACCCGGGCCGCGAACTGGCCGGCTGCCGACTGACCGGGGCCGTCGTCGGCACGACTCTGCGCCAAGACCTTCCCCTGCTGTGGAGCCGGTTGCTGGTCAGGCGGGAGACGCTATGGGACTGGAACGCCGGCAACCTCGTCCACTGCGGGCACGTCACGCTGGGCCGGTTGGCGCTGCTCGCCGTGGACGTCGAGGCTGCCGAGGAGCACCTGCGGCTTGCCGGGTCGACGCACGGCTCAGCGCAGCTCGACTCGTTCGGGCCGGCGTCGCCGTTGGCACCGAACTCCCGCAGCGTGAGCGCGCGAACCGCGTGCAAGACACCGTCGACCTTCGGATTCGCTCCAGCCGATGAACAGTCGTCGTCAACGGACTGTGAGCCCACCGCTCTTCCTGCGGTTACACGGACCGCACAGAACTTGAAGGTTCTCAGGAGTGCTACCGCCACCCAACGAGACCGGGATGATGTGATCGAACTGCAACTCGCTCTGGCTCCCGCAGTGGCGGCAGCGTCCGCCGTCTCGGGTCCAGACCAGCTGTTTCACATCGTCGGGGATGGCGCCGCGGGGCTGCGCTGAGCGAGGCCGGCTTCCCGTGGCGACGATCTGCTGCGCGCGCTCTATGCGCTGGGCCTGACGCTGCTGGCGCGTGACGAGCAGCGCATAGACCTCGTCTGCCGTAAGGTCCTCGTTCTCCCAGTAGAACCTGTCCCGAAACTGCCAGTAGTTACGTTCGCCCACCTTCACGACGCTCATCGGATACTGCCACTGCTGCGTGACTGCGCGGGCGAACTCGCTCTTGTGCATCTTGCTGATGCGGTAGAGCTGACGGCCGATCAAGACCGTGACCCAGCCCTTCCCGGTCAACATGCCAGGCTGATGGGAGATCCGGACGTTCTCCGCGCGACGTAACACGGCATCCTCCTACAGCCTGCGCTCAGCATCGTGCTCAGCAGTGCCACGCTCGAGCGGTCTGACCATAATCGGACACGGCAATACCTTCGCGCCAGCGATACCGCGTCGCGGATCGGCGTGCCATGCAGCTGATCGATCTCGGACGCGACCGGCGAGCTGGACTGGTCTGTCCGACGGCTCATGCACGGGCGGCTGAGGGCTGGCGATGACCACGGCGGTCGCTAACACGCAGGGTGATCAGCTACTTCCTGCGGCTATCCATCGAGTGAGTCTCTCCTGCCGTCGGCGCCGCTCGCTGTACGACCAAGCAACAGTCGTGACGCTCGGGGTCGCGAGCCGCGCTGGTCCCTTTGGGGAG
>WNFU01004357.1_pt1 | contig 51862 bp, 59 predicted proteins | sample 5400121 | NCBI WGS metagenome assembly WNFU01 (sample SAMN13153360, study PRJNA577476) | soil metagenome | isolation source: 100 cm soil or saprolite under grassland replicate 1 | place: USA:California | collected 2016-06-15 | reverse complement strand
ATCGAGACCGCCTCGCCCGCTGCCTTGGCCTCCTCCGCCCACCGGACGGCTTCGTCCAGCTCCTGCGTCTCCCGGTCGAGGTAGCCCGTCTTGACCCTTCGCTCGATCCGGGCCGGATCGACCTCAACGCACAGCGCCACACCCTCGTTCATGGTCACCGCCAGCGGCTGGGCCCCGCCCATCCCACCGAGGCCGGCGGTCAGGACGATCCGTCCCTTCAGCGAACCGCCGAAGCGCTGGGAAGCCAGTTCGGCCAGTGTCTCGAACGTGCCCTGGAGGATCCCCTGGGTCCCGATGTAGATCCACGAGCCGGCCGTCATCTGCCCGTACATCGTGAGCCCGGCCCGTTCGAGCTCCCAGAACGTCTCCCAGTCGGCCCACTTCGGCACGAGCATCGCGTTGGAGATCAGGACGCGGGGGGCGGAGGGCTGGGTGCGAAACACCCCCACCGGCTTGCCCGACTGGATCAGGAGTGTCTCGTCGCCTTCCAGCCCCCGGAGGGTTCGAACGATCTGATGGAACGCCTCCCACGACCGGGCGGCCTTCCCCGTTCCCCCGTACACGATGAGGTCCTGCGGGCGCTCGGCCACTTCGGGGTCGAGGTTGTTCATGAGCATCCGCAGGGCGGCCTCCTGCGGCCAGCCCTTGCAGGACAAGTTCCCTCCGCGGGCCGCTCGGACCTCGGGAATCTGCGCGACGGTCACGCCAAGAGCCTACCCGGAACCCGATGGGCATCCGCCTCGGGAAGCGGACGGAGCAGCGTCGCACGCGCCGGCGTGAGCCGCCGCTAGCCCCCGTGGGCGTGGATCGGAAGCTTGGCCTCACCCAAGGCGATCACCAAGCACCCATAGCAGCACGCGACAGGGCACTCGGTGCTGTCGCAGAACGAACAGAACTCGATCTGGCGCCCGCAGTGGGTACAGACCAGCACCAGTTGATCCGCCATCGGGTCAGCCTCCTCGCTCGTCCTCTGCATGGTGCGCGTGCATGGCCTCGTGGAGCCGGTGGGCCTCGCGTTCGGCGTCCTCGCGGAGCAGCACGCCCACCAACCGGCCTTCCGACGTGGTCACCGGCGAGCTGGGCAGGTCGTGCTCGACCATGAACGCGGCCATCTCCTCGATGGGGACGTGCGGGCGGAACGTGCTCGGCCCCGGTCGCATGGCCTGCTCGGCGGTCTGATTCGGATCGCTGGCCAGCTCCTTCGCCCGCATGAGTCCCAGGACGATCCGCTCCTCGTTCACCACCACGCAGACCTCCCACCCGTCCTTCTTGGCATGTTCGCGCACGTCGCCTAAGCGGTCTTCGAGCGAGCAGGTGGGCACGTCCTTCCGGGCCACGTCTCCGGCCCGGGGCAAGCGGGCCATGGCGCCCTCCGAGGGCAGGCCGGCCGCCAGCCAGTCCGACTTGCCCGCCTCGTAGTCGTAGACCTCCTGGAACCCCAGGCTCTCGAGCCGCCACGCGGCCCGCGGGCTCATGTCTCAGGCCGAGTCCCAGCAGTACACGATGACCGGCCGGTTCGGGTCCAGCCGATCCCGCGCCTCCTTGCCGAGCCGCCGCAGCGGGAGGTTGATGGCCCCGGGGAGGTGCTCCTCGTCGAACTCTTCGCGGGGCAGCACTTCCACGAGCTGCGCGCCCTCCGAGAGCAGCCGCTGGACCTCGTCCCGGCCGATCCCCTTCGGCATGGGCGGCCCTCAGCCCCTCACGCCATCGCGCTGGACGTCAGCGTGCGGAAGTCCTGGAGGACCTGCCCGGGATGCGCGGCGATGTCGGTCACCTTGTACGCCTTGGCGATCTTTCCCTCGCGGTCGATCAGATAGGTCCGGCGCTTCGCGAACTCCGGTGAAGGCTCCTCGGCTGTCCGCTTGGTCTCGTAGAGTTCGCCCACCTTCCGGTCCACGTCGGAGAGCAGCCGAAACGGGAACCCGTATTTCTCGGCGAACGCCCGGTTCTGCTCGGGCTCGTCGAAGGAGATGCCCAGAACCTCGATCCCTGCTTCCTGGAACTCGGGGGCTCGGTCACGGAACCCCTGGATCTCGATCGTTCAACCGGACGTGAACGCCTTGGCGAACCACCACAGCACGATCCAGCGGCCTCGGAGGTCGGACAGCGACACGGGGTTGCCGTGTTGGTCGGGCAGGGTGAAATCGGGCGCGATGGTCCCGTCGGTCAGCACTGGCGTGAGTCTAGCGATCGGCTACCGAACCCGCTTCTGTAGCCGTCGAACTGGCGCGTGACGTGGGTCATCGTCGCACCGTGGCAGACGAGAGCAGCAGGCGTTCGACGGCCTCCACGTCGGCGAGGTCGGGCAGCGCGGCGTCCGCACCGGCTTCGGCCAGTTCGTCGAACGGCACACGCCCGGTCGCCACCAGCAGGCACCGCGCACCGGCCGCCCGGGCGCAGGCCAGATCGCGGGCCGTGTCGCCGATGATCCACACGTCCTGCGGCGGAACATGCATCCCGCGAAGCCGTTCCAGTTTCTCCAGCGCCACCGACACCAGCTCGTTCCGGTCCGCGCTGTCGCTGCCGAACGCGGCCACCTCGAGGTCGAGATACTGGTCCAGCCCGAACGCCCGGATCTTCAGTCGCGCGTTGGCCTCGGTGTTGCCGGTGAGGAGGGACTGGACGACCTCGGGCCGGCGATCGAACCGCTCGAGCAGCTCGAGGACGCCCGGGAGGACCCGCCCGTCTTGCCGCAGGAGGTCGACGGCCAACTCCATCTCCCGCTCCAGGGCCTGGAGTACGCCGGGGAGCCGGCGACGAGCCTCATCGTCGGAGACGGACAGCTCCGACATGATCTCCAGGGCGATCTGGGGATCGGTCTTCCCGCCGAACGAGACCTCGTGATCGCCGACGGCCTGCCTCAGGACGGAGGCCACGGCCCGGTCGAACGCCTGGCGTGTGGCCGGCCCCGTCCACACGAGCGTCCCGTCGACGTCCCAGAGGATGAGGCGGTGGCTCATGCTCAGCAGGGTAGCCGGTAGGCTTGGCCGTACACTGCGGGCCGATGGGCGGGCTGTGGATCTGCCCCGACTGCGGCCACAAGTTCCGGTGGCGCAACCAGTGGCACTCCTGCACCAAGGTCACCCTGGAGGACCACCTGCGCGGCAAACCCGCGGAGGTGGTGGCGCTCTACCGAGCGTTCGAGCAGGCCGTCCTCGGCCTGGGCGACGACGTGGAGATCGAGGCCGTTAAGGGCAGGGTCGAGTTCCGGGCCCGCATCCGGTTCGCCGGGTGCACCATCCAGCGGAAGGGGCTGCGGTGCGCCGTCCTGCTGCCCCGAGTCCTGCCCCATCCCCGTTTCGTCAGGATCGAGTCCCCCATGCCGACCCAGCACCCCCACTACTTCCGCATCGACGGGCCGGAGGACCTCGACGGAGAGGTCCGGGCGTGGCTCGAGGAGGCCTACGCGCTTGGCTCGGGCTAGGCAGACGGGCTAGGCGGCCGCGACCGCCCGGGGCCCCCATCCAGGGGAGGGGGCCGGGGGACTGAACCAGGGTCCCTTGGATGCCGATACGGAAGTCGCCGAGGAGTGACGAGGGGGTCGAACCATGGCGCAAAGCTACGAGGAGTTCGGAAGCGGTCCCGAGCAAGCTGAAACGCCGCATGACGGCTGGGTGACGGACAACCGGCCGACCGATGCGGGCAAGGGTGGCGTCTCCCCTGGAGAGGCGAGCGCGAGGTCGGTGGCGGACCAGCTCAGTGCCCTGTTGCAGGGCGCGGACGGCACCGCCCGACGCATCATCGAGGAGGCCGAGGTCAAGGCGAGGGATCAGCTGGCCGAAGTCGACCGGCGAGCCCGCCGCGTGGAAGCCGAGGCGGCCAGGCTCGCGGCGTGGAGCCGCCAGACCGAGAAGCTGATCCAGACCATGTGGTCTGCCTTCTCGGAGTTCCGCAGAGATGTCGAAGCGATCCCGCAGCGGATCAACGAGGTCCTGGCTCCCCTGGCGTCTCACGCGTCCGTGGTCGTCCGCCAGATCGATAACCTGACCAACGCCCTGGGGTCTCAGACGTCCGAGAAGGCGCCCAGCCCCAGTCCCCTTCCCCCCGATCCAACCCACTTCGCGGGCCCCATGCCCTTCGACACCGGGACGAGCGACGGCTCGGTCCCGTCGGGCGGGGTAGGCAGTTGGGAGGACCTCGCGAACGGCACCCCGTGATGGCTGCCGGTTCGTCCACGGTCGGAGGGCCGAGCGAGATGGGCAAGGGACTGTTCGGCTATCGCAAGTCAGACGTTCAGCAGCTGCTGGCCGACCGAGACACCATGCTCCGCCAGGCGGAGAATCGCATCCGCGCCTCCCAGACCCGGATAGCCGAGCTCGAAAAGACCTTGGCCGAGGCGAACGAGCGTAAGGCCCGCATGGAGGAGCAGGTCAGGCGGCTCCGGCAGGAGCTGGACTCGATCGCCTCGCGCAACTTTCAGGGGGAACAGATGGCGGGAGAGGTCCGGGCCGAGGCCGAGAGGATCGCCGGCGAGGCCGAGCGGCTGAACTCCTGGAAGCGGAACGTCCAGGACATCGCCGCCGCCATGATTCCCACCGTGGATCGCTTTCGTGCGCTGGCCAACGAACTGCCGACCCGCGTGGATCAGAGCCTTTCCGCACTCGACGGCAAGATCGCTTCGCTGACCAGCCTGATGGAAGAGTTCGGCCGGCTCTCGGGAAACGCCGACACCCGAGTCGGCTAGGACACGACGTCCTTTCGCCAGAAGACCCAGACCGCCGCCCCCAGGAAGATCGCGACGTAAGCGCCGTCGACCAGCAGCCCGCGCTGGATCTCGCCCCACTCGACGGGTGAGCGGAACAGGCCCACGAACGCGAACCACCCGTGGCTGAACAGATAGGGATGGATGGCGTGCAGCGACGAGAGTCCGTCCACGATCTGGCTGGCGATCGCCAGGGCCATGGTTGCCACGGCCGCCCCGAGGCCGGAGTCGGTAAGCGTCGACAGGAACAGGCCGATGGCGGCGAGGCCGGCCATCCCGCACACCGAATAGGCGCCGCTCGCGGCGATGCGGACCGCCGCGGCGCCGGGCCCGAGGGTCGTCCCCGAGAGCGTGGGCAGCCGCCCGTAGCCGAAGGCCAGGCCCCCTGCCACCAGGGCCACCACCATCACCCAGACCACGGCGGCCCCCACCTCGGTCACCACCGACGCGTACTTGTGCAGGACCAGCCGGACCCGTCCCACCGGACGGGTCACCAGATAGCGAAGGGTCCCTCCCGCCGCCTCGGCCGCGATCGCCTCGCCCGACAGGAGCGAGGTGCCGAGCGGGAGGAAGAACGGCTGGATGAGGGCGATCGCCGTGAGCGCGGCGAACAGCCCGCTGTGGCGGATCTGGTCGAAGAACACCGGGCCGCCGCTGGCACCGGGAGACGTGGCCAGGATCACCACCGGTAGCACCGCCAGTCCGGCCAGCCCGAGCGCGAACACCCACGTCCGCACCCGGTGGAGGGCCTTCGCGATCTCAACGAGGAACATCGGCGCCCTCCACCAGCTTGACGAAGACTTCCTCCAGGCTCTCCTGCTCCGGGACCAGGGCGCTCACGGCGACGCCGCCCGCGACCAGGGCGGCGTTCAGCGCAGCGGCCGTGGCGGGAGGAGCGAGCTCGACCCGAAGGACCCCTCGCTGTGCCCGGTCGCCCGCGTCGAGCCCGGCCCCCTCGATGGAAGTCAGGATGGCCCGGGCTTTCGCCTCGTCGTCCACCTCGATCCGGAGCCGATTCGCCGCCGGCCGGAGCTTCGATGGCGGCCCGTCCGCAACCAGCCGCCCTCCCGCCAGCACTCCGACGCGATCGCACATGGCTTCGACCTCCCACAGCAGGTGGCTCGACACGAAGACCGTGGTCCCCCCGTCGGCCAGCCTGCGCAGCAGGAGCCGGACCTCCCGCATGCCCTGGGGGTCGAGGCCGTTCGTCGGTTCGTCCAACACGAGCAGCTCGGGTTCGCCGAGGAGCGCCAGCGCGATCCCCAGCCGCTGGCGCATGCCCTGGCTATACGCCTTGACCTTCTTCCGCGCGGCCTGCTCGAGGCCCACGGTCCGCAGCACCTCGTCGATCCGGGCCAGGCGGCGGCGCCGGTCCTCGGACGGCCAGCCCGCCCGGGCGAAGTACTCCAGGTTGCGCCGCCCCGATAGGTAGGTCCACGCCGCAGGCTCCTCGATGATGGCGCCCACCCGGCGCAGCGCTCGGACCGTTCCTCCGGCGGCCACGAGGCCACGGCCGAACATCGGCTCACCCAGGACCTCCACCTCGCCCGCGCTGGGATGGATCAGCCCGAGGATCATCCGGATGGTGGTGGTCTTGCCGGCCCCGTTCGGCCCGAGGAATCCGTACAGCATCCCTCGCTCGATCGTGAGGTCGAGGTGATCGACCGCCGAGAGCGACCCGTACCGTTTGGTCAGGCCGCGAACGGCCACCGCGTTCAGTGGAGCCGATTCTCCACTGCCACGAGGGTGGACTGCGGCACCAGCCCGTAGAGGAGCCACCCATGGTCGCCCCGGTCGACCAGGCGGATCGAGAACAGCGGGCCGGAGAACGGCAGGAACTGCGTGATGTCGAACCCGGCCATCTGCATGCGCAGCTCCGACATGGCGGGGGTTCGGATCGCCACCACCGATGCCCACCCGGACCCGAAGACCGTGGGGGCGCCGGGATCCTGTTCGAGCGGATGTGTGATCCTAAGCGGGGCCTTCGTCGCCGGGATCGACGGCATCGTGGCGGAGCCGGACCCGTGGGTGCCTGTGCCGTACGACGCGGACCCCGAAGCGTAGCCACTGCCGCCGGCCCCGCCTCCCTGGCTCATGGGCGCGATCCGTCTTACCTTGGCCCCTGGGGGAGGCGAGAACTGGTAGGTCGCCCGACTGATCGGGGCGAAGCTCACCTGCGTGAACGACACCGACATCGGCGCGGCGCTCCGTCCTCGCGCGTAGACGGCGACCCGGAGCGGGAGCCGCTCGGCGGCGTCGATGTCGATCTCCACGCGCCGAACCAAGGTGCTCGCCGTGCGGGGCTCCAGGGCCAAGACGTAAACAGGACGGCCAGCCACCGTGGCGGTGCGGCCGACGCTCACCGCGGTCGTGGGCGTGATCGACTCGAGCGCGTGCCGGGCGATGGCCAAGGGGTCGGCTAGTTCGAGGGGCGGGTGGTTCCCAGCGCCATGCGGCCGATGCACGACGTAGGCGGTGAACGAGGAGAAGTCCCAGAACCAGGCGGCGGACCGATTGACGATCAGGGAGCGTTCCGACATCGCTAGCAGCTCCGACACGCGAAGGCCGTCGGCGGACCGCCACACTCGGAGACTGTGGTTTCCATTCAGGGAGGTGAGGAACTGGGCGGCCCCGCCCGGGATGTTGGGAAGGCCTTCGGTGGGGAGGGACGGCAGCCCGAGATCGATGTGCGCCGAGACATGCCCGGAGATGGGCCGGCCGTCGGCGATGGCGCGGAGGGTCGACGCGATCAGCTGGTCCGTGGCGATGGGAGCCAGCCGGACGGGGGAAGACACCTGGGCAGCTACGGCAGCTATCGCCCCACTGGCCAGGATCCCAGCCCCCAGCACGGCTGCCAGGAGCCGCCACCTCGTCTTCAGCCGGGTCATCCCTACCTTCTTATACCGAGTCGATCCATCGTGCACAGATCATTCCTGGATCGTCACGGGGACGACACAGGACGTACAGGGAAATCTGGTGCGGAACGAATATCGGCGGGGCCACGCCGGATCCCTTGACCCCAATTGGATAATCGACCTGGCGGGAAGGGGGGCGCCATCGCGAAGATCGGCGTGGCCATGTCGGGAGGCGGCCATCGAGCTGCACTCTTCGGTGCCGGCGCCCTGCTCTATCTCGTCGATTCGGGGAAGAGCGGGGAAATCACCTCCATTGCCTCGGTCTCTGGCGGGTCACTGACGAACGGCTTCGTTGCCCAGTCCGTAGACCTCTCCAAGGCCACGCCACAGGACTTCGAATCGCGCATCAAGCCCCTCATTCGATGCATCGCACAGCAGGGCACGGTCCTGCCGCCCAGCCCGTTCACCCTCGCCTACCTGGTGCTCCTGGCACTGCTGCTCCTCGGCTCGGTCGTCGGCGTGTGGTTCATCCCCATCCCCATCGGTTGGCGGGTGGCCCTGTTCTTCGCCGGGCTCCTGCTGACCGGTCTCGTCGCTGGTCAGCGGGGAAGGGTCACCTCCCGCGCGTTCGCCCGCCGTCTCTTCTCCCCTCAGGGACGCCCCACGCGCCTGGAGGAGGCCTCGACGTCGGTCGACCACGTGATCTGCGCCGCCGACTTGCACACGGGGGAGAACGTGTACTTCTCGGGGAGGTTCGTCAGCTCCTATCGGTTCGGCTGGGGCAGCCCGGGTGACCTGCCCCTGCACGTGGCCGTGCAGTGCTCCGCCGCGCTGCCGGGAGCCTTCCCCCCCAACTGGCTCCCCACCGCCCGCCATCGATTCCATGGTGGTCTGGCCGAGGCCAAGGGGGCGGGGCGCATGGTGTTGGTGGACGGCGGCGTCTACGACAACCAGGCCGACCAGTGGGTGATCGGGATGGACAACCGGCGGAGGAGGTTCGGCTCGCTGGCGAATTTCCGCGACGCCGACGAACTGGTCTCCGTCAACGCCTCCGGAGGGCTCGGATGGACGGCGGTGTCAAACCTGCTGCGGTTCCCGTTGCTCGGGGAGTTCCTTTCCCTTCTCCGGGACAAGTCGATCCTCTACGACAACGGGAATTCCGTGCGTCGCGAGCTGATGATCCAACGATTCGAGCGGCCGGCAGGGACGACGCCAGCCCTGCGCGGGGCCCTGGTCCACATCCCGAGGACCCCCTTGCACACGGCGAGGAGGTACCTGAACGGTCCCGACCCGGCCGCCGCTGCCAGGGCCGGCGACGTGATCGCGCGACTGGAGCCCAACGAGGGCTACTGGAAGGATCTGGCCGCGCGGGCGGGCGGCGTGAAGACCTCGCTGACGAAGCTGGGGACCGAGAGTGCCGCGGACGTGCTCGAGCATGCCTACGTCCTGGCGATGGCGAACCTGCACGTCATCCTGGGGTATCCGCTGCTCGACCTGCCGAGCCGGGCGAGGTTCGAGGCCCTGGCCTCCTAGGCCCGGATCCTCCGAGTGGTGCGCCGGACGCTCTTCGATCGCCCCTCGAACTCCACGTCGACGAACGAGGGTTCGGCGGGTTCGCCCACCGTGACGAGGTCGCAGCGCGACCGGATCGCGTCGAGAGTTGGGGTATCGGGGACCTTGTTGTAAGTGTCCGCGCAGGTCGACACCAGAGCCTTGCGTGGGCGGTCGTCGGGGGCCTTGGCTGGGAGCACCTTGTCGAGCAATTCGGGCGGGGGCGTGCCGTTCCAGCTGCCGTGGTGTCCGACCTTCAGGAAGTGCACCGGCTCCAGGACGCCCTGCTTGTCCATCTCCATCCAGCTGCGTTGCTCGGCGTCTCCGGGGAAGAGGAGCTTCCAGCCTCGCCACTCCAGGCTGATCACCACGCTGGTGTTGTTGTTTGCAGCGTCGATGGTGAGCAGGTTGTCGAGGTGTCCCTGTCGGCGGATCTCGACGAGATTGTAGAAAGCGCCGGCATCCACGCCGGAGGGCGGCAGGGGGACCGTCAGGGTCGGGGACGCACCACCGCCGCCTCCATCGGCCACGCCGAGGGCCATGGGTCGGAAGGCCCCGTAATACGTCGAGGTGTCCTCCTCGGGGGCCCAGATGTGGAGCTTCGCCTCGCGGAAGGGATCGGTTCCCTTCACGTCGCAGCCGCGGTACACGAAGGTCGTCCGATCCGGCGCCATGGCTCGCAGGAAGTCGACGCACTTCTTGGTGCTCCGGTAGTCGTTGTTGAGCAGGAGCGCGTCGACCAGCGCGGTTCGAGCCTGGGGGGCGGCCCCGTAGAAGCGGGCGATCCCGTCCATCGCCGCTTCCAGGGCCAACCGGCGCTTCTTGGCCTTCTCGTGCTTGTCGTAATAGTCGGGTGCGGCCGAAGCGGTCAGCCAGACGTTCTTCACGGGTATGGGCAGGTTGAGCTGATCCGAGGCGAAGAGGAGTCCCTGGACGTGGTCCATGTGCTCGTGGGTCATGACGTAGAGATCGACGGGCTTGCCCCCGAGCTCTCGCAGGATGTCCTCGATCACGGGCTGGAAGACCGTGTCGACCCCTCCCGCCCCCGAGAGCACGTTGCCCACGTCGATCAGCAGGTGCCGGGTGACGTCTCGCCCGCTCGGCTGCCGCTCCGGGATCGACACGAGGATGGCGTCGCCGAAGCGGACGTTGTAGGCGCGGACCCGGAGCGTGCTCATCGCGCGATTCGATGGAGGCCGGCCACCGTCAGTCTCCGACCCCGGTGATGTGCAGCATCCTCGCCGCTCCCCTCACCCGCATCACGTCGCCGAGCGTCTCGGCGCTCACAACGAAGCGGAGCGGCCGGCCGTCGGGGCCCACGGCATGGTCGAGGGTCATCAGCAGGCCTTCCCGAACCAGCCGTTGCAGCATCCGGTCCCGGTCCGTCACCTGGTCCTCGCTGAGGTCGGAGGTCAGCAGCGACCGGATGCGCCTGCTCTCCCAGTCGATGGCGAGCGTGGTCCCCACGGAGATGGCCCGCTCGGAAGGGAAGCCGGCGCCCAGCCCGCTCGGTTCGGTGACGTCCCATGCGACCTTGAAGATGCACTCCCGGATCTCGGCCGGTCCCCCGCGACGGTAGTAGACCTTCTTGGCATCGAGCCGGGGGAGGACACGGAACGGGACCTTGGCCGGGATCCCCAGGAGCTTCCGCTCCCGGTCCGCGAAGTCGTACGCCGCCCAGTCGCTGCGCACGATCGTGTCGAGGTCGAGCGACTCGACCGCCTGGTGCGCGTAGTCGGTCTTGACCTTCAGGGCGGAGGCCTTGGGCACGATCTTGCGCCGCACGAACTCCTCGGTCAGCCAGTCTCGCTCTTGAGGGTCCTCGGGATGTGAGGCTTGATCGGCCGCGATGAGCGCTCGACCGAAGTCGGCGAAGGACACCTCGCCGGGTGGCAGCAGATCGAGCGCTCGGAGGATGAACCGTCCGAACCGCTCCGCGGCGACCCCCAGGGCCTTGCCGGACGCGGGGATGACGCCCAGCTTGGGAGCCCACTGATCTCGGCGGGCGGTGTGGTATTTCACGATGACGGAGTACAGGGCGCCGCTCAACACCTCGCTCAGCTCGTGCGGCTCGGTCCGGTCCACCCGGTTCGGCCGCCCATACCGGTCCATGGTCCAGTCGTCCGGGTCCAGGGTCTTGTCGTTAAGCAGAGACCGCAGGTAGGTGGCTCGTCCGACTGGATCCAGGGCGCGGCCGAATTCCTCAGCGATGGAATTGAACGCGGTGGTGTTGGAGATCGATCCCCCCGTCATGTTCAGCACGGCGTTGACGAGTTCACGGCTTTGGAACGAAAGCAGGAGCGCGGTCAGGTCCGCGATGGCCTCGTGCAGCGCCAACGACTGCGGTGCGATCGCGTGGTACAGGTCGGGGGCGATCCCATCGAGGATGGCGTGGCCGGTCTCGTGCGACACGATGTCGCGGGAGAGGCTCGTGAAGATGGTCTGGCCTCCGGCCGAGAAATGGAAGAACTGGAGGCTGCGAGAGTCCCGTTCGTAATACGCGTTGGCCCATTCTCCAGCCCGCGGGATCACCAGGAGCTGCGGGCCATCGAAGGCCCAGTGCAGCGGCCGCCCGAGCACGTCCTTCTGCTCGAACATCTTCATCGTCCGCAGGACCGTGCCGAACACGCTGACCTGCATGAACGCCGGTGAGGAAGCGTCGCCGTCCGCGACCTCATACTTGCCTCGCTTGCGGCCCGGCTTGGGAGGAATGAACTTCACTCCCGGAAGCAGCGCACCAGTCGTCGCGTCCAGATCCAGTACGGCGACTCTGGGGGTGACTGGCCCATCCAGGAAGAAGTCCTCGTCGGCGTCGAAATTGTCCGTCAGGCTGGTCATGCCCTTGGCCATGGCGACGAACTGATCCTGGATCATGATCGGGACCCGAACGATCATTCCGCACCCCCCAGCGCCGAGCCTCCAGGCCCGAACCCTCGGCGCCTCGCCGTCAACGTAAGCCGGTGGTCGCTGTCGCGTCAAGGGAACGAGGAGGGGGCGGCCCCGTGGAGCGGGGCCGCCCCGTCATCGGTGCGGAAGAGAGGACTGGCTAAAGTCCCTCTAGGCCGCCACCGACTCCTTCGAAGCATCGGCGAGCTCCAGAGCGATCTCGAGCACCTCGTCGATCGTTTCGGCCGTGTGGAACGTGATCTCGTTCCGGACCTGCTCGGGCACGTCCTCGAGGTCGCCCTCGTTGCGCTTGGGCAGGATGACCTCCTTGAGGCCGGCCCGGTGGGCGGCCAGGACCTTCTGCTTGACCCCGCCGATCGGGAGCACCCGGCCCTGGAGCGTGACCTCGCCGGTCATCCCAACGGTGGCCTTGACTGGCCGGTTGCTCAGCAGTGACGCCAGCGCCGTGGTCATGGTCACGCCCGCGCTGGGGCCGTCCTTGGGGACCGCGCCGGCCGGGACGTGGACGTGGAAACGGCCCTGGAGGCGGTCGGGAGTGATCCCAAGCTCCTTCCAGTGCGAACGCACGTAGGACAGGGCGATCTGGGCCGACTCCTTCATGACGTCGCCCAGCTGCCCGGTCAGCGTGAGCCCGGGCTCGCCGTGGCCGTCGCTCTCCGGCATGGCGGTGGCCTCGATGAACAGGACGTCGCCGCCGGTGCCCGTGACGGCGAGCCCCGTGGCCACGCCCGGCACGGAGGTCCGGTCGGCCGCCTCGAACCAGAACTTCTGCCGGCCGAGGTAGGTTCGAACGTCCGGGGCGTCGACCGCCACGGGAGCTTCTGAGGCCTCTCCCTCAGGAGCCGCCACAGAATGTGCCACATTTTGTGGCTTGCTCCGCGAGGCAATGCCGGTGGCCACCTTGCGCAGCAGCTTGCCCAGCTCCCGCTCCAGGTTTCGCACGCCGGCTTCTCGGGTGTAGTCACCCACGATCACCCGCATGGCCGCGTCGCTCACCGACACCTCTGAAACTTCCAGCCCATTCCGTTCGAGCTGCCGCTTCAGCAGGTGGTCGCGCGCGATCCGGACCTTCTCGTCCTCGGTGTAGCCGTCCAACCGGATGACCTCCATCCGGTCGAGCAGCGGCCCCGGGATGGTCTCGGCCACGTTGCCGGTGGCGATGAACAGGACCTCGCTCAGGTCCAGGTCGACGTCCAGGTAGTGGTCGCGGAACGTGTGGTTCTGCGCCGGGTCCAGGACCTCGAGCAGCGCAGACGACGGGTCGCCCCGCCAGTCGGCCCCGACCTTGTCGATCTCGTCGAGCATCATCACCGGGTTCTTCGTGCCGGCGTCCTTCAGCGCCCGCACGATCCGCCCCGGCAGCGCGCCGACGTAGGTCCGGCGGTGGCCTCGGATCTCGGCCTCGTCGTGGATGCCGCCCAGCGAGAACCGGACGAACTTCCGCCCCAACGCCCGCGCCACACTCTCGCCCAGCGACGTCTTGCCAACCCCGGGGGGCCCGATAAGAGTGAGGATCGCGCCGGACCCGCGACCGCTCGAGACCTCCGCCAGCCCGCGCTCCGCACGGAGCTTGCGCACGGCGAGGTACTCGATGATCCGGTCCTTCACGTCCTCCAGGCCGGTGTGGTCCTCGTCGAGGATCCGGCGAGCATCCGTGATCTCGAGGTTGTCCTCGGTCCGGACGCTCCAGGGAAGATCCACCAGCCAGTCAAGATATGTACGTATCCAGCCGTACTCCGGGTTCTGCTCGGAGGTCCGCTCGAACCGCTTCAGCTCCTGCTCGGCTTGCTTGCGGACGTTCTCCGGCATGCCGGCGGCCTCGATCTTCTTGCGGTACTCCTCGGCCACGTTCTCCTCGGAGTCCTCGCCGAGCTCCTTGCGGATGGCGTCCATCTGCTGGCGCAGCAGGAACTCGCGCTGGCGCTTGTCCATACCCTCGGCCACCTCGTCGCGGATCTTGTCCTTGAGGGAGACCTCGGCGAGCGTCTGCTTGGCCCAGCCCAGGACCTTCTCCAGGCGCGCCTCGAGGTCCAGGGTCTCCAGGACCTCCACCTTTTGCTCGAAGGAGAGGTCCGGCGAGTAGCCGGCCATGTCGGCTAGCGCGCCGGGGTCGTCGATCCCGCGCAGGAAGTCGGCGAGCTGCGGGACGCCCCGCGACTCGATGATGGCCTCGAGGGTGGCGCGGTACTGGGTGGCGAGCTCGTGGGCGCGGTCGGTCGGGTCGGTGTCCTCGGCGGGCTCGACCTGGACCCAGGTGGCGTCGCCGGTGCCGGCGATCCCCGAGCCGATCAGGGCCCGGTGCAGGCCGCGGATGACCAGGGCCTGGACCCCGCCGGGGGTCCGCCCTATCTCCTCGATCTTGGCCACGGTCCCGACCCGGGCGTAGGCGCCAGCCTCGGTCCGCGGGACCAGGAGGAGGGTGTCGTCAGCAGAGCGAGCGGCAGTCACCGCCGCCCTGGCCTCTGGGGTCTCCAGGGTGAGGGTGACCACCATGTGCGGCAGTACGACCCCTGTCGTCAGCGGCAACAGGGGCAGAATCTTGGTTTCCAGCTGTTCAGGCATGCCTATCTCTCCGTCTTCAAAAGAAGTCGTTCAATGGGAGAACCCCCCTGACCAGCCGCCTATTCCCAGACTTGAGTCCTCTGTACTCAACCCTGTCGACGGGGGGTATTCACTTTCGGCTGCCCTGCTCCGCGAACATGCGGTCCTAATCTGAGAGAGCTTGAGGCTGAATCTGAGGCTTCCGAGTCGCTGGCTGAACGGTATGAGCTACCACGGCTGCAGCCAAATATAGGCGCGCCTGAATGAACTAGGCGCGGGCCGAACTATTCGAGGCAGTTCGAGAGGCCGTTAGGGGCCACCATCGGGCGCCGACCGAAGTGGCGCGCTATGTCGGTTTGAAACGGGAGGAGTGCTCTCGGATCGCCAGCATGGGAACTCGTTAGGTACTCGGCTCCGACCCATCCGTCCATTCCTGAATCTCCCTTGCAAGGGAGCCGAGAAGCAGGAGAGCCGAAAGCGAATTCCCGCGAGTGTACTGACTTGGAGCGACAGTGTGCAGGGAAGCATGCCTGTTGAATGTGCTCGGAATAGCAGCCGCTCGATCGAAGGGAGCCAGCACGCTCCTGGCCATCGCGACGAACAAGGCAAGAAGCCGTATCTCGCGGAGTGGCCCCCCCTCTTCCATGACATCGAGCCGTTCATATTCCCTACGGAGGTGTGAAAGACGCATCTCGATATGTACCTCGATCATCTCCGTCAGGGTCGCTGCCGCCAGAGCCTGTGCGGTCCAATGGTGTCCGTCTAGGTAGGCTCTGAGGGCCGCCTCTGTAGCATTCCGTATGTCCACCAGTTCGTGCGCTGTTACCTCGTCCATTGCACCCTGGATGTCGTCCAAAATGACCTGTTCCTCACGGAGGATGATTTCGTAAGCCTCTTCGGGAGGCGACAAGAGTAACTTTTCCAAAACGCTCTCTCTAGGAATCCAAACGAGGCCGAGCCCAGTTGTTTCCATCAAATCGATGACCGTTCCCACCTTCGTGGCTTCCAGTTCTCTCCAATTGCCTGGCATCGCGCGAACCCAGTGTTCCTGAATCGACTTCCCAATATTCGCGACCGATCGGAGAAAGTCCTTCTCTATCCTGACGAAGTTCTCCAGCGCAGGCATCGTGATTCGCTGCAACTGCAATTTGGCGAACTTCTCGATCGCCGGCAGCATCGATTTGCCCAGCTTTGCAAGCTGTTGGTTCATCGAGCGCTGGAGTCTGGCGAACTGTTCCGTGGCGACTATGGGCCGTTGCAGCTTGGCGAACTGCTCGATTGCAGGCAGCATCGACTTCTGCATTCTTGCCATTGCTTCTATTGCGGGCGCCAATGCTCCCCTAAAGTTGAGCGCGAGTTCAGCGCTCGAGATCATCGATCGCACTGCTCTCGCATTGACGGCCTCAAGGGATGCGACGATAGGATCCTGCTCCTCCTCATGAGGCTTCTCGGCATCCCGACGGACCGCAGACTCGTCCTCCTCACTAGGCATCAGTCATCCCCCTTGGTCAAGGCAACACGCTCCTCATCGCCACTCATTCAAGACTGATCGGACTCAGTTCGATTCGGTGATTTCCTCAATGAACTCGGCAATGCCACCACTCAGTGGGGCTCGCCAAATCTCTTGCCCCGGCTTCCCGACACCCCTGGCTTCCTCGAGCGACCCGTACACTGCGTAGACCTTCTGTTCAGCCCAGTCCAGAACAAAATAGTTCCACCCTTTGTCCTCCATGGTTGCCCTCCTGGGGAGATCGATCGGCGTCTCGAATCTACAAATCAGGATCTACTCGAGGCGGCTTTGTCTCCGTCCAGCCCGACGCGGAGGGATACCGCCAAATTCTCGACTCTTGGCATGCCCGGATCTCCGCAAATGACCCGCAGGCCTTTCGCGGGTAAGTGTGGTCAGAGCTTAAATGCCACCCAGCCCAGACCAACACCTCGTAGGTAATGTCACCCAATCGCCCGACCTGAAGCTCCTCCAAGTAACTCCTGCCCGCATGGGCTGCGTCGTTCCGCCGACGATAGAGATCAACGAGCCAGTCTTCCTGTTCCTGCGCTGATATATCCTTCAGCTGCCAACGTGCTGTGACAGCACGCGCGATCGTCTTTCCTTTTTGCTGGACGTGCCGATCCTTTACGAGCAAAGTTTCCAACGCGACCATGTAGGCAACCAAGGCCTCGGCCGGCCAGCTAGTTAGCGCGCCTTTCGCCCACCACCGCATGGCTGACAATACCCGTCGCTGCCAGTCCGACCGTGAGTCCTCGGGCAGAGCCGCTGCCTCCGAGAGGACCTTGTAGAAGGGGAAGAGCTTGCCATTGGGCATCGTCACTCGCTCGAAGATGAGACCGCTCCTAGATCGCCGCCCGCCCGCACTGCCCTCGGGCCATGCCAGATAGTCACGGTCATGGCCAGTGTGTTCTCCTCCCTCAGAGAAGCTGACTATCGCGAGCGTCTCGGCGAATCGTTGGTCAGCATTGATTTCGGCAGAGTCGATGTCGCGAGCTTCAATCCGCGTGGTAATGAAAGGCCCCGCTCCGGCAAGATCCCGACGGACAAGTTCAGGAACGCCGTCCGGCAACTCCTTACTTACGTCACATACTCCCAACGAAAAATCTCCGTGACGCACGTGAAGTCGAACAGGCTCGACTATCACCCAAGTCTGGACTGGCTTCGCCAATGCCGAATTCACCCAGTCGATGGCAGCGTCAACTCCATCTTTCACGGAATGCACCGCAGCACCCTGCAGAAGATTCCTAGCCGCCTCTTCCGAGGGTCCCCCCGAGACGAGAGCCGACTTAGCGATGATCCGCTGAAACTACCGCAACGTCTCTAGATCGTTAGCGTCGAGAATCAGTTGTTCACCAGGAGCAAGGCCGAGGATGGTGTGGGGCTGGTCGAAATCAACTTCGCGTTCCGTCCGCAAAGTCTCCAGCCAAGTCCGGAGGTCGTTCTCAAATGCCGGGTCGAGGCCCATTCATTCCTCTCCCGGGCGATTATCGCTCGGTCCGGTCGCGACTTCGCGCACGCGAGAACTCTACCGTCGCTGGTGCGCGGCACAGCCGTCAATTCCAACCGCTCGGCTCACATTCCCGAACACTCGCCCAGGCGACGGGATGGACGTCAGCCGTCAGGAGAGTTAGGTGAAGAATCGACTATTGGCACGATGACTTCGCCTCGACGGGCGATGCCGATCGGAACCTGGTCGCCAGCCGTGTAATCCACGCTGATACGCTCGCGGACATGACCGACCGCGCTGCGTAGTGATCGACTGGCTTCTCGACCCGGAGCATTCCGACCCATCGATCCGCTGGCAGGTGATGCGCGAGCTGCTCGACGCTCCGCAGTCGGAGTGGGCGGCGGAGCGGGCCAAGGTGGAGACGGAGGGCTGGGGAGCCCGGCTCCTCGCGCTCGACACTTCCCCGCGGACTTCGACTGGAGGGGACCGGAGGCGCAGCGGGGGCCTGACGGCCGCTTGGCCAGCCAGCCGTGGACAGCCACGTCGCACTCGCTGTCGCTGCTGCGGGAATTCGGGCTCGACCCGTCGTCGGAGCGGGCCCAGCGTGCCGTAAAGCTCATCGGCGCCAACGCGAGCTGGGAAGAGGGCGGCCAGCCGTACTGGGAGGGCGAGGTCGAGCCCTGCATCAACGGCTCGGTCGTCGCTAACGGCTCCTACTTCGGCGTCGACGTGTCCCCGATCGTCGAGCGGCTCGTGGGGGAGCGTCTCGCCGACGGCGGCTGGAACTGCGAGGCGGAGAGCGGCTCCGTCCGCTCGTCGTTCGGCACCACGATCAACGTGCTCGAGGGGCTCCTGGAGTACGAGCGAGACACCGGTGGTACCTCGGAATCGCGGGCGGCGCGACGCTCGGGCGAGGAGTACCTGCTGGAGCGGGCGCTCTTTCGCCGTCTCAGCACGGGTGAGCCGGCCGACGAGCGATTCCTGTCCTTCGCGCACCCGAATCGATGGCGCTACGACGTGCTCCGGGGGCTCGACCACTTCTGTTCGGCTGCTTCGCTGACCGGCGCCGTCCCCGACCCTCGGCTCGGGGACGCGATCGACCACGTTCGCTCCAGGCGCCTGGAGGACGGCACCTGGCCGCTGGACTGGAGCCCGCCGGGGCGGGTGTGGTTCGACGTCGACGACGGCCAGGGCGAGCCCTCGCGATGGGTGACCCTCCGGGCGATGCGGGTGCTCAGATGGTGGGAGGCTTGAGAGCGCGGTCGAACCACGGGTGCAGTAGGCTCGGCGACACATCGAGCAAGGGGGGACTCTGTGGGCCATCCGAACGAGGAGCTTGTTCGCCGGGGCTATAAGGCGTTCGCCACCGGCGACATGGCCACCTTGAATGAGCTGTTCGCCGACGACATCGTCTGGCACGCCCCTGGACGCAGCGAGCTCGCGGGCACCTTTCGGGGCAAGGACGAGGTCTTCGCCAACCTCCAGAAGAACATGGAATTGACGGGCGGGACCTTCCGGCTCGACATCCACGCGATCATGGCCGACGACGAGCACGCCGTGGGGCTCCTTCGGGCGCGCGCCGAGCGGGAGGGCAAGACCCTGGACGACAACACCGTCCAGGTCTTCCATATCAAGGACGGCAAGGTGACCGAGTCGTGGTTGCATCCCAGCGACGCCTACGCGTCCGACGAGTTCTGGGCCTGAGCCAAGGACGAGGCTGAGCGCGGAGGTATGTCGCTCCCTTAGGTCATACCAAGGAAGGAGGCAGGGATGGCTGAGGTGCTGCTCTTCCACCACGCACAGGGTCAGACGCCGGGGTTCCACGCGTTCGCGGACGAGGTGCGGCAGGCCGGCCACACCGTGCACACGCCGGACCTGTTCGACGGCAAGACCTTCGGTTCGATCGACGAGGGCTTGGCGTACGTCAAGGAGCTCGGCGGCTTCGAGCAGGTCGTCGAGCGCGGAGAGCGTGCGGCGGACGAGCTCCCCAACGAGCTCGTCTACGGCGGCTTTTCCCTAGGAGTGGTGACGGCGCAGAAGCTGGCGCAGACCCGCCCGGGGGCGCGCGGGGCCCTGCTGTTCTACTCGTGCGTTCCCGTGTCGGAGTTCGGGACGGCCTGGCCGAAGGGCGTGCCGGTACAGATCCACGGCATGGACAAGGATCCGTACTTCGCCGGCGAGGGTGACATCGACGCCGCCCGCGAGCTCGTCGCGTCGACGGACCAGGCCGAGCTGTTCCTCTACCCCGGCGACCAGCACTACTTCGCCGACTCCAGCCTGCCGTCCTACGACCCGGATGCAACGGCGTTGCTGACCAAGCGCGTGCTCGAGTTCCTGGGAAGCCTCTGACGATCAGACCTGGATGTACTTGATCGTCGTGTAGACGCTCCCGCCAACCTTGTCACTTCTCCCCGTGACAAACACGTTGCCCGACCCGTCGAGGGCTAGGGCAGTCGCAGTGTCAAAGGTGTTCCCGGGACCGTTGTAGCGGGCGATCCACTGCCTGACCCCAGAGGCGCTGTATTTCAGCGTGGCGAAATCGGCCACCGTTCCCGAGCCTTCACTCTCTCCCGTCACATAGACATCACCTGATGCGTCAAGGGCGATGGCGTTCGCAACGTCCGTGGAGTTCCCGGGACCGTTGTAGCGGGCGACCCATGCCTGAACTCCCCTGTCGTCGTACTTGACGGTGCCATAGTCGGAACCCTTGCCGACAGCCCCGCTCTCTCCCGTCAGCCCGATCCGTAGCTGTATCCGGTCACATAGACATTGCCCGATGCGTCGACGGCCAGGGCGGTGGCGTAGTCGTAGAGGGCGCTATAGCGGGCGGCCCACCGCTGAACCCCCGAAGGACTGTATTTGACGGTGACGTAATCCGACAGGTTGGGCGATCCTTCGCCACTGTCTCCCGTCACGTAGACGTTGCCCGACCCGTCCACTCCGAGCCCCCACGCACGATCCTTCGTGTTCCCGGGACCGTTGTAGCGGGCCACCCATTCTTGCGTTCCCGAAGGGCTGTACTTGACGGTGGCGTAGTCATAGAACGTGCCCGAACCGAGGCTGTATCCCGTCACATACACATTGCCCGATGCGTCGACGGCGAGGGCGTTCGGCCAGTCCTCGCTATTGGCCGGACCGTCGTAGTGGGCGACCCATTCTTGCGTCCCCGAGGAACTGTATTTGATGGTGACGTAATCGAAGTCGTTCGAGCCGTAACTGTGTCCCGTCACATAGACGTTCCCCGAGGCGTCAAGGGCGAGCTCGGTCGCCGCGTCCGAGGCGTCCACGGCAACCGCATAGGCGAAGGCGAATTCAGGATCATTGCCTGAGCTGTAGTTTCTAACCCAATCTTGCTCTACATCTGCCTGGGCGTGCGCAGGCCCCAGAGCAAGGACTGCGAGAAGAACCGCGCCGGCGAATGTCGCTCCAATGGTCCTCATCCTCACCATGAACGGCTCCATCCTGCTCGCCTGCGGTAAACGCTGGGGAGAATACGATGGAACCCTTACAGCCGGTCTTACGCAAGGCTTACAAGACGATGAATATCAGGGCTTATCGCTGCCATCAAGCGGGCGCAGCCCGAGGTCGTCGTGCACCAGCTGACGGCGATCGGGAAGGTCGACCTGCGAAATCTCGACCGCTCGTTCGAGCTGACCAACCGGCTGCGCACGAGGGGACGGACGCGCTGCTGGCTGGCGCGGTGGCCGCGGGCGCGCGCCGGTTCGTGGCGCAGAGCTTCGCCGGCTGGCCCTACGCCCGCGTGGGCGGGTGGGTGAAGACCGAGGAGGACCCCTGGACGACGACCCGCCGCGGCACACGGAACGAACCCTGGCGGCCATCAAGCACCTCGAGTCGGCGGTAACGGGAGCGCGCGACCTAGAGGGCGTGGTGCTCCGGTACGGCGGGTTCTACGGGCCGGGGGACCTCGATCTCGCCGGATGGGCAGCAGGTACAGGAGATCCGCCGGCGGCGCTTCCCGGTCGTGGGCAACGGGCAGGGCCGGACCTCGTTCATCCACGTCGACGACGCGGCCGAAGCGACCGCCCTGGCCATCGAAGCCCGCACGCCTTCGCCAATCTCCAACATCGCGGACGACGAGCCGGCGCCGGTCGCGGAGTGGCTCCCCTACCTGGCCTCGTTGCTTGGGGCGAAGCCGCCATACCACGTGCCGGCGTGGCTGGCGCGCCTGGTGGCCGGGAAGGCCGCGGTGGTGTGGTCGACGCAAGGCCGCGGCGCCTCGAGCGCGAAGGCGAAGCGCGAGCTCGGCTGGCAACCACGATTCGCGTCGTGGCGCGACGGCTTCGCAAGGACTGTCGGCGTCTCCCGATAGAGTTCGCCAAGGGGAGACGGCCATTGGATAACTCATATGGTAGCCTCCGTGGCATGGCCAGGAGGCAGGTGATCGTCCAACTCGATGACAAGCTGGTCAGGAGCCTCGATCGCGAGGCGAAGAAGCACGGCGTGAGCCGGAGCGAGCTAATTCGCAAGGCTGCCACGGCGTTCCTCGATGCCCTGGACGAGGCAGCGGCCGAAACGGAAATGATCGAGGCCTACCGCCGGATCCCCGATGACGCGGATCCGGCATGGGATCAAGCCGTGATGCGGATCGCAGCCGAGAACTGGCCCGAATGAGGCGCGGGGAGATCTACTGGGCCTCCCTGCCCCCTCCCGCCGGACGCCGTCCTGTCCTCGTGGTCACCCGTGATCACGCGATCCCAGTCCTAACGAAGGTCACGATCGCACCCGTGACGCGGACCGTCCGAGGGATCAGGTCGGAGGTGCCGTTGGGAAAGGATGAAGGCCTCGCCTCCGACTGCGTGGCCAACTGCGACAACCTCGAAACGGTTCTGAAAGCGGCCTTGGATGCCGCTCCGGTCGGGCGTCTTCGCGCACCCAGCGTTCGTCGGCTCGACCACGCACTCCGATTCGCCCTCGGCATCCGGCATTGAAACGCCAGCGTGCCGGTGAGTTGACGATCGATCATTGAAGGAGCGATCGGGTCCACTGCCCGAACGGCGGCGTCGACTACGCGACCATCCCTACGTCGGGGTCCTACGCAACCGCCACTTGCGCCGGCTCTACCTCGGCATCTTCGTCTCCTCGATCGGGGATGGAGTGGCGGCGGTCACCGTTCCCTGGCTGGCTCTCGAGGTGGCCGGGACGGTCAACCGCGCGTTCGCCGTCGCGGCGGCGGCGACCCTGGCGTTCCTTCCCGGCATCCCGCTCAGCCTGGTGGCGGGACTTCGCCGGTGGCGGATCCCGCCCCGCACCATGCTCGTGGTCGACTCGGTCTTCCGCGGTGCCCTCTTCACGCTCATGGGCGTGCTGGCGGTCACCGGTCACCTGGCGCTCGGGCCCTACCTGATCATCCTGGCCGTCTCCTCCCTCACCCGCACCCTGGTCGCCGGGGCCCGGCGCACCGCCATCGACCAGCTGATCCGGCCCGAGCAGCGCCTGGCGGCGAACTCGCTGCTTGGCACGTGCTTCCAGCTCGGCCAGGACGTCCTGGGGCCGGCCGCCGGCGGCCTGCTGATCGCCGGGCCGGGACCGGGAGTGGCGCTGCTGGTCGACGCCGCCTCGTTCGCCGTCCTGGGCGCCCTGGCCATCGCCCTCCCCGCCGCGGCGCGGGCCGAACGCGCAGAGGCGCAGGGCCCGAGGCTCTCCGTCCTCCGCTCGGTCCCGCGCTTCGTCCTGTGGCTGATCGGGGTGACATTCGTCTTCAACTTCCTGTACGGCCCCATCGACGTCGGCCTGCCGATCTTCGTCCGGCACTCGCTCGGCGAGGGCTCGACGCTCTACGGGCAGATGTTCACGGTGTTCGGGGTGGGCTCGCTGATCGGCAGCCTGGCCGTGGGCGGGCTGCGCCGCGAGTCGATGGTGCAGTGGATCCTGGTCCTCTCGATCATCGGGTGGGGAGGGGCCGCCCTGCTCCTCGCCGTGGCGCACACGCCCGCCATGGCCCTCCTCGCCTTCGGGCTGGGCGGCCTACTGTACGGGCCCAGCACCGCCGCGGTGGTCAGCGCGATTCAGGGGGCCACACCGGTGGCCGAACAGATCCCGGTCATGTCGATCTGGGCCGCCGTCGCCATCGGGGCGCTGCCGCTGGGGACGGCGGTCGGCGGCCCGCTCGTCGCCGGGCTGGGAACACGGGGGACGTTCGCGCTGTCCGCCGGCCTGACGCTGGCACTGGGGATGGCCACTCTGGTCGGAGTCCTGACACCTCGGCGCAAGGCGACGAGCAGTGGGAGGTGACGAGAGGTCTGGCTACGGTTCGGGCACAAGATCCAGGGCTCGCCCCTCGCTGGTCCGCAGGATCGAGAAATGGCGACGGTCGAGGGTGGCCACCTTCCGCTCCCCGATCGCCTCGCAAACCGCGAAGACGGCAGCATCGACGAGCCCGAGGGGGAGGTCCGCGTATCTGGCTTCGAGCTGAGCCGCAGCCACCAGGAGCGCGGGTTCCAGAGGATAGACCGTGTAGGCGCCAGCAGCGACGTCCTCGCAGAACGTGAGCCAGGCGTCCGCCGAGCCGGCCTTTCGCACCCAGTAGTCGAGCTCGACGAACACTGGGGCCGGGATGATCAACTGCTCTTCGGTCGCTCTCACGAGGTCTTCGCACGCATCGTGGGCAGGTTCATCAGCGTCGAGCGCAGCGAACAGGACCCCGGTGTCTAGGACGAGCGCCACACGGCTTCCTCATTGGTCACTGGCTCATCGCTCTCAGCGATGCGCGCTCCGATCGTCCCTCCGCCGTGGAACAGCGATGTTCGAGGCGGGGTTGACGGGCGGCCCTGCCCCTCCTTCCAGTCGCTCAGCCCAAAGGTGTTGGGACTGACTCGCCGAAAACGTTCCGGGTGTCGGGGAAGTCGGGCGGCCAGCTGATAGAGGATCTGGTCGGGGCGCGCGTTCTTCGACCGAGGGTGCCGCCACCCTCGAGCCTTGATCCGGGCTCCCAGTTCGCGGACGTGCAGCGGAACGCCCGCCTCCTTCAAGATGCGCTCCGCAGCGTCATCGAGCGAAAGGCCGCGGAGATCGGTTGCCGGCGACTCATCCGCGGTGCTCCCTCCAAGCAACCGGCGAGCCCGCTCCTCGAGGATCAGGTATTCGCCAAGCAGCTCGGCGGCCCGGCGGATCCTTTCCGCATCTCGAGGCCCCTGGATCGGTCCGCGGATCGCCTTCTCGAGTTCATCCCTCACTTGCATCTTATATCTCCTCAGTTCATCTAAGAAGCAGAATATAGGACCCGGGGAATGTCCCCGTCAACCGTCCAAATTCGAGCCTGGGATGAGCTTCCTGTGCCCCTGCTGTACGTCCGAGCAATTACGCTGGCCGTGGTGCTGTCATCTCGGCGAAGGAACGAACGTGCCTCGCGTTGACCCCCAGGGGTCTCCGAAGGTCTCCAAGCTCTCGTGGGGTCGGATGGAGGTCGAGGGCGTGGGCGTGGCCAAGGACTTCAAGCTCTGGCCGGGCGGCGGGCGGGCCTGGGACTGGAACGAGACCGGCACGCGGCACGATCCGGGGATCCAGCCGGCGGATGTCGAGGAACTCCTGGAGCACGGAAGCCGGGTGGTCGTGCTCAGCCGCGGCCAGGAGCTGCAACTGCAGACCAGCCAGGACACCCTAAACGTCCTGAAGGGGCGAGGGATTCAAGTCCATGTGGAGGAGACCACGGCAGCGGTCAAGCTCTACAACGACCTCGCCGAGCAGGGCGTGGCGGTTGGGGGCCTGTTCCACTCCACCTGCTGACGCCGGGGCATGAAACCTTCGCGGGGGGGACTTCGGGTGGCCGTGGCCGCCATCACCTTCCTTCTTTCGGGTTGCAGCTCCTCCGTCGGTGGGCAACCCACGTCGACGCCGACCTCGACCGCATCTTCGCCCTCCGCACCTCAACCCAGTCCAAGCACGTCGGTCTCCTGCGCCGAGCAGGTGTTCGCCTCGATGAACGAGGCGCAACGCGTGGGGCAGCTGTTCATCGTGGGGCTGCGGGACGACCGGCTCGGCTCGGCGGAGATCGCCGGCATCCGGGAGCATCACTTCGGCTCGGTCTCGTTCATCCAGACCACGACCGTGGGGGTGGCCGGGGTCAAACGGGTGGCCGACGCGGTGCAGGCGCTGGCCACGAAGGCCATCACCGCGAGAGTCCGGTTCTACGTGGCCGCGAACCAGGAGGGCGGGGTTATCCAGGCGCTGCGGGGGCAGGGGTTCTCGACCATGCCGACGGCGGTGGATCAGGGCACGCTCAGCCCGTCCACGCTGCGGGCCGACGCCCAGAACTGGGGGAAGCAGCTCTTCGCGGCCGGCGTGAACCTGAACTTCGCCCCCGTGATGGACGTGGTGCCGGCCGGCACGGAGTCCAAGAACCAGCCGATCGGCGTCCTCAAGCGCGGGTACGGCAACGATCCGGCCGCCGTGGGCACGCACGGCGTGGCCTTCTTCCGCGGTATGGCGAGGGCGCGGGTGACCACCACAGCGAAGCACTTCCCCGGCCTGGGACGCGTGCTCGGCAACACGGACTTCACCGCGAACGTCGTCGACTCGGTGACTACGCCGGGCGATCCCGACCTGGCGTCGTTCCGGCAGGCCATCGACGCCGGCGTGCCGATGGTCATGGTCGCCCTCGCCCTGTACAAGAAGATCGACCCAGCTCACCTGGCCGTGTTCTCGCCGACCGTGATGAACCTCCTCCAGGACACGTACGGCTTCGATGGCGTCATCGTTTCCGACGACATCGGCGCGGCGGTGGCCATCTCGGACATCCCGGCGGGGACGCGGGCTATCGACTTCCTCCAGGCGGGTGGCGACATGATCATCTCCAAGTACGTCCAGCCCGCCGACCAGATGGCCGACGCCGTCCTGGCTAGGACTAGGACCCACGCAGCCTTCCGGTCGCGGGTCGACGACGCGGCGATGCGCGCCCTGCGAGCCAAGGAGGCCTCCAGGCTTTTGCCCTGCGCCTGATCGACTTCTTGCCGGGCACCAGTCGAAGGCCGGTGCGGTGCTCCATACTGCCAGCATCGCAGGCCTAACGCTTGCGTTAGGCGTGGCAAACCTGGCCCTGGTCTCCACGCCGACTCACGTCGAGCGTTTGACTGGCTCCTGGCTACCCCATCCGAGGGCAGAACGGGCATCAAGAGAATTTGGGCGCAGCTGGTGATCCTACAAGAAAAACCCGGTTTTTCTTGTACCCTTTGGGCGTGGACCCAAAATCCTTTGAACCGACCGCTGCGGGAAGAGTCCGGCGCGTCCCGGGCCCGGCCCCCTACTGGGCCTTCTTCCCCGCGCCTCTTCCCCGGAACCTGCCCCTTTCCCAGGACCTAGCTCTCAAACTCTCTGCCGCAGATCAAGCTCTGGGCCGTCTGGTCGGCGTCGGCCAGATTCTGCCTAATCCGCACTTGGTCAGCTCTGCCTACAGTCGCCGAGAGGCGATCTCATCCCTCGCCATCGAGGGGACCGAGACAAGTCTCAGTGAAGTGCTATCCGCCGAGGCGGCAGACGGAGTCCGTAGCCCCGAGATCCGCGAAGTGCGCAACTACATCGAGGCCTTCGATTACGGGCTGGACCGTCTATCGTCACTGCCCATCTCCCTGCGGCTGATCCGCGAACTTCATGAGCGGCTCCTCAATGGAGTCGCCGGCCCGCATCGCACGCCTGGCGAGTTTCGAACGTCACAAAACTGGATCGGCCCTGAAGGAGCCTCGCTCAAAGACGCCGTTTTCATACCGCCTCCGACTGACGCCATGCACGAGGCGCTGGACGACTGGGAGCGATACCTGCACGAGAAGCCTCGGCTGCCCCACCTCGTCCGCTGCGCGCTCGTTCACTACCAGTTCGAGACGATCCACCCATTCCTCGACGGGAACGGACGGCTCGGCAGGCTCTTGATCTCCTTCTACCTGGTAGAGCGGGATATCCTGCCTATGCCCTTGCTGTACGTAAGCCCCTATCTGGAGGCCCGACGTTCGGAGTACTACGGCCACCTCCAACGAGTGAGGCAGAAGGGGGATTTCGAAGGCTGGATCGCATTCTTCCTGGAAGCCGTCACCTCACAAGCTCTCGATGCAGTTCGGCGCGCGGAATCCCTTCTGGCAGTGTTCTCGACCTTCCGTGTTCGACTCCGGAACGCCAGGATTCGCGGCGGGGCCGTGGAGTTGGTCGATCAGCTTCTGGCGAACCCTTACCTGACCACCTCGCGGGCCATTCACTTCCTCAACGTGTCTCAACAGGGAGCCGCCTACGCGATCCAGCGCCTGGTCCACGCAGGCATCGTTCAGCCGGAGGGACAGGTAGGCGCGGCACGTCTCTACGTGGCAAAAGAGGTCTTGGACGTTCTCGAGGCGCCTTCCGCTTAGGCACCCGTGTGGTCGAGGAGTAAGCCCGGCTCGCACCCTCTCTCGTGAGCCAAGAAGGGGCGAACGTCCCCTCGAAGCGGGACCTAGGGCCCGTCAAGCCGCCCGCCGGGACCGCCGATGCAAGCACGGAAGGGAGGCGTTCGGCATGGACAAGGCGTGGCGCTATTGGCTCATCGCAGCCGTATTCGCCATCGCGGCCTACTTCTTCATCCCAGAGGGCTCGCAGTCCATGTACTACGACATCATCGGAGTGTCCGCCGCCGGCGCCATGTTCATCGGCCTCTGGGTCAATCGTGCCGAGCCCCGATCGGCATGGGTCCTCCTGGCGTTCGGAGTCCTCATCTTCTCGGCCGGCGACATCGCCTACGGCGACTACAAGCCCGTTCCTTCGGTGGCCGACATGTTCTACCTCAGCGGCTACGCCGTCCTGGGCGCCGGTCTGGTCAGCCTGATCCGCGGACGAGTCCCCCAGCGCGATCGTTCGGTCTTGCTCGATGTCGGCGCCATCGCGGCCGCCGTGTTGATCGCGTCCTTCGTGCTCTTGGGGAGGGCCTACTCCAAAGACGTCGGAGCAGCGGGAAGGGCCGTGGCCGTCGCCTATCCGTTGATGGACCTGATCCTCTTCGGCATGGCGGCGCGGCTCGCCCGCACGGAGAAGACCTTGCGCGGGTGCTACGTGTTTCTCGGCGCGGCCTTCGTCCTCCTGCTCGCCGCCGACGTCGGCTTCACCCTCGAGAATTTCGGGATGACCTACTCCGCCGGCGGGGTCCCGGACGCGCTCTGGCTCCTCAGCTACGCGTGCCTCGGCGCGGCCCTGCTGCACCCATCGCTCGGCACCACACAGGTCTGGGTGCCGGTGAGCACGGCCGCCGCGGGCGCTCCTCGCTCGCCCTGGATTCCTGCGGGAGTCGGACCCACTGCCCAGCCGACGGTCGCGGTGGCGGTCAGCGCTCCTCCAACTGTCGTCCGCGTGTCATCCCGAGACCCCTTCGGATCGACGGCGGCCTTGGCCTTCCAGGTGCTCAAGTTCCGGCGAGTCCTCGCCTCCGCAGGTCTCATGGCCATGGCCGTCGCCGCCATCGCCCTGCTCCTCGGGGTCGCCTGGCACGCAACGGAACCGATCTTCCTGTCGGGGATGTACGGCATCACGGGCGCGGTGATGCTGATCTCCAGCGCGGTGCACTCATCCCTACGGTGAGCTCCGAAGCGGGAGAGAGCCCCGCCCGGGTCGCCCGGCCATCGCGCTAGCCCCCGGAGCGGGGGCGGGGTCCCCCCAGCAGGCGTGAGGGAGGCACCCTTCCCCAGCCCGGTCCGCAGGAGCAGAATCGAGGGCGCTGTGGCTCCCGTGAAGGCTTCGACCCTTCGCCGGATCGCGTGGTCCATCGGGATCGCGTCGATGGCGCTGTATGTCGGCGCGCTGGTCATCCTTTTCCTCGACCGGCACGCGGTCCTTCCGTCGGACGCCACTCGGTGGAACTTCGGCAACGTCCTGGACGTGGTGTCCAGCGCGGCCACCGCCGCCCTCGGGATGGTCCTGGCGACGCGGCGCCCGCGGAACCTGCTGGGATGGCTGTTCTTGGCGGCCGGGTTGGGGCTCGGGCTGGGGAACTTCGGCAGCGCCTACGGCCTGCACGCCCTGAAGGCTGATCCAGGCTCCCTGCCGGCCGGCCGGGCCCTGGCGTGGGTGTCGAACTGGATCTGGACCATCCCCGTCACCCTCCTGATCTTCCTGCTGCTCCTGTTCCCCACGGGATCATTCTCCTCGAGGCGATGGCGTCCGGTCGCGTGGGCCACCGGGGTCTTCATGGCGGTGATGGGTCTGGGAGCGATGATCTGGGCCGCGATCAACTGGTCGAACCCGTTCGGCCCGAATCAACAGAACACCGGGCTGGCGGCGGTCGCGCAGATCCCGTTCCTGGCGGGTCTCGTGGTCATCCCGGTGGCGTTGATCGCCTCGTTCACCTCCCTTGCTCTGAGGTTCAAGCGGGCCCGAGGTGAGGAGCGTCTCCAGCTGAAGTGGTTCGTGACGGCTGCCGCGGTGGTCGCCGTCACCTTCACCATCAACATGCTGGTGGATTCCTCATTCGCCCAACTGGCCAGCTCGCTCGCCCTCCTGCTCCTGTGGGTCGCCATCGTCATCGCCCTGATGAAGTACCGCCTGTACGAGATCGACTTCGTCATCAGCAAGGCCGTGGTGTTCGGCACGCTCGCCGCGTTCATCTCACTCGTGTATGTCGCTCTGGTCGTCGGGGTGGGGACGGCGGTGGGGAACCGGCAAAGCCCGCTGCTGACCGCGGTCGCGGCAGCCGTGGTGGCGCTGGCGTTCCAGCCCATGCGGATCCGTGCCCAGCGGCTGGCCAACCGGGTCATCTACGGCAAACGTGCCACTCCCTACGAGGTGCTCTCCGAGTTCGCCGAACGGATCGCGGGCACCTATTCCTCGGACGACGTCCTGCCGAGGATGGCTCGCATGGTCGCCGGGGGGACGGGGGCGGACCGGACCGTGGTGTGGCTCCGCGTCGGGAACGAGCTGCACGCCGAGGCGTCGTCGGACGGATTGCCCGAGGCGTCCGTGCTCCCGGTGACGGGGAACGAATTGCCCACCGCCGCCGCCGGGGAGACCGCCGTGCCGGTCATGCACCACGGCGAGTTGTTGGGCGCGATCTCCATCCGGATGCCGCCGAACGAGCCGCTCTCGCTCGCCGGCGAACGGCTGGTCGCCGACGTCGCCTCGCAGGCCGGCCTGGTGCTGTCGAACGTGCGGCTGATCGAGGAGCTGCGAGCGTCCCGCCAGCGCCTGGTGGCCGCGCAAGACGCCGAACGGCGCAAGCTCGAACGGAACCTGCACGACGGCGCCCAGCAGCAGCTGGTCGCGCTGGCGGTGAAGCAGCGGCTGGCGGCGGCCCTGGTGGCGAAGGACCCTGAGAAGGCGTCGGAGATGCTGGCGGCGCTCCAGGAGGAGACGGCGGCGGCGCTGGAGAACCTGCGCGACCTCGCCCGGGGGATCTATCCGCCGCTGCTGGCGGACCAGGGGTTGGCCGCGGCGCTCGCGTCACAGGCCCGCAAGGCGACGGTCCCCGTCGAGGTCGACGCCGACGGCGTCGGCCGCTACCCCCAGGACGCAGAGGCGGCCGTGTACTTCTGCTGCCTCGAGGCGCTACAGAACGTAGCGAAGTACGCGCAGGCCACGCGGGCTCGCGTCCGGGTCTCTGCCCAGGACGGAGAGCTCTCCTTCGAGGTGACGGACGATGGACGGGGGTTCGACGCGGGGCGGACGCCGCTGGGGTCGGGCATGCAGAACATGGCGGACCGTTTGGCCGCGCTCGACGGCTCTTTGGAGGTACGGTCCCGCCCGGGCGAGGGCGCGACGGTCACAGGGCGGTTGCCCGTCTGACGTTCAGTATCTTGAGGGCCTACGGCAGAGGCAAGGACCTCATGGCAGGCCTGTATCCCGAGATCGAGCCGAACCAGCACGGCATGTTGGACGTCGGTGACGGCAACCTCGTGTACTGGGAGACATGCGGCAATCCCGGCGGACAGCCGGCCGTTGTCTTGCACGGCGGCCCCGGTTCGGGATGCACACCGTGGCATCGTCGCCTGTTCGATCCCGACGCCTACCGCGTGGTCCTGTTCGATCAGCGAGGCTGCGGGCGGAGCAGGCCACACGCAAGCGCACCGGACACGGACCTGACGAGCAACACGACCTCCAACCTGATCGCCGACATCGAACGACTGCGTGGACACCTCCACATCGACCGATGGTTGGTGTGGGGCGGATCCTGGGGGAGCGTGCTGGCGCTCGCCTACGCCGAACAGAAGCCGGAGCGAGTGACGGAGATGATCCTGTGGGGAGTGGCGACCGGTCGGCGAAGCGAGTTCGACTGGCTGTTCCGCGGTGGCGTCGCGCTCTTCTTCCCTGAGCAGTGGGAGCGGTTCCGGCGCGCCGTGCCGAGCGCCAAAAGAGATGGCGACATCGTCGACGTATACCACGGTCTGCTTCACGATCCGGACCCCGAGGTGCGCACGCAGGCCGCCCTGGAGTGGTGCATGTGGGAGTCCGCGACACCTTCGTGGCCCCCAGCAACCGGGCTGGCCAGCAGGTTCACGGATCCCGCGTACGCCATGGCGTTTGCGCGCCTGGTGACCCATTACGTCCGGCACGACGCCTGGCTCGAAGACGGGAGCCTCCTTCGCTACGCCGAATCGCTGGCCGGCATCCCCGGGATCCTGGTGAACGGACGATTCGACTTCCAGTCACCCATCGCCTCGGCGTGGGACCTCCACCGCGCGTGGCCGCGCGCCGAGCTCGTCGTCGTCGACGACGCCGGGCACGACCCGTACGATGCGGGCATCACCGAAGCACTGATCCGCGCCACCGACCGATTCGCCTCGCGGTGACAGTAGCTTCGGTGCGGGACCGCGAAAATCAGGTCGCCAGCCGCCTGCCTATTTCCCAGTGGTGCCCGGAAGGGTCGGCAACCCGCCCAATTCGCCAGCCATGGTCTTCGTAGATCGATGCGACTTCGGTTGCTCCCGCGGCCACGGCCCTTGCGAAGACGGAGTCTGGGTCGTCAACGGTAAGGATCATGCGAACGGACCTGCCATTGAGCGCTTCCGGACTGGAGTCGGGGTCAGTCTGAATCCAAAAGCCGGCTCCTTCGATCGAGAGTCGCGCGACGACCACGTCCCCTGCTTCGTCCTCGAGGCGTTCCAACTCGATGGCTCCGAACGCAGCCCTGTAGTAGGCGAGCGCCTCCGTCGCATTCTTCACCGAAAGCCACGGAGCAATGCTGGTCATCGAGCGTCCCCTTCCGTCAGTCGCCGAGTGAGAAGCCGCCGATCCTCAGGCGCTTGCTCGCCGAGTCGCTGCCGCTCGGCAGCAAGGGGGCCAGCCAGCCGGCGAGGGCATGCGCGCTCCTGGTCTGGAGGAGGGCCCGCCCCGGCCCGGTGAGGTGCACCACCAGGCCTTCGCCAGACAGGATGGTCTGCTTCCACCCCCCCACCTTGTGCACCTCGTACCCCACGTTCTCGCCGAAGGCGACGACGTGCCCGGTGTCGACGATCATCTTCTGGCCGGCCTCGAGGGCGATCTCGTGGATCGCGCCGTACGAGGAGACCAGGAGTTCGCCGGTCCCGGTCAGCTTGAGGAGGAAGAACCCCTCGCCGGAGAAGAATGTCTTCGCCCCGCCCCACTTGGTGTCGATGGCGAGGTCGCCGGTGGAGGCCATGTAGGACCCGGACTGGATGTACAGCGCATCGTGATCTGGGCGTCGCGCTGGGCCGTGAACGTGTTGATGAACAGCGACTCGCCACCGAGGGCGGCGCGCTTGAGGCCCTTGAGCATGCCTCCTTTGGTGGACGTCTTCATGTCGACGCCCTCGGTCATGCTGACCATCGCCCCGGACTCAGCCTGGATCACCTCGCCGGGCGCGAGCGAGACGACGGCGAGCGAGTACGACGGCGCGTAGAAGACCTCGGTCTTCACGGCTCCCCCCTTCCGAGCGGCAGTTGTCTCGATCCTATGCCGTCGGTCAACCGCTGAGCCAGACCTCTAATGCACGACCTTGATGGTCACCGACGGCCCTTGCAGCGCCATGGACAGGCGCAGCCACAAGGGCAGGAGCATCTCCGCCCCTCGCGCGGAGGTGATGTCGCCGAGGTCGAGCACGTTCCTCCACCCGAACCACTCCTTCAGGATCCGGGTGACGTCGGCCTTGGCGCTCTCGTCGTTGCCGCTTACGAAGACATGGTGGTCGCCTCCGGCCACCTGGCTCGGGTCCACCATCACGCCAGAGTTGACGGTGTTCAGGGTCTTCACCACCTTCGCCGTCGGGAAGGCTCGCTGGATCTGTTCCGCGAGTGAGTCCGTGTTGCAAACCGACAGGATCGGAGGCATACCCTTGGAGAAGTCGAGAGGGTTCGCCACGTCGACCAGGACCTTCCCCTCCAGGTTGTCCGCGCCCGCGGCCTCCAGCGCGTCCAGTGACGCCCCCCCCGCCGTGGCGTTGAACACGACCTCGGCGTGAGCGGCCGCATCGGCGAAGGTCCCGACCTTCACGTCCGGGTGCGTTGCATGCCACTCCGAGAACACCATCGCGCCCCAGCCGGCCTCCTTCCGGTCCAGCGTCGCCTGGACGTCGCGCGTCCCGATCATCACCTCGTGGCCGAGCGAGGCCATCTTCGCCGCCAGGGTCTGTCCGACCCCTCCGGTCCCCAACACCGCGACCCGCATGTGCACTCCTTCCGACGAAGACAACGCAGAACCGTTGTTCTAACGCACGGTCGATCAGAAGACCAACCCGGATCGGCGTCGGCTATTGGGGTCGCTGGGTGACCGGGGAGGGCTCGGCAACCTCTTCCGGCATGTCGCTCCACCGGTAGCCGACCTCGCCGTGCTGGCTGAGGTCGAGCCCCTCACCCTCCGCCTGCGGGCTCACCCGCAGCCCGACCGTGACGTCGGTGACCTTGAGGAGCACGAGCGTCATCACGAACGAGAAGCCCACGGTGACGAGGGCCAGGACCGCCTGCCGGCCGACCTGAGCCACGCTGGCGGCCGCGCCGGCCGCGTTGAGTGCCAGGCTTGCGAACGCCCCCGTCAGAACGACGCCCAGCATCCCACCCACCATGTGCACGCCCACCACGTCCAGCGAGTCGTCGTAGTCCAGGCGACCCCTGCCCAGGATTGCAGCGAAACACACGAACCCCGCCGCGGCGCCGATCAGCAGCGCCCCCCACGGCTGCACGTAGCCCGAGGCCGGCGTGATCGTGGCGAGGCCCGCCACCGCGCCGGTGGCCGCGCCAACCGTCGTGGCCCGCCCCACCCGAAGGCGCTCGGCGATCATCCAGGCGAGCATGGCCGCGGCCGCGCCGAGTTGCGTGTTGACGAACGCGCTCGACGCGAGGCCGTTCGCGGCGAGGGCGCTGCCCGAGTTGAAGCCGAACCAGCCGAACCACAGGATGCCCGCACCCAGCATCACCAACGGCACGTTGTGCGGGGCCAACGAAGAGGAGCCGTAGCCTCGGCGCTTGCCGAGGTAGAGCGCGGTGGCGAGGGCCGCCGCCCCTGCGTTCGCGTGTACCACCGAGCCGCCGGCGAAGTCGATGGCGCCGAGGCCGGCGGTTCCCAGGAAGCCGCCGCCCCACACCCAGTGGGCGACCGGCGCATAGACGACGATCGACCACAGCCCGATGAACACCAGGTACCCGGAGAACTTCATCCGCTCCGCGAACGCACCGGCGATGAGGGCCGGCGTGATGATGGCGAACATCAACTGGAACACCATGTACGTCGTGGCGGGCACGGTGGGCGCGTACGCGCTCGGCTGGGCACCCACGCCCGCCAGGCCGGCGAAGCGAAGCCCGCCGATCAGCCCGCCCTTGTCGGGACCGAACGCCAGCGTGTATCCGACGAGCGCCCACAGGACCGTCACCAGTCCCAACGCCACGAAGGACTGCATGACTGTTCCCAGGACGTTCTTGGCTCGCACGAGCCCGCCGTAGAAGAAGGCGAGGCCGGGTGTCATGAACATCACCAGGGCTGCGGACGCGAGCATCCAGGCGGTGTCGCCTGCGCTGAGCTTTGGCACCGGTCACCTCCAGGGGAAGAAGCCGCAGCGGATGCGAGCAATGCAATCTACGTCCGGCTCAGGGACCGGTCAAGGAAGCAGGTATTGAGCTCGACAAGGCACGAAAGGCGCAGTCACGCCCTTGTAGGATTGGTGGTATGGGTCCTGAGAAGCCTCCGTACTGTCCCGACTGCCCGCCGAGCTAGGTACTTTGATGGGCGAGCCCTCCTGGGCTCGCCCATCAGCGCCAGGGCGATTTGAACGTCAGCTTCGTTGCCGACTCAGTAGCGCCCGGCCCGTGAGCAGGGCACCCACCACGAAGATCACCGTCGCCAGGTAGATCAGCCCCAGGTGGCCCAACGTGTCGAAGTGGTTCGGGTAGTGCGCCGGAAGGGCGACGGCTAGGCCGAGCACCGGGGCCGCCACCGCGCCGACCCAGGCCCAGCCGTAGCCGCGCCTGACCCCGAACGCCACCAGGAACAGCACGGCCAGCCCCGTCGCCGCGATGAACCCAGACACCGCGATGTGCAGGTGGCTCACGTAGTGATACAGCGACGGGCTGAACTGGACGATCTGATCCTTCCCCACGTTCACCTCGTTCTGGCCGATGCCGAGCTCGAGGAAGCTGTCGGTGAAGTTCCGAACGAAGAAGATGACCGCGTACCCGATGAATCCGACGGCCGCCAGCCCCATGAGCCAGGAACCCAATCGAAGGGCCGACTCCCCCGCCGCCTCTCTCGGTCTCGCCGCTGCGGTTGTTGCCATCTCGACTCCTTTCCTCGACGTCTGCTCTTGTATGACGACCTGAAGCTGGGGTTTCATTGCATCGTCTGGCGGATGCAATAAGTTCGCCCCAACGTTCGTCCTACTCATGAGGGAAAGCAAGGAGGCCATCTCGATGCAGGCGGGAGTGAGGGACGATGCACCGACCTTCCAGGACGTCGCCCGCGAGCATCTTCCTCGCCTGTACGGCCTTGCCCGGCGACTCGCCGGCGAGGACGCCGAGGACCTGGTCCAGGAGTGCTTGATGCGAGGGTATCGGAAGTTCGGATCGCTCGAGAAGGCCGAATCGGCCGGCGCGTGGCTCTCGACGATCCTGGTGAACTGCCATCGGGACCGGATGCGCAAGGACGCCCGGTCGGTGACTAAGGTTAGCCTGGAGGAGCTGGACGATTTCTCCCTCTACCGCCATATCGCCGAGGAAGACCCCTTCCCCTATTCGGACACGCTGCATGCCGACTTCCTGGGCTTGTTCGACGTAGAGGACGTTCGCCAGGTGCTCGCGACCCTCCCACCCCTGTACCGGGTCCCTCTGGTGCTCCGGTATTTCGAGGGCTATGCGACCAAGCAGATCGCCAAGATGCTGGATTCGCCCCTCGGGACGGTGCTCGCCCGGCTCCACCGCGGGCGGAAGCTCTTCGAGAAGGCCCTGTGGAACTACGCCGAGGCGACGAGTCGCCTCGAGAAGGAGCAGGTGCGGTGATCAAGTGTGCCGAAGCCGTGAAGCAGCTCTGGCAGTACCTGGACCAGACCCTTCCCGAAGGTGACCGGGAGCGGGTCCAGGAACATCTGAACTTCTGCCGGACGTGTTGCGGGGAGGTCGAGTTCGCCCAGGAGCTGCAGAAGTTCATGGCCTCCCATCGGAGCGACGAGATCCCTCCGGACGTCAGGTCCCGATTGGAGACCATGCTGTCGGACTTGAAGGAGCCCTGAGATGGCCCAGGACTTGCTGCACCAGGAAGAGATCAAGGAGGTCGTCCGCCAGGCCTATTCCGCGTTGCCGTCCGGAGGGGGCCGGGCAGTCGTGGAGAGGCTCTACGGGCCCGAGCAGGTCTCCCAGGTCCCTTCGGGGGCGATCGATTGGGCCCTCGGGGTGGGCAACCCCGTCAGTGCGGCGGACCTCGCGCCCGGGGAGGTGGTCCTGGACGTCGGCTCGGGAGGGGGGATCGACACGATCCTGGCCGCTCGTGCCGTCGGTCCGGCCGGCCGGGCCATTGGGATCGACCTGCTCGAGGAGATGCGTGAGCGGGCGAGGATGCACGCCGAAGCGGCCGGGGTGTCGGGATGGACCGAGTTCCGTCAGGCCGAAATGGAGGACATCCCTCTCGCCAGCGGCAGCGTGGACGTCGTCATCTCCAACGGGGTGATCAATCTCTCGGCGCGGAAGGGCCGGGCCCTGGCCGAGATCCACCGAGTCCTCCGGCCGGGCGGCCGGCTCTGCGTCGCCGACCTGGTCGTGGACGACGATCTGCCGCCCGAGGTCCTGACCAGCGACTCTGCGTGGGCCGGTTGACTGTCGGGAGCCCTGGCGGAGCGTGTCTTCGCCAAGAAGCTGGAGAAGGCCGGGTTCACTCACTTCCAGTTCTCCGGACGGCGGGCGTTCAGCATCGATGACTGCGCCGCCTTCCCCCTGTTCACCCCAGAGCTCCTCGAGGTCATGCGGCGGGTGATCCCTGCCGAGCATCAGAGCTGCGTCGCGACCTCAGTGATCGTTCGGGCCCGTCGAGCGTGAGACGGAGGCGGGTAGTGTCTCAGTTTGAATGAACCGGCCCTTTGCGGGAGTGGCCGACTACGTCTGGAGCCTCCGGGAGATTACGGCGCTTCTAGACTGATCCCGGGTTCGAGAGTGGAAGGGGCGCGGCTTGGCCAAACCATCCCGGGTTGTTGGCTGGATCTTGGCAGGGGTTGCGAGCCTCGTCACCTTCGCCCTCCTCCTGCTGATGGCCCTGGTCGGCATGTTGAATCCCGCCGCCCTGGACTGGCGGCTCCTGCTCCCCTCTCTCGCCGCGTTTGCCCTTATGGCCTGGGCGTGGGTGAATCTCTTTCGTCGCCGCGACCAGTAGAGTCAAACTGAGACACTACCCGGAGGCGAGAGACGGCGCGGAAACGTCTACACTAGATCAAGCAAGTTCCCCCCCAAACTGTTCGCGACGAGCGACCGGCCAGCTGCCCGCGGCTTTCCGCTCCCACGGACCCGAGACGAGAGGAGCGGCGTGGTCGCAAACGTTGGTCACCTACAGTTCGGGGCCCCCGTCAAGGGGAAGTCCGTCCGCATGAGCATCCGAGGCCGCATCTGCCAGGCTTTCGGATGCACCACCGTCCTCTCGGTCTACAACGATTCCGAGGACTGCTCGGTACACGGGCATGGAAAGATGAAGTTCGCGCGCGACCGGTCGTAAAGCGCTCCGCCAGTCGCTCCACAGCCTCCCGGTTTCGCACTTTCGCCCCGTGAGGGTTCGCTTCCGCAGTTCCTCCCTGACCGGACGGTTCGGCGCATAAGAGAAACCTCGCCGGATCGTTCGCGGCCCACAGGGTCGCAGAGAGGAACACCTGTATGTCCCAGTCCTTCCCCGACCTCGGGGTATCCGCGCCCGTTGTGAAGGCCCTCGCCGCGCGCGGCATCACCACCCCCTTCCCCATCCAGGGCCTGATCATGACCGACGCCCTCGCCGGGCGAGACGTCCTGGCCAAGTCCCAGACGGGCTCGGGCAAGACGCTCGCGTTCGCCATCCCCATCGTCGAACGGCTGGCACAAGTCCATGGCCAGCGCCCACAGGCCCTCGTCCTGGTACCCACCCGCGAGCTCGCCTCGCAGGTGGTCGGGGAGTTCGAAGACGTCGCCGCCGCGAAGAAACTCCACGTGGCCGCAGCCTACGGCGGGGTCAGCATCCGTGAGCAGTCCCGCCGCGTCGCCAAGGCCGACATCCTGGTGGCCACGCCCGGCCGCCTGGAGGACCTGGCCGAGCGGGGCCTGGTTCGCCTGAAGGACGTCCGGATCTTGGTCCTCGACGAGGCCGACCGCATGCTCGACATGGGGTTCGAGCCACAGGTCGCCGACATCGCCCGCCGCCTCCCGCGCGATCGTCAGACCATGTTCTTCTCGGCGACGCTGGAGAGCGCCGTGGGGCATCTCGCCGCCCGGTACACGAAGAATCCCGTGCGGCACGAGATCGAGTCCCCCAAACGAACGGTGGAGGAGGCTCAGCACCGGTTCGTCTCGGTGAGCGAGGCCGGCAAGGTCGACGCGCTGGTCGCGCTCCTGACGGCCGAACCGGGACTCGCCCTGGTGTTCACCAGGACCAAGCGGGGCGCCGGACGCTTGGCCGAGAGGCTCGAGGCGAAGGGGGTCTCGGTGGCCGCCATGCACGGGGACCTCTCGCAGGCCGCTCGGGAGCGGACCCTCAAGCGTTTCCACAGCGGGAAGGTCAGCACCCTGGTGGCCACCGACGTGGCCGCCCGCGGGCTGGACGTCGAAGGCATCGCCCACGTCATCAACTACGACCCGCCCGCCGACGACACCGGCTACGTCCACCGCGTGGGCCGGACGGCGCGGGCCGGGCGAACCGGCCGCGGCGTCACCCTGGTCACGCCCGAGCAGCAGGGGGACGTGAGCCGGATGGCCGCGCGCCTGCACCTGGCCGAGGACTTCAAGCGCGAGGGCATGACCATGGCCCCACCGCGCGTGGTGTTCTCGAGCAAGGGCCGCCGCGCAGGCATGCGCCGCCGCCCAGCTCGCCGCGCCATCTGACCCACGGCTGGGAACGACCACGGCTGGTCGGACTCGCCGCGTGATGGCAGACTGACAGTCTTCAGCGAGCGAGGAGGGACCGAAGTGGGCACCATCGCTACCGACATCAAGGTCGACGAGGCGGCGCTGCGCGAGCTGGAAGCCTCGTTCCGCGGACCGATCGTTCGTCCCGGAGACCCCACCTACGAGCAGGACCGGAAGATCTGGAACGGGTCGATCGACCGCTCCCCCGCGCTGATCGCGCGGTGCGCCGGCGTGGCGGACGTCATGGCGGCAGTGAAGTTCGGGCGGCGGACGGGACTCCCGGTCGCCGTGCGAGGCGGGGGGCACAGCTTCCCCGGGTTGTCGTCCGTGGACGGCGGCCTGGTCATCGACCTCAGCCCCATGAGAGGGATTCGCGTCGACCCGGAGGCGCGCACGGCGCGGGCCCAGGCCGGCGTGCTGCTGGGTGAGCTCGACCGGGAGACCCAAGCGTTCGGGATGGCCGTCCCCTCCGGGATCGTCACCCATACCGGTATGGCCGGACTGACCCTGGGGGGCGGCATCGGGTGGCTGATGCGGAAGTACGGGCTCAGCGTCGACCAGCTCCTCTCCGTGGACCTGATAACGGCCGACGGCGAGTTCGTGAAGGCCAGTGAGAAGCAGAACCCCGACCTGTTCTGGGGCGTGCGCGGCGGCGGGGGAAACTTCGGCATCGTCACCGACTTCGAGTTCCGCCTCAATCGGGTCGGTCCCACGGTGGTAGCCGGGCCGATCCTGTGGCCGATGGAGGAGTCGCCGAACGTCCTCCGCTTCTACCGCGAGTGGATCAAGGACGTTCCCGAAGAGCTGACCACGATCGTCGTCCACCGCTACACGCCGCCGCTCCCGGTCATCCCTCCCGAGCTGCACGGCACGCCGATCGTCACCGTGATCGGCTGTTACGCGGGTCCGGTGGAGGAGGGCGAGAAGGTCATGCGCCCGATGAAGGAGTTCGGGTCCCCGCTCCTCGACCTCTGCGTGCCGAAGCCCTTCCTGACTCATCAGGCCATGTTCGACCCGTCGTTCCCACACGGCTGGTGGTACTACTTCAGGTCCGCCGACATGGCCGAGCTGACGGATGAGGTCATCGACATCGTCGCGGCGAACGCGCTGAAGATGAAGTCCCGGCTGACCGCGTTCCCCATCTTCCAGCTCGGCGGCGCGATCTCTCGGGTCGGCGAGGACGAGACACCCTTCAACGGCCGGCAGGCCGGGCACACCATCAACATCAACGCGACCACCGAGTCGGCCCAGGGCTTCGATGGGGAGCGCGAGTGGGCGCGGAACTTCTGGTCGGAGCTCCAGCCCTATCACACCAGCGTCTACGTGAACTTCCTCCTGGACGAGGGCGAGGAGCGGATCCGTCAGGCGTACGGACCGGCCAGGTACGACAGGCTGAAGGCGCTGAAGCGCACGTACGACCCGGACAACTTCTTCAGGCTCAACCAGAACATCCCGCCGAACTAGGGATGGCGCGCCGGCGCAGCCAGGACGAGATTCCGGTCTATCTCGAGGTCGGCAACAAGCGGGTGTTCGCCGGCGCGATCGAGTGGCCCGGATGGTGCCGGAGCGGGAAGAGCGAAGAGGCGTCCCTCGACGCGCTGGCCGCCTACGCTCCGCGTTACGCGACCGCCCTGCGCGGCACCAAGCTCGGGTTCCCGCCCGGCGATGCGACCGCGTTCCAGGTCCTCGAACGACTCGAGGGCGACGCCAGCACCGACTTCGGCGCGCCGGGGAAGGCGCCCGCCGCCGACGAGCGGCCCGTGGACGACGTGGAGTTCGGCCGCATGCAGGCCATCCTGCGGGCATGCTGGAGGTCATTGGACGGCGCCGCCGAGGCCGCCGAGGGAAAGGTCCTCACCAAGGGGCCGCGCGGGGGCGGGAGGGACCTGGACAAGATCCTCCGGCACGTCCTCGAAGCCGACGCCGGCTACCTCGGGCGCATCGGGGCGAAGTACGGCCCGAACGAGGGAAGGGACCCCACCAAAGAACTGGTCCGGATCCGCCCATTCATCCTGGGGGCGCTGTCCGCGGTGGCCTGCGGCGAGCCGGTTCGGACCGGGCCCCGCGGCGGCGTGAGGTGGACGGCGCGCTACTTCGTTCGCCGTTCGGCGTGGCACGTCCTGGACCACGCGTGGGAGATCGAGGACCGCGCGGCGCGATGATCGGGCCAAGTGGCATCCAGCGGGTGATGCTCGGGCACTACACGATGCCCGAGGACAGCTCGCTCCCGCACCAGAAGATCGTCGTGCTCGCCTACCTCATCAGGCATCCGGAAGGTTTGGTGCTGTTCGACACCGGCATCGGTGAGGGACACGAGGAAGCCGAACGCCGCTATCAGCCCATCGTTCGGCGGCCGCTCCGCGAAGCCCTGGCCTCGGTCGGCGTGCGGCTGGAGGACGTGCGGGCCATCGCCAACTGCCACTTCCACCTCGACCACTGCGGTGGCAATCCCCTGTTCCCCGGGACGCCGATCTTCGCCCAGCGCGCCGAATACGAGGCCACCAACTCGCTCGAGTACACACTCCCTGAGATCGTCGATTTCGAAGGCGTCAAGCTCGAACTTCACGAAGGAGACGCCGACATCTCTCCCGGAGTGCAGATCATCCCCACCCCGGGGCACACGCCCGGCCACCAGTCCCTGTTGGTGGACACGAGCGAGGGCCGGGTCCTTATCGCCGGCCAGGGGATGAACGACGCCTCCGAGTACGGACGAGCGGCCTTGGCCTGGCGGATCCGCCGGTCGGGTTCGGAGGCAGCGCCCGAGCCGCCCGCATGGGTGGGTCGGGTGCAGGAGCTGGACGTTCGCCGGGTGCTGTTCGCCCACGATCCGTCCGTGTGGGAGCCGCTCCCGAACTGATGGGGAATCCGCGAGCGATCCGGCGGCGCTTGCTGGCCTTCGCCCTGAAGCTTCCGGGCGCGTACGAGGACCACCCGTGGGGCGAGGACGTCGCCAAGGTCAACAACAAGGTGTTCGCGTTCCTCGGGCTCGGCGAGGACCCCTCGAACCTGGCCATGACCGTGAAACTGCGCGATGAGTCCCACCACCACGCGCTCTCGGTTCCCGGCGCGGCCCCCACCGGCTACGGACTGGGCCGCTCGGGCTGGGTGACGGTCCCCTTCCGCGACACCAAACCGCCCATCGAGTTGCTGAAGGACTGGGTGGAGGAAAGCTACCGCCTGGTGGCGCCGAAGAAACTCGTCGCCGAGCTCGACGAGCGCCCGAGGCCCCGCCGGCGCTGACCTGCCAACGAGCCTCGCGACGACACAGGGTCGGCCGCAGCTTGCGGCGAGGCGGCCGGTGGCGTGGAATGGCCTGAGCTATCCGGCGAGAAAGGGGAAAGGCAATGGCGATACAGCAGGCGTCGTACCCGGTGCAGTTCTCGGTCGACTACCCCGACCGATCGCTCAACAGGCTGACCACAGGCTTCCGCATCTTCGTGGCCATCCCGATCATCATCGTCCTCGGGGCGGTCTCCGGCGGGTATTGGGCCCGCTCGTACTCGGATGGCGAGACGTTCGCCGTCTCGGCAGGCGCCGGCGGGCTCCTGGTTCTCGCCCCGCTTCTGATGATCCTGTTCCGGCGGAAGTACCCGCGGTGGTGGTTCGACTGGAACCTGGAGCTCCAGCGCTTCACCAACCGGGTGGGGATCTATCTGGCCATGATGGACGATCGTTACCCGTCCACCACCGATTACCAGTCCGTGCACCTCGACTTCCCTTACCCCGACGCCGCCCGCGAGCTGAACCGGTGGCTTCCGCTGGTGAAGTGGTTCCTGGCGATCCCTCACTACATCGTCCTGTTCTTCCTGTGGATCGCCGCGATCGTGGTGATCATCATCGCCTGGTTCGCCATCCTGTTCACCGGCCGCTACCCGAGGGGGATGTTCGACTTCGTCGAAGGCGTGATCCGGTGGCACAATCGCGTTCTGGGGTACGCCTTCCTGCTCGTCACGGATCGCTATCCGCCGTTCGGGCTGGCGCCGTGACGGTCGGCCGCCGGGCTCGATCCGCTGAGGGTTGAGCGCTTCCGGGCCAGGAGGCAATCCGCTCAAGGTAGGGATCCAGCTGCCCGAGGTCGAGCGCGAGGTTCGCTGGCCGGAGCTCCGCGACATGGCTCGCGCCGCCGAGGCCGCCGGGTTCGACTCGATCTGGGTCGGGGATCACCTCCTGTTCCGCGATCCGGGGATCGGCTCGCGCGCTCCGTGGGAATCCTGGTCGGTCCTGGCGGCGCTGGCCGCGGTGACCGACCGGGTCGAGCTCGGTCCGCTCGTGGCCAGCGTGTCCTTCCACAACCCGGCGATGCTGGCCAAGAAGGCCGCGACGGTCGACGAGATCAGCAGGGGCCGATTGATCCTGGGGCTGGGCGCCGGATGGAATGAGGTCGAGTACCGCGCGTTCGGTTTTCCGTTCGACCATCGCGTCGACCGGTTCGAGGAAGCCTTCACGATCATCCGGGGGTTGCTGCGAGATGGGCACGCGGACTTCGTGGGGCGGTGGTACGAGGCGCGGGACTGCGAGCTGCTGCCCAGGCCGGCTCGGCCGGTCCCGATGATGGTCGGGACGGTCGGTGAGCGGATGCTTCGGCTGGTGGCTCCCCACGCGGACGCGTGGAACGCGTGGTTCACCTGGTTCGGCAACCGGCCGGAAGGGGTGGCAGCGCTGCGCGCGAAGGTGGACAGGGCCTGCGAGGAGGTCGGTCGGGACCCTGCCACGCTCGAGCGAACGGTCGCCGTCCTTGTTCAGGTCGGCAGCAGCGAGGTGCCGCGCCGCGGAGGCCCCGAGGAGCAGGTTGAACCGATCCGAGCGGAGGAACTCGGCGAGCAGCTGGCGAAGTTCGCCGCCGAGGGCATCGGCCACGTCCAACTGGTGATCGACCCCATCACCGCGCGTTCGATCGAACGACTGGCGGGACTGCTGGGCCTTGGCACGCGCTGACGCTGCGGCTGGTCACGCGGCTCACGACCCCACCCCCGGTCTCTCCTGATTTGCTCGGCCCCGAGGGCGGGTGTATGTGTAGCGAGGGACCTTGCATCTCATTTCCCGCCACTCCCCAGGGACCTCACGAGACAAGGAGGCTCTCATGGGATCGCCCTACACCCCTCGAGAAGACACGATCACGGTCATCACGCCCGAGGCCGGGCGAGAGGGACCGCTGATCGCGCTGGCCGGACTGGTGTTCGTGGCGGCGTGGGTGGCCGGGCTCCTCGTGGCTCCATCCTCGCCGGCGGCCACCGACCCGGTTGGCAAGATCGGCACGTATTACCTCGCCCACCGCCGAGCCGTGATGGTGCAGACCTTCCTGATCGATGGCGTGGCCGGGGCGGCACTTCTGGTGTTCGCCGCAGCGCTCAAGGGCGCCCTCCGCCGATTCCAGGGGGTCAACACCGCCCTCTCCGACGTCGTGTTGGGAGCCGGCATCGCGGCGGCGAGCGTTTCGTTCGTGCAGGCCGCCGTGGGCGAAGTGCTCGTCAATCGGATCGCGGGAACGCGGGATGCCGTGGCCGTCAGGACGCTGTTCGACGTGATGAACGAGGCCGACGCGTTTAAGCTGATCGCCCTGGCCGTGCTCATCGGGGCGACGGCCATCCTCGCTCTCCAAACCCGCGCGCTTACCCGGTGGCTGGGCTGGGCCAGCGCGCTCCTCTCTCCCGCGCTCGTCATCGGCGGGCTGGGGTTCGTGATCAACAGCTCGGGCCTGACGGACGCACTGTTCGTGCTGCTGCCGCTGCTCTTGGTGTGGGTCGCGGTCGTCAGTGTGGTGGTGTGGCGAGGCGACCGGCGAAGCGCCCTGTACATCACCAAGACCACCAGTGCCTTGCTGGCCCAGGAGGCCTCCGCTCGGCCTCGTGAGTCCTAACCCGAAGCGGGTGGCGGACGGTCCTGAGTCCCATGAACGACCCCTGCTCGTAGCGGGAGCGCCGCGAACCGGAACGACCTGGGTGGCCACGGTCCTGAGCTTCGCGAAGGGCGCGGCCTGGATCAATGAACCCGACAACGAGTGGCCGAACCTGTTCGCGCTCAAGGCCAAGCGCGACCTGGGACGGTTTCCCGTCCTGGAGGCGGGCGAGGCAGCCCCTCGAGCGTACGAGCAACTCTGGGACCGCGCGCTCGGGGGCTATCGCCCGGGCAGATACCGAGAAGCCCTGGCGTGGAAACTGGATCAGGGCGAGCGGACCATGGCCGACCTGTGGATGGCGATGTGCAACCAGCATCCCCGCATGTCCCCACGCCTGAGGCTGCTGACCCTGCTGGCCACGCCGCCTTCGATCCGGAGCGAGGCGGGACCCGTCATGGTGAAGTCCGTTCACGCTCCGCTGGCCCTTGAGTGGATCGCCGAACGCTTTCGGCCTCGCCTCCTCGTGGTCCTTCGGCATCCGCTCAACGTCATCGCCAGTTGGATGGAGCTCGGCTGGGGCGGCTGCGCCCTCGAGACGAACCCCACGGTTCGCTACCGGTTCGGCGAGATGTGGAGTCTTCCCGAGCTCGACGGCGGCTCCTCGCGACTTCACCGGGTGGCGTGGGAGGTCGGTCTGTTCACCTCCGCCCTCCAGGCGGCGGCCGACCGCCATCCGGAGTGGCTCGTCGCCCCCCACGAGACGCTGTGCCGGGACCCCGAAGCGGGGTTCAGGCGCATCTACGAGCGGCTCGGGCTGGAGTGGCAGGGGAGAGCCAACTCCTATCTCGAGGAGTCGAATCGTCCGGGGACTGGCTGGTCCATGTCCCGGGTCCTGACCGAGCAGCCCGAGAGCTGGCGGCGCCGACTGAGCGCCGAGCAGGTGCGAGACATCTGGTCCGTGCTGTCGCGGTTCCGGGCGCCCTGGGTGGGGCGGCTGGCCCGCGACGTGGAGTGAGCTTCCGTCAGGCGGGCGCCACCTCGGGGGGGGCTTCCTGCTGCGAGCGCGTCGCCCGGTGGATGACCACCCCGACGGCCAGGACGGCGATGACCCCGCCGGCGATCGAGAGCGCCGGGAGTGGCTCGCCGAGAAAGACCAGGGCGGCCACCGCGCCGATGACCGGCTCGGCCAGGATCAACAGAGCGGAGATCGACACTTCCACCTGCGCGTGCGACCAGGCCAGCAGCGAATGGCCTCCCTGCGCCCCGGCCACGAACAGCACCAGCCACAGCCAGTCCTGCCAGCGGACGGTGAAGCTCTGGCCCGAGAGCAGCGCCACCGGCGTGACGACCAGGGCAGCGATGACCGTCACGGCGGTCATGTACTCGAGCGCCGGAACGGCCTGCCGAACGTGCTTGGACAACAGCCAGTACGTCGTCCACGCCAGCAGCGATCCCACGGCCAGGAGGTCGCCCCGGAGGCTCCACACGGGCGTTCCGCTCGAACCCAGGATGACCATCACGACCCCGACCAGCGAGATCGCCATCCACGCCACCTCGTGCGGGGTCACGCGCTCGCCGAACAGCGGGCCTGCCACGATGAGCGTCAGCGCCGGCTGAAGCGCAGCGATGATCAGCACATCCGCCACGCTGGTCAGCTTCAGCGCCGAGAAGAAGAAGCAGATGTTGCCGCCGAACAACACGCCGCTGGGGGCAGCCCGTCGCATCGTCGCCCAGGACAGGCGGCGATGGGTGACAGCGAGAACCGAGAGCATGACCACCGCTCCCATCCACAGGCGGAGGAAGGCGAACGTCAGCGCTGGCGTGTAGATGATCTTCACGATCACGTTCATCACGGAGAAGGCCGTGATCGGACCGAGGATCGCCAGCAATCCGATCCGTGTGGCCCGGGGCGCGCCTGTGGAAGGCGATTCGCGACGAGGTGCTATCGGCACGACGAGATTCTGCCAGCCTTGTCCCGGTGGAGCCCGAACTAGATCCCGACAGCGGCGGCGAGCGTGGAGTCCGAAGGTCGGAAGTCCTCGCACAACGCCCGGCAAGCCGCCAACCCCTGCTGGAACTCCGGCCGCTCTCGCCACGCCTTGACCGACTCGGCGTCCTCCCAGGCCCCGAACGACACGAAGCGCCGGGGATCGGCGACCTCGCGGATCAGGATGAAGCTCTCCACGCCGGAAGCGTTCGCCAGCGCCCACTGCGTGAACTCCGTCCACCGAGCCACGAACTCCTTCTCCGACCCCTCCTTCACGATCCAGTTCCCCGAGGTGTACAGCTGTCCGTCCTTCGCCATGCTCGTCTCCTTTCGGTCGGCCGGTGCTTCAACATAGAACGACCGAGCCGGCCGGCGAAAGCCTGTTGTGGAGGGAAGTCGCATACTGATCGGCCGTGAGCATGTCGTTCCCGAGACCCGACGAGCAGTCCAAGGCCTACTTCGAGTCGCTGGTGCCGAAAGCTCCAGGGGTCCAGTCCAGGCCGATGTTCGGCAATCGGGCCGCGTTCGTGAACGGGAACATGTTCCTCGCGCTGTTCGGGTCGCAGGTCGCGGTGCGGCTGTCCGACCAGGATCGGGCCGAACTGCTCAAACAGAAAGGGGCCTCCGGATTCGACCCGATGCCCGGTCGACCCATGAAGGAGTACGTCGTTTTGCCCGAAGCCTGGCGAAAGAGCCGGCAGAAGGCGGAGCAGTGGGTCGAGCGGTCGTTCGCGTGGGCCAGCCGGCTACCGCCCAAGAAGAAATGAACTACCGCCCGGCTTGCGACCAGTACTAGACTTCGCGCACTCGAAATCCAGGCCAGGGCCGCCACGGGGTGGCCGAAGAGGGGGGGTCCTCGATGCGACGCTCGTGGCGTTGGCCAACGCTCATCTCGCTCATCTGCCTGACCATGCTGTTCGTCGGCGTCTCGATCGCTTCGGGGACTCCTATCGGCGGCAGCGACCATCTGGACGTCCGGGCCCGCCACCGGCACGGGAAGACGCTGGTCCGGCCAAGGACTCAACCTCCCGCAGTCCCCAGCGAGCCCGAATCGCTGGTCAACGATCCAACCGCCGACTCCACGAGCCAGGACACCCAGAGCGAGACCGCGATCGCATTGAGCGGCTCGAACGTCTCGGTCGTGTTCAACGACTCGGGGTCCTGCCTGCCAAACTGCTTCACCAGCGGGACCCACTTCACCGGATATTCGGTTTCCACCGATAGCGGGGCGAGCTTCACCGACCAGGGCACGCTGCCCTCAAGCACCGAAGGCGACGGCGGAGACCCAGCGCTCGCCACCAACGAGACGACCGGGACGCTCTACCTGGCCACGCTTGACTTCGACCTGACCCAGATCCAGGTGTTCGGGTCGACCGACGGCGGGGCCACCTGGAGCTCGCCGGCGGACGCGTCGCCGGGGAGTTCGAGCGTCGACAAGCCGTGGATCGCCGTGGACAACTTCCCCGGGACCGGGCAGGGCACGGTCTACGTGGCCTACGCGAACTATCCGGCCGGCGGCGGCATCCAGATCATGGTAACGAGCTCCCCGGATGGGATCACCTGGAGCTCGCCAACGGCGGTCACCACGGCCTCGGATGACCTGTGGCACTGGGGTTCCTACCTGGTCGTGGCCCCCGACCACTCCGTGCACGTGTTCTGGCTGGACATCCCGCAGACCGGCACGCCCCTCAACGACTCCATCTTGACCGCCGCTTCCACCAACGGCGGCGTCTCGTTCGGGTCTCCCACTCTGATCACCACGCTTTCCACGACCGGGTTCGCAGGGGATCTCGGGCTCGGGGGGTTCTCCTCCATGTCCGTCGGCCACCCCGCCGTCAACCCGGCCAACGGCGACCTCTACGTCCTGTACAACGAGGTTGGCGCGGGCAGCGACCGGGCCGACGTCTACTTGAAGCAGTCCACGGACGGCGGGGTGAGCTGGGGTTCGGCCGTCAGGATCAACGACGACTCGGGAACCAACGACCAGTGGAGCCCGGCGGTGGCCGTGACCCCTGACGCCGGCCACATCTTCGTCGGTTTCTACGACCGGCGCCTGGATTCGAGCAACGACCTGATCGACTGGTTCGGCGCCATCGGATCGATCTCCAGTCACACGATCACGTTCGCCCGCCCCAACTTCCGGATCTCCTCTGAATCGTTCCCGCCTGCGTTCGGCCAGGACCCGGTGGTCCGACTCAACTACATGGGCGACTACGACTCGGCGGCGGCCGACAACACCTCCTTCTACACGGTATGGGGCGACAACCGCGACGGTGACACCTTCTTCGCCAATCAGCCCGACGTGCGCTTCGCCAAACTGCCCGCCAGCGGCGTCGACCTTTCCCTCACCAAGACCGACGCTCCCGATCCGGCGAGCGTGGGGGACGACGTGACCTATTCGCTCACGGTCGAGCAGGTCGGAGGGCCGGACGTGCCGACTGGCGTGACCCTCACGGACACGCTTCCCGCGGGCGTGGTCTTCGCATCGGCCACCCCTAGCCAGGGAAGCTGCTCGGAAGCCTCTGGGACCGTCACGTGCAACTTGGGGACGCTCTCCGGCATGGCCACGGTGGAGATCAAGGTGACGCCGACCGGGCCGGGGACGCTCACGGACACCGCCACCGTTGCCGCAGACCAGACCGATCTGGACGCCTCGAACAACACGGCCACGGAACAGACCACGGTGGCAGGACCGAGCTGCACGATCACGGGCACCGAGGGGGACGACGTGATCGTAGGGACAGTGCACGACGACGTGATCTGCGGTCTGGGCGGGAACGACAGCCTGAGCGGCCTTGACGGAAGCGACATCGTGCTGGGCGGCTCCGGGAACGACCAGATCTCCGGCGGCACCGGCATCGATCAGGTCAACGGGCAGTCGGGCGATGACGTCGTCGTGGGCGGCAACGCCAAGGACCTCGTCATCGGAGGAAGTGGGTCCGACACGCTGAGCGGGGGGCAGGGGATGGACTTCCTCAACGCCCAGGATGGCGTGAGCGGGAACGACTCGGCGGATGGGGGGCTCGGCGTCGACGCCTGCCAGGCCGACCCCGGTGACGTCGTGACGAACTGTCCGTAGCCCCTGAAGCTGGACCCCGATCACAGAGGGCCCAGTGGGTCGACGTCACGGACACGTCGCTCCTGGAGGCCCTGGAGTTGACCAAGGACGACGTGGTCGTGCGCCGGCGCTGGCGATGTACGACGACGCGGCGGCGTGGGCTCGCTGGGGCCACGTGCTTCAAGGAGGCCACGCTCGCTTCGGGGCGGGGCGGTGCCTGGCCCGACTTGGTCGCCTCAACCCTGGGCCGACTTGATCCGATTTCGTGATTGACTACAGCGACACCGTGCCAGGGGGGAGGTGAAACCTGAGATGGCCTCCAAGGACAAGGGTGGAGCGAACAAGAAGAAACAGGCCCAGCACAGCCTGAAGGAGAAGCGACAGGCGAAGCGGGCCAAGAAGTCGGCCAAGTAACAGACCTTCAGGCGACGCGCTACCCTGACTTCCCACGGAGGTCGGATCCATGGGAAGCAAGTGGTACACGGTGGTCGTCGACAGCTCGGATCCTGCGGCAATCGCGAAGTTCTGGGCTGAGGTCCTCGACTACCAGGTGATCTACAGCGCGCCCGACGAAGTCGTGATCGCCAAGGACGAGAAGACCTATCCGGAACTGAGCTTCGTGCCGGTCCCCGAAGGCAAGACCGTGAAGAACCGGCTGCACATCGACCTCAACCCGGAGAACCAGGACGCCGAGGTCGAACGGCTGACCGGGCTTGGCGCCCGGCGCATCGACATCGGCCAGGGCGAGGTCACGTGGGTCGTGATGGCTGACCCGGAGGGCAACGAGTTCTGTGTCCTCAGGGCTCGCGAACAGCCGTAGCGGCTGTCACCCGCGAGCGGAGATCAGACCGAGGTCCTCGAGCACTCTGGTGGGCACCACGTGGCAGTACGGCTCGTGCCCGTTCTTCTCGTAGTAGGCCTGGTGGTAGTCCTCGGCCGGGTAGAGCGTGGTGATCGGCCGGATCTCCGTGGCGATGGGCTTCTTGAACCTCTCCTGCGCCCGCT